>OJKY01001723.1_pt1:7500-12580 | contig 12580 bp, 13 predicted proteins | sample 1596571 | NCBI WGS metagenome assembly OJKY01 (sample SAMEA4350170, study PRJEB24818) | metagenome | biome: human; feature: gut; material: faeces | place: Denmark | collected 2013-09 | reverse complement strand
CTTGGGGTGTCTAGAATGATGAGACAATCATTTTGAGATGGCTTTGTGAAAGTGCTTGGGTGTCGCTGAGAGGACTTATACTGTGAGACAACACAGTGAGTGTGGGCTAGAGCAAGGATTTGAGTTGAACGATGACACCGAATGAGTGGGATACTTGGGGTGTCTAGAATGAGGAGACAATCATTTTGAGATGGGTTCTTGTTTTGGCTTGGGTGTCGCTGAGAGGACTTATACTTGAAGGGAAGACTGAATGGGTGGGCTAGAGCAAGGATTTGAGTTGAACGATGACACCGAATGAGTGGGATACTTGGGGTGTCTAGAATGATGAGACAATCATTTTGAGATGGCTTTGTGAAAGTGCTTGGGTGTCGCTGAGAGGACTTATACTGTGAGACAACACAGTGAGTGTGGGCTAGAACAAGGATTTGAAATCACCCATGATGTGAAATGGGTGGGATGATTGGGGCGACATAACTTGGTGAAACATTCATTTTGAGATGGGTTTGTACTTTTAGGTGGAGAGTCGCTGAGAGGAGATAGGCTGTGTGCTGCGAGGACGAAGCAAAGCCTTGGGTGTGGAAGGCCATCTGAGGCAAGTAGGGATCCAAGGGTATGGAAGGCTACCCTATGGATACCCTATGGGATACCATGTGGATACCCTATGGGGTACATTGTGGAGACCTAGGAACCCTAGGGGGTACCCTCAGAACCCCTGGATCCTCAAGAGAGACTCAAGAGAGACTCAAGACAGTCTCAAGACAGTCTCAAGACAGTCTCAAGACAGTCTCAAGACAGTCTCCACAACTCCCAAAACATGGATCCCAAAGAGCGAGAAGAGTGAGATGAGGACAGATACAACTCACTCAAGCAGCAAGAGCAGCAGCAACAAGAGAAAGAGCGACACGAAAGGAGAGGGTGGGAAGTGAGCTAGGGCATGAGGATGGAGTGAAAGAGGAAGGCCTTTCTCTCCGACTCATGAGTGTGTGGAGTGTGATCCTTTGGGATCCATTGGGAACCATTGGGAACCCCTGGGTGTGGAAGGCCATCTGAGGGAAGTGTCATGTCACGTGACATGTCCGAATGCATGGAATCAAGTGAGTAACCATGAAGACATGACATGACATCACACAACCACACACCATCACACCTCTCCAGAGCGGCCCTGCGGGGCCATCCACCATTACTCTTATTACTAATACAACCCTCTCTGAACAGCTCAAACAAAGCTGTCAGCAGCTCTAACACAGCTGTCAGCAGCTCTGACGAACTGTCAGAAAGGGTCCAGACCGCCCCTGACGGGGCAGTCTGCACAGAGGAATGACGACTCCCCTGTCATTCCCCTTTCTTTCCCTGCTGAGTCCATGGAAGGCTGGACTCACTCCTTCTCTTCTCCCTTCATGCTTCATGGAAGGAGACTGCCTAGTCGAAGCGTGCGTTCTTGCGTCAACACGCGAACAATGGAGTGTGGCGGGGGTTGCGATGGTGTTCGGGTGGAAGGCTGATGGCATGCTCACCCTGACGGGTGGGACATACCCTTTGACTTGATAGAAGAAATCAGAGGGTGTGGGTGAAAGGGTCACCTTCACGCATGCGTCTGTCTTCTATCGGATCTGTCTTCTCCGTTTTCTGGAGCGTCCTGCGGACGGCTAGAAGGAGAAGAAAGAGAAAACAAACACCTCTCAATCCTCTAAACACTGTATTGTACTAGGCTATCTCCTCCTACTACAGGCCTAAGGCCATGAGGCATGGGAAGGGGGGAGAAAGAGAAGAGAGAAGGGAAAGAAAGGAGAGAGGAGGAGAAGAGGGGGAGAAAAAGGGACTTGAAAACCCCATTGGGGTTACGGGGGTACTATAAGAGCGTGCGCAGGGCGCGCATGCGCGACCAAGCACGCCCCGCGATTTGGCGCCGCCTTAGCGAGGCGAAGCCGAGGCGAAGCCGAGGCGCCGCCTCGCTTAGAGCGGCAGTGGCAAATCGCCTGTTCAGGCCGCGACCCAAAATGAAAGAGCGCACGGTCCTCTCTCTCCTGTCCAAATTTGAAGCCTCTAGCTCGCTTCCTCATCGAGATATTCGCGTTTGAAATTAACTGATCCACTTGAGGAGAGGGTCATTTTTGACTTGAGGGAGATGGAATTGGGATGAACATGGGTTGTCAGTTGGCTTGCAATGAGTTCCTAAGGGTTCCTAAGGGTTCCTAATGATGAATAGAGGATGTCATGGGATGTCATGTGATGATGCACATGCATGCATCATGCATGCATCATGCAACATGCATGTCACATGACATGTCACTGACATGTCCAACACGATGAGAGATCACTTAAGAATGGTATGAAGCAGAATCGAGGCAAAATGCACATAACTGAGAAAGATACGCTCAAGATACGCCTCGATTTCTGACACAACCAACCATGCAACATTGTGTTGCACATGTGCGTTGAAGAGTACTCCTTCAATACGATATGGGAGTACAAGGACGAAGCAGGAACACAAAGGAACACAAGGAACACAATTGGAAACACATCGTTTTCTACCTCACCAACCCTCCTTATGAGTCCCAAACAGGTCCGTTGGAAGTGTTTTGAGTTGGGGAAGAGTCACCCTCCATATGGCTTCATGGCCACTCGCGATGGCCGAAATCGTGATCTGCGATTACCCCCATCTCTCAAAACGAAGTAGAGAATTGAACAGATCTCAAAAGGCCGCATCTGAAAATGGTGCATATGTCGGGGTATTAGCAAACACGAAGCCAAACCCAGTTCGCAAAGTAGCAAATTGATCAAAGTGACGAACTGTAGGAGTCTAGGTAGTTACCAACGAACCTTCAACTTGTCAAATAGGTTGGACACTTCCCATGACTTGGCAATATGAGGGTGTAGAGTTGTAGCACTAGGTAGGGGGAGGTTGGGGCTGAAAGGGGGTGAGGATCGAAAGTGAAAGTCGAGACATGCTGTGCATCATGCAATCGCGACTTCCACCGATCCCTCCGTTATGATGTTGGTTGGAAAGGGCTCAAAGAGGAGAATTGAATGGTGTGTGTTTGGGGCGAATGGGAGGAGTTTCGTGAATGGAAAAGGAGCAAAGAATGTTTTGAAGTGGGAGCGAGACGGTGTGCAATTGGCCTTGCTGAAAGGGTTAGGGTTGAAGGCTGTGCACTGCAATGCACTGCACTGTGAACTTGTCAAAGTAGTCAAGGGTAACTTGTCAAAGTGAATGACAACCCCCCAAACCTTATGGGACATAGGGTCAGAACGGGAGATGGAATCATTGGGGCATCCCTCAGGAGAGTAGCCATAGGAGGCTCCAATGTCCACCAACCTTGCTTCCCTCCTCGAGTACTGAGTGGGTAGTATGGAAAGATTGCGAATTTTTGAAAAATGAAAAGTGTGAAAAGGGTGAAAGGGAAAGGAAGAGGGAGTTGTCCTCAGTTGGAATTTGTAAGGGTTTTGAATTTGGACGAGGTCGAAATTGTACACAAGTCCTATAGTACCCTCCTGTGGACCGAGTGACTCAGTAGGTTGGTGGTCCACAGAGAGTGGGTCAAGTTTACTATGGGAGTGGACTTTGCGAAATTTTGAAAAATGTCAAAGTTGGGAAGAATGCAAAATAAGAAAGAGGGAAGTGTCCTCAGTATGGATTTGAAAGGGTTTTGAATTTGGACGAGGTCGAGTTTTGGGGTGAGGTCTAATGGTAGAGTCCAATGTCCTCCAACCTTGCTTCCCTCCTCAGTCCCTAGAGACTAGGGTGGACTTACTATGGAAAGGGAGTTTGTGAAAAATTTGAAAAACACAAAGTCCGAAACGGGTGAAAGGGAAAGGAAGAGGGAGTTGTCCTCAGTATGGATTTGAAAGGGTTTTGAATTTGGACGAGGTCGAGTTTTGGGGTGAGGTCCTATGGTAGAGTCCAATGTCCTCCAACCTTGCTTCCCTCCTCAGTCCCTAGAGACTAGGGTGGACTTACTATGGAAATGGAGTTTGTGAAAAATTTGAAAAACACAAAGTCCGAAAAGGGTGAAAGGGAAAGGAAGAGGGAGTTGTCCTCAGTTGGAATTTGAAAGGGTTTTGAATTTGGACGAGGTCGACCCAAAGTCATTTTGTATGGGAGGGTCCAATGTCCATCAACCTTGCTTCCCATCACGATCCTTGGACCACTGAGGAAGTGTACTGTGGGAGGTGGGAAATGTGAAAAACACAAAGTCCGAAAAGGATGAAAGGGAAAGGAAGAGGAAGTAAAGTGTAGCACGAATATGAAAGGGTTTTGAATTTGGAGAGGGTCGAGTTTTGGGGTGAGGTCTAATGGTAGGGTCCAATGTCCATCAACCTTGCTTCCCTCCTCAGTCCCTAGAGACTAGGGTGGACTTACTATGGAAAGGGAGTTTGTGAAAAATTTGAAAATCACAAAGTCCGAAAAGGGTGAAAGGGAAAGGAAGAGGGAGTTGTCCTCAGTTGGAATTTGAAAGGGTTTTGAATTTGGAAGAGGTCGACCCAAAGTCATTTTGTATGGGAGGGTCCAATGTCCATCAACCTTGCTTCCCATCACGATCCTTGGACCACTGAGGAAGTGTACTGTGGGAGGTGGGAAATGTGAAAAACACAAAGTCCGAAAAGGATGAAAGGGAAAGGAAGAGGAAGTAAAGTGTAGCACGAATATGAAAGGGTTTTGAATTTGGAGAGGGTCGAGTTTTGGGGTGAGGTCTAATGGTAGGGTCCAATGTCCATCAACCTTGCTTCCCTCCTCAGTCCCTAGAGACTAGGGTGGACTTACTATGGAAAGGGAGTTTGTGAAAAATTTGAAAATCACAAAGTCCCAAAAGAACTAGTTAGTAAGTAAGAGGAACATAAGTGTAGCACGGATTTAAGAGGGCATTCAATTCTGAGAGGGTCGACCCAAAGTCATTTTGTATGGGAGGGTCCAATGGACCATCAACCTTGCTTCCCTCCTCAGGTACTGAGTGGGTCCATACAAAATAATGGTGCACAAAATATTAACCCCTATCAAAACCTAGTTAATAAGAAAGAGGAACATAAGTGTAATGTGAATTTGAAAGGGCATTCCATTCTGAGAGGGTCGACCCAAAGTGAC
>OJKY01001709.1_pt1 | contig 12692 bp, 8 predicted proteins | sample 1596571 | NCBI WGS metagenome assembly OJKY01 (sample SAMEA4350170, study PRJEB24818) | metagenome | biome: human; feature: gut; material: faeces | place: Denmark | collected 2013-09 | reverse complement strand
CAGCAGCTCTCCTCTTCCGAAAAGTATGGTATCAATCGGGGTCAGTTCTTCAAAGTTATCTTCTACTCCTTTTATCACAGCCATGGCCTGACGCCCCTGATACTGCACCAAAGCATTGTCTTCCAACTTCTTCCAAAGTATCGGAATGGCCAAGAAAGCCATCATACTTTCTTTAAGTCGTCAGGTACTGATTCTGATTCCCTGCCTGCTTATCCTTCCACTTTTCTGGGGAGTAGACGGAGTGTGGTACAGTATGCCGATTTCTGACATAACCGCCAGCATCATTGCCGGAAGCATGCTCTACAGTCAGTTCCAGAAATTCAAACGACACGCTGCCGAAACCGGAATCGAAATAAAATAAAAGACAAAAAAGTGACATTTTTCCGCAGAAAGAATTATATTTGTTGTGTATCAACTAAAGAGTTACACTATGGACGGACACTATGTTATCAATCTCGGACGCCAGCTGGGCAGCGGCGGAAAAGAAATAGGTGAAAAATTAGCGAATGACTTAGGCATTGCCTTTTACGATAAAGAGCTTATCAACTTAGCTTCTGAAGAGAGCGGACTTTGCAAGGAATTTTTCGAAAAAGCCGATGAAAAAGCTTCTCAAACTATTTTAGGAGGATTATTCGGAACCCGCTTCCCGTTTATTACAGAAGGAGCTTATCCGTACAACTCTTATCTCAGCAACGATTCTCTGTTCAAAATTCAGAGTGATGTCATCCGCCATCTGGCAGAAAAACAATCGTGTCTTTTCGTGGGAAGATGTGCCGACTACATTTTGCGCGACCATCCCAGATGTGCCAACATTTTCGTGTCAGCTTCACCGGAAGCCCGTATTGAACGACTGATGAAACTGCACCACATCAGCGCGGAAGATGCAGAAGACTTGATGGAAAAAGCGGACAAGAAACGTTCTTCCTACTACAACTACTATAGCTACAAGACATGGGGAGCCGCTGCTACCTATCATCTATGCATCGATTCTTCTGTATTAGGTATTGATGGTACCGTGGAATTCATCAAGAATTTTGTCAAGCTGAAACTTCATCTATAAGAAAAGATAAAGACATAAAAAATAGAGAGGCTGTTCAACTAAGATTGAGCAGCCTCTCTATTTTTTTATACAAAACAAGCCATTCGGAATCTGATTTTTATAAAAATCCAGTACTTCTTAGGCAGTACTGGAGTACTCCCCTGAAAGTACTACAGTACTTTCTAAGAAGTATTGTAGTACTGCCTAAGAAGTACTGAAAACTTACTTAAAATCAAATCCTTGTACTCGTGTATCTGAGAAGGACTATTGTTTCATCAAGTAAGCTTTAAATGCCGCAAAGTCTTTCGACATCGGTACACTCTGTTTGGTACCTTTCATGAATGCCTGAAGTTTTTCCGGTATTTTTACTTCCACTCCAATGATGCTTTCCACCGTTTGCAGGAATTTTGCCGGATGAGCTGTTTCCAGGAACAAACCAACTTCTCCTTCTTTCAGTTCTTCTACCAACGCACGGTATCCGCATGCACCGTGAGGATCGAGCAGATAACCTGTTTCTTCATAAACCTTCTGCACCGTTTCACGTATCTGTTCATCGGTATAGGTTTCACCGCTGATTTCAGAAGCAATGGCATCGTGACTGCCTTCGTACAAATCCAGTACCCGGGCAAAATTACTGGGGTCGCCTACATCCATGGCATTGGCAATAGTAGCCACCGACGGACGCGGACAATACTCTCCTGTCTTCAGGTATTGATAGAATATATCGTTACGATTATTAGCTGCAATAAAGCGTTTCACCGGAAGCCCCATACGCTTGCCAAACAATCCGGCTGTAATATTTCCGAAGTTACCGCTCGGTACGCAAACCACCAGGTTATCGGCCTTACCGATTTTTTTCATCTGCGCATAGGCATAGAAATAATAAAAGGCCTGCGGCAGGAAACGGGCCACATTGATAGAGTTGGCAGATGTCAGCTGCATGTGCTCGTTCAATTCTTTATCCATGAACGCATTCTTCACCAACGCCTGGCAGTCATCGAACGTACCGTCCACTTCAACCGCTGTGATGTTACGTCCCAGGGTCGTAAACTGTTTTTCCTGAATTTCACTGACCTTTCCTTTCGGGTAAAGCACATACACATGAATGCCTTCCACTCCCAGGAAACCATTTGCCACCGCACTTCCTGTATCTCCGGATGTAGCCACCAGCACATTGACCTGCTTCTTTCCTTCCTTACGGATAAAATATCCCAACAGGCGAGCCATAAAACGACCACCTACATCTTTAAAAGCCAATGTAGGTCCGTGAAACAGCTCCAAAGAATAAATATTGTCTTTTACTTTTACTGCCGGTACATCAAAGTTCAATGTGTCATACACAATCTGTTTCAATGTTTCGGCCGGTACATCTTCTCCAAAAAAAGCATCTGCTACTTTATAAGCTATTTCTGGAAAAGAAAGTGTCTCAATCTCGTCATAGAACGATTGTGGCAAGGGTTTAATCTGACGGGGCATATATAAACCCTTATCTGAAGCCAGTCCTCTTACCACAGCTTCTTCCAATGTCGCGTCTAATGCTTTTCCGTTTGTACTGTAATACTTCATATTGCTATCTGTTACTGAATATTCATAAATAGGTTCATAAACTCATCTTTCTCCATCAGGCCATATCCTCCTTCCTTGCAGCTGATTTCATCATAAGTCTGCACGGCATCCGGCTCAATACCCGGATAATATATCAGGAAGGGAATCGGTTCATTGGTATGCGTTCTCAACTCACAAGGAGTAGGATGGTCGGGCAACACCGCAATGGCCACAGATTCGTCCCATTGTTTTACCGCTTCATAGACCGGGCCGACAATACGGCTGTCCAAGTCTTCAATAGTTTTCAGTTTCAACGGAACATCTCCTTCGTGACCTGCCTCATCGCTGGCTTCTACATGCAGATATACAAAATCATCTGTTTTCAACGCTTCAATGGCAGCCTGGGCCTTCCCTTCATAGTTGGTGTTATACAATCCGGTAGCCCCTTCCACGTCAATACAGCGCAAACCTGCATAACGACCGATGCCCCGAATCAAATCGACAGCCGTAATCACGGCTCCTTTTCGGATGGACGGATATTTCTCTGATAAAGGTTCCATCTGCGGACGATATCCAGGACTCCAGGGCCAGATACTATTGGCCGGGTCCTTTCCCTCAGCCACTCGTTTCAAGTTGACAGGATGCGTAGCCAGCAACTCTTGTGATTTCAGAATCAGTGCATTCAACAAATCGGCTGTTTCTTGTGCCTCAGGACAGAGTGCCTTCACCAGATTAGGACGGAAAAGCTGCAAAGGGATGTCATGTGGAGGCACACAAGCCAACCGCTTATCCCCTCCCTTAATCACCAATAAATGACGATATTGCACTCCTGTGTAAAAATGAATGCGGTCGGAACCCAATTTTTCATCCAAAAAGCGAATCAGTTCATCGGCCTCCTCCGTAGAAATATGTCCGGCAGAATGATTTTTCAGCGTTTCTCCTTCCACACAGACAATGTTACAACGCATGGCCATGTCCCCATCCTGAAGGTCTACACCAATACTGGCAGCTTCCAGCACTCCACGCCCTTCATACACCTTAGGTAAATCATAGCCCATCACAGACATATTGGCCACTTCACTTCCAGGATGGAAGCCGTCGACCACCGTCTTCAATACGCCCGTACGCCCCATACTTGCCAGTTTATCCATATATGGCGTATGTGCATACTGCAGTAAAGTTTTGTCGCCTAAGGAAGGTACAGCCCAGTCGGCCATACCGTCACCTAAGATAATTACATGTTTCATTTTTGTTTGGTTTAAATATTGGCAATACTCATTATATCCGCAAATACACCGGCAGCAGTCACACTTGCACCGGCACCGTATCCCTGAATCAGCATCGGATATTCATTGTAGCGCTCTGTGGTCAGCAAGATAATATTGTTGCTGCCAGCCAGGTTATAGAACGGATGATTGCGGTCTACTTCCTGCAAAGACACCTTGCCGTGTCCATCTTCCAGGCTTGCCACAAAACGCCAGCGCTTGTCCTCGCTTTCCAGTCTCTTGCGACGTTCTTCAAATTCTTTATCTAATTGTGGAATCTTTCTCCAGAAATCATCCAATGTACCTTCAAAATAGCTGTCAGGAATAAACAAGTCTGCTTCCACATCTTCCTGATTCAAACGGTAACCCGCCTCACGAGCCAGAATCACCAGCTTCCGGATCACATCCTTTCCGCTCAGATCAATTCTTGGGTCAGGTTCAGAGTAACCTTCCTCCTTCGCCTGACGGATAGTTTCACTCAGAGGAGTTGTCGCACTGATACGGTTGAAAATATAATTCAACGTACCGCTCACCACCGCTTCAATCTTCAGAATCTTATCTCCACTGTTTATCAGGTCATTGATGGTATTGATTACCGGCAAACCAGCTCCTACGTTCGTCTCAAACAAATACTTCACTCCACGCTGGCGAGCGATTCTTTTCAGTTCCGCATAGATGTCGTATTCAGAAGAAGCGGCAATCTTGTTTGCTGCCACCACCGACACATTGTGACTCAGCAAATCTTTATACAGCGCCGCAATATCGGGACTGGCTGTACAATCCACAAACACCGAATTGAAGATATTCATTCCCACAATCTCATCACGAAGAGTCTGAGGACAAGAAGGAATGCCCTTTTCATCCAGTTCTTCTCTGAAATGTTCCAAATCAATTCCAGCACGCGTAAACAAGGCTTTATGGCCGTTGGCAATACCCACCACATGCAATTTCAACCCACGTTCCTGTTTCAGTTTTTCCTGCTGGCCATGAATCTGTTCAATCAAGCTGGCACCCACTGTTCCCGTACCACAAATAAAAAGGTTCAATACCTGATATTCCGACAAGAAGAATGAATCATGAATCACATTCAGTGTCTTACGCAAAGAAGCACCTTCCACTACGAAAGAGATATTTGTCTCAGAAGCACCCTGCGCACAAGCGATGACATTGATACCGTTACGTCCGAGCGTACCAAACAATTTTCCGGCAATACCGGGAGTATGCTTCATGTTCTCACCCACAATCGCCACGGTGGCCAGACCGCCTTCCGCTTTCATCGGTGAGATTTCACCCATTTCAATTTCTTTGGCAAACTCCTCATTCAGCACCTCACATGCCAGTTCCGCATCCTCATTTCTCACACCGATAGAGGTTGAGTTCTCAGAAGAAGCCTGCGATACCAAAAAGACACTGATGCCATTTTCGGCCAACGTCTTGAAGATACGATGGTTCACACCAATGACACCCACCATGCCCAAACCGGTCATGGTAATCAAACAAGTATCATTAATAGACGAAATACCCTTGATAGGTTTCGAAGAATGGTCGGCTTCCTGCTTCACAATGGTACCCGGAGCTTCCGGATTGAACGTATTCTTTATCAGAATCGGAATATTCTTATGGCACACCGGATAAATCGTAGGCGGATACACCACTTTCGCACCAAAGTTACACAGCTCCATCGCCTCTACATAACTCAACTCCGTAATAGGATAAGCCGTGCTGATGACACGCGGGTCAGCTGTCATGAAGCCATCCACATCGGTCCAGATTTCCAGAATATCCGCATCCAAAGCTGCCGCAATAATAGACGCTGTATAATCAGATCCGCCTCTGCCCAAGTTGGTTACTTCTCCCGTATTCTTATCGGTAGAAATAAATCCCGGCACCAGAGAAACCTTCGGTATTTCACTGAAAGTCTCACGCACCAGTCGGTTCGTTAGCTCTGAATCAAGAATATGCTTATTATGTTTCTTTTCGGTTTTAATGAAAGTACGGGAATCGAACCACACTGCTCCCTCAATAAGAGTAGCCACAATGATGGAAGAAAGACGTTCACCATAGCTCACAATCGTAGCAGAAGTTTTCGGAGAAAGGTCACGAATCAAATAAATACCCTGAAAAATATCCTTCAATTCGCTCAGCAGTTCGTTCACCAGATCCAGAAGCAACTCTCTTCCCCGCCCTGCCGGAATCACTGTGTACACCATTTCAATGTGACGGTTCACGATTTCCTTCATTTCCTTCTCATAAGCGTCATCGCCCGAAGCGGCCATTTTCGAAGTACAAATCAACTTATCGGTAATCCCCCCTAATGCGGAAACGACTACAATTACTTTGTCATCTATACCCTCTACTATACGCTTGACACTTAACATGCTATTGACAGAACCTACGGATGTTCCGCCGAATTTCAATACTTTCATAGGTTATCATTAATTTTTAGTCCGAAACCCAATGGTCTCGGTATATCTCCGTAAGGCCTTACACTACGGCACAAACGGAAACAATGAATTAAAATAAATCTTGATTGAATAAAATAATTGAAAAGTCTGCATCCGCAGACGTGTATCACGTAGAAACACCAAACATACTATCCTCACCCCCTAGGGGTCATCCCTGTGGTAGATGTAATGAAAGGCATATACCCATGCCCGTTCAACAAGATGATATGAAGACAGTGTACAGTCATAGATTATTGTTTTTCCGTTGGCAAATATAGCAACATTTTTCTACAAACAAATAAATAAATGATATTTTTTTGCCAGTATAGAGAATAAGCATAAGATTTCGTACCTTTGTAAAGAATTAGTGTAACAAATATGGCAAAAGAAAAAACGGTCTATGTCTGCACAAACTGCGGACAAGAATCTCCTAAATGGGCTGGGAAATGCCCCTCCTGCGGACAATGGAATACATTTGTGGAAGAAGTGGTACGCAAGGAAGCTCCTGTAGCCAAGCACGTGGCTCACGGCATCGAGTCCGTGCGGTCCAAACCTCAACGTCTGACCGAAATAGAATCGAATGAAGAGCAACGCATAGACATGCTCGACGAAGAGCTGAACCGTGTATTGGGAGGGGGACTGGTGCAAGGTTCACTCACCCTGATTGGAGGAGAACCGGGCATCGGAAAATCGACTCTGATACTCCAGACGGTGTTGCGGCTTACCCACAAAAGAATTCTCTACGTATCCGGTGAAGAAAGTGCCCGCCAGCTCAAACTTCGGGCCGTCCGCATTCCGCACCCGGAAAATGACAATCTGCTGATAGCCTGTGAGACTTCGTTGGAACAGATTTTTACCCATATAAAGAATGCAGCTCCCGATTTGGTCATTATAGACTCCATTCAGACGATTTCTACCGAAAATATTGATTCTTCTCCCGGCAGTATCGTGCAGGTAAGAGAATGTACCGCCTCACTTTTAAAGTTTGCCAAAGAAACCGGCACACCGGTTATCCTCATCGGACATATCAACAAGGAAGGAAGCATCGCCGGACCGAAGGTATTGGAACACATCGTCGATACCGTATTGCAATTCGAAGGAGACCAGCACTACATGTACCGCATCTTGCGCAGCATCAAGAATCGATTCGGCAGTACGGCTGAACTGGGAATCTACGAAATGAGACAAGACGGACTACGGCAGGTGAGCAACCCTTCCGAACTGTTGCTTACCCAAGACCACGAAGGCATGAGTGGTGTCGCCATCGCCGGTGCCGTGGAAGGTGTACGCCCCTTCCTGATAGAAGTACAGGCATTGGTCAGCACAGCCGCATACGGAATGCCACAGCGTTCCGCCACCGGATTCGACCTGCGCCGTATGAACATGCTGCTGGCTGTACTTGAAAAACGTGTCGGATTCAAGCTGGCTCAAAAAGACGTGTTCCTGAACATTGCCGGAGGGTTGAAAGTCAACGACCCCGCCATAGACCTGGCAGTTATCAGTGCCATTCTTTCCAGCAACATGGATGCAGAAATTGAAGCAGGCGTATGCATGGCAGGAGAAGTAGGCCTGAGTGGAGAGATTCGTCCGGTCAACCGTATCGAACAACGTATCAGTGAGGCCGAAAAGCTCGGATTCCAACGAATGCTGATTCCCAAGCACAACCTGTCTGGCATTGACCGAAAGAAAATAAAAATCGAGCTCATCCCTGTAAGAAAAGTAGAAGAAGCCTTCCGGGAATTATTTGGATAACCCTCTTCACACCATAAAAAACGCCTGTGCGCTTTGAAGTATTCTCCATGCGCACAGGCGTTTTTTTATTCAGTATCCTATCTCAATACCCGTTATTTCTGAACGGCATTTTCATAAGGAACCATTTTTTCCAAGTTTGCATTTGCCTTTTCAGGTTCTACGCTTGCAGCTTTCTGGAACCATTCTTTAGCTGCTTCCGTATTGCCAGACAACCAAGCCAATACACCCAAGTTATTGAAAGCACGCGAATCATCTTTCACCTTATCCATATAAGAAGCAGCCTTCTTAAAGTCACCACTGATAATGTTGGCTGAAGCTGCATTCACATTAGCCGTTACATCTTCCAGATAGGTGTTAGCCGCAATTTCATACACTTCTTTATATTCCTTTGTTCCAGGTTGATACATAGCTGCCACACGATACATTTCCTGCAAGCTCAACAATTTCGGATTGGTATAAATCAGGCGGGCTGCTTCAGAGTTCAAAACCTCTCTCACTTCGTAATCTACCGACACACTCAAACGACGCAGACGAGGATAATACTGGTTCATCATCGTACGATAAGTAGTCATCCCCAGTGTAGATTTCAGTCTAGCTTCACGTACATCCAGATTTTCATACTTCTGGATTACAGCCAAAGCCTTTTCCGCATAAGCAGGTTTATCTTCTTCCAGCATTTTCACCAAAGTCTCCCAATCTTCCCCTGCAGAAGTCACATGCAGCACTTCCTGCGGGAAATTATATCCACCTTTCAGGTTCAGCGCAAACGATTCCGCACGTTGTTTAGCTACACGGTCATTGGTACGAACCGAGCCATCCGGCGAAGAGTATCCACATACATTGATCGACTTAAATGTAACCAAGTCTCCATCTTCCAACGGATCCAGAATCTCTTTCAGTTTCTGCAATTCACTACGGTTATTCTTGTAATCCGCATCAAAAACCGTCTTACCTACCGGAAACTCAATAAACAGAGTACTTTGCTCTGAACGTACTTTCAGCGGTTCTTCTTTCGGTGTCAGGAAAGAAACCATTTCCTTGCAAGGATCACATACCTCAAACTCGGTGGGCAATGCCGGAGTTTCTACTGCTACATCCGGCTCAATCACCGTAATATCCAGCAAATCGACCTCACAACATTCTTTTCCTTCTTGCAACAGAATCATGGAAGCATGATCCATCCATGCCTGATAAGGAATAGAAGCCTGATAACGTACTACGTCTTCCCGGTTTTCCTGACGTCCGTGAATCACTGTATAAGGATTGTCAAACCCGAAGCGACGAGCCATCTTACGTTCCTGACGGCGCATCTTATAATCACCATTCTTTCCAGTTACCACTACCGGAGGCATGGCATAATAGTTTTTACCTTCACGCAATACAGGAGTAAAGGCATATGTCTGCTCACTATTTACACGTACTTCTTCCACACTCATAGAAAATTCAACGGTCAACGTATCATTTTTCAACGTTAATACAGGACGTGTATACTTTATATCACCCGCCATGGCAGCCAGCGGCAACATGACAAACGACAATATATATGCTAATTTTCTCATATCTATTCTTTATTTAAATTACAATGACTGAACTTCTACGCAACGGTGTTTTGTCTTATACTTCGGACCGAAAGTAAAATTGATTCCCAAATTAATGTTGGCAGAGAATCGGTTAAGTGGTGCATAATATTTTGGAGTGTATTTACACAATGGCACATCAGCAGCCACAAAGAAGTTGAAACCTCTTGGGTGAAAATTCAACATCAAACCTCCTGTAGAACCAAAGTTAGAAAGAGCATAGTTCACTGAAGCTTCGAACCAAGTTAAAGGAGATACATTCGCTGAAACACGTGCTTCTGTCCAGGAATGACGTCCCTGGAAACGAGAAGAAGACAAGAAACCAAACTTCAAGCGGTCATAAGCAGGCAATGTATATTCCGCACCAAGATTCAAGGTAGCCGCCAAAGCTGTAGTACGCTTCAGTCCCTCTCCATCCTTTGTAAATTTAGCCATCTGTTCCAAATCATCCACAATACGGTCTGCCTGATTATCTATTGAATTCGGATCGTTATCTCCCAAATCTGATTTTATGGGAATTTCATTAAAACCATTAAATTCAAAACTATTATTCATAGAAGCTTTCACTGTATTTTTCCAGCGGATAAATCCTAAGTCAAGCACAGCAGCAGAGAATGTCCACTCATCGTTCAGGCGATAAGTTGCACCAAAATCAAATGCCATACCAAATCCTGTGGGACCGATATTCTTGTCATCAAAATCCACGTCATCATACGAAATCAACTGTTCAGACCCAGGTTTCAGTTTATCAGTACGGTTACCATTGGCATCCAGTTCATAATCACTATCATCGTAATTACCAGTTTCTCCACGAGTAGGAACAATCAACCCTTTACCTGAAAGATAAGCCTGTGCACCCGACGGAGTAATTTTCCAAGCATCCGGCGTAGCCTCAATGTCCAGTCGGTCAATCTTCACGGTAGCCTTGGCAAGACCTACCAAAAATTTCATTTTTGCACCAACCGTCCACTGGTCGTTTATCTGACGAGCATGCCCCAATGCCAATTCAGCATAATTAGTAGAAAGGATGCTCAAATCGTTTACTATGTAACGAGTTCCCTCCGGAGCATCGACTCCGTTTTTCATAAACTTAAACAGCTGGTCGGGAGCCGACAAGTTGGTATTGCTTTTAATAGAAAGTCCTATCGTATTAAAACCTCCCCAAGCATAAAACCCGGTAGACAGGATATTTTCATTCACATTAAATCCCATTTTCAATCGGTTAGGCAAACCATTTAAGAAGTCTTTTCTGCTCACTTCCTCGTGCATGAAAGTCATTAAATCGCCATTAGACTTCACAAACAAGAAATCACCTACACCTGCAGTTCCTTGAGCTCCTACCGACAAGTTTCCTAGTCCGGGCATACTAACATATCCTCTTTCTCCCATAAATGCAGGGTTCAATTCATGACGATAAGTAGCACCTCCCAAAAAATAAGCAGAACGATTAATCTGAGGTTGCGCTACAGCTTCACCCACAAACCCCAAAACAGCCAATCCGGACAGTACCGTACACAATATATTTTTCTTCATTTGTTTCATTTTTTCTCGTTCATTATTAATTCAAATCCACATTCACTCCACCTGGCACAGACAGTTTAACACTTGTCACCTTCAGCCATTGCGTATCCTTCAAAGGCACACCAGTAGCACTTCCCGGTACAGCTGTTATTTTAAAACAAATCCGATCTATTTTCGACAAGAATGCAGTATCATCCGAAGTCAGGCTTAAAACCAGTTCACTTGTTGCAGGTTTTTCTCCATCTGTACTTTCTGTCACATATTGCTTATCTTCTTCCATTGTCTTCTTCACAGCTGTCAGTTCATTGCCATACACATCCTTAATCTGCACATTTTCAGCTTTCAGTTGCAATTTCAAAGGAATGGCATTGTCTACCGACAACATAATCTTGGCATTTTTCAGACTTACTTTGTCCAAATCGTTCAAGTCTTTGTTCAAATCTTGTACAGAATCATTGTATACGATATTCAAACCTTGTTCGAAACTTAACGGTACATCTACCTCATAACTTGCCGGCAAATCATACTCTTTTCCTAATTCCGCATTATAATAATTTTCATTTCGAACAATCGGCTGCAGATTCACATCAATATCATCAGGAATAGTTTCAAGCAAATTATTTATGTCTTCCACTTTTATATTCTCTGTAACTCCTTCAATAGAACAGTCCCCCGTCCGAGAAAGAGCAATGATATTTGTACCTGGTATCAATGCCACCTTATTCTGACCATATCCAGTTCCTATTTTTACTTCATGCCCTTCAATATTGACATTATTCTTCTTCGGAGTAAGTACAGCATCGATTTCCACATCCGTCTCCAAAGGATTATCAGCTTTCAGTAAGATTACCGGATTAGTAATATCCAAACGAGTATCCTCGTCTTTCAAGAAATCGGGAAGGTCGTTCAATTCTATTTTTGTTGTTTCCGCTTCAATCTTTGGCTGAATGACACCAGTTACAGAATTTACAGTCATCTCCTCTAAAACAGCCTTCGGAACTAAGGCCAAAGCTCCTGTACCGGAGATTCCAGAGGTAACTACATCACCCTCCATAGAAATATTTCCTTCAATAGTCAATGAGCCTTCTGCATTTGGTTTCATACCCGAACCGGCAGCATCACTAAACTTATAGCCTTCCACTTTCAGCGTACGAGTATAAGACGAACCATTTACAGACAAAACTTCTTCATCCAAAATCAGCTCATTATCTTGGATACCCTCATCTTCCTTAAAAACGATGTAATCAGGAAATACAAGTTTCAGTTTATTTGCTTTTACCTGATTAAACGTCAAATTCCCTCCACTTATATTAAAATCAATCGTCAAGTTTAAATCTACCGGAGTTTTAGCCCGAAGAGAGCCCAGTTCTTTCAATGCTTCATCAATATCATTGGCAGTAGCTTCAAAATCTCCAGATGTAGTTACCTGTTGGCGGAATTAATTTAGTGCATACTTAATTCTGCCAATGGGCTTGTCGTTAATGAAGTTTACGTATTGCAGAATGGTAAGTGCACTAATTTTGCCAATGATTCTGGCAAACAAACCATT
>OJKY01001704.1_pt1 | contig 12736 bp, 7 predicted proteins | sample 1596571 | NCBI WGS metagenome assembly OJKY01 (sample SAMEA4350170, study PRJEB24818) | metagenome | biome: human; feature: gut; material: faeces | place: Denmark | collected 2013-09 | reverse complement strand
GTCCGAAAGGGTTATCACTCGATAAAGGATGCGCCCTATCGTAAAGTGGAGCGTCTGGAAGTCAAAAGTGCCCGTGCAACAGTCAATGCCAACTATCGAGCTGCAATTCGGGATAAACCGGAATTGCAAAAGCATTCGCTGTCAGCCATGTTTCAGAAGCGGAAGTTAAAGCGCGAGTACGCCAAAGCCTATCGGGAAGCCCGGAAAACCGGCGATCGTGGTGCTACGGTGGCAAAGAAAGCAAAAGAAGCTGTGGAACACGCGGGACAGGCTGCGGTTGCCTTAGTGAAACACCACAAGGGAGTTCTGGTGATTGTCGGCGGGGTTGTCCTGCTGTTTGTATTACTGTTTTCTTCCCTGTCCTCTTGTTCTGTAACGATGGAGGGGGCGATGAGTGCTGTGCTTGGCACTTCATACACATCCGAAGATCCGGACATTTTGCAGGTGGAGGACGATTATATCGCGCTGGAGCAGCAGTTGGAACGCCGGATGGCCAATATTGAAAGCGAATTTCCCGGCTATGACGAGTACCAGTACGATGTGGACACCATCGGCCATGACCCCAACGAACTGATTTCTTACCTGACCGCAAAATTCAATGCGTTCACCCCAGCCCAGGTACAGGCAGAATTGCAAGCCCTGTTCGATCAGCAATATACCCTTACCACTCGTGAGGAAGTGCAGATCCGCTATCGAACTGTGACCTGGACGGATGAAGAAGGCAACGAACATGAAAGCGAGGAAGCGTATGAATATTACATTCTCCATGTAACCCTGCGGAACCATTCCCTGGGCACGGTGGCGGTGCAGAACATGACCGAAGATGAAAAGAGTCGGTATGCTGCTATCCTGGAATTGAAAGGCAACAAGCCCTATCTGTTCGGGGACAACATCTATGCGAACCCATCTGAGGGGGAGCATTACGAGATCCCTGGCGAAGCCCTGTCCGACCCATCTTTTGCCGCGCTGATTACCGAAGCCGAAAAATACTTGGGCTATCCCTATGTTTGGGGCGGCTCGAACCCGTCCACCAGCTTTGATTGCAGTGGTTTTGTCTGCTGGGTCTTTACCAACAGCGGTGTTCACAACCTGCCACGCACTACGGCGCAAGGCATTTACAATCAGTGTGCGATCATTCCGTCCTCCGAAGCCAAACCGGGGGACATTATCTTTTTCACGGGAACTTATGACAGCGCGGGGCCGGTGTCCCATGTGGGGATTTATGTGGGTGATGGGATGATGATCCACTGTGGCTCACCCATCCAGTACGCCAATATCAACAGTTCCTATTGGCAGCAACACTTTTACGCATTTGGGCGGCTCTGACCGCCCGGAAAGGAGTGTCAATGAACATTGTATCTTTTGGCGGTGGGGTAAACAGCGCCGCCATGTTGGTGGGGATGTGCGAGAAGCACATCCCCATCGACTTGATTTTATTTGCCGACGTGGGTGCAGAACGCCCGGAAACCTATGAGTTTCTGAAAATCATGAATGGATGGCTGCTGGCACGAAAGCAGCCTACCATTACTATTGTGAAAAAAGTAGACCGTTATGGGAACCGCCTCACTCTGGAGCAGGAATGTTTACGCGCTCATACGCTTCCCGCTATCGCTTTTGGGTATAAACGGTGTTCCCTGAAACACAAAATCGCACCCCAGGATAAATACTGTAATCATCATCCGGCCTGTCGAGAAATTTGGGCGCAGGGAAAACGCGTGATGAAGTATATCGGATATGACGCGGGTGAAACACGCAGGCGTGATCACGCCCGGATTTATGATGAGCAGGATAAGAAATATTGCAAAGTGTATCCACTCATGGAATGGGGATGGAAACGAGAGGATTGTATTACAGCAATCAGCAAAGCGGGCCTGCCTGTTCCGGGAAAATCCTCCTGCTTTTTCTGCCCATCCATGAAGAAGCCGGAAATTTTGGAACTGCAAAAGCAACACCCCGACCTGTTGGCGCGGGCATTGGCTCTGGAAGCGAACGCCCAAAAAAATCTCAAACGGGTCAAGGGCTTGGGCCGGAATTGGGCCTGGGCTGAGTTTTTAGAAATGAAATGTGAGGAGGCGGCGTAATGAACCCGAAAATTCAGAAAATCGTGACCGAGATTGAAAAGGTCAAGAGCAAGATTGCGACCCAGCAGGCAAGGCTGCGGGAGCTGGAACAGCAGAAAACCGAACTGGAGAATACCGAGATCGTTGGTATGGTGCGCGGCCTGGAGGTCACGCCGGAGGAACTGGCCACCATCATTCAGGCTATTCGCAGCGGCAATACCGGCAGCCTGCCCGTGGCGACACAAAATCCGGAGGAACAGGAGGAAATGGACGATGAAGAATAAGCTGCGCTATTTCATGGTGCTGACTACGCTTGTGATGTGCTTCGGCACTTTTTCTGTTACCGCCTATGCACAGAGCAATGAGCCGCAGGAGGAAACTGCGCCGGTGGAAGAAACCACGGAGCCGGAAGAAACCGCTACCCCGAACCCCTTTACGCCAAACGGAACCGGCACTGTCCTGGATAACGCCACCAGTGAGGACGAAAAGGAGTTTTACACCATCGTGACTGAGGATGAAAACGTCTTTTATCTGGTCATTGACAAGCAGCGCGACGCGGATAACGTCTACTTCCTCAATGCGGTCACGGAGTCCGACCTGATGGCACTTGCCGAGCCGGATGTAGAGGAAACCACTGAACCGGTGGAACCGGAGCCGGAACCCACACCGGCACAGGAACCGGAGGAGCCTGTCGAAGTGACAGAGGAACCCGAACCGGAGCCTGTTTCGGAAACCGGCACCAGCCCGATTATGCTGGTTTTGATCGGCGTGGCCGTGCTTGCCGTGGGCGGTCTGGGCTATTACTTCAAGATTTACAAGCCCAAACATGAATTGGACGATGCTGCCGATTTGGATGAATTTGAATTTGCAGGGCCGGAAGAACCGACTGTTCGAGAGGAAGATCTGGAAGAACCTGCGCCGGAACTGACTGCCGAAGAAGAAGCCGAACAGCGCCGGCTTTATGAGGAGGAACAGGAACTTCCGGACGATGACGAGGATGCCCCTGTTCAGTAACAATCCGGGGCTGGAACGGATGATGCAGCAGAAACCCACCGGGCGGCGGGTGCCGGAACCTCCGGCACTCCCGCCCGATCATCCCTGCTATGGCTGCAACTATGGTATGGGAAGGCGCTGTATAGGGGGCTGCTATAAGCAGCTTTTGAAAGAAAGGAGGAAACGCGATTGAAATTAGTGGTGGCTGAGAAACCCAGCGTGGCCCAAAGTCTGGCCGCTGTGCTGGGGGCCAAACAGAAAAAACAGGGATATTTGGAGGGCGGCGGCTTTCTGGTAAGCTGGTGCGTCGGGCATTTGGTGGGGTTGGCTCCTGCCGATGTCTATGATCCGAAGTATTCCGAGTGGACGTATGAGGATTTACCGATTATCCCAAAGGAATGGCAGTTTACCGTTGACCCAGGGAAAAAGGAACAATTCAAGGTGCTTTCCGACCTGATGAACCGTGCTGACGTGGACAGCTTGGTGTGTGCCACCGACGCAGGCCGTGAAGGAGAATTGATTTTCCGGCTGGTGTATCAGCAGGCCGGATGCCGCAAGCCGATGGAGCGTCTGTGGATTTCGTCGATGGAGGAGGATGCAATCAAAGCGGGATTTTCCGCCCTGCGCCCCAGCAGCGATTACGACTTGCTCTATGCAGCGGCTCTCTGCCGTGCAAAGGCGGATTGGCTGGTAGGGATTACCGGAACCCGGTTATTCTCCACTCTCTACCGGCGAACGCTCAATGTAGGGCGCGTCATGACACCCACCCTTGCCCTGGTGGTGGAACGGGAAACCGCGATTGACAGCTTCAAAAAGGAGAAGTTTTACACGGTAGAGCTGGATTGCGGCTTTTCTGCTGTAAGTGACCGGATGGCGGATAAAAAGGCAGCAGAAAAACTGAAAGCTGACTGTGCAGGCCAGCCCGCCACTATCCGAAGTGTGGAGAAAAAGCAACGCACTACCAGCCCGCCGAAGCTGTATGACTTGACTTCTCTCCAAAGGGACGGAAACCGGTTGTTTGGCTATACCGCCCAGCAGGTATTGGACTATGCGCAGGCACTCTATGAAAAAAAGCTGCTGACCTATCCCCGTACTGATTCCAATTATCTGACAGAGGACACCGCCGCCACAGTGCCGGAGCTTTTGGAGCAATCTGTTTCCAGCCTGCCGTTTGCTGTGGAGGTGGGGCCGATAGATGTATCTCGTGTGGTGGACGCTTCAAAGGTCAGCGACCACCATGCCCTGCTGCCTACCATGCAGGTAAAGCAGGATGCACTTGCTGCGCTGCCTGCCGGGGAGCGCAACATCCTCACCCTGGTGATGGTTCGGCTTCTGTGTGCGGTCAGCGAAAAGCAGGTCTATGAGGATACAGCGGTAATGCTGGATTGCGGCGGCACTTCCTTTTCCGCAAAGGGCCGTGTGGTGACAACCCCCGGCTGGAAGGCCGTGGAACAAGCCTTCCTCTCTACCCTGAAGCAGAAGCCGGAAAAGGATGATCCGGAACCGGCTGCTCTGCCATCCATCACCGAAGGGCAGTCCCTTTCCGGCTGCAAGGCGGCGGTGCGCGAGGGAACCACCAGCCCGCCCAAACACTTCACGGAAGATCTGCTCCTCTCCGCGATGGAACACGCCAGCGCAGAAGAATTTGCAGAAATTGAGGGCGTAGAGCGCACGGGCCTGGGAACTCCGGCCACCCGCGCTGGTGTGATTGAAAAGCTGGTGCGCGGCGGTTTTCTGGAACGTAAGGGCCGCCAGCTCCTCCCTACCAAAAAGGGCCATAACCTGATTGTGGTGCTGCCGGATAGTATCAAGTCGGCCAAACTGACCGCAGAATGGGAAGCAGCGTTAAAGGAGGTGGAACGCGGGGAGCGTTCCGCAGATGATTTCCTCTCCGGCATTGAACAGATGACCGCCGATCTGGTGGAGGGTTATCGAGCTATCCAGGCAGACACTTCTCTTTTTGACCAGCGGGAGCCGATTGGCAAGTGTCCCCGCTGCGGCAAGGATGTGGTGGAAAGCAAGTTGAGCTTTCAGTGTGTTGACCGTTCCTGCGGGTTTACCATGTGGAAGAACAGCCGCTTCTTTGCCGACAAGCATAAAGAACTGACCAAAGCGGTAGCAAGCGCACTGCTGAAAAAAGGACGTGTCAAAATGACCGGCTTATTCAGCGAAAAAAAGGGCGTGACCTACGATGCCACCGTGGTACTCGACGATACCGGCAAGTATGTGAACTACAAGCTGGAATTTGACCAGAAGAAAGCAGGTGCAAAGCATGAGTGAGGAACGAAACCAATATGCTGTGGTGCCCTTTGACACCTTTGAACGATACCTGGGGCCGCGTTATGAGAATGTCCCCGGTGTGGAGTTTATTTTGGAAAATGGAACGCTGCTCTACTTTATGGAGGAGGCCCCAGGCGTGTATGAGTCTGCCGACCACACCGTTACCGGCGAACCGGCAGCGCCAAAGCTGTTTGTCCCCGTTTATGAGGGGGATGAAATGCAACCCCATGCTTTTGCCGAAGTCGGCCCTCGTGAACAGTTTGCCGCCATCACCGACTTTTCTGTGACCATCGGCCTGCCGGGGGTGAACCAGCGCAAGGAGCCGGGATATGTGCTGGACAACGGCCTGGTGCTTCTGGAAAGTGAACGGGACAGCCAGGGCAACTATAAAGCTGGAGCCGGAATGGACGGGATGTTTTTGCAGACCGGGCGCATTTTTGAGCCGATCCGGTATCCGGATGGTGAAATCCTCGCGTTCCTGGAACGCCAGCCGGAGCGTACCCGCACCAAACACCTGGAGTCTGTAAAGGTCGGTGATACTGTCAAAGCGCCGGAACACAAGGAAGAAAAGAAGCCCCAAAAGCCGCCTTCCCTGCGGGAACAGCTTCGCCGGGCACAGGAGGCGTGTCCCCTGCCTGGGGCCAGTGCTCCGGAAAGGGAAAGGTGATTGGGATGTCCTTGCTGAAGGTGGAACAGGAAACCATTATCCTTTTTAACGAAGCTGAAGCCACAGCCAGCGTCTATACCCATAACGCCGCCCTGCAACGGGTGCTTCGGGAGCTGTGCCAGACCCATCCGGCCCAGGTGCGGCAGACCGAAGATAACCGTCACGGCGGGCTGACCTTTGAACTGCCCAAAAAGTGGGTGAAAATCACACCGCCGCGGGCACTCTCCGAAGCACAGAAACGGGTTTTGGATGAGATGAACCAGCGCAATCGGGAGCGCAGGCAATCTGCATAATCATTCGGGGCGGCATGGAGTGGCTATGCCGCCCCGCTTTTCGGAAAGGAGGTTCTTATGGCGCAGAAATGGCAGACCATTTCGGAACTGGCTGCCGATACCAGCCGGAAGGTCACACACTCACCGGAGGACTGGTGCCGCTTTCTGACTACGGCGGCGCGGTTCTATAAAGCCTATGATTTCGACGATCAACTCTTAATTTACGCACAAAAGCCCGACGCGACAGCCTGTGCGGATATGCCCACCTGGAACAACAAAATGCACCGGTGGGTCAATGCGGGCAGCACCGCCATCGCGCTGATCCGCAAGGGATACGGCGGCAAGCCCTATCTGGACTATGTGCATGATGTAGCAGACACCCATCCGGTACGGGGCGGCAAAGACCCGTGGCTGTGGAAGCTGACAGAGGAAAACCGCGAGCCGGTCATGGAACGGCTGCGGGATGCCTTTGGAATTGACGGTGCTGGTGATTTGGGCGACCTCTTGATGGAGGCAGCGGATAAGCTGATACAGGAAAGCTACGGCGAATATCTCCCCGACCTGCTTTATGAGAGGGAGGACAGCTTCTTAGAAGAACTTGACGATTTTAACGTAGAGGTGCTGTTCCGCAACACCCTGCGGGCGAGTGTCCAGTACGCCGTCCTTTCCCGCTGCGGCCTGGACGTAAACCATTACCTGGACACAGAGGATCTTCGGGAGATCACCAATTTTAACACCACCGCCGCCCTGGCCTGCCTGGGGACGGCGGTATCTCAGGGAAGCCGGGAACTGCTTTTGGAGATTGGCGACACTATCCGGAAAATAGAACGGGAAAAGGTCAAAAATCCTCTTGCAAAATCCGACGGGCAGACGTATAATGATAATATAAACTTTAGCACATTAAAGCGTGAAAGGAGTGACGAGCATGGCGACACTGACATACGCCAAACAGAACGGGTATCAGGTTCCCAATCTCCGGATGGACGAGAGGGAGAACGAGTCGCAGATCCTGGGCCGCTTCGGAAGGGCCAGGGAGAAATACCTGATGGAACACCGGAAGGGACTGTACAATTCAATGCTGCTGACCGGCAGGCTGTGGGCACATCTGACCGAGATCGACCAGACCGCCCAGGAACAGATGGACAGTCTGGTGGCGGAGATGGCAAAGGAACAGGGCGTGACCGAAGCCCTGAAAGCCAACAATCAGATGGAGTGGGTGCAGCGGATGAACAACATCCGGCAGGCGGCGGAGGAAATCGTCCGAAACGACCTGATTTACAGCTAAATACGGTAGAAACGGCAGGTGAACAGCCTGCCGTTTCTGCGTCTGTGGAGATGGAAGCACCATTTTCTGCAAAACCGGATTACCGGCAGATCACCCTTTTTGACCTGCCAGAAATGCAGATACAAAATATCTCCCGTCAGGAAGCGGAGGCTACGGCCACCGCTTCTTCCTATTCCAGGCGGAGAAATCCGGAACAGCCGAAGAATGACGAGCTGGAAAAGGCCAGCCGGAAACTGTTTGAAAATTCCGGAGCGATGGACAATGAGCAGTTATCCTTTGGCCTTCCGGCAATGACCGAACATCATACCGTGCGGGAACTGTATGAGAAATTTCAGCCAATGGTGCTTTCTCATGTGCTGGCTGATGAAGCATACCAAAACGCAGCAAAGAACAGTGATCCGGAAAACGTGGCGATTGAGGGGAAAGCGTCTGTCCGTCGGGCTGTTTTGGCAGTCAATGAACCGGAGCTTTTGCGGCTTTACTATGATTTCCCGGATTTCCACCGGCGGATGGATAAGGAAGTATTGGAACAGGCTTTCGCAGCCCTGACAGATACAAGGCCGACGGCCGAGCGTGGACAGATAGAACCTCAAAATGGGGATAGCCAGGGTACAACCCCACCCCCGCCGGTTCTGTCCCCGGAAAACACCGGCGCGGGCGTGTCCGAGAAGGTCAAACCGTCCACAGAAGTCCCCGTTTCTCCTGCCCTTGTACCGGATGTGCCGGAGTACATGAAGTTAAAGGCCAATCACCCCAGCTCTTTTGTGAGCGTCAAGGTAGGCGATTATTTTTTGCTCTATGGAGAGGACGCAAAGCAGGCTGCGACTGACTTGGGCTTAAAAACTGTGGTTCAGGAGATCCCTGGACTTGGCGAAACTACCGTCACCGGTACAAACCTGGGCTGGCCCCATCTGGCGAAACAGTTGCAGCTTCACGGCCATAACGTCACCGTTGGCGAGCTGGAGAACGGCCGGTATCGAGTTGTCAAAGATCTGAACGTGGCCGATTTTATCCCCCTGGGGATGAAACTGGAACAGGATGAGCGTATCTTTACCATCGATCAGGTCAATTATGCTGCTGGCCGCGTCAGCCTGCGGGATGATACCTTTGGGGCCAGCACTGGATTTCCCATCTTCCGGAATGAGCCGGTATCCGTAGTGCGGGAATGGGTGGAACACCAGCAGGAAAAAGACCTGGCTACGGCAGCGCGCACAGAGGAAATTCTGTCGGCAGCCACTGCCTCTTACGGGCAATCACAGCTTGATACCGCCAAAGGACTGATTAACGAATTTTGTGAACGGGAATACGGTTCCGAAGTGGAATTTACAGACCTGCGGCATATCGGGTTGGCCTATACCACCACTGAGGACGAAAAGCACGAGCTTCAGGTAAATGCAGATCTGGTGGATTATTCTATCAGTTATCTGGTAGATGGGGTGCAGGTACATGAGGACAAATATGAAAGCCTCACCGAACTGATTGAACAGGAACTTTCCGTACTGGATTTTGACAGCCTGATCAGCGTAGGAATGGATGCGATACCGGAGGAACCGGCAGCTCCTGACCTGACCGAACAGCCAGTTACTCGCGAGGGCGACACCCTGACCATTGGGAACGGCCCCGCCACCCATGAAATTGATATTACCGTATCTGATGAAGAATGGAAGCAAATCAAAGAGGCCATTCCGGACAATACTGCCCAAAACTTCCATATCACTGATCCTGACCTGGGTGCAGGCGGGCAAAAGACAAAATATCAGAATAACGTGGCTGCGATCCGGCTCTTAAAAGTTCTGGAGGAACAGGGCCGCAGCGCAACACCGGAAGAACAGGAAGTCCTATCCCGCTATGTGGGTTGGGGCGGTATTCCCCAGGCGTTTGATGAAGCCAATGAAAAGTGGGCTTCGGAGTATGCGGAGTTAAAAACGCTGCTGACCCCGGAGGAATACGCTTCGGCCCGTGGTTCTACCCTGAACGCGCATTTTACCAGCCCCACCGTGATTGAGGGAATGTATCAGGCATTGGAGAAAATGGGCGTTCATCCGGATACCGTTCTGGAACCTGCTATGGGCGTAGGCAACTTCTTTGGCTTGTTGCCGGAGTCCATGCAGGGCGCAGCTCTGGTGGGCGTGGAACTGGACAGCATTACCGGGCGGCTGGCAAAGCAGCTTTATCCCCAGGCCAGCATTACTGTGGACGGCTTTGAGCGTGTCAACCTGCCGGACAATTCCATCGACCTGGCTGTGGGGAACGTGCCCTTTGGCAGTTATAAGCTGGCCGATCCCCGATACGATAGGCAAAATCTTCTCATTCACGACTACTTCTTTGTGAAAACGATGGATAAGGTGCGGCCCGGTGGGATTGTAGCCTTTATCACCTCAAAGGGCACATTGGATAAGCAGGATTCCGCCGTGCGGGAATATCTGGCGCAGCGGGCCGACCTTTTGGGCGCGGTACGCCTGCCGAACAACGCATTTTCCCGGAACGCCGGTACGGATGTGACAACGGATATTTTGTTCCTGCAAAAACGGGCGCAGCCGCCGGAGCAGGTGCCGGATTGGGTGCATTTGGGGCAGACCGCAGACGGTATCCCCATCAACCGCTATTTTAAAACCCATCCGGATATGGTGCTGGGCACGATGGCCTGGGATAAGAGTATGTACGGCAACGAACGGGAAACCACCTGCGCCCCGCTGCCTGGAGCTGTGCTGGCTGACCAGCTTGGGGAAGCTCTCTCCAAACTCTCCCCGCCGGATCAGCAGCTTCTTTCCCAAAAAGGCGCGGTGGAAGTCCCGGAACTGTTAGACCGGATGGAAGCCGCCGATCTGGAAGCCCGGAATTTCAGCTACACGGAGGTCGGCGGCAAGCTGTACTTTGTGGAGAACGGTGAACGGATTCCGGTAGAGGTTCCCGCCACCACTGAAAAGCGCATCCGGGGGATGATTGGTCTACGCGATCTGACCCGAAATCTTATTGAATTACAGCTTCATGGCGGCACCGATGAGAACATCAAGACAGCCCAGGAAAAACTGGGGCAAGCCTACGACGCTTACACCGTAGAATATGGCCTCCTAAACAGTACCGGCAACAAACGAGCCTTTGAACAGGATGCCTCCTACTGCCTGCTGTGTTCTCTGGAAGTATTGGACGAGGACGGAAATCTGGCGCATAAGGCGGATATGTTCACAAAGCGCACCATCAACCAACAGGTGACGATTGACCATGTGGACACCGCCAGCGAAGCCCTGGCCGTTTCCATCGGGGAGCACGCCCGTGTTGATTTAGGGTATATGTCCTCCCTCATGGGTACTCCTGGCGAAACCGATGGCATTATCCGTGACCTGAAAGGGGTCATCTACAAAAATCCGGAAGCCGGTGGCGGCCCGCTGGACGGATGGGAAACAGCAGACGAGTATTTATCCGGCAACGTCCGGAAGAAGCTGGCCGCTGCGCGGGCGGCGGCGCAACTTGACCCTGCATTTGCGGAGAATGTGGCCGCGCTGGAACAGGCCCAGCCCAAAGACCTCTCCGCAGCGGAAATCGACGTGCGGATCGGCGTTACCTGGATTGACCCGAAGTATTACACCCAATTTGTCCATGAACTCTTAAAGCCACCCATTTATCTCAAGCAGAATATACAGGTACGCTATTCCTCAGCCACCGGCGAGTGGAACGTAAGCGGAAAATCGCGGGACAGCCTGAACAATTCCCTGGCTTATGTGACCTACGGAACCAAACGGCGAAACGCCTACGCCATTATCGAGGACAGCTTGAACCTGCGGGACACCCGGATTTATGATACCATCCATGAACCTGACGGCAGCACCACCCGCGTCTTCAACGCCAAAGAAACTATGCTGGCCCAGCAAAAGCAGGAGCAGATCCGGGAGGCATTCAAGGATTGGATTTGGAAAGATCCGGCCCGCCGCGCTGATCTGTGCCAGAAATACAATGAACTCTATAACGCCATCCGGCCCCGCAGCTACAACGGGGATCATATTCGCTTTTCCGGTATGAACCCGGAAATTTCCCTGCGGCCCCACCAGCGCAATGCGGTGGCCCGGATGCTCTACGGTGGGAACAGCCTATTGGCTCATTGTGTGGGCGCGGGCAAGACCTTTGAAATTGTGGCGGCGGCGATGGAGTCCAAACGCCTGGGGCTGACAAAGAAAAGCCTTGTAGTGGTTCCAAACCATCTAACCGAACAATGGGGTGCAGATTTTCTGCGGCTCTATCCCGGAGCCAATGTGCTGGTAGCCACCAAAAAGGATTTTGAACCGGCAAACCGGAAAAAATTTTGCAGCCGAATTGCTACTGGCGACTACGACGCGGTAGTGATTGGACATAGCCAATTTGAAAAAATCCCGCTTTCGCCGGAACGTCAGAAAGCCATCCTCCAGGAGCAGATCGACCAGGTGATCGACGGTATTCAGGAAGCAAAAGCCCAGGACGGAGAACGCTACACCATCAAGCAGTTGGAGAAATCCAGAAAGAACCTGGAAGCACGGATGGTAAAACTGAACGACCAGAGCCGCAAGGATGATGTGATTACCTTTGAGGAATTGGGCGTCGATAAGCTGTTTGTGGACGAGGCACATGGGTTCAAAAATTTGTTCTTGGCAACAAAAATGCGGAATGTGGCGGGTATCGGCCAGTCTGAAGCGCAGAAGTCCTCTGATATGTTTGCGAAGTGCAGGTATCTGGATGAAATCACCGGCGGGCGCGGCGTAGTCTTTGCCACCGGCACCCCTGTCAGTAATTCGATGGTGGAACTCTATACCATGATGCGCTACCTGCAATATGACCTGTTAAAGTCCAGCGGCTTGGAGCATTTCGATAGCTTGGCGGCAAACTTTGGCGAAACCACCACGTCCTTTGAGTTGGCCCCGGAGGGAACTGGCTTTCGCAGTAAAACCCGGTTCTCAAAGTTTTTCAATCTCCCGGAACTCATGGCCATGTGGCGGGAGGCCGCTGACATTCAAACGGCGGATATGCTGCGCCTGCCGGTTCCAGAAGCAGAGAAAATCACCGAAGTCACCACCCCCAGCGACTTCCAGCGGGATTTGGTGGCCGACCTGGGAGAACGGGCCGACGCAGTACGCAACCGCGAAGTGGAACCACGCGAGGACAATATGCTGAAAATCACCTCGGATGGCCGAAAGCTGGCTCTGGATCAGCG
>OJKY01001695.1_pt1 | contig 12774 bp, 8 predicted proteins | sample 1596571 | NCBI WGS metagenome assembly OJKY01 (sample SAMEA4350170, study PRJEB24818) | metagenome | biome: human; feature: gut; material: faeces | place: Denmark | collected 2013-09 | reverse complement strand
TATCCATAGTATGCATGAGTTGGATGATTTGCTGGAAGCTTTTCTCTTCCTCTGGTGCCAGATATTTACGGATAGACTGATAAATGGTCTCAATGTCCGGGGAATCTTTGGAACATGCAGATAATACGGAAGCTTCAGGCCGTGCATTTTTCCTGATAAGCTTTATCGTGTATTGAAGTTCCATGTATTTGATCATAACAGGAAGCATGGACATAGCAGCAGAATCTATATAGGGAAGTAATGTCTTCATAATCTGAATATGGTTGTTGGTATAGAAGTGGTCAAAAACGAGTACATAGTCATTGTCGTTATCCTGTTCTTCCATATTGCCTCCGGTTAAAATGTGAATCATTGTATCTTATGCAGCAGATAGTGGATATATGCTGGACAAAACCAATGGGTTCAAGTTACTTGAACCCATTGGGCTGGTTAGAATTGGATTAGCAGCAGCCGTTGTTGTTACCGCAGCCACCGCCGCAGAACAGCAACAGGATGATCCAGATGCAGCTGTTGCCGAAGATACCGTTACCACAGTTGTTATTGCCGCAGGAATTATTGCAGCCGCAATTTGTAGCAGTTAAGTCACTCATTTTTAGTGCCTCCACATTTTATTTATGCTCTATTGTATGCGGGGGAGCCTGTCAATGTTTCCGGAAAAGACTTGCAATAATTTCCGGATATAGTAAAATATAGATATCTATATAGACATGCATAGATTGTGAAAAGACAGATTTTAAATTAAGGATAGATAGATGGCACAGAAGATATATGTGGTAGAGGGGCGAAAGTTCCGCACGGAGGCGGATTATCAGAATGCCCTGAAGGATCAGCAGGTGATCGAGAATCTTCGGGTACAGACGAAGAAGATGAGCCTGGCAGATCAGAAGAAACTGCTGGAAGTGATCCGTAGCGGCAGGTGTAGATTCCATAGTATTCTGGGACAGGATTACATGGAAGAGCTGTCGGAGGACATTCAAAGACAGGAAGGAAAAGTACCGGAAACATCTCCGGCGAAAGGACATTTTCTTCAGAAAGAAAATACAAAAACAATCGGGAAGGCCCAAACTCCCAAAAATAAAAAAGAAGCATCAAAGAAAAAAGAAACTGTAAAAAAAGAAAGTCCTGATAAAAAAGTTCCCAAAAAGAGGCCGACAACAAAAAAGAAGACTTCTGTGAAGAAGAAAGCAGAACCGCAGTTTGACGAGGCAGAGATTGACAAAATCGTTCAGGAAGAATTGAAAAAACAGGAGAAACGAAGGAAACTTCTTGTGGTCTGTTGCAGTGTGATCGCAGTGGCATGCCTTGGCTATTTCGGAATTTATAACTGGTATAACATCCGTACTGCCGATAATTACAAGCAATTAAGTGAATTGAAGGATAAAGAGCCGGCAACCGCTCAGAATCAGGATCCTGTGATCCATTACACCGCGGATGAAACGCAGAGTACGCCCCCTCCGGTACTGGATGAATATAAAAATTTATTAAATAAGAACAAAAGACTAATCGGATGGGTAAAAATTGACGATACTAATATAGATTACCCTGTAATGCAGACAACGGATAATGAATATTATCTTGATCACAATCTGAATCAGGAGTATGATAAAAACGGATCCATTTTCATGGACAAGGATTGTGATGTGCTCAAGCCCAGCACAAACTTCATTTTGTATGGACATCATATGAAGAGCGGGCAGATGTTCGGAAGCTTATCCCTATACAGCGACCAGAGCTATTATGAGAAACATCCTTGCATACAGTTTGATACCATTTATGAAAAAGGCCAGTATGAGATCATGTACGTATTCAGATCCCGGGTCTATAGTGAAGATGAAATCGTATTTAAGTACTATCAGTTTATAGACGCCCAGAGCGAGCAGGAATTTGACTCTTATATGAATGATATGGCAGAAATGTCATTATATGACACGGGAGTCACAGCTTCGTTCGGTGACCAGCTTTTAACGTTGTCTACCTGTGATTATCAGGAGAAAAACGGCAGATTTGTAGTGGTTGCCAAAAAGGTGACGACAAAGGAGTAAAGGATGACTAAGGGTAAAAAGAAGACTAACAGAAGATTAAAAAAGACAGTAAGGAAGACCCTGGGGACATTGTTTCTGATCTCGGCAATTATAGTAGCGGCAATCCCTACGGAAGGACTGCGTGCAGCAGATGGAACAGAAAAGGAGGTTACGGAATCTTATCTGCAACAGATGAAGATTCCTTATCTGGACAGTAAGGAAGAAATCTATACCACCGGTGACGGTAAGTATCAGTTTGCCTATGTAACGGACGGCGGCAGTGATAAGGGTGCCGTGATCCTGGGATACAACGGTGGCTATCTGGAAGGTAACAACCTGGTAATTCCCGATGGACTGGATGCGTATAAGAAATATTCTTACAGTGATGGAACCAACGGCGGTTATGTCGCTGTAGGTAAGGAAAATGATTTCCTGTTCTATGCAGTGAATCAGACGACAACTGATCCGGTAACCGGGGCAGAGATTGTGATCAGCACATCGTATCAGCCCTGCCGTTATGAAGACCGTGCCCAGTGGGAGAATTTATCATCTGAAGAACTGTATTATCACAAGTCGGATACTGTATCCGGTGGTGATCTTGTACCTGTTTATGAGAAAACGACAGATTCCAATAAACAGCGTATCAAAGGTGCAGAGGTATGGTATATCGGCAACCAGTATCTGCAGGAAGGAACCGGAAAAGATGCAGGTACCTGGAAAATTGCAGGACCGATCACCAGTAGTGATAAGGGGATTTTTGCCGGAAATGGTAATATTCACACACTGACCATCGGAAAGAGCGTAAAAGGAGTGGGTGTATATGCATTTTATGGCTGTACCGGTATGAGCAGCATTTCTTTGGGAAATGGTCTGAATATTATTGGTGATTATGCGTTTGCCAACTGCCTTACTATGACCAGTGTAAATCTGGATAGGATCAGCAATCTGACAACGATTTCGGATTACGCATTTGCCAACTGCCAGTCCATGGAAAAATTTACGGTTCCTATTAATGTAACAACAATTGGCAATAATGTATTTGAAGACTGTTATTCCATGATAGGCATTAATATGTCCAACGCAGAAGAAAATAACGGTTTCTCTGTGGAAGAGGAAATGGCTTCCACAAATAATGCAACAGCATTAAACAATTTTGGGAAAAATGTATTTAAAGGATGTGCAAATTTAAGATCTGTGACATTCCCCAGAACTTTCAGCAATGCCAACGGCCCGGTATCCGGATCTATTGATGTATCCGAGTTCCGGGGATGCGAGAATCTGAAATATGTAACTGCAGCAAACCCGTCTTTGAAGATCACGGGGGGAGCAGTAGATACTTCATATACCTTTGATTCCTTCAAAGCGGATGTACCGGCAGAGTTTTATCTGGAAAGTGTTGACAGCTCCCAGTTCCATACCTGTGCGACGAATAATTATATGGCATTCAGTTATCTGAATTCCGACGGAACCAAGCAGAATCTGTATGAACTGACAGTTCAGGAAACAAGTGGCAAAAAGGCTGTTTACAGAGTGAATTCCTCTAATCAGCTAGTATACTGTGAATTTGACAGCGGTCTGGAAACTGTTACCATGCCGGATACCGTCGGACCTTACCAGATCACAGTGATCGGCTCCGGTATTTTCCGTAATAACTGTTATCTGAGGAGAATTACGATTCCCTCCTCTATTACTACGATTGAAGACAGTGCGTTTAAAGGCTGCCATAATTTGAAAGATGTCATTTTCAAGGAGCCTGTCAATATTACCAGTATCGGTACAGATGCATTCAAGACCCAGGAGGTGGAATATCATAAGGCAGATTGCGGTAACAAGGACGCAACTGATGTACAGCAATTGTATTTTACAGGCCCTATCTCGGATGATTCGGCACCGTTCAATTATGCAATGGATCCGAACAGCTATATTAACAGAGGAAACCAGGAAAGAACCTATATTACCTATTACAGTGGCTGGCCGAAGAATCTGGAAGTAAAGTATAACCCGGATACGGACAAAAATGAATTGGCAGATTATCCTACGTTTAAAGAAATTCAGTCCGGTTCGAAATATACCACAGGCAATTATGCTTATATGACACTGGAATACCAGGAGGCGGCTAAGACTGCGGTAGATAAATATCTTGGTACGAATTCAGAACCTATGACGGATTATGAACGTGAGATCATCAATGCGGCACTGCAGATCGAATTACCTTACGGTATTGAAACCATTAAAGAAAATCTGTTTACTGCCACAGAACCTTCGGAAGCTCTGCCGTCCAATACGACCAAGACATTGACCGCTTACGGACTGTTGGAGATTGGCAAGGAGACTTTCAAGGATTGTACGAATCTGAGTGGTGTCTATCTGAAAGACAGAACTACGAAGATTGATGATTATGCTTTTAAGGGATGTACAAATCTGACCGGTGTGGCAGTACCTGCCACCACAACAACAATGGGAAAACGTCCTTTCACCGGCTGTGAGAAACTGACAACGGTGGATTTCCAGGGAAGTCCTTATTTCACCTGTGATAATTCTATTATCTACAGTCTGGAAAACGGAAAGAAGAAAGATATCATTGAATTTCTGGAAGGAAGAGCCAGCGGAGTGGTAGCTCCTACGGAAGTAGAGGGAGTCACCGGAATTGCTGAGGAAGCATTTGCGGGCACCAAGGTAAGTTCCGTGGATCTGCGTACCTCCTTTGTGACAGATATTCCGGAAGGTGCTTTTATGGATACTCCGAAGCTGTTCGCAGTTTATCTGCCGGATACCTGTAAGTCCATTAGTAAGGATTCCTTTACGAACAGTAGTATTGCCTACATGGAAGTGCCGGAAAGTGTCAGCTATCTGGATAATGATGCCTTCGGTGGAACCACCGATAAGAGTGCACTGCAGTTCTACTGCGTAGATGGCAGTAATGCATATATCTATGCAACAAAGAACGGTATTATGACGACCTCAAAGCCGCTGGAACTGTTCTATACCGTAACTTTCTGGGATTGGGATTCTACGCTTCTGGATACACAGACGGTAGCAGCAGGGGGAGATGCAGTTCCCCCTGAAGTTAAAGGCAGAGAGGGATATACCCTTACCGGATGGGTTCCGGATTATCATGGGGTACAGGCCGATCTGCAGGTAACTGCCCAGTACGAAGCAGATGATCCGGATGCTTCCAAATATACGGTAACTTTCCTTGACTGGGATGACAGCGTACTGAAGACTATGCTGGTAGCTCCCGGAAAGGATGCAGAACCTCCTATTGATCCTAAGAGAGAAGGATATACCTTTATCGGATGGAGGCCTGCGGTTACCAACATTCAGGCGAATACCACGATTTATGCCCAGTATGAGAAGAATGATTCCGAAGACTCCAAATTCACGGTACGTTTCATTGATTACGATGATACGGTGCTGTACGTGCAGAAGGTAGCGTCCGGCGAAGATGCCATTGCACCACAGAGCCCTACCAGAAGCGGTTATACCTTTACAGGATGGAGACCTGCCATTACCGGAATCACCAAGGATACGGATACTTATGCCCAGTATGCTATTACCGGAAGCCAGGACGATCCGAACGCCACAGCAACACCGGCACCGGGAACGACAGCAACACCGGCTCCCGGGACTAACACCACAACAAAACTGTACACATTGACAGTTAAGAACGGTTCCGGTTCCGGAAGTTATGCTGCCGGTTCCCAGCCGATCATCATTGCAAATGATCCGGCCAAGGGCATGCAGTTCAGCAACTGGACGATCGATCCATCCAATACCACTATAGCAAGTAAGGTATTATCGGCAACGGTAATCACCATGCCTGCGGGAAATGTAACGGTTACGGCAAACTATACAAAGTCAAACGGTTCTAATACCAGTACTTCTACCGGAAGTGGTAATTCTACGAATTCCAATTCCAACAGAAGGCCGAACAGTACTACCACAGGTAATGTTTCCGGCGGCAGAACCACTGTTGTTATTGACAAGAACGGTCTGTCCAATACCGGTGTGGTATCTGCAACGGTAAACGGATCTTCCGATAACTTTGTGATCAAGATCACTGAGAGCGCATCTGCTTCAGAGGAAGTAGTAAAGGCGTTGATGGCAGAGTATGGCAACGATATCAGTGCCATCAAGTATTTCCCGATGGATATCAGTCTCTATGATTCCACCGGCAATAACAAGATCACGGATACCACAGGATTGTCCATCAGCATTACCCTGCCGATTCCGGATTCTCTGATCACCTATGCAGGTAACAACAAGGTAGCAGGAGTGGTGAACAGTAAGTTAGACAAGCTGACACCGAAGTTCTCCACGATTTCCGGAGTATCCTGCATTACCTTTACGGCGGAGCATTTTTCACCGTATGTGATCTATGTGGATACGAACAACCTGACAGCCGGAACAATCACAGACAGCACTCCTAAGACCGGAGATGCCATTCATCCGAAGTGGTTCCTGTCTCTGGGTCTTGCATGTCTGTCCATGGTATTCTTCATGAAGAAGGATAAGAAGACTCTGCGCAAGGCAAGAGCCTAGTGAAAATAAAGGATGGGAAGGTTTATGAATCATAAAAAGTGGGTAGTTGCATTGGCATTGATAGCTACCGCATTGATCCTGACACATCTTCCTGTGTCGGAGGCAGATGCGGCAGCGTCTGCCTCCGATTTTCAGATTGAAGGCAGTACACTGACAAAATACAGAGGAAGCGATGAACGTGTCACGATTCCCGATACAGTGGAAGTCGTGGGTGAGAGTGCCTTTGAGAACAATCAGAAGGTACAGTTTGTTGTGGTTCCCAAATCTGTGAAACGACTGGATGCCTATGTGTTCTGGGGCTGTAATCATCTGGAAGAGGTTGTACTTGGCAAAGGTCTTACCTCAGTGGATGAATATGCTTTTTCAGGATGCACCGGACTGAAACAGATCACGATCCCTGAGAATGTACAGAGTATTGATGCACAGGCATTTGCCGGATGTACGAACCTTACGGATATTTATATTCCGGACACGGTGACAAGCATCGCAGACGATGCATTCTTAAATTGTGATAACGTAACGATTCATGCGGACGAAGGCAGCGTGGCTGAAAAGTTTGCACAGAAGCTGGCAGAGCAGAAAAGTCAGAGTCCTCTGGTAACGGCAGCGCCGACGGCGACACCGGCGGCAGACGGAACTTCGGATTCACAGGCAACAACAGAGCCTGCCCCCACTGAAACGCCGACCCCTGCACCGACACCGGTGCCCGGAAATGTGATCGGCAGTACCTTTGTCGTGGGAAATCATGCCATGGTAATGGTATTGCCTGAAGAAGAGACCGTTAAGCAGGGCTATACGGAACTGGAAGCGGATCAGGAGATTGGAGAAGAAACGCAGGATATCACTGCGGAGGCAGAAGACGGTACGATTCCGGAGTGGAAATATTATCGTGATCAGTCGATCAAAGCAGTGAGTATACCAGAAGGAACCACGGAGATCGGACGCTTTGCTTTTTCCAGAAGCTCGGCAGAAAGTGTGACGTTCCCGGAAGGTGTGACCACTATTGATTATGCAGCATTTTATCACTGTGATAATCTGAATAGTGTGATATTGCCGGATACGGTGACCCGGGTGGAAGCCAAGGCATTTACGCATACCGGATGGATGGATGATTTTGAAGAAAACAGCATGGATGATTACCTGATCAGCGGGGACATTCTGGTGGCTTACAAGGGGGACCTTCCCGAAGTGACCATACCGGATGGTGTTCGCGTGATTGCTGATGAAGCATTCCGCAGTCATACCGAACTGAAAAAGGTGCATCTGCCTGCAAGTGTCACCAATATCGGTGACAGCGCATTCCCGGAGGGAATCGAAATTATAAATGAATAAGGGTCAGATTTTACCGACACCAGGATAAGAAACCGGCATAAGATAGAATAAGTCTTATGCCGGTTTTGTCTTATTTTACGGGGAAGGAACAAGATGCAGCGGGTAAGGGAACAGGTACAGGTGCCGGAACAATTGCATAGTGGGGCAGGACGTGTGAAATCTGTGACTGTTGCTGTGCTGGATACCGGAATTGCTTATCATCCGGATCTGGTAGGACGGCTGCTTGCTTTTTCCGACTTTGTAGAAGGCAGTTCCTTTCCGTATGACGATAATGGACACGGGACACATGTCTGCGGGATTGTATGCGGAAGCGGAGAACTGTCCGGAGGAAGATTTCGCGGAATGGCACCGGAGGCAAAGCTTGTGGTGGGAAAAGTGCTGGACAGACAGGGGGAGGGCTCCTGTGATTCCATGCAGGAAGCTCTGGAATGGGTACTGCGGGTGAAAAACAGGTATGGAATCCGTATTCTGAATATCTCTGTGGGGATCGGAGACCTGAAGGAACGTTACAAGGAGCAGATGTTGCGAAAATCTCTGGAATTGTTGTGGGATCATAATATTCTCGTGGTCTGCGCTGCAGGTAATACCGGTCCGGAGGACGGTAGTATTTCGGAGATGGCCAGTAGCAGAAAGGTTCTGACGGTGGGTTGTCATGACGGAAGATACTGTAAAAATGATCCCGGAAGGTGTGAGACGTACTCCGGCAGGGGCAGAAGATATGATGTGACCCGTAAACCGGATATTGTGGCTCCGGGGACAAGGATTCTGTCCTGTAATGCTTTCTGGCAGAACCGGAACGGCAGAATCTACAGACCCTATGTAGCAAAAAGCGGCACATCCATGGCAACACCCATTGTATCCGGGGCGGCAGCCCTTGCTATGGAAAAATATCCGGGAATTACCAATGAAGAATTTGTTCGTCTGCTGTCCCTTACAGCTACCGATCTGGGAGAGCCGTGGAACAAGCAGGGCTTCGGCATGCTTAATGTACGGAGATTATTAGAAAACAAGTAAAAGGATAAAATCACTGGGAAAAATAAAAAATATGATTAAAATAAGTCAATAAAATAAATACCAAAGATATTGACACAAATGGTATGATTGTATACAATGATACGAGAACTGCAAAATGTATTTTTACTGCGCAGAGTAAAAATTATAAAATCTTGCAGATATCGAATGTCAGGGAAGAGAGGTATACCAATGAGAGAAAGTGATGCATTTCAGAATCGTCCGGTCTCCATGAATCCGAAGAACAACCTTTTGGAGATTGAAGAGCATATGTACATACTGGATGATGTGGAGAAGCCGAACGTGTTCCGTAACATGTTCCCTTATTCCGAAATCCCCAAAATACCTTTTAATGATCGTATCGTGCCTCATAACATGCCAAAGGATATCTGGATCACAGATACTACCTTCAGAGACGGACAGCAGTCCAGAGCACCTTATACCACAGAGCAGATCGTAAAAATCTATGACTATCTGCATGAACTGGGTGGCCCCAACGGAATGATCCGTGCCAGTGAATTTTTCCTGTACAGCAAGAAGGACAGAGACGCTGTTTATAAATGTATGGAGAGGGGATACAAGTTCCCCGAAGTTACCAGCTGGATCCGTGCCAGCAAGGAGGACTTTAAGCTGGTAAAAGAGATCGGAATGAAGGAGACTGGCATTCTGGTCAGCTGTTCCGATTATCATATTTTCCTGAAATTAAAAATGACCAGAAGACAGGCCATGGATCACTATTTAAGCGTTATCCGTGACTGCCTGGAGGAGGGTATCAGCCCCAGATGTCATCTGGAGGATATCACCAGAGCGGATATCTACGGTTATGTGGTTCCGTTCTGCCTGGAACTGATGAAACTGATGAAGGAGTATCAGATCCCCATCAAGGTCCGGGCCTGCGATACCATGGGATACGGTGTCAACTATCCCGGTGCCGTTATTCCCCGTAGTGTACAGGGTATCATTTACGCAATCCATACCCACGCAGGTGTGCCGCATGAGCTGATCGAATGGCATGGTCACAATGACTTTTACAAGGCGGTGTCCAATTCCACCACAGCATGGTTGTACGGCTGTTCCGGTGTAAATACCTCACTGTTTGGTATCGGTGAGCGTACCGGTAATACACCGCTGGAGGCAATGGTATTCGAATATGCACAGTTGAAGGGTGATCTGAACGGTATGAATACCCGTGTCATCACGGAGCTGGCAGAGTACTATGAGAAGGAGATCGGCTATCAGATCCCGCCCAGAACCCCGTTTGTCGGCAAGAATTTTAACGTGACCAGAGCCGGTATCCATGCGGACGGTCTGCTTAAGAACGAAGAGATCTACAACATTTTCGATACCGAGAAATTCCTGAATCGTCCGGTATTGTGCGCTATTTCCAACACCTCCGGTCTGGCAGGTATCGCACACTGGCTGAACACCTATTATAAGTTAAAGGGAGACAAGCAGGTACAGAAGACTTCCGAACTGGTAGCGGAGATCAAAAAGTGGGTAGACGAGGAGTACGCCGGTGGACGTGTCACCGTGCTTACGGATGAAGAGATTGTGGCCTGCGTCAACCGTATCTGCCTGGAGAAGAACCTGAAGATCGGTGAGTAAGAAAATATGGCGGCATTTTTTGCTACCCAGAAATGAGGATTATAGTGAGTAAGTATGATGTAAAGCAGGAAGTAACGGATAAGTTCTCCCTGCGGGGACGGGTATTTCACAAGCTGAGAGAAGACATCTTAAGCGGAAAATATCAGGAACATGAAGAATTGAAGGAAGTGGCTATCGGCGAGGAGATGGGAGTCAGCAGAACCCCCGTCAGAGAGGCGTTCCGTCAGCTGGAGCTGGAGGGACTGATTCAGATCATCCCCAACAAGGGAGCCTATGTCACCGGTATTACCCAGAAGGATGTGAAGGATATTTACATGATCCGTTCCCTGCTGGAAGGTCTGTGTGCTCGGTGGGCTACGGAACATATCACCAAGGAGCAGATGGAAGAGATGGAAGAGAATGTCTATCTGTCCAAGTTCCATGCCCAGAAGGGGCATCTGGAGCAGCTGGCGGAGTTAGATAATCGTTTCCATGATATTCTGTATGAGGCATGTGACAGCAAGATGCTGGAGCATCAGCTGAAGGACTTCCATCAGTATGTCCTGCGTGTCCGCAAGAAAACATTGGCCAGTGCCAACCGCGGCCCCAAATCCAATGAAGAGCATGAGCAGATCATGGAGGCCATCAAGGCAGGCAATGCCGATCTGGCAGAGCAGCTGGCACACCAGCACATGATCAACGCCTATGACAACATGGTGAAAAACGGTCTGAACGAGGCCTATGCACAGCAGGATAAGCCGCAGGAATAGGTTGCCTGTCTGTGAAACTTACTGTAGAATGTAATTATTCAGAGCCAATGGGCGAAGTAACCACATGAGCAAATAACATGCAGGCATGTTATTCGGTGAAGCCTTGCAGAAGCGATTTTGCCAATGTGGTTCTGGATAGCTATTGCAAAGTAAAAGAATAAATACCGGAAAGGAAATCATTATGGAAAAGATCAAAATGACAACCCCTCTCGTAGAGATGGACGGAGACGAAATGACCAGAATCCTCTGGCAGATGATCAAGGATGAACTGTTACTGCCTTACATCGATCTGAAGACAGAGTACTATGATCTTGGACTGGAGCATCGTAATGAGACCGATGATCAGGTAACCGTGGATTCTGCCAATGCCACATTGAAGTACGGCGTTGCTGTAAAATGTGCGACCATTACCCCCAACGCTGCCAGAATGACAGAGTATAATCTGAAGGAAATGTGGAAGAGTCCCAACGGAACCATCCGTGCGATCTTAGACGGTACTGTATTCCGTGCACCGATTCTGGTAAAGGGTATCGTTCCTTATGTCAAGAACTGGACCAAGCCCATTACCATTGCCCGTCATGCTTACGGCGATGTGTATAAAAATACTGAGATCAAGGTACCCGGCCCCGGTAAGGCAGAACTGGTATTTACTGCAGCAGACGGCACCGAGACCCGTGAACTGATCCATAATTTTGATGGAGCAGGTATCATTCAGGGTATCCACAATACGAATAAGTCTATCGAGAGCTTTGCAAGAGCATGCTTCAGCTATGCCGTAGATACGAAGCAGGATCTGTGGTTCTCCACCAAGGACACCATTTCCAAAAAATACGATCATACCTTCAAGGATATTTTCCAGGAGATCTATGATAACGAGTACAAGGCAAAATTCGAGGAACTGGGCATTACATATTTCTATACCCTGATCGATGATGCCGTAGCCCGTGTCATCCGTTCTGAGGGCGGATTCATCTGGGCCTGCAAGAACTATGATGGTGATGTAATGTCCGATATGGTAGCTACCGCTTACGGCGATCTGTCCATGATGACTTCCGTACTGGTATCTCCCAGCGGTGTCTATGAGTATGAGGCTGCTCACGGAACCGTACAGCGTCATTACTACAAGCACTTAAAGGGCGAAGAGACCTCCACCAACTCCATCGCTACCATCTACGCATGGACCGGAGCTCTCAGAAAGCGCGGTGAACTGGATCAGATCCCCGAGCTGTGCAACTTCGCAGACAAGCTGGAGCAGGCATGCATCAAGACCATCGAGGACGGCAAGATGACCAAGAGCCTGTCCCTGATCTCTACCTGTGAGCATCCCGTGATCCTCAACAGCCTTGACTTCATCAAGGCGATCAGAGAGACACTGGACAGCCTGCTGTAAATTGAGAGTTAGTGAAATACATTGGCAAAATCCACGAACTCCCGGAGCATGCGATACACATGTCTCGATGTAAGGTCTCCAGATGTGAATTTTCTACGAAAAGTGATGAGTGGTTCTCGTCATG
>OJKY01001691.1_pt1 | contig 12784 bp, 12 predicted proteins | sample 1596571 | NCBI WGS metagenome assembly OJKY01 (sample SAMEA4350170, study PRJEB24818) | metagenome | biome: human; feature: gut; material: faeces | place: Denmark | collected 2013-09 | reverse complement strand
AATACAGATAATAAAATGAAAAGCTTAATATTACTTTTTTCTATTGCTTCTACAATAAAAGACAATGTATTTTTCATGATTCTCCATTTCTATTGTAAGGCTTTGAATAAGAGCTCTCTTTCTACCTGATCTATTTGGCTTAAAAGCATTTTAGCGTATTCGTTAAATTTTGACTCTTTACCTTTAGCAAGTTTGAGGATTGATTGGTTTAATTGAAATATTGCGTATAATTCTTCAGGTGTTCTTATTTTATCTAAACCCCAATACTTTCTGCATAACTCACGCTGCCTGTCTGAAATGGTTTCAGAATAAGTTGCAAAGGCCTTTTGTACTTCCGCCTTTTCTTGATCCGCGCTATTCAAATAGAGTGTTGTCACATGTTTCTGCTCCGCTTCGCTATCCATTTCAAAATCAATACGCTGCTCTAACACTGTATGCGGTCGATTCAGCACAACCGAATAACCAACATGAGTACCAACACTATTAGAGACGGTGTAATCAGACAATAGTATAAAGGTTTTTAATCGTTCTAAAAACGCAGGATCTTCTCTTCGACCAGCGGTAACCACTTTAAAACCGGCCTCTTCATATACTTTATTCCGCTGTAATTCTATATCTCTATAATATAAACAGGTTAAAACGGTTTCAAAACCGTGCTCTTGTTTTATTTTCAGTATTTCATGAATAAATTGTTGATAGTCAAAGCTGGTTTTTATGCGATCCACAGAGTGGGATGGCCATACCAATAATGTTTTCCCCCACTGCTTTTTTAACATCTTTATAGCTTTTTCATCAAGAACTGAGCTAGCATAATAAATATATGGCCCAACTTCAAAAACCATCTTATCGGATACTTTACGAATATGTGCCTTTCGCTGACTGCTAAATGTGATGACGGAGGGATATCCACTTTTTATAGCTTCTTTATCATTAAAGTAATCACCAAAATAAACACCATGTTCAATACAGGAACATACTTTATCTGTATAACCGGAATACTTTTTTAAAACATCAGACATTCCGTATAAAAAGTTCCCCTTGTATACATCATGACAAAAAAAGCGTTCATTTCTAATTAAGCATTCGGGTTCGAATAGAGAGTGATCACCCGATTTATTCTTTTTGAAGAAAGCAGTCACATTGTAAATGGCTATAACACATTTTTTCCGGAATCTTTCATTTCTAAAAATTACCATGGATAATCTGTTCAACTTTTCTCTACATACACTGAACATTCGGGACAACATAAAACCGACCACTTCCTATGTTCCTATCTTAAAAAGGTTAAATAAAACTTTTTTCTGAGGGTATTTGGCAATAAGCAAACCATCGCCTGACCGCAGCCGCTTATGCAGAAATCCAAGAAGGACATATAGCCTTTTCGAAATTGATTCCATTTAAAACGAAGAACCGTGACCATATATTGTACACCGCCTCTACGCCTAAAAAAATCATCGCTGATTCTTATGTAATACAAACTCTCCTGAATATTATAGACTTTGGCCCCTTGTTGAAAGATCATACGTGAAAACAGGTCATAGTCCTCATACAGTTTAACGTTTTGATAATTTCCCGCTTTTAAGACTGCACTTTTCTTATAAAGAACCGTGGGGTGGATGACTGCGCATCTCTTTTTCATAAACTGAGCGACTTCCTCACTGGTTTCCGGCACCTTATGCACGGCAATCACGTTTTGCAGCGTGTCTAAGAACTCCGTTCCATAAGAACCGATCATATCCAGTGACGGATCCTCTCTATATTTTGCCAGAAGCTTTTCACATCTGTCTTGTATTGAAATATCGTCTGAATCCATTCGAATAATTAGTTCGGTTTTGCATTCTTCTATTCCGCGCTGTAAAGCCAATCCTAAACCAACATTTTTCTCTAACGGAACGATTCTGAAGTAATCTGGATATTGTGCCTTATAGCCTTTCAAAACTTCGTTTAATTCCTGCGTTAAAGGTCCATCTTGAATAATTAAAAATTCTTTAGCTTGTACCGTTTGATTCAGCATGCTTTCAATGCTTTCTTTTAGCCACTGTACTTTTTCTTTTCTATATACTGACATTAAGATAGTAAAATCGTCATTCATATTACAATTCTCCTTATGAATCTTTCGCCGCATGCAGTATGGTATCAGTAAGTCTTTCTCTTCAATTCAGTCTAATCAGTTTAAAAAATCACAGTAACATTTCGAGCATACACGGATATCGACATTTTGTCAACAGTTCGGGGGTTAAGTCGATAATAATTCTACCCAAAACCGGCGAATTTGAGAAGGAGTCAAGCTTTCGGCGAAAAATTTCTTTTCCTCTAACAAATGTCTCCTTATCGGTACAATTTCATTATTTACTTGGTCCTGTCTTCCACACATTAACGTTACTTCAACCAGACTTTGATACTCTTTATCAAAGCATACAATATCAGCCTTTCCACCTGATGCTGTATTGGTCGGCAGACCTTCGTCATCTATTGTGTAATTAGGTGTCACATCCAGATTTTCAAAATTCTGTACCATAGCAATACTCGTGAGAAACTCTAATCTCACTGGTCCAGGAAGTAGCTTTAACATATAATCTGTACTTGCAGTTTTTTTACATACTTTTTGTAATTCAGAATATATTGCTTCTTTCGAATATTCTGCTGCAAATCTTTTCAGTGCATTTTTTCTCAAATCTGTTGTATCAGCCGGAACAGCACTTCCCATACTTATTACAGTAGTGTCAATCGCTCCAATGTAATCAAAATATTCATCCTTTGATTCAAAGACCTTATACTCCGAATAATGTTGAAGTATATAATCAATCTTCTCAACTTCCCATGCATTGTAATCTACAAACCGGCCATTGCCTCTTAATGATATGATTCCGGTAGTACGCATTTTACGAATATACTCATCTACTGCTTCACCGCAAATTTGTGAAAGTTTGAATCTGTTACGCTGTTCGTCCGTTGCACCTAATAATTCCAGACAAATTTCATACATATATTCATCACTATATGAGAAACCAACTTCACTTCTAATCTGTTTTATTTTATCATACAGGGCTTTTGCATTATTATCCGGCCAACATATAAACAGACTCAACTCTTGTCGAAAAACTCCAGCTCCATTCTCCTGTGTATCTTCTTTCAACATCTTTAGCACCTGCAAAAGCAGAATTAACGGAACATTCGCATTTGCATTTTTTCTATAAGGATTATTACTCTGATACTTCATCATAGAATTGAGAAATACCATCTGAATCTTTTCTTCATTAGGTTCTTCCTCATTCAATGCATCAATCAACATATGCCCAGTTGTTGATATTTTTATCGGTTCTCCCATCGCATACTTCACAAATCCAAATTCCATTGGTAGCTTGAATATTGTATCAAATCTTGAATCCCATCCGTATTCAAATCCAGCTTCTTTATGCTTTTGAGGACTCATCTCAATTATATATTCAATCTGTTTATCAGAGTATTTTTCATCTTCACTTCTTAGAATATAAACTAAATCTGGAGTTCTATTTACTACAACCGGTGTATACAGTTTTTCTTTAATTGCATTATGTACCACTTTCATGATTACATCATGTGTCAAAATTTGATTTTCATAAGGTAACAAACAATTTAAGAAGCTTACAATTCTATTTGGATTTCTCATAGTTGTCGAAAATGACAACGGCTTCCTTTCGGCTTTTCTACTACGCATAATTAGTAACAAACACCTCCTGAGAGTCAGCTTTTATCGTATTGTCATTAAAGCTGATATAATTACTCTTTACATCATAAGCACAATACCTTTTTGACCATTCTAAAAATCTCTGATTCACTTTACCCTTATGGGTGATCAAATTCGTTATTCCAAACTTAATTCCTCGCTCATTAAGTGAATCCAAATATTCACATAATTCATCCTCTTTCTTATCGTTCCACAACTTATTATACTCACTCATTGAAATCAGATATGGCGGATCCAAAAACACATACGAATTTTTTTCAAACCTAATTCTTTCTAAGAATGATATATAGTCCATATTAAAAAACTCAATCTCATGTTCACCAACAAAATCCAGGTAATTATTCAATGCCTGATATACATTGTTATTAAAATCCACATTTCCAACCGGAAGATTAAAATCTCCCTTTCCGTTAAAGCGAATCATATGATTAAATCCATATATTAGTAACAAATATAATCTGAGAAAATCATTTTTATTTGCGTTAAAATCTTTTCTCATACGGATATATGCATCCTTATTATATTTTGAATAGTATGTCTTTACATATTTCTTTTTCATATCTTCTGGTACACAAATGCCTCGATACGAACAGGATAATCCGTAAAAATCAATGATTTCGAATAACGCATCAAATAATTCTTCCGATTTTCCTGTATAGCTTCCGATTTGTCTGTGTAACTCCACAACGTATGAATCTACATCATTCAGCATATAAGAAGTTCCTTTAGAATTCAAAAAAGAACTACCACCTCCAACAAAAGGTTCAATATACTGTTCTATTTTCTTTGGCATAAGTTGCTTAAGTTGTGGCATAAGTTTATACTTATCCCCCACATAAAAAAATGGAGATCTTATTGTCTTGCTATTTTCCATCATCTTCACCCACTTTCGTTATGAAAACAAATTCCTTATGATTATCAAATTCAGTCTTTCCAGCATTAAAACACTGATGCCTCTTTTCGTATATCGTAGTCTTTCCTTTTGCAGATAAAATATCTTTTATTTGTTCCAAGGTAATTTTGTTTCTTGAAGAACTACTCTTAGAATTATAAGTATTGTTATATGTAACAACTATATATTTAACATCAATATTCTTTATCAAATCTGCAAATACTTCTGGAGCATCACTTCTGCAGTATTCACTCATATTTTCTGCTTGTGGCTTTAATGCTGTGCCTTCTAGTTTCGGTTTTTTCCATTGCACAATATTTTCTAAAATATGATAGAACCTGCTATACTGACGACTATTGTACGGAGGATCTATAAATGCAATATCTGCCTTTACTTTACGAACTAATTGATTTGCATCCATTCTGTAAATAGAAAACTTATCCGATGGTTTTTCCGGATTAATTAATTCATAAACAAATTTATCATCAATATTTTTTATCTTTCTGTATGCATCATAGTGTCCAACCGTGTTCGCAACCTTATCCATTGAATAGACTAATGATGCTAACAATATACAATACTCTCTGTCCGATAAACTTCTCTTTGATTTTTTTATTTCCTCTCTGATTTTTCCAATTATTTTGGCATCATTGTTGGAAAAATATTTTCCACCGAAATTTTCAGAGAAATAGTTGTCCTTTAATCTGTTAGGATTAATTTTTCGAAACTGTTCCCTATATTTCTCAATAACTGCTTTGTCAAATTCACCATTGCCAAAGAATGCCTTATATATGATTTCATTAGAATATAAAAAATCATTCATAATAACTTTCTTATAATGTTTACTCATATGTGCACTTACCACACCTGTCCCGGCAAATACATCAAAAAAACTATCGCCTTCACAGTTCTCCAATATCAGTTTTTCTATCCAATCAAGCAGTTTATATTTGCTGCCAGTATATCTTCTATTACTGATGCTATACATGTTAACATCCTCTTTTCTCACATTTTTCTTTTATCTGCAGGCTTCTCTGCTTCTTCCGGTATCAACCATGTTTTACCCTTCTTTACGACTCCTGATATCCTTCCTTGTTCACATAATAATGCTATTCTTCTTGCTGATATGCCCCATTTTTCCGACATTTCTAATGTTGTTAAATATTCCATATCGCGCCTCCTTAATTCTATTTACTATTATATTCATTTATCTGAATAATTGCAAGTGTTTTCTGCAAACATACGTTCTTTTTATTAAATAATTTGCTACTTAAACTCCCATTATGGTCCCATTATTTGATAGTATTTCTTCGTACAAACTCGTCAAATACTCCATATAACAGAAACCGGACGCTATTTCAACTTCTACCAAACAGCATCCGGCTTATCCTTACCTCTCCCTTACTCTTGTTCTCTCCATCTCTCGCACCATCTCCTCCGCTGCCACAATCCCTTGTTCCAACTGTTCCAGCGTACCAATTCGGTTCTCCGGCTTAATTTCCTCCTGAATGCTGTCTATGCTGTACTTTTCTTTTGTTACAACATTCATATATGCTTTCAATCGGTAATCATAACCTTCATTCTTATAGTCCGAGAACACCGGTGCAACCTCTCCTCTACTCGTTTTCCAGCGCATAAGTCTTGGAAACCAACACACGCCATCAACAATCAATTCCTTAAATGCTCTTAGGAACTGTCCCAACACATTTAGCAGACCTCTGAAACTGTTTCCGGCTTCAATATCCTTCTTAAGCTCTACACAATTTGCAAATTCTTCAATTAGCGGTGATAACGGAAGATATGCTGAAATATACTCTTTAAGCGTTTTCAGTGTATACTTAAACTGTTCCCACTTGGATATCTCGTCCTCGTATTCTTCCAGCTTATCCCTCTTATACGAAATAGCATAATCCAGTTTCAAATTTTCACTTTGCTTTTCAGAAATCTCTTGTTTGATTTCTCGAAGCTCGCCTTCATTCTCACGCTGCACCTGACGGTAAGCAAGTTTTGATGCAAATAATTCATTATCTGTATCCACAACTTCCCTTTGCAATTCTTCCAAACGCTCAGTTTCTTTGGCAACTTTGTATTCCATAACCGACAAATCATGATTCCGTCCCTGCTTTTTCTCAGCAAGTTCTTCCTTCACATTGAACTTGAAACACGAACCTGCTTCTTCCCTTAATTTATCCTGTAATATTACAGATAAACTTTCCGGAGTGAATACATTACGCTTGGACACCTTCTTTGCCAGTCCTTTTTTAGCACCTTCCCATACCGGAACTCCTACCACATGCATATGAGGACTTGCCTCGTCAAAGTGTATCACTGCATTTGCCACTTTGAAATTTGGAAGAAGTCTTTCCATTGTGGATAACAGATAAGCATACACATTGTACATTTTTTCCTTTTTATCCGTATGTTCTTCCCAGAATTTCTTATCTCCGCATTGAAAAATAATCTCGACTGCCATATCCTGATCCAAATTGGCTACATGCTCAAAGTAATCCCCTATCCGTCTGTCAGCCCGCTTTTGCTTTTGATTATATTGTTGTACCGCTTCATCAAATTCCTGATGATAGACATTCTTCACATCCTGATACAAATCTTCCGTTCCTCTCAAAAGTAAAATATTATCGGAACTGTATTCCGGCGATTTATACTTCCGTAAATTGTGTTTTGCTACTCCAAGCAATTTACTCTTACTTGTTATGGCACTCTTTCCATTGCTAATGTGTGCTGAGTAAGAAACATTACCCATAGGCACCTCTCCTTCCTTCTTAAATCAGATTTCCCGCTCGCTTATCATCTCGGCTCTGCCGAAGATGATAACCCCCTAGCAGATTTGTCACATCCAATGTGCCATTGTCTGTGCCAAATCTGCGGGGGCTCTCCGAGGGTTACACCGACAAGAAGTAAACTCCGTCGGTGTATATTAGCTACCTCCCATACTGATATATCTATCCATCGTGACCACATCCTTTCCTAACCTAATCTATACCGCTTCCGATATATCTCTGAAGTAACCTGTCTCTTCCCATACCTTCTTATCCGGACAATAGTAGCTGAACTCATTTGAGTTACCTACTTTAATTGCCGTGCCAAATTTGAGAATTCCCTGTTGAAGTCCAACCCTTACATACTGTGCATCCTTCCCCATTGCCTGTGCAATTTCTTTGATTGGTACATTCCGTCCTGTAAAAGCTGGTAAATCAACCTTGTATTGTACCTCTGGCATTTCTACCACCTCCTGCATATAGAGCATTTCTTGCTCTGTTTATATTCTGCATTATACAGACCTTTGTTTGCTCTGTCAATAGTGCTAATAATAATGTTGACAATTCATTTTCGTTATGTTAGATTATCTTTACAGGAGGTTGGTAAGATGAATACAGGTAAAAAAATTAAGCTAATCCGTACATTTCGAGGATTAACTCAAAAAGAACTTGGAGAAGCGTGTGGCATCCACGAAGTTGCCATCCGCAAGTATGAATTAGGCAAAAATATTCCAAAACCTGAACAATTAAGGAAAATTGCCGAAGCACTTAATGTCAATGTAAACTCATTGGTTGAGTTCGACATTCAGGCTGATGGCGATGTACTCCCTCTCCTCTTTGCCATTGATGAAGTATTCAATGTATCAATTAAAGAGATAGATGGCGAACCGGGAATATTTTTTGACAACAAGAGTCTTGTACAATTTTTAAAAGACTGGCAGGCAATGAAGGAATTACTTTCATCCGGCAGTCAGACGGAAGATAATTACGAGATTTGGAAAACCATACGTCCAAGTGTAACAAAAACAATCCACGAGGATTAGCAACTACTCTGTTTTGCTATCAGCTTGCTGAATCCAAAGCGAAAGGAATGGTGCTTATGAAGTTACCCAACGGATACGGAAGCGTTGTAAAACTTTCCGGAAAAAGAAGAAAGCCTTATCAGATCAGAAAGACAACAGGCTGGCACTACGATAAGGAAAAGGACAGACAGGTTCAGGATATGATTACAGTTGGATACGCTGCTACAAGAGCTGAAGGCTTACAGATGCTTGCAGAGTACAACAATAATCCATTCGATACCAAAGCTGCCAAGATGACCTTCTCTGATGTATATGAAGAATGGTCCAAGCGTAAGTATCCTACTGTATCCGAATCCAATGTCAAAGGATATACCGCATCCTATAAAGCCTGCGGTACCCTCTACAACAAAGTTTTTAAGGATATTCGATTAGTGGATTTACAAAATGTCATTGATACTTGTGGTAAGAATTATCCTACTCTCAGGAAAATCAAAGTGCTTTTCAATCAACTTTATGATTATGCCTTGAAAAACGATATTTGCAACAAAGATTATTCAAGTTTTGTGGATGTGGCACAGTACAAAGACCGCAATCCGAATAAGTATGACAGAAACAAATTTGAAAAGGATGAAATTGAGAGAATCTGGGAACAGAAAGATGATAAGTATTATCAGATTGTTCTGATGCTTCTCTACAACGGAGTCAGAATTTCCGAATTGCTTGATTTGAAAAAGGAACATGTTCATTTAGGTGAACAGTACTTTGATGTAATCAGCAGTAAAACAGAAAACGGCATCCGAAAAGTACCCATTGCAGATAAAGTTCTTCCCTTCTACAAGAGTTGGTATGAATCATGCCCTGACTGTGAATATCTGCTTCATACGAAAGACGGAAAGCATTTCACCTACAGAAACTATTATGACAGCTACTTCCAGCCATTAATGGAACAGTTAAAGATTAATCGCACACCGCACTGTTGCAGACACACATGCGTGTCCATGTTGGCAGAAGCTGGCGTAGATCAGACGATTATTAAGAAGATTGTGGGACACTCCGGAGCTATGACACTTACAGAAAAGGTATATACCCACTTTGATATTAAGGAGTTAGTAGATGCGATTAATAAGATTTAACAGAAAAGGACATTCCCAGATTGCTCTGAAAATGTCCTATACATATCATTGATATATTTGTTGCATACTTGTTGCATATGTGTTGCATTCCATTGAAATTCCAGCACATCTGACAACTTTCCACAACCTCTGTAACCCTTGTAAAATGGGCTTTTCTTGATTTCTCTGTATGAGAAAAATTATCTCTTTGAGAACTGAGGTGCACGACGAGCAGCCTTTAAGCCGTACTAAACATCTCTATGGTGCGTTTTTCCTTGATATTACGGGCTTTTTCGCATTTTCTGTTGTCGGTTGTCCTATTCCTTAACCATGGAAATCAGTGATTTTTCATCGAAATTCTCCTGGTTCAAAGCATCATTCACTACCTCGAAAAGTTCCTCTGGTTTATTATACTTGACCCTCGCGTAAATGTCCATAGTTGTCTTACTATTCTCATGCCCTGCCAGGTACTGAACTGTCTTAGGGTCAACGCCCGCATAGAGCAGATTCGTGATGTAGGTATGCCGCAACAAGTGCGGTGTTACATCGAAATTCAGGGTATAGCGAATCTTGGGATTGTTCCTCTGCGTTGTTCCTAATGTCGGCTTGACGGTATATTTGATGCTCTGTCCATTCACATATTTATAGTAAGTTCTCTCTTTCGCAGAACGAACAACTACATACTGCCAAACTCTCGTAAACTGAGAATAGGAAAGCGGCTGTCCCTCACTGTCCGCAATCACATACTCCGATATGGAATTGGCTTTTGCTTCCCGCAGGCAGTCCACCAGGCACTTCGGAATGGGAATGTCCCTTTTAGCTGCTTTTGTCTTTAGAACGGTAGAAATCACCGGCCTGTTATGCTCCGCGCGCCATGCACGTCTCACGGAAATGTATGGTGTGGATTCATCCAGGAATACACAATCCCATTGCAATGCAAGAATTTCTTCCCGACGCAAGCCGGAATACAAACCAATCATAATAAAAAGATATGGCGGAAGCTCTTTCACCGTATCCAACAGAACCGCAACCTGTTGATCTGTTAAGGCATCTTTCTTTTTCGATGCTTTTCCGCCCTTTGCTGAAATTCCTACACACGGATTATCGGTTATCAGCTGACTGCGCTCTGCCGAATAAAACACACACTTAATCAGCATATTTACCGTATCATACAGTCCTTTCGATTTTTGAGCCAGCGGAACAAGCGCCAGACGAATATCATCCGCAGTCACTTCCTCCATATACATATCTCCCAGAGAGTTGATGACATAATTCTTCATATTCTGTCTGTATCCTTTTATAGTGGCCGTAGACACCTTTGCTGACTGCATCAGCAGCCATTTCTCACAATACTCGGCAACCGTCGGATGCTTCCGGCGAAAGATGATTTCCTCCACCTGTCTCCGGCCTTCCAACTGCTTTTCATATAATTCTTCACAGGTGGTCGCATATAAGCTGACCTGCTTTCCATCGGCATCTGTAATTCTGGTTCTGTAATACAGTGTTCCTTTTCTTGTAACCGTTCCGTACTCTGGAACGCTTTGTTTTTTCTTAGCCATACAAATCTTCCTTTCCTGATAATGAGTGTTCTTAAATTCACACCTTCTTTTTATCAGAAAGCACTAACTTAATCAAAGATACGGATTATGAAAAACAAAGAGCGAGACATCCTTGCCTCGCTCCTGCGTTGTTTCCTGCTTTTATAATGTTATGCCTGTGCTGCATCCCACTGGGCAAATGCACCACCCATTGTTCTTACCAGCTCATCCGGTCTGTTGTATTTGACCTTTGCGTAAATGTCCATCGTAATTTTACTGCTCTCATGTCCCGCCAGGTATTGAACCGTTTTCGGGTCTACGGACGAATGAATCAGATTCGTAATGTATGTATGCCGCAGCTGGTGCGGCGTCACTTCAAAATCTAAGCTGTAAATCACTTTTCCGTTATGTGCTGCCTTTTCACCGAGGACCGGCGTAACCGTGTGCTTTACACGCTTTCCATCCTCGTAGCGATAATAGAAACGCTCCTTGACAGTTCGGGTCACAATATACTGCCAGAGCCGCTTGAACTGCGTATAGGATAACGGATCACCGTCTCTGTTCGACACTACATATTCTGACTGTGAATTAGCTTTTGTCTCTTTCAGACAGTCCGCCAGGCAAACCGGCAACGGAATATTTCGATGCGCGGCTTTCGTTTTCAGCTCATCCAGAATCACCGGTCTGTTATTTTCCGTGTGCCATGCCCTGCGTACCGTTAAATAAGGGCAATCCACATCCAGATATACAGAATCCCATTTTAGGGCAAGAATTTCTTCTCGCCGCAATCCTGCATACAGCCCTAACATGACAAATACATACGGCGGAAGTCCCTGAATGGCATCCAGCAGTCTGGCGGCCTGTTCATCCGTCAATGCAGCTTTGTCCTTCTGCGGAACGCCTCCACCTTTGGCTGTAAGGTAAATCGTTGGGTTGTTATCAATAATCTTACTTTCCTTTGCTGCACGGAAAATGGATTTATACAGGATAACCACTGACTTATATACCGAAGCGGACTTCTCGGAAACAGGAACAAGTGCAAGCTGAATGTCATCCAGTGTCACATCTGCCATCCGCATCTGTCCCAGTTCTTTTATAATGTGCCGTCTGACCTTTGAGGTATAATCTATCAGCGTGGTTGCCCTCACATGAACCGACTGCATCAAAAGCCATTTTTCACAGTAGTCTGCAACCGTCGGGGATTTCCGACAGAATGTATCGTTGTCGATCTGCTCTAATGCTCCCAACTCTTTATCATATAATTCTTCCGGTGTTCTCGCATAAAGGGCCACCAGTTTTCCATCTGCGTTCTGAACCCGCGTTCTATAATAATCTATGCCGTTAAGCGTAACTGTACCGTATTGTGGAATTGCTCTTTTTCTTTTTGCCAATTCCGTCACCTCCTAAGAATAGACTCCAGCGCTGTATCTATGTTTTATCAGACCATTATGATTTCGACAAGGATACGGACCGGCTCACACTCCAGCTCTGCGAGGTTTACGATAAGTTGCGTTCTTTTCTGCTGGCTTTGCTCTGTGGGTGCATTTTGCGATATACTCCTGAAGGCCCGCTGAAGTAAAGTACACACAGCCATTCTGCACATATTGCACATAAGAAATAAGACCATTGTTACGGGCCGCGTCCAGCGTTGCAATGCTGATACCTAAAATTTCTGCTGCTTCTTTTCGTGTAATAAGTTTTTCCATAAAGCATATT
>OJKY01001690.1_pt1 | contig 12791 bp, 9 predicted proteins | sample 1596571 | NCBI WGS metagenome assembly OJKY01 (sample SAMEA4350170, study PRJEB24818) | metagenome | biome: human; feature: gut; material: faeces | place: Denmark | collected 2013-09 | reverse complement strand
TAAACGGCGGCTGGCCAGGCAGACGAGGCAGGCGGGCTGTCGCCCGCCAACGAGGATAACGACGCCAGACGTCGTTTTGCCCCGTGAAAAACCGTGTGTGCCCTTGTCAACTGACGCTACGCATACCGCGCGATCAAAAAAGACCCCCGGCCAGCTCTGGCCGGGGGAAGATGGGGTTGTGGGATTTGGCGGCGGCCTGGGCCGCTGCCAGGGATATGAAGTGCGCTCGCATTGGATAAGCTGTAGCTATAAGATAGCACCCGCAGAGGGAAAAGTCTGCCGAACGCTGTCGCGGCGGAATTTTTTTCCGCACGCGGCCACACTTCTTGCAATCGGGTATATTTACTGATAAAATAGCACCCGTATTGGAGGGATATCTATGGAATTTGACGCTGGGCGGTATGATATCGCCGTGATCGGCGCGGGACACGCCGGGATCGAGGCAGGACTAGCCTGTGCGCGGATGGGACTGGAGACGGTCGTGTTCACGATCAATCTGGACGCCGTCGGCAATATGCCCTGCAACCCCGCCATCGGCGGCACGGGCAAGGGCCATCTGGTGCGGGAGCTTGACGCGCTGGGCGGGGAAATGGCAAAGGCCGCCGACCGCTCGTGCATCCAGTACCGGATGCTGAACCTTGGCAAGGGCCCCGCTGTCCACTCCCTCCGCGCGCAGGCCGACCGGCGGCGCTATCAGGAGGATATGAAGCGCACGCTTGAGCGGCAGGAGCATCTTGATCTCAAGCAGGCCATGGTCACGCAGCTTCGCCTGACGGACGGCCATGTGTCCGCTGTCGTCACGCGCCTCGGCGCGGTCTATTCCGTCAAGGCCTGCGTCATCGCCTCCGGCACGTATCTGGACGCACGCGTCATCACCGGCGACTGTGCCTATTCCTCCGGCCCGGACGGGATGCAGGCAGGCATCGGCCTTGCGGAGCAGCTGGCTGCGCTCGGCCTTCGGATGCGCCGGTTCAAGACCGGCACGCCGCCGCGTGTGAACCGCCGTTCAATCGACGTGACGCAGATGGAGCTGCAGCCCGGCGATCAGCACCCGGTTCCCTTCTCGTTTTCGACCGAGGCGCCGCCGGAAAATAAGGCGGTCTGCTATCTGACCTATACGAACGAAAAAACGCACGAGATCATCAAGGCCAACCATGACCGGTCGCCGCTCTTTAACGGCATGATCGAATCCGTCGGCCCGCGCTACTGCCCGTCCATCGAGACAAAGATCGACCGCTTCCCGGACAAGTCCCGCCACCAGCTGTTTGTCGAGCCGTGCGGGCTGTATACGGACGAATTATACATTCAGGGCCTTTCCTCCTCACTTCCGGAGGATGTGCAGCTCGAAATGCTCCACACCATCAGGGGGCTGGAGCACGCGGAGATGATGCGCCCGGCCTACGCCATTGAATATGCCTGCATCGACCCGACCGAGCTTCTGCCGACGCTCGAAAGCAAAAAGATCCCCGGCCTTTACGGCGCGGGCCAGTTCAACGGTTCGTCCGGCTATGAGGAGGCCGCCGTGCAGGGCTTCGTCGCGGGCGTGAACGCGGCGCTGAAGATAAAAGGCGAAGAGCCGATGGTCTTAAAGCGCTCCGACGGCTATATCGGCACGCTCATCGACGATCTGGTCACGAAGGGCACGAACGAGCCGTACCGCATCATGACCTCGCGCTCAGAATACCGGCTCCTGCACCGGCAGGACAACGCCGACGAGCGATTGACGCCCATCGGCCGCCGCATCGGCCTCGTCTCGGACGCGCAGGATGCCGCCGTGCAGGAAAAATACCGTGTGGTCGCGCAGGAGATCAAACGGCTGGAGGCCACGGGTGTGGCCGAAAGCGAGGCGCTGAACGAGATGCTCCGCGCGCACGACACCGCGCCGGTCGAAGGCTCGGCGCGGCTTGCCGATCTGGTGCGCCGGCCGCAGCTGAGCTATGATGATCTGGCCCCCTTCGATCCGGAGCGGCCCGAACTGCCGCCCGTCATCCGCGAGGCCGTTGAGATCCGCATGAAATACGCAGGCTACATCGCCCGCCAGCAGAAGCAGGTCGAGGAATTTGCCCGCGAGGAGGGCAGGCTCCTGCCGGAGTCGGTCGATTATCTGTCCATTCAGGGCCTGCGCGTCGAGGCGCGCCAGAAGCTGAGCGAAATCCGCCCCCTGTCCGTCGGACAGGCCAGCCGCATTTCGGGCGTATCGCCCGCGGATATCGCGGTGCTGCTCATCTGGCTGGAGCAGAATAAGCCGTCAAAGGAGTAAGCGATGTATTTTGATTCTCACGCCCATCTGGGCGAGGACTGTTTTGCACAGGACTTTGTGAACATTGTGGAAAAAATGCGCGCAGCGGACGTCACCGGCATGATGGAGATCGGCTGCGACGGCCCGTCGTCCCATCACGCGGTCGAGCTGGCCCATCAGTACGACTGGATCTGGGCCGCCGTCGGCAGCCACCCGGACGACGCGGAGCAGGTGGACGAAGCGCGGATCGGGGAATACCGCGCGCTGTGCAAGGACCCGCGCGTGAAGGCCATCGGAGAGATCGGTCTGGATTATCACTACGAAGACCCTCCGAGAGACGTGCAGCAGCGGGCGTTCCGGATGCAGATGAAGCTTGCGCAGGAGCTGTCGCTTCCCGTCGTGATCCATGAGCGCGAGGCGCATGAGGACGGACTGCGCATCATCAGCGATTTCCCGGACGTGACCGGCGTGTTCCACTGCTTTTCCGGCAGCTATGAGATGGCGAAGGAGCTGGTAAAGCGCGGCTGGTACATCGGCTTTACCGGCGTGGTCACGTTCAAAAACGCGCGCAAGGCGGTCGAGGTCGCGGAAAAGATCCCGCTGGACCGCATCCTCATCGAAACGGACTGTCCCTATATGGCCCCGGAGCCGTTCAGGGGCTGCCGCAATGACCCGAGCCTCGTGCCGTTCGTGGCAAAAAAGATCGCGGCGCTTCGCGGCATTTCCGCAGAAGCTGCCGCTGCCGCAACGGCAGAAAACGCAAGACGGCTGTTCCGGATTTGACCGAAGCGCCAGTGCTTTAAAAACATAGTGCGCCCGCCGCTGATACAGCGGCGGGCGCGGGTTTTTCATATGGCTTATTCAAACACAACGCCGAGGGCCTTGCAGACGGCGGCGCAGCGCGGGCACAGGCCGTGCTCGTCGGAGCTTTCGGAGTGCATCCAGCAGCGCGGGCACTTCGTGCCCTTCGCCTCGGTCACGGCAACGGTCAGGCCGGGGAAGTTCACGCCCTGCCCGACGACGGCGCCCTCTGCGGGGGCAGTCTCGTTCGTGCTGACGTTGGAGACGATGAAAATTTCCGGCAGATCGACGGACTTGACCGCATCCAGTGCGGCCTTTGCGTCCTCGTCGTTTGCAAACAGCGCCACGTGCGCTTCGAGGCTCTTGCCGATGCGCTTGTCGGCGCGGGCCGTTTCCAGAACGCCGTTGACGTCCGAGCGGACGCGCAGCGCAGTCTCCCAGACGGCCATTTCGGCATCGGAGAGCGCATAGTCCGCATACGGCTTCGACATCTGGTTCAGCAGCACGTTGCGGCCGTCGTCGCCGTCGCGGTGCGGCATCTGGAGCCAGATCTCGTCGCAGGTGAACGCGAGGATGGGCGCGAAGACCTTCGTCATGGCATCGAGAATGATCCACAGTGCGCTCTGTGCCGAGCGGCGGGCGGCGGAATCCGCGCCGTCGCAGTACAGGCGGTCCTTGATGATATCGAGATAGAGGCTCGAAAGCGTCACGACGCAGAAATCGTTGACGGCGTGGGAGACGGTCAGGAATTCATAATTCTGATACGCCGCCTCGCACTTGACCAGCAGCTCGTTGAGCTTTGTGATGGCCCAGCGGTCGAGCGCCTCCATACCGGCGGGCGCGGTCAGCTGGTTGGGATCAAAATCGGTCAGATTGTCGAGGCAGAACTTCGCCGTATTGCGGAACTTGAGGTAGTTCTGGCTCAGCTGCTTGAAGATCTCATCGGAGCAGCGCACATCGACGTGATAATCTGCCGAGCCTGCCCACAGGCGGCAGATGTCCGCGCCGTATTTCTTGAACACGTCCGCAGGATCGACGCCGTTGCCGAGGGACTTGTGCATGGCCTTGCCCTCGCCATCGACCGTCCAGCCGTGGGTGACGCACTCTTTAAAGGGAGCGCCCTTCCCAAGCGCGCCGACAGCGGTCAGCAGACTCGACTGGAACCAGCCGCGGTACTGATCAAGGCCCTCAAGGTAGACCGTCGCGGGCCAGAAGCCCTGATCCTTCTGCATGGAAGCAAAGTGCGTCGAGCCGGAGTCGAACCAGCCGTCAAGCGTATCTGTTTCCTTTTCAAAGTGCCTGCCGCCGCAGTGCGGGCAGGCGAAGCCTTCGGGGACGAGTTCGTCCGCGTCCTTCTCGAACCAGACGTTCGAGCCGAATTCGCCGAACAGCTTCGAGATCTTGGCGATGGTTTCGTCGGTGCAGATGGGCTTGCCGCAGTCCTTGCAGTAGAACACCGGGATCGGCAGGCCCCAGCGGCGCTGACGGGAGATGCACCAGTCGGCGCGTTCGCGGATCATGGCCTTCATGCGGTCAATGCCCCACGCGGGCAGCCACCGCACGTCGTCGCACGCGGCGCAGGCTGCGTCCTTGAACGATTCGACGGAGCAGAACCACTGCGGGGTGGCGCGGAAGATGATGGGCTTCTTGCAGCGCCAGCAGTGCGGATAGGAGTGGACGATCTGCTCGGAGGCGAACAGCGCGCCGCTCTCCTGCATATCCTTCAGGATCACGGGGTTCGATTCCTCGACCAGCATCCCGGCGTATTTGCCCGCGTAGTCGGTGTGGCGGCCCTGATCGTTCACGGGAACGACCATGTCCATGCCGTAGCGGCGGCAGGTCTGATAGTCGTCCGCGCCGAAGCCCGGGGCGGTATGGACGCAGCCCGTGCCGGAGTCCATGGTGACGTAGTCGGCCAGGACAAGGCGGGAGGTCTTCGGCAGGAACGGATGGTCTGCCAGCATATTTTCAAAGAACGCGCCCTCGTGGCGGGAGACGACGGTATAGTCCTCCACGCCGCCGACCTTCATGACCTTCTCCATGAGCGCCTCGGCGACGAGATACTGCTCGCCGTTCTGGTGATTGCGGACGATGACATAGCTTTCGACCGGGTTCAGCGCGATGGCGAGGTTGCCGGGCAGCGTCCAGATCGTGGTCGTCCAGATGACGAACGAGAGGTTCTTCTTCTCCTCGTCCGTGAGCTTGCCCTGATCGTCGTGCAGGGGGAACTTGACATAGACCGTGGTGCAGGGATCGTCCTGATATTCGATCTCGGCCTCAGCCAGCGCCGTCTCATCGTGGTAGCACCAGTAGACGGGCTTCAGGCCCTTATAGATGTAGCCCTTTTTGTACATCGCGCCGAAGACCTTGACCTCCTCGGCCTCAAAGCTGGGGGCCATGGTCTTATACGGGTGCTCCCAGTCGGCCACGACGCCGAGGCGCTTGAAGCCCTCCATCTGCACGTCAATATAATGCTGCGCGAAGTCATGGCAGGCGGAGCGGAACTCCGGGATGGGCATGGCCTTGTGGTTGAGCTTGTTCTGCTTGATGATGGCGGACTCGATGGGCATACCGTGGTTGTCCCAGCCGGGGATGTACGGGGTGTAGTACCCGCGCATGGCCGCCGAGCGGATCATGAAGTCCTTGATGCACTTGTTGAGCGCGTGGCCCATGTGCAGCGCGCCGTTGGAGAACGGAGGGCCGTCGTGCAGGGCAAAGAGAGGCTTGCCCTCATTTTTTTTGAGCAGTTCGTTGTAAAGGTCGAGTTCCTGCCAGTGCTTCAGCATATCCGGCTCGCGCATCGGAAGCCCGCCGCGCATCGGAAAGCCCGACTTGTTCATGTTGAGCGTCTGTTTGTATTCCATAATTCCTCCTGCAAAAACAAAACGCCCCGAGCCTTGGCTCAGGGCGATAAATTACCGCGGTACCACCTGAATTCCCGCGCATCAAAACGCGGGCACTCGCCTTCTGTAACGGGAAGTCCCGTCCGGGCTTACTTGCGGTTCAGCCCGGCTGCTCCAAGGGGATCTTCGGAGGCTTCTGCCGCTGCCTTACACCGACCGGCAGCTCTCTTTGCGCGTCAAAACCCCGTACTTGTCCTTTTCATTGCATATATCAGCTACAGTGTACCCATTTATTGTCCCCTTGTCAAGAAAAACCCCGGCAGAAATTCAAAAAATGTTTAAAACTGAACGCCTCTGCCGTGATTGCAAACCGCGTGCGCATGTGGTATGCTTAGAAGACACCAACAATATGGGAGGCAATGACACACATGGACGATAAGACCAATCAGGCGCCGGAGCAATCCGGAATGCCGGACAATGAGGAGTATTCCTCTTATACGCTTCCGACCGAGGATGCTGCCGCGCAGGAGGCGCATACCATTCCGCTCGAAGACGAGCGCACGCAGGGCGCGCAGGACAGCGCCGCGCAGCCCGCAAAGAAAAAATCTCCGCTGCCGTGGATCATCGGCGGCGCAGCCGTTGTGATCGCCGCGGCGATCACGCTGATCCTCACGCTGAAGCCAAAAACGGTCAGCCCGGATGCAGAGCAGCCCGGCGATGCGACGATCTCCGAGCCTGCCGATACCCCCGACACTACCCAGCCAGACGATCAGACCCCCGCAGAGGACGGCCAGACCGGCGAACAGACGGACGGCGAGGAAACCGAGCCTGCGGGCAACGGCGTGAGCTACACTGTGAGCGCCGAGGAGCTGACCGAGGACGTTCTGAACCGCGAGATCGCCGTCTGCGGCGACGACCATCTGACGAACCGGGAGCTTCCGTATTACTACTGGCAGCAGTATTATACGCTCATGAGCAACTACGGCAGCTACGCTTCATATTTTATCGACACCAGCACGCCGTTTGACCAGCAGATGTGTATGTTTGACGATACGCGCACCTGGCAGCAGTATTTCCTGCAGGCGGCTATCACGAACTATGAAAACGTCACCGCCATCTGGCAGGAGGCCCGGCTTGCAGGCTTCCAGCTGAGCCAGGAGGATCAGGACTACCTCGACGAGCTTGACGGCCAGATCACCGTAGCCGCCGCAAGCTACAGCTACGGCAGTGCGGACGAATATCTCCAGATGGCCTATGGCCCGGCAGCCACGCTGACGTCGTACCACGCCTTTGTCGAGCGGCAGATCACGGCCTCGGCCTATCTGCAGGTGCTCGTCGACGAGAAGCCCTACACCGAGGACGATATCAGCAAATACTATGACGACAACGCCGATTCCTACGCCGGAAACGGCATTGAAAAATCCGATGTGAAGATGGTGAACGTGCGCCACATCCTCATCCAGCCCGAAGGCAAGAATGACGACGGCACCTACACCGACGAAGCATGGGCAGAGGCCGAGAAGAAGGCCAACGACCTGCTGACCGAGTGGCAGAATGGCGAGCACACCGAGGATTCCTTCGCGTTCATGGCCGCGGAAAACTCGCAGGATCCCGGCAGCGTGGAAAACGGCGGCTTGTACGAGGATATCTATCCCGGCAAGATGGTCGACGAGTTTGACGCCTGGTGCTTCGATCCTGCCCGTCAGCCCGGCGACACCGGCATCGTCAAGACCAGCTACGGCTATCACATCATGTACTTCTCCTCCACGGGCGAACACGCGTACTGGTACGTCCGCGCAGAGGAGGACTATCTGAACGAGCTGTCCGTGAGCGTTCTGCAGGAGGTCGCGGCAAAGTTCGAGGTCACGGAATCCGAGCAGAACGCGGCCATCGTCGACATCATGCAGCAGAACTGACAAGCTGCCGGGAGGAACCCCACGCATGAAACGCTTACTGTTTTTCATCAACCCGAACGCGGGCCACGCCGAGATCCGCAGCTCGCTTATGGAGGTGCTGGCGATCTTCTGCAAGGGCGGCTATGAGCCGACCGTACACATGACGACCGGGCCGCGCGATATCACGCGGCAGATCGCCGAACGCGGGACGCAGTATGACCTGATCGTCTGCACCGGCGGCGACGGGACGCTCAACGAGGCCGTCTCCGGCCTCATGGCGCTGCCGTATGAAAAGCGGCCCCCGCTGGGCTACATCCCCGGCGGCACAGTCAACGACGTGGCCTCCACGCTGGGCCTTTCCAAGGACCCCATCCGCGCCGCGCAGGAGATCGTGGGGGGCAGATTATACCCGCTGGACATCGGCTCGTTCGGCCCCGACCGGTACTTTACCTATGTCGCTGCCTTCGGCATCTTTACGGACGTGCCGTATGAGACGCCGCAGGAGGACAAGCGCATCTGGGGCCGGCTTGCGTATATCATGAACGGCGCGGGCGCGCTCGGACGGCTGAAGCCCACGCACGTGCGCGTCTATTATGAAGACCGGAAGGAGGAGGCCGACGTGCTCGTCGGCCTCGTGACCAGCACGACCTCCGTCGGCGGCTTCAAGGCCACGAAGGATCTCGGCATCTCGCTCAACGACGGGCTGTATGAGATGATCCTCGTGCGCGCGACAAAAAATCTCGCAGAGTTCAATCTGGCCGCGACGCGTGCGCTGCGGCTGGATTTTGACAACGATTCGTTTATTTCCACGCAGACCGGCGCGCTGCGCTTTGAGTTCGACGAGCCGGTTTCCTGGACGGTCGACGGCGAATTCGGCGGCAGCGTCACCGAGGTCGAGATCCACAACGAGCACCGCGCGATCGACATCGTAGTTCCGTAAGGGAGGCGGTAGTATGAACCTTCGCTTTGCAGACGAGCACGACGCAGCCGCCTGTCTCTCCATTTACGCACAGTATATCGACACTTCTATCACGTTTGAGACGGCGCTGCCGTCCGAAGACGAGTTTGCCGGACGCATCCGCAGCTACGGCGCGGTCTACCCGTGGCTGATCGCGGAGGAGGAGGGAAAAATCCTCGCCTACGCCTACGCCCACCGCGCGCAGGAGCGTGCCGCCTATGACTGGAACGCGGAGCTTTCCGTCTACGTTTCAAAAAACGCGGCGGGAAGGGGCCTCGGCACAAGGCTCTACCGGGCGCTTCTGGCGCTGCTCAAGGAGCAGGGCGTCCGCACGGCCTACGGTGTCGTAACCATGCCGAACGATGCAAGCGCTGCCCTGCACCGGAAGCTGGGCTTCGGGCTGCTGGGGACGCATCACAATACCGGCTACAAAAACGGCCGCTGGCGCGATGTGGTCTGGTTCGAAAAGCACATCGGCTCGTTTAACGGCGTGCCGGAGCCGATCCGCCCCATCGGCCAGCTCGCAGACCGCGAAGCGGTCCTGCGGACGATTTGAAAAACAGCCTCCTGTTCAGCACAGGGGGCTGTTTTTTGCGGGACTGCTTTCAGCTGTTACGGCTTCTCCAGACCGTCTGCCAGCTTTTGCAGCGGCAGATGGCGCAGGAGCAGGCTGACGGGGTTGAGCTCGGAGGCCGCCGTTTTCGCGCCTGCCGCCATGAACAGGCGCAGCGTGCTGCCCAGCGCGCTGCGCGTGGGCTTGTCCAGCGTCCGGTATTTTTTGAGCATGGCCGCCGCCGTTTTGAGTCCGCCCTCCTTGAGGTCGGTCAGCGTCCCGGCGTCGGTGCAGGTGAGGATGTCAAACAGCGCGTCGGTAAAGGCCACGCGCTGCTCCGGGCTCAGGGAGAGGATGAACGTGCGGATCGTCTCGTCAACCAGCTTGCCGCCCTCGGTCAGATCGGGCAGATGCTCAAACCGTTCCCCGCGCACCTGCCACGAGAAGCCGTCGTGCTGCCACAGGCCGCTCTGCGTGCTGCGCACGACCTCATAGCGTTCCTCATGCTCCAGCAGCATGCCGACGACAGACGATTCCGGCAGAATGGTCGTGATCCTGTCCGCGACGCGCTTGTGTTCCGGCAGGCCAAGCAGCGACGTGCGGAAGCCGGGGCCGTCGTTGTTGTAGGCAGCCAGCAGCGGGTCCTGCAGCGGGGCGGGGATGTGGATGGCAGCCCAGGCCGCCAGATTGCCGCCCTTGCTGTGACCGCCGATGCGCAGCCCGCGATCAGGGCAGGCGGCGGCTATCTCCTCGGTGTAGGCCGCGGCGCGGATCTGCGCCGGTACAGCGGAGAGGTAGCTCATGTTGAAGTCCTCCTTCCAGCCCACCAGTGAGGTGTCGGTGCCCATGAAGGACACCAGCAGCGTATCGTCCGGCAGCAGGTAGGACACAGCATCGAACTGCATCTCCTTGACCTCGTCGTACTCGTGGGTGAAGCCAAACATCCGCACCTCGCGGAAGCGCTCCGTCTCCGCCGCCAAGCGCATCAGAGGGATATAGTCCAGCTCCGACAGACCCAGCTGCTCGTCCTCCTTCGTCAGGCGGGCGGCCACCTCCGGCAGGGCCACAGCCCGGGTTGGATCGGTGGTCCTGAGATCCTCGAACCGGCGGAAATTGATATAGGAGATGATGCACAGCACCAGATCGTCCACCTCGTTGAAGCCGTCCCGTGTGAAGGGCAGGTCGCCCCGCCAGCGCAGGTAGTCCATGACAGTCCCGTTCTTTTCCATATGCCCCTCCTGTTCTCATGTCTGAGATGTCAGTATAGCATAGTTTCCCTGCGGAGACAAGCGGTATGCGGCACGCGGCTATCGAAAATCTGCTGTTGGATCTTTATTTGCGTGTTTTCAGAAAGGCGATTGCTTTCCGCCGTTTTCTACGATATACTGCTTTTATAAGGTCCGCCATACGGCGTATGGCAGAAAGGGGTGTATATGGGAAACATTATGTGGGGGATCGTATTCCTTCTGGCCGGTGTGGTGCTGGTCTGGCTGGGCATCCGGCAGCGGAAGAGGGCCCAGCGGGACTACGAGGATGATGTGCGGCGCTACACCGCCAGCACGGTGATGACGGTGGTGCATCTGGATGAATCGGTGCTGGAGACCTGGGAGGATCGGGATGACGGCGGCCGCGAGCTGCGGCGGGAAACGGTGTACCAGCCCACCTACGAGTACACGGTAGACGGCAAAACGTATCGGTATGCCAGCCGTCAGTGCGTCTCCAGCCGCGATATGGGGCGGCAGGTCACGGGCTACTATGATCCCGCTGATCCCTCCTGCATCACGGAGAACAGGCCCAGAAAACCGATCTTGGGCGGATTTTTCTTCTTCGCCTTTGCGGCGTTCCTGCTGTTTTTCGCCTATTGGTCCTTTACGGGAGAGCTTTACATTTCCTGAGTACATCGCGAAAAAGAGGAGCGGTCCTGTGGACCGCTCCTCTTTTTCGCTGTGCGCCGCTGGCTTAGCCCGGGGGCCAGGTCATGTCGCGGCCGGCCAGCACATGGAAGTGCAGGTGCTTGACGGTCTGCCCCGCCTGATCGCCGCAGTTGTTGACGATGCGGTAGCTCTCCACGCCCAGCTCCTTGCAGATCTTCACGATGACCTCGAAGCAGTGGGCCACCACGCCGCTGTTGTCCGCCGTAATGGCGTTGGCACAGCAGATATGCTCCTTGGGTACCACCAGAAAATGGGTGGGCGCCTGGGGGTCGATGTCGTAGAAGGCGTAGCACTGCTCGTCCTCATAAACCTTGTTGCTGGGGATCTCGCCGTCGATGATGGCGCAGAACAGGCAATCGTTCTTCATGGTCTGTCTCCTTTCGATGGTTTTTTACGTCGCCCCGTCCCCGATGGAGCGGGACGACGGTGTTTTTATTTTCTCAGCCCAGCTTGGCGGACACAAAATCGTCCACCGTGGCCAGCGCATCGTCCACCTTCAGCAGATCGGTGCCGCCGCCCATGGCGCTGTCGGGCTTGCCGCCGCCCTTGCCGCCGCACACAGCGGACACGGACTTCACCAGCTCGCCTGCCTTGATGCCCTTGGCAACAGCCTCCTTGCCGCAGACCGCCAGGAAGCTGACCTTCTCGCCGGTGATGCTGGCAAGCACCGCCACCACGGCGGGGTCCTTGTCCCGCAGGAAGTCGCCCATGGTACGCAGGGCATTGGCATCCAGACCCTGACGGGTGCTGGTGATGATGTGCAGACCGCCCACGGCCTTGGCGGACGCCATGACCTGCTTGGCCTCGCCCAGAGACGCCTCGGCCTTGAACTTCTCCACAGCCTGACGCAGCTCCTTCATCTCGTTGGCCTGCTGCTCCATACGCTCCAGAATGCTGCCGGGAGCGGTCTTGAAGAACTGGGCGGCCTTCAGCAGGGTGGTGCGGCCATGGCGGGTCTCCTCCAGAGACACCTTGCCGGTGGTGGCCTCAATGCGGCGGACGCCGGAGGCCACGCTGCTCTCGGACTTGATGCGGAACATACCTGTCTTGGCGGTGTTGTCCAGATGGGTGCCGCCGCACAGCTCCATGGAGAACTCGCCCATGGTCACCACGCGCACCGTCTCGCCGTACTTCTCGCCGAAGGTAGCCACGGCGCCGCGGGCCTTGGCTTCCGCCAGCGGCAGCTCCTCGGTGACGACGGACAGGCCGTCCAGCACCGCGTCGTTCACCAGATCCTCTACTTCCAGCAGCTGCTCGGGGGTGATGGCCTCAAAGTGGGTGAAGTCGAAGCGCAGGCGGTCCGGCTCCACCAGAGAACCGGCCTGATGAACGTGGTCGCCCAGCACCTTCTTCAGCGCGGCATCCAGCAGATGGGTGGCCGTGTGGGCACGGCGAACGGCGCTGCGGCGCTCCGTATCGATGGCGGGGGAAACGTTGTCGCCCACATGGAGGGCGCCCCGCAGCAGCTTGCCGTAGTGCATGTATTTGCCGCCCTTGTTCTTCTGGACATCCGTGACCACAAACTCCACACCGTCGGCGGTGATGACGCCGTGGTCGGCCACCTGGCC
>OJKY01001684.1_pt1 | contig 12847 bp, 9 predicted proteins | sample 1596571 | NCBI WGS metagenome assembly OJKY01 (sample SAMEA4350170, study PRJEB24818) | metagenome | biome: human; feature: gut; material: faeces | place: Denmark | collected 2013-09 | reverse complement strand
GCATCAGCGGGAGCATTACGTTTTCGATGGCTGTCAACCGCGGAATCAGCTGAAAACCCTGAAACACGAACCCGATTTCCTCGCCGCGCACCTTCGCCAATTCGTCAGGCGGCAAAGACGAAACGTCCCGCCCGTGCAGACGATATACCCCGGAGGTCGGGCGATCAAGGCAGCCGAGAATGTTCATCAGTGTCGATTTTCCTGACCCGCTCGCCCCAACCATGGCAGCATACTGCCCCGGCGGAATGCGCAGCGTAATGTCGGACAGCACCGGCAGCGGCGGCGATTTTCGCTCTTGCGCGGGGAAAGTGCGGGTGATGCGGCGCAGGTCAATCATGCGAATGTTCCTCCATGGGGGACAAAAAAGCCCCTGCACGGGTAGGATGCCCGGACAGGGGAGAATTTATACGATTTCCAAATGAAAAGGCGCAAGCAGATGGTGCAGGTGAATTTGAAAATAGTATTATGAGGGGCAAGGGGATTCCGCGTCTGCGGACGCGGGAATTAGTGCGCAGGGACGCTTCGCTGCCTGCGACTAAGGGGGCATACTTGAGCGCGTTTGGCATAGCGGGCGGCACGAGCGGGAGTTGGGGCGTTGCCCCAAGCCCCAGCAGGGACGCTGTCCCTGCACCCTGCAAGGGACATTGTCCCTTGACCCTTTTTGGCTGCCCGGCTTGAGTACGCTTCCGTGACGGTTTTTTTCAGTTACTTCAAACGTGCAAAGTACGCCTTCAAATTCCCGCCGCAGATTCTCTCGATTGATTCGTCGTTATAGCCGTAATTGCGCAGCGCCGTCAGCAGATTCGGCAGCTCCGCCGGATTCCGCACGTCGTCGGGCGACACCTCGATGCCGTCGAAATCACTGCCGAATCCAACAATATCCGAGCCGCCAAGCTGGCAGATATGGTCGATGTGCTGGGCAATCGTCACACTGTCCGCTTTGCAGTCCGCAGACAGAAAACGCGGGTAGAAATTCACGCCGATGTAGCCGCCGTACTGAATCATGGCGCGAATCTGGTCGTCGGTCAGGTTGCGTACATGGTCGCAGAGGGCGCGGCAGCAGCTGTGGCTCGCCATCGGCGGACGCTCACCCTTGGCGAACAAGTCCCAGAATCCGGCTTCGTTCAGGTGCGACACGTCCACACTGATGCCCTGACGCTGCATCACGCGGGCAATGCGGATGCCTTCGGGGGTCATATGCGTTTCCGCGTCCACGGCGGCAGGGGTGGCGAAAGCGTTCGGGTGATTCCACACCAGCGCGCCGATGCGGATGCCGCGCTGCCGCCAGAAAGCCACCATCTCGTCGCTCTTCTGGAATACCTCGCAGCCCTCGAAGGAGAGCATGAAGGTGTTTTCGCCGGGTTTGACGTCCTCCGGGTCATCGACCTGCCGGATGCCCGCGTCGGTGAAGTGGCGGATGGCGGCGTATTCGGCGTCGGCGACGGCTTCATAGTCGCCGTTCGGACCTTTCGGACCGCTCCACAGGGCGAGGGTTTGCAGGCTGACGCCGCCCTGTCTCAGGCGGTCGGGGGTAATATCGGTCTGGGCGAAGGTGCGTTTGCCAACGCCAAGGCTGAAGAGGGTATCGGAATGGGTATCGGCAAGAAACATCGGCAGATTCCTCGTTTCATGAGAAAATTGGCAGAATGCTGGGAAATAGCATTCTGCCGAAAAAAGCATTCTTTTGCGCAGCAGGGGGAATCGCGCCTACGGGCGCGACCAAAGGGCATGAAAACAAACGAAGTTTGCGATCGCCCTTTGGAAACCTTCGGCACCGCTGCTTTTGGGGTTATTTGCGGTTGATTTTATCCGTTTCTTGGATAAACACGCGGGCGTAGCATGAAAATGCGCTCAACTCAATCGCGCGGAAGGGTCAAGGGAGGAACTCCCTTGCGGAGTCCAGAGGCAGAGCCTCTGGTGGTTCCCCTCACAGCTCCCTTCGTCCCTCCATTGCCTTTGAGAGCGTCACTTCGTCGGCGTATTCAAGGTCGCTGCCGACGGGGACGCCGTGGGCAATGCGGGTGCACTTGATGCCCATGGGCTTAATGAGCCGCGCAATGTAGGTTGCGGTCGCTTCGCCCTCGATGTCGGGGTTCGTCGCCAGAATCACTTCGCTGACCGGCTCGGTCTGCAGGCGCGTCATCAGTTCCTTGATGTGTATGTCATCCGGCCCGATGCCGTCCATCGGCGACAGCGTGCCGTGCAGGACGTGGTACAGCCCGTGGTAATCGTGCATCCGCTCCATGGCGGCCACGTCGCGCGGGTCGCGCACGACGCAGATTTGCCCGTTATGGCGGTTTTCATCCGCGCACACGGCGCACTTTTCAGCGGAGGAAAAATTGCCGCACACGTCGCAGTAGCGAATTGCCTTGCGTCCCTGCCACAGCGCCGCTGCCAGCGCGTGAACATCCTCCAGCGGCATCCCGACGATATGGTACGCCAGCCGTGCCGCCGTCTTGTGACCGATGCCGGGCAGCCGAGACAGCTCCGACACCATCCGCTCAATCGGTTCGATTTGTCCGGGCATCAGAACAGACCGCCCATGCCGCCCATGCCGGGCGCCATCTTGTTCATCGTCTCTTCGCGGTTTGCTTCACCCTTGCGCAGCGCTTCGTTCACTGCCGCCATCACAAGGTCCTGCAGCATTTCCACGTCGTCGGGGTCAACGACCTTGGGGTCAATCGTCAGGGACAGCAGCTCGCGCTTGCCGTTCACCTTTACGCTTACCACGCCGCCGCCGGATTGCGCTTCGTACTCCTGCGCATCCAGCTTTTCCTGCGCGTCCGTCATCGCCTGCTGCATCTTCTGCGCCTGACGCATGAGCTGCTGCATGTTCGCGCCGCCGCCGAAGCCAAAGTTCTGTCGTGCCATAAAAATCGTCCTCCTAATTATTCGTTTTCTGTCAGTTTCTCCGGGGAAATCCGCCGGATGGTCAGGTTGCCCGAAGCCGTCGTCACGCGGACAGACGGTGCGCCATCGACGATGGATACGCCGTCCGTCAGCAGCCGCCCGGACACCGAGCGAAGAATGGCGTCACACTGCGCGCCGGGAATTTCCAGACTGATGCCGCCTGCGACCGAGCCGCCCTTGAAGGTGGAGAACATCTCCGCGAAGGAGAGCATTGCGCCCCGGCTGACCGAGGATAGCGAGATGTTCAGAAACGCAAGGCGCTCCAGACAGAGCATCCCCGTCGTCGTGAACAGGCTGCAATCCTGACCGGAGAGGTCGCTGCCGGCAATGTCGCCGCTGCCGTTCTTGACCTTCAGGCTCAGGCTGCTCAAGTCGGAGAGCATCACGAAGCCGGAGAGAGACTCCACGGACAGGTCACTGACCTGCAAACCGCGGACATGCACGCTGCCGGACGTCGTGCGAATCTCGACCCGCCCCTTCCACGCGCGCGGAATGCGGATGGTCACTTGCAGCCAGCGGGCGCTGAGCGGCAAGGGCGAGAGTGCGGCGGCGGACTGCTCCAGCGTCAGCGTATCGCCGTTCTGGGCGAGCGAAACCGCCTTCATATCGTGGTCGTCGCCGGATGCCATGACTTGGATTTCCTGCGTGTCATCGGCGTAGAGTTCCAGCAGGGCACCGGTGAGGTGAATCACCAGCTGCGTAATGGTCAGCGAGGAAAAAGAGTTGCGCGAATTCATACGCGTTCACCTCCGTCATTCGTCCTCATCATATCACGTTTTGGCGCTTGTTGCAAGGGGAAAAGCCAACTATGAAGCAGTTGGATGCTTATGCGGATAGGCATAGTTGACTTCATTTCCATAGTGGTAACTTCCGCGAGTTCCAGAGGGCATAAAACAGACGAAGTCTGCGATCGCCCTCTGGACTCCTTCGGCGTTCGCCCTCCGGATGCTACTTGATTTTTATTGGAAGTTTTTTAGTTTGTGCGCAGGGACGCTTCGCTGCCTGCGGCGAAGTTGCCGGACTTGTTTTTCCTCTTTGAGTAGGTTTAACGGAGCAACAGTTGGGGCGTTGCCCCAAGCCCCATAAGGGGCGCCGCCCCTTAACCCCGCAAGGGGCATTGCCCCTTGACCCTTTTTTCGGCGCCATGCGGGTGCTGTTATTCCAGCAGCTCCGCCCCCGTCACCACGTCGTCCATCACCGCGATAACCAGCGGCGTTCCGCGATCCTGCTTGCCTTGCAGGCGCACCGCGTCGCGCTCCACCAGCGTCGCGGGGGATTTCGCCTGCTGCACGCGAATCAGGTGATCGTCCTTCTCCAACCGCACCACACCCGCAAGCTGCTTGCCGTTGCTGCCATTCTTGTTGAAATAGAACGACTTCACGCCTTTGCCGTTGCGGTTCTGCTTCTCAAAATCAACGGAGAGCAGGCGTTTGGCGTAGCCGCGGTCGGTCAGCAGCACGATTTGGTCGCTGTCTTGCAGCTGCCCGCACCAGATGACCTCGTCGCCGTCCTCCACCTGCATACAGCGCACCCCGGCGGCGACGCGCCCCTGCACCGGTACGCTGTCGAGCGAGAAGCGGATGCACAGACCGCTGCGGGTGAACAACAGCAGGTCGTCGCGACTGGCGGCGGGGAGAACTGTCAGCAGACGGTCACCGTCTTTCACGTTCACGGCGGCGAATTTCTTGCTGCGTACATCGTAATCGGCGGCGGCAGTACGTTTCACCATGCCCTGACGGGTGATGAAGAGAATGTCCGGCAGGTGCCCGACGTCCGCCATGCGGATGCACGTCATCCACAGCGCCTTCTCGTCGTCCTCCAGCCCAGCCAGCACGCCTGAAAGCAGCTGCCCGCGATCCTTGGGCTTGACTTCGTTCAGCGACGCAACGGGCAGGGGATAGCAGTTGCCGCGGTCGGTGAAGATGAGCAGCGTCTCGTCTGTTTTGGCCATGAACAGGAAGTCGGCGAACTCCTTGTCGTCCTCCGCGCGGGTTGGGAGCGGCGTTTTCTTGTAGAGCGCGGGATTCATGCGCTTCAACTGCCCCGCGCCCGTGAACGCCACGATGACCTCTTCCGGCGCGGCGGCCTCTTCCTCAACTTCCAGCGGGGATTCGTCCGCTTTTTCGATGGTTGTGCGGCGCTCGTCGGCGAATTCCTCGGCAATCTCCTGCAATTCCTTGCGGATGACCGCCAGCAGCTTTTTCTCGCTGTGCAGGATGCCCTCCAAGCGGTCGATGAGCTTCAGGATGTCCTCGTACTCCTTGCGCAGGGCGATGATTTCCAGATTCGTCAAGCGCTGCAGGCGCATGTCCAAGATTGCCTGTGCCTGCGCGTCGGACAGCTCGAAGCGCTCCATCAGGCGGGCTTTCGCTTCTTTCGGGTTCTTTGAGGAGCGAATCAGCGCGATGACCTCGTCGAGGTTGTCTACCGCAATCATCAGCCCCTGCAAAATGTGCGCGCGGGCTTTCGCCTGCTTCAGGTCGTACTCCGTGCGGCGGGTAATGACGTTTTTTTGATGGCGGATGAAGTGCCCCAGCATCGTTTTCAGCCCCATCTGCACGGGCTTGCCCTCGGCGATGGCGACCATGTTCACGCCGAAGGTGACCTGCAAGTCCGAATACTTGTAGAGCACTTTCAGCACCTTGTCCGGGTCGGCGTCCTTCTTCAGCTCGATGACGGCGCGCATTCCCTCGCGGTCGGATTCGTCGCGGATGTCGTAGATGTTTTGCAGCTGCCCCTTCTTTTCTTCCGACAGCTTCAAAATCTTCTCCAGCATCGCGGCTTTGTTGACCATGTAGGGGATTTCCGTGATGACAAGCAGCTTGCGCCCGTTCACGCCGTCCTCCACATGCACACGCGCGCGCAGGGACAGCTTCGAGCGTCCGGTCTCATAGCCTCTGCGGATTTCCTCGTTTTTCACCAGCACGCCGCCGGTGGGGAAGTCCGGGCCGGGGATGATTTTCATCAGCTCATCCAGCGGAATGTCCGGATTCTCCATCACAGCAATTGCCGCGCGGATGCTTTCGCCCAGATTGTGCGGGGGGATGTTCGTCGCCAGCCCTACCGCGATGCCGCTTGCGCCGTTGACGAGCAGATTCGGAAAGCGCGCGGGCAGCATGTCCGGCTCTTTGAGCGTGTCGTCGAAATTCAGGCGGAACGGCACGGTGTCCTTCTCAATGTCGCGCAGCATTTCCAGCGCGAGGGGCGTCATGCGCGCCTCGGTGTAACGCATGGCGGCAGCGCTGTCGCCGTCAATGGAGCCGAAATTGCCGTGCCCATCGACCATCGGCCCGCGCATGGAGAAGTCCTGCGCCATGCGCACGAGCGCGTCGTACACGGAGGAATCGCCGTGCGGGTGATATTTGCCCAGGCAGTCGCCGACGATGCGGGCGCACTTGCGGTGCGGCTTGTCGGGCGTCGTGCCGAGTTCCATCATGGTATAGAGAATGCGGCGCTGCACGGGCTTTAAGCCATCCTCGACGCGCGGCAGGGCGCGTTCCAGAATGACATGCTCCGCGTAGGGAATCATGGACTGGTGCATCACGTCCTCGACGGTCGTTTGCAGGATGCGCGACGGGTCGTCCTTGGGAATCGGGCGGTTATCGCTTGTTTTCTTTGCCATAACTTACTTTCCTTCCCCTCGCTGACCTTCCGGCAGCTCGAAATTATCCGGCTTGTTGAAGTCGGCGTTCTCGATGATGTAGTCGCGGCGCGGCTCGACCTTGTCGCCCATCAGGATGGTAATGCGGCGGTCAGCCAGCGCTGCGTCCTCAATCGTCACCTGCATCAGTTTGCGCTGGGAAGGATCCATCGTCGTCGCCCAGAGCTGTTCGGGGTTCATTTCGCCCAAGCCTTTGTAGCGCTGGAGCGTATAGCCTTTGCCCGCTTCCTTGATGCACTTCGCCAGCTCCTTGTCGTCGTAGGCATAGAGGACTTTGCTGCCCTTTTGAACCTTGTACAGCGGTGGCATCCCAATATACACATGCCCCCCAGTGACGAGCTCCTTCATGTAACGGAAGAAGAAGGTGAGCAGAATGGCGCGGATGTGCGCGCCGTCCTGATCGGCATCGGAGAGGATGATGACTTTGTTGTATTTGAGGTTGGCGAGGTTGAAATTCTCGTCGATGGATGTGCCGAGCGCGGTAATCAGCGAGCGGAACTCCTCGTTGCTCAGCACCTGATCCAGCCGCTTCTTTTCGGCATTGAGGGGCTTGCCGCGCAGGGGGAGAATCGCCTGATAGCGGCTGTCGCGCCCCTGCTTGGCGCTGCCGCCTGCGGAATCGCCCTCGACGATGAACAGCTCATTGTCCTCCGCCTTTTTGCCGCGGCAGGCGCTGAGCTTGCCGACCAGCGGCGCGGCATCAAGCTGATTTGCTTTGCGGGCGTTGTCGCGGGTCTTGCGCGCGGCTTCACGCACCTGCGCGGCGCGAATCGCCTTCTGCACAATCTGCTGGGCAATCTCCTGATTCTTGAGGTTCTCCAGCCAGTCCGTCAGCTGCTGGGTGATGATGCCCTCCACCGCGGGGCGCACTTCGCTGTTGCCCAGACGCCCCTTCGTCTGCCCCTCGAACTGCGGATTCTTGACCATCGTCGTCAGCACGCAGCTCAAGCCTTCGCGGAAGTCCTCGCCCGTCAGGTTGCTGTCCTTTTCTTTCAGGAAGCCGTTGCGGCGGGCGTAGTCGTTGAACATCTTCGTGAATGCCGCCTTGAAGCCTGTTTCGTGCGTGCCGCCTTCGCCCGTGGGGATGTTGTTGACATAGGAAAAAAGGCTTTCGGTGTAGCCGTCGGTGTACTGAATGGCGACGCGGCAGATGACGGAATCCTTCTGTCCTTCGAGGTAAATCGGCTGATCGTGCAGGACGGTTTTGCCGTCGTTCAAATACCGCACATAGTCGATGATGCCGCCCTCGTAGTGGAAGGTCGTTTCGCGGCGGGCAGGGTCGCTCACACGCTCGTCGAGAAAGACGATTTTCAAGCCCCGATTCAGGTATGCCAACTCCTGCAGGCGGCGGAACACCGTGTCGTAATTGAAGCGCACGTCCTCGAAAATCGCGTCATCGGGAAGAAAACGCACGAGTGTGCCCTTCTTGCGTGTGTTGCCGACTTTTGCCAAGGGCGCGTCCGGCTTGCCCGCGATGACCTTGCCTTTCTTCTCATCGAACTGACTTGTGAAGCGCATGGCATAATGGCTGAAATCGCGGTAGATGTCCACGGTCAGCCACTTGCTCAATGCGTTGACGACCGACGCGCCCACGCCGTGCAGACCGCCGGAATAGCTGTAATTCTCGTTGTTGAACTTGCCGCCCGCGTGCAGCACGGTGAAAATGACCTCCGCGCCGCTGACGTGCATGGTCGGGTGCTCATCCACGGGCATACCGCGCCCGTTGTCGTACACCGACGCGGAGCCGTCCGTGTGCAGCGTCACGCGCACCTCATCCGCAAAGCCGTTCGACGCCTCGTCAATCGCGTTATCCACAATCTCCCAGAGCAGGTGATGCAGACCGCGCGTCGAGGTGGTGCCGATATACATGCCCGGACGCATCCGAACCGCTTCCAGCCCTTCCAGCACCTGAATATTGCCCGCATCATAGTGATTTGCTTGATTTGCCATGAAAAAACTCCTCTTATAATGAAGGAAGTATATCAAAATCGCAACGGTGACAAAGCACCAATTTTCATTATATCACAATTCCGCCGATTCATCAAGGCGAACAGCAAAATGACGCTCGGACAGCAAAGCGGCGCGAAAAATTTTCACCCGCTCAACAAAAACGTAACATTTTATCAAATATCGGAAACATGTTCATGGGAAAACAAAAATAGATATTGAAAACGGGCAGATAATTGCCGAATCAAACAGGGGAAAATCCGCGAAAACGCCGCAGAATTTACAATTCACAGGGAAAAAGCCTCTTGACAATGAAACAATTTTGTAATAAAATCAGGCTGTACGGAAAGGAGTGATTTCCCCATGATGAATTCCGGTCTGCGGCGGCTTCTGTCCGGCGCGGTGGCGCTGATGCTGCTGGGCTGTTCCTCCGCCTTGGCGGATACGGCGACGGTCACTGCGCGCAAACTCATTCTGCGCGAAAAAGCATCCTCGACCAGCGATGCCCTGCAAACCCTGCCCAAAGGCACGAAGCTGGAGGTTCTCGGCAAAAGCGGCAGCTGGTATAAAGTGACTTACGGGAAATACACCGGCTATGTCTATAAAACGTATGTTAGCGTGACCAAGACGGCCAGCAGTTCCAGTTCTTCCAGCAGCACGACGCGGCTGGAAAAGGGGAGCACGGGCAGCGACGTCAAGGAGTTGCAGACAAAGCTGAAAAAACTCGGCTATTATGATGCTTATGTCGATGGCGATTATGGCGACACGACCGTCGCGGCGGTCAAGGCGTTCCAGAAGAAGTATAACCTGACGGCGGACGGCATTGCAGGCAAAGAGACGCTCAAAAAGCTGGACAGCGCGTACAAGAACGCGGACAGCGCCAAGGACGACGACTCGCTCCGCATGGGCGACAGCGGCAGCGCCGTCAAGGACTTGCAGACGAAGCTGAAGAAGCTGGGCTATTACGACGGCACGGTGGACAGCACGTTTGGTTCGGGCACATACGCGGCGGTCAAGGCGTTCCAGAAGAAGTATAACCTGACGGCGGATGGCGTGGCGGGCAGCGAAACGCTCAAAAAGCTCGACAGCGCGTACAAGAACGCGGACAGCGACAAGGACGACGACTCGCTCCGCAAAGGCGCAACCGGCAGCGCCGTCAAGGACTTGCAGACGAAGCTGAAAAAGCTCGGCTTCTACAATGCGTCCATTGACGGCGATTATGGCGATACGACGGTTGCGGCGGTCAAGGCGTTCCAGAAGAAGTATAACCTGACGGCGGATGGCGTGGCGGGCAGCGAAACGCTCAAAAAGCTCGACAGCGCGTACAAGAACGCGGACAGCAATACCAGCACCGATGACGATTCGCTCCGCAAGGGCGCAACCGGCACGGCAGTCAAGACGCTGCAGACCAACCTGAAGAAGCTGGGCTTCTACACGGCGTATGTCGACGGTTCGTTCGGCTCGACGACCGAGAGCGCCGTCAAGGCATTCCAGAAAAAATACGGTCTGACGGCGGACGGCGTGGCGGGCAGCGCGACGCTCAAGAAGATTGAATCCGTCGTGGCGAGCGCCAGCAGCGGCAAGATTACCACCGAGCGACTGGACTGGTTCAATGGCGGCAAGTACGTCATCCCGAACGGCGCGGTATTCCAGATTAAGGACGTCAGCACGGGGCTGATCTTCTCCGCGCGCCGGCAGAGCGGCGGCAATCATATGGACGCCGAGCCGCTGACGGCGGAAGATACGGCGATTCTCAAGAAAATCAACGGCGGCACGTTCAGCTGGCGCCGCCGCGCAGTGCTGGTGAAGTACAACGGGCATGTGTATGCCGCGTCGATTTACTCCGAACCCCACGGCACAAACACAATTCTGGACAACAACTTCGATGGGCAGTTCTGCCTGCACTTCTATGGCAGCAAGACCCACGGTACAGACCGCGTGGATGCAGATCACCAGAAGTGCGTGGAACAGGCCATGAAGGCGACTTGGTAAAAATCCCAGTCAAAGGGCAAAGCAATGGGCACTGCTGCAGCGCGGCAGTGCCTTTTTGCGCACATCCGAAATCATCCGCCGATGCCCTATTGACAAATCGCCCAAAATCCATACAATAAAATTGCGGCTGAAATCATTCATTTTTCATTCATTCCGATGGACAGCCGAGGACAAGAGAGAGAGGAAAGTACCATGTTCGGATTTCGACCCGACGGACGGCGCGTGTCGTCCATTGACCCCATCGTCGGCATTACGCCGTACCTGATGCCCATGCGCTGCGACGCGCAGGTTTTCCTGCAGCACCGCGTGGACTATGAGCTGCTGACGCGCTACATTGCGGCGCAGGCGGCGAAGGGCGAGAAAATCACGTTCATGCAGATTATTACCGCCGCGTTCGTCCGCACTGTGTCCCAGCACCCGGAAATCAACCGCTTCATTCTCAATAAGCAGTTCTTCGCGCGGAACATGTGCGCCGTGTCCTTCACGATGCTCAAGAACCCGCAGAACGCCGAAATGGGCGAGACGGCGGTGAAGGTGAAGTACGACCTGACCGACACCATCTACGACGTGCGCGACCGCATGGAAAAGGTCATCAACGCCAACCGCGGCGAGGACAAGAAGAACTTTGCGGATAAGCTGGCGAAAGCGGTGCTGGTCGTGCCGGGTCTGGCAACGGGCATCGTCGCGCTGGTTCGCCTGCTTGATCGCTACGGGCTCTGTCCCGGCGCACTGCTGGACGAGCTGCCCTTCCATACCAGCATGTATATCACCAACAACGCCTCCATCGGCCTGCATCACGTCAACCACCACATCTACAACTTCGGTTCGGTTACGCTGTTCTTCGGCATGGGTACCGTGGAGAAGGTTGCCGTGGTGGAGAAGGGCGAGGCGCGCATGAAGCGCTTCCTGCCCATCGGCATTACGGCGGATGAGCGCGTCTGCTCCGGCGCGCACTACGCGGCGTTCTTCGGCACGATGTCGTATCTGCTCAATCATCCGGAAGAACTGGAGAAGCCGCCGGAATCCGTCCGCTTTGACGAAAAGTGCGAATACCACGTCCCGAAAGTTGGCGAGCAGCCGGCGAAGAAGCAGAAAAAGCAGCAGAAAGCCACGGTTCAGGCGTAAATCAGCAGGAAAAAACGCATGATACGTCGAAATCCTCCGTTGCAGCGCATTCCTTGAAACGGGAGTGCAGAAGAACGGAGGATTTTTTCATGCAGAATGTAGGTGTTGTCGGCTTGGGACTGATTGGTGGATCGCTTGCGAAAACCATCAAGCTCCACACACCGTACACGGTTTATGGCACGGACAAGAATGCGGACACGATGCGCCGCGCGTTCCTGATGGAGGCGATTGACGGCGAACTGACGGCGGAGACGCTGCCGCAGTGCGATGTTGTGCTGATCTGCCTGTACCCGCAGGGGATTATCGACTATGTGACCACGCACGCGGCGGACTTTAAGCCCGACAGCCTTGTGATTGACTGCGGCGGCGTGAAGCAGGTGATTTGCGATGCACTGTTTCCCGTATCACAGCGGTATGCGTGGCATTTCATCGGCGGACACCCGATGGCGGGGCGCGAGTACAGCGGCTTCAAGTACGCCCGCGACGATCTGTTCGACCATGCGTCGATGATTCTGTGCGGTCACGGCGACGATGACCCGGCGGTTTTGCAGCGCGCCCGCGACTTTTTCATGAAACTGGGCTTCCTGCGTGTGCAGTTCACGACGCCGAAGACGCATGACGAGATGATTGCGTATACGTCGCAGCTGGCGCATGTCGTGTCGAGCGCGTATGTGAAGTGCCCGCTGGCGGATAAGCACCGCGGGTTCTCGGCAGGGAGCTTCGCGGATATGACCCGCGTGGCAAGGCTGAATGAGGATATGTGGACGGAGCTGTTCTTTGATAATCGAGAGGCACTGCTGCCGGTGGTGGAGGACTTGGTGCAGCGGGTGACGGAGTATCGGGACGCGCTTCGGGATGAGGATAGGGAAGGAATGAGAAAATTATTGCGTGAGGGACGCGAGACGAAGGAACGCCTGACGGATTAACACGCAGGTAAAGTATGGAAGAGCGCTCAACCCAATCGCGCGAAGGGGTCAAGGGGGGACTTCGTCCCTTTTCGTCTGCCCCTTGCGGAGTCCAGAGGCGGCGCCTCTGGTGAGGTTTGGGGCAACGCCCCAATTGTTTTTCGGGCGCTCGATTTCAAGGAAGCCGCCAACAAGGGCGCAGGCAGCGAAGCGTCCCTGCCAGTAACTAAAAAAAACTTCCAAAAAAGTCCGGTAACATGGGAGGCGACCGCCGAAGGAGTCCAGAGGGCGATCGCGAACTTCGTTC
>OJKY01001676.1_pt1 | contig 12875 bp, 9 predicted proteins | sample 1596571 | NCBI WGS metagenome assembly OJKY01 (sample SAMEA4350170, study PRJEB24818) | metagenome | biome: human; feature: gut; material: faeces | place: Denmark | collected 2013-09 | reverse complement strand
CGAGAAGACCGTGCGGTGGTATCTGGCCAACCAGGAGTGGATGGACGACATCACCTCCGGGGAGTACGAAAAGTATTACCGGGAAATGTATACCGGAAGGTAGACGCATATTTTCGGATCGTTTCACGATCCGGAAATTTTATACCTTTTGGTGTCAAAAGTACAACAAATCCTCAAAACGGGCAAATAAGCGCAGTGGTATTGACAATCAGGCTGTTTTTCATCGCGATTCGCCCTGTAGAAGCTTTCGAATGGACAGCCGACGGCATCGTCGAATGAGAGTTCGGTTTTCAAAACATCACCTCGTTCGGAAATGCTTCTCATTTCATAAAACGGTGATTTTCCGTCTATTGCATTTCCGTTCATCTTGATCGGAGACTCTGCTGAAATTAGTTTTGTACCCCTTAAAAAGCAGAGTTTATGCGCAGCACGTTCAAGGTTCTGTTCTACCTGAGAAGGAACAAGGAAAAAACACAGTCGGCGGTTCCTGTCATGGGCCGCATCACGGTCAACGGCACGATTTCGCAGTTCAGTGCGAAGCTCACGGTTCCGGAGCGTTTGTGGGAAGTCCGCGGCGGCCGTGCCAAGGGCCGAAGCCTCGAAGCGGACCGTATCAACCGGTATCTGGACGATATCCGCTCTCAAATCGACCGTCATTATCGGGACATCCGCGACCGGGAAAGCTATGTGACGGCCGAGAAGGTCAAGAACGCCTGGCTGGGGTTCGGGAAACGTTACCGCACCCTGCTGGAGACTTTCCGCAGTTTCACGGAGGATCTGCACGGGCGTATCGGCGTCGACCGCTTGAAAAACACCTGGTACCGCTATCTTGCGACGATGAAACACCTGCAGGCGTTCCTTACGGCGAAATACCGTGTGAGCGACATCGCCCTTGCCGAACTGGAACAGTCGTTCATCGAACAGTTCCATGTCTACCTGAAGACGGAACGGGCGCTTAAACTCACGAGCATCTGCCGTTATCTGGACTGCCTGATCAATGTGGTCAAGGTCTCTTTCAACGACGGGATCATGCCCCGCAACCCGTTCGCCTCGTACCGTTACAACGAACCCACGCCGGAGCGTGCCTTCCTGAACGAGGAAGAGATCCTCACGCTCCAGCACGCTGCGCTCCGCACGAAGAAACAGCGCCTCATCCGCGACCTGTCCCTCTTCTCCTGTTTTACGGGTATCTGCTACGCGGATATGAAATCCCTTGCCTGGAAACAGGGTGACCCAGCCGATGATCGACCGGGAAGTGGAGATGCTCAAGGAGAAACTGGCCGGACGCTTCGCGGGATAGGGAACCGTTGCGCCGGTCTCTGGAGACAAGGAGCAGTTGCTTTCAACAGGCTCGCAGTTGTGAAATACCGGGGATTGCGATATGAAGGAGCGACGCATTGTTTTGTCGATTCTCATATTCCTTCTTCCGCCCGCAATCGCGGAACCGGTATTTCCGGGCTGTTTCGCTTGTCGGACATCAAGAAGCAGACAAGCATCCGGTCGGAGGTATAAGAGGTATAAATGGACTCCGGATAACGATTGACGGTATTCAGAAGTTATTTCCGGAAGTGTACCGACGAAAATTCGCAGAAAACAGGTTTGCCGATTCCGAAAAAACAGGTATCTTTGAAAACACATTCCCAAAGTTTCATACTCCAACGAAATTTGTGTTACACTTTGCGGAGCGGGCCTCGTTGAGAAACGGTGCCCGCTCATTCGGTATCCCCATATGTGGGCATACTAAAAGCAACGACCGTGTTCTCACTACGCTATCGCTGCTGTGTTTCATCCGATATATCTTCAATTGTTCTATAAAATTATGTAAACCGGGTAATTTGCAATTTATTCCCCCTTTATATTAATTTGCGAGTGTCCCCCGTTTATTCACAGCACACCTCGTTCTGTTTTCGGTTGCTTCCACCTCCTCTGTCCTCATCCGTAGGGCGATACTATTCCATCCCGCGTCGGTTGCCTCGTGCAAGCTAATCCCGCTCGCGGTCGGCGTTGCGGGATTGGAAATCTTCCCGAGGCAACCGACCCTTTCGGGAAAAGCCTCACCATCCGATTTTATTCATCCGCCTGTACGATCCGAACGACAAAGGGCGTGCAGGCACAGAAACGTGGGACACACGGTAAAAACTGTATTCAGGTTATGCTGAAAGTTCAAAGCATGTCACATGCACATGCAGCACGGCCGACGTTACTTCCCATTCCGGCACCCTTTGCCGATCCGGGAGCGGCTGCACCAACGGATACCGCAGCGGTTCTGGATTCGTTCCCCGCAGGAATTCCCTACGATCCGGAACAAGTACTGCAGCCGCTGCTTATCCCCGAAAACCCGGATCTCGAACCCGATACCCGGATGCCGGAGCAGCTGAAATCGGCGGCATAGCCGAGTGACAATCCCCGAAGGCCCGGAGCAGACCTGCGCTGCTCCGAATCTTGTTTTCATGTATCCGGGCTAAAAGCATATACGGACTATCGCCTTTCAGTCCTCAACCTTTTACCAGGGCGCACAAACATCCGGAGCCTTTTCTTTCCCCGGAGGCTCCACAGGAAACGAAGCCGCCCGTCAGCGTATAACCATACGACGAGGAGGGGTATCGCGGCGAAACCCGCATGTCAAACCTGAAATCAATTCGACAATGCAACTCATTAACCGGAACAGGGTGAACAGCTATTCGCCTACGATGTCAGCCCGGCGCAGAACCATCTGCGTAAACCGCCACGGGTATATCTACCTCTCGGGAGTGTTGGCCGTAGAGATGGGTCTCGGGGACGGCGGCAGGAGCGGAGACGCCGGGCTGATGTCGCAGGCCCTCCTGTGATATCCCCATATGTGGTTTACGATTGCCGGAGTTGGGCAATCACCCCAAGTTGTCCCGAAACTCGATTTTTCAACGCCTGAATTTTCAACTCACAGGTGCCTTCCCGAGAAAACAGGATCGAAGGCAGTGTATTTAGCAAAACTTGTCGGTAAAACTTACGAATTGTAAGTTTGCGCAGCTTCGGAGTTGAGTTTTCGGACGGGCTCCCCTTCGGGCGACACCTTACTGCCTTTTCCGGCCTTGTTCTTTCGATACGGCCTCTTCCTGCAGCCCCTGGCGCTGCGGGAACGGATATCCCGCGAAGACTTTGTTCGGCGCATCTATCATCTCCTGAATCCGTACGGCTGTCGCCTTCCATGTGTATTCATAGCCGGGCAGCGGCTGCGGATACCTGTCCGGTGCGATATCGTTGAAGTACAGGAACGCCTTCACGGCTCCGACGACATTCGAAGAGGGGTATTTCCGTGAGTAGCACGCCAGCATGGCATTGAGCGACAGACGGGCGGACAGGCAGGCAAGGTTCGCGAAGGACGACTCGCGTGTGCCGTCGGTTTCGATCTCACGCAGCGTACCGGCCGCACAATCCCCCAAGCCGCACAGGCGCAGGCCTGCCTCTTCCACAGGGCGGCTCACCAACGTATGGCGCTGCTCGTGCAGGAAGATCTCCGTCTCGCCGATACGCCCCCGCAAGCCGTCGTCCTCACGGCGACCCTGAAAGCCGTAGCTGTCCCGAAAGAGCTCTTCCAGCAGCTCCCAGCAGACAACATCCGGAAGGAGCAGCTCCGCAGCACGGCACGCGCGGTGTCCCAGATGCAGGGCGAGGGCCATGCGGCCGGTAAGGCACGATATGCCTAAAGCGGGCTCCGACTGGAGTCTCTTCAATAATCCCAGAGTTGCAGGCGCAACTGTCTGCGCGTATAGCATCGTAATTCTTCCTTTTTAAGGTCGAAAACTTTACAAACGAAATTCATATCCCGCTCCGGGAGCGTGGCGACCTCGCGGAGAATCCCCCGGAAACCCTCTATGCCCCCGTACAGGTCGAACGCCGCGAAGTAGTCCTCCACGCGGCCACGCTCGATCACGCGCTGCACGACGAGGCGACGGCTGCGATGCCAGTCGAAACGCTGCAGGTCGTATTCCCAGAGAAGCGCCGGGGAAATCCGGTGTTTACCCTTGTTTTGTTCGTATCTGTCGAAGATGATCATCGTGCAGGGAAATGTCTGTCGATAGCAAATCGACGAATTTTTCTCCGCAAACGCAAGGTTGCGACACGGGGAAAAGCAGGATGTGAAACATGTGGAAACGGCAACGAAGAGTCCGGGGCATGTTGACAGGGTGTTCAGCCGTATGCCCATCGGCACTACGCTGCGGGAGGGCGCGACGGCTCCCTATACGATTATCCGCAAACGGGATGGACACCCGCCTCCTGCTCCGGCACGTACCGCAAACAAGAGGGTAAATCAGGCACTTGCAAGATTTGCCAAAAAAATATTTTTGTTTTTGGCAATGATCGTTTTCTGAAATCCCCGTTCTCAATAGTCGAGTCCGTTTTTTCTGCAATAGATAGGAAATTTCTTGTATTTTCCTGAATAACAGTGATAAATATAGAATTTGATGACGATATAACTATGCTGAATTGCTACGTTTTGTATCTCGTCGAACAACTCTATGCATATAGAGTGTTTTTCATAGAAATAGCAAAAACGACGATTGAGTTTATGTAAAATGCGGACAGAACTTCCACCCACGTTCGTTATTTAACGCTATAGCTCCCTATTTTTTCATTGTTGCGTTGCATATAAAAATTAGCGGAAGCCGCAGTGGAACTGCGATAAATTTATAAAGTCCGGCCGTTCCACGCGGCCGGACTTTATAAAAAAGATGAAAATACGCGGAAGAAAAAACGAACAATTATTATTCTTCTGCAGGATAGTTCTCTACTGATGGATAGTCCGATTCAGTAGCGGTTGTGAAGACGTTTTGTGTATAAATCGTACCGAATGCGTCTGTTGCACGGATTTCTACTATGCTTGCCGTGGCATCCTTGAGCGTATAATGGTAGAAATGGTCGTACTTGCCGTTTCCGTGCGAGCTGGCGTTCGCTTTAAGCACTCCCACATGGTAACCCGCACCCCACGCATCCCGGTCGGAGTAACGCAGCTGTTCGGTCATCTCACCCGTCTTGGCGCCGTTTTCATAGACCTCGATTTTCCAGCTGCTGTCTGCATTCCAGATGTTGGCCACGATCTCGTTGGACGCTGTATAGGAGAACTTGTAGTTTCCGGCATAGGAGGTTTCGGCACGGTACATGCGAATCTGGAAGTCTTTGGGCAGGCAGGTGGGTTTGTAGTACCAGTCCTTGACCTCGGTGCCTGAGATGTCGTAAACGCCGTATCCGTTGGGCGTGCCATCGACGTTGATGGTCGATTTCCACCATGCGCCGCACACGGCGCCGTGGATATGCTCGTAGATGTCGCGCTCGGTGTCGATGTAGTTTTGTCCGTAGTGCGTGTGCCCGGTCATGATGTGCACCTGGGCAAACTCTTTCAGCAGATTGCGCACGGCTTCGCGGTTATTGGAGGTGGCATTGCGAATCGGAATATGCACGCAGAAGATGATAAGTTTATCCTTCGGCACGAAGTTCAGGTCCTGCCGCAGCCATTCCAACTGCGCATCGGTGAACCCCGAATCGTAGGCCGACGGATTGTGTTTCTCATTCAGCAGCAGCACGTTGTCCATACCAATAATATGGGCGTTGCCCCGGTCGAAGGAGTAATCGCAAGGCCCGAATTTGTATTCGAAATCACGGCGGCCCGCCAGGTCGTAATTGCTGCTTTCGTCGGTGATCTTCGGCTTCATGCAGTTGTCGTGGTTGCCCATCACCTGAAACACCTTCAAGCCGATTTCGCTCTCACGCATGGCCTGCGCCATGAGGGGCATCATCTGGTTGGTCACGTAGAGGTTGTTGGTGTTGAAGACGATGTCGCCCAGCGTGATGCCGTAAACCGGGCCTTCGAACGTCGAGACGTGTTTGCGGACGTCGGGCACGCACTCTTTCTTGAATCGGGAGAGATCCGTGTCCTTCTGCACCTGCGGGTCTGCCAGGCAGACCAGTTTGAAACCGGTCTCAACCTCCTGCTTCTGCATCAGCCTGAAGTCGTAGCGCTCCTGCGCTTTCGAAAGCCGCTGCCAGAAGCAGGGACGCCCGTCCGACATCGGAATCTGGCGGTCGGCGGGGATGCGGTAGAATACGTGGAAGGCATCGGCGCTGCGCGGCATCTGGTAAACACCGTTGGCATCGGTCGACACGCACGAGAAACCGTCGCTCACGACGATTCCCTCAACCGGCGCCCCGCTGGGGTCCGTCACCACACCGTAAAGGTTGTTCCCCTCTTCGATGGGGGTCTTCAGCGGAGTCGTTCCATCGTCGTCGGAGCAGCCCGTAAAGAGAATCCCGGCGGCAAATAACAAAGAATATATGATTCGCTTCATTGTTTAAATGTATTTATGGTTTATGGATCAAAGATCCGCAGCGAACAGCCGGCTGAGCTTGTCCGCCGCGGAATCCGGAACGTTTATTCCCAAGCGGCGTTTTGTCCCAGATCCGGATTCTTGTCGAGCGCCGTCTTCGGAATCGGATGAATGTAACGCTGTTCGCTGAAATGGCGTGCCAGATTGTAGATCAGCCGGCCGGAAGTTCCGTTTTCGAGTGCATGCGAAGAGTCGAGCACGACGTACTTCACTCCAGGCTCGCTGCCGGCCTCGCCGGTCACGCAGCACACGTCGTTGATTCCGTCGCCATTGAGGTCATAGGCCTTGTCCACTTCGCCGATGTAGATGCCGTACCAGGTCTTGTTGAGCAAGTGGCCCAGATGCCAGCGCATCAGGTCGTCGTAGCGGCGTCCTTCGAGCAGCAGTTCGATGGCGCGTTCACGGCGGATTTCCAGGATGTCGCAGTCAGTGATCTTGTTGTTGCCGTCGTCGGGACTGAAGTAAGCCTCCTGCAGGTATTCGTCGATCTTCGTGGGACGCGTTCCATCGACACCTGCACGTTCGCGCAGCAACTTGATGGTACGGTCCCAGACCGTAGCGTCGAACTCGCCCAGTTCGGCTTTTGCCTCGGCGTAATTGAGCAGGATTTCGGCGTAGCGCAGGATCGGCAGCGAGTTCCAGCAGATACCCGAGGCTTCGTACGAGTCGTCGTCGATGTTGAACTTGATCACCTGATAGCCCGTATACCCCACCGAGAAGTCGGGAGCAAAGAGCTTCGAGACCCCGCCCACCAGCTTGCGGTATTCAGGCGAGATGACCGTCTGCTGCAAACGGTAGTCGCGGTTCTGGAACTGCTCGGCATAGGTCGTCGACTTGTAGTCGGAGCGGTCGGTGAAGCGGCTGCCGTCCCTATTCAGATAGGTGTAGACAAAATCGGCGTCGAGCGACCAGCCCGGGCCCATCGACCCCGACGTAAAATACCATGTCACATCGTGTGTGACGTTCTTCTCGGCGCTGTATTCACGGGCCCACATCACCTCCTGCTTCTGGACGTCGGCCGACGTGAAGAGCGAACGGTACTGCGTCGACACATTCGCCGGAGTGCTTACGAGCGAATAGATACCCGCTTCCATCAGCTCTTCGCAGGCTTTGGCCGCTTCGCGCAGCCACTTGTTGTCCTTGTTGTATTCGGGATCCCACGCCTTACCCGTCGACGGATCGACACGGTGGTATTTGCGATAGGTTCCCTCGAAGAGGCAGATGCGTGACTTGATGCCCAATGCGATGTAGCGGTTGATTTTCTGGTTGTTGAGCCAGGCCGATAAACTGTAGCAATGCTCACAGGCGTAGTTCAGGTCTTCGAGCACGCGATCCATGACGTATTCGCGGCTGTCGCGGTGCTTGTAGAGATCTTCCTGGTTGTCGGAACGGATGACATGGTCGTACCACGGCACCGCACCGAATGTTTTCACCAGTTCGAAATAGTTCCACGCCCTCCAGAAACGGGCCGTTCCCTCGTAGTGGGCGAAAGTCTCTTCGCTGACGCCTTTGGCCTCGCGCATCCGTTCGAGAAAGGTATTGATGTAATAGACGAAATTCCAGGTGCCGGTGCTCCACCCGCCCTGCAGCGTGGGGTTCCAGACCGGCTGGTAGAGGTAGCTCGACGTGGCGCGCACCTCGATGATGTCGCAGTTGCCGTCGCCGCGCGTGATGGCGCCGGATCCTGGGGTGTAGGAGTTCAGAAAGCCGTTGGCGTACTTGTCCAACGACGCTTCGTCCTTGAAGTATTCGTCGGTGCCGATTTTTTCAATCGGCTGCTTGTCGAGGAAATCTTCACAGGAGGCGAGTGTCAGACAGGCGATTGCCGCATAGATTATTCTTTTCATAAATTTCGTTCAGATTAGAAAGTGATACTCAAACCGATGCTGTAGGAGCGCATGACGGGGTAACCGTCGCCGTCGCCCGAACCGTCGCCGCCGGCCGTGCTGTTCAAGTCGGCGTCGCCGGCGTAGATGCCCTCCGGATCGTAGTTCTTGGCGTACTTTTTCAGCGGGGATATCGTCAGCAGGTTCTCGCCCGAAAGATAAACGCGCAGGTTCTGGATGCCGGCCTTGGCGAGCATCTGTTTGGGGAAGGTGTAGTCGATGGTCAGGTTCTTCAGCCGGATGTAGCGGGCCTTCTGCAGATAGCGCGTGTTGGGCTGCGAAAGGAGTCCGCCCGAACTTTGCGCCGAGTAGCCGATGATACGCGGCCAGTAAGCCTTGGTATTCTGGTTCTCATCGGTGTATCGGTTGCTGTGCCACGGCAGCGCCATGCTGTACGGGCGGCCGTACTGTCCCCAGAAGTAACCCGATTCCTTGGCGGGATACCAGTCGCGCTGACCGACACCCTGCCACAGCATCGACAGACCGATGCCGTTCCAGCGTGCGCCGGCGGCGATGCTGTAACAGTAGCGCGGCGTGGTGTTGCCGATCTTTTTCAAGTCGCCGTGGTCCTCCAGCCGGTTGGCGCCGTTGTTGACTTTGCCGTCACCGTTGATATCTTCGAATTTCGGATCGCCTTTCTGCCAGACGACCTTGTCTATGGTGAATTTCGAATAGTCGGCGTAGGTTTGCGCCTCTTCGTTGCTCTGGAACAGGCCGTTGCAGGTGTAACCCCACAGTTCGCCCAGTGTCATCCCTTCGTAATAGTTCGTGGTGTAATTGGTCGGCAGCGTATTGGTGGTTGCCGTGTAGCGGGTGATCTTGCTGATGTTGTCCCAGAAGGCGAACTTCAGGTTGTAGCTGAAATCCTTGCCGCCCAGCTTGATGTTGTCGCGCCACGAAATGCTTGCCTCCCAGCCGTCGGTACGCATGTCGGCGTAGTTGCCTTTGGGCGCCGCATTACCGAATACGGCAGGAAGTTCGGGGCCGACGACGATCATGTCGGTGGTCTTCTTGCGATAGATGTCGCCCACGATCGACAGACGGCCGTTGAGCATCTCCAGGTCGATACCCAAGTCGTAGGTCGTAGCCTTCTCCCAGGTCAGGCCGTCCGGTACGAGCGATGGTTTTCCGGCATAGATGAGCGGGCTGCCACCGACGAGGAAGCTGTTGTTTTTCGAGATGGCCACCGTACTCAGATAACTGTAAGGCGAGGCGTTGCCGTTGCCAGCCGTGCCGACCGATGCACGGATTTTCAGGTTGTCCAGCCAATTTTTAGCGTTCTCCATGAACTTCTCCTCCGAGATGCGCCACCCGATCGAACCCGAAGGGAAGAAACCCCACCGCTGGTTCGTCGGGAAACGCGAGTTGCCGTCGTAGCGGCCGCTCACTTCGGCCAGATACTTTCCTTTGTAGCCGTAGTTGACACGAAAGAATGCTCCCACGACGCTCCAGGAGTTGGAGCCGTTGCCCGTTACGATGGGCAATTCGCCGGAGGTGAGACTCAGACTCGGATGGTCGGGGTCGACAACGTCCGTGTTGCGGGTGTAGGTGGCCAGATGTGTTTCGTCTTCGAGATTCCAGCCGCCCATGACCTTAAGCCAGTTGTTTTCGCCCAATTTCGGCGTCCAGGTCAGCGTGGCGTTCGACGCGATCCGCTCGTAGTTCGAATAGCTCTCGCTGTACCACGAGGTCGCCGGGCGCTCTCCGTAGCTTTCGGGTCCCGTGTAATAGGTATAAGGTACGGCCAGCCGGTGCAGTTCGGTGTGGTTGCGGTAATAGCTGACGTCGAATTCGCCCACCAGCACGTCCTTGATAAGGTTCAAGGAGAATTTGGTGCGGTTCGTGAGGTCGAACTTGTCTTTCTCCATCCACGTATGTCCCTCGACGAAACCGGCCCAGCCCAGGTAAACGGCCGCTTCGGTCCACGTCTCGTCGGGGTTTTTCTCAAGGGTCATCGGATAACCCTGGTGATTGAACATACGCACGGGCGTCATCCAGAACGACTGGTCGCCCGTGGTGAGCATGGGTTCGTGGTGGAAACGGCTCATGAACGAGGTTGTGTTCTCGACGGTGAGCCACTTGGTGACCTGAACAGTTCCCTTGCCAAGGACGTTGTACTGATTATAACGTTCGTCGCCCGCGTTATAGATACCGTCCTGGTGGAAGAAGCGGCCCGACAGGTAATACGACGCCTTGTCGCTGCCGCCCGTGATCGAGAGATTATGCTGATGTCCGGTCGTGTAGTCCTTGTAGAAAATCTTGTACCAGTTGGTGTTGCCGAAGTATTCGTAGCGGTTGTTCGACGGGTTGACACGCCACTTCTCGTACGACGGGTCGCCGTTGCGGCGTTCGAGTTCGGAGTACCAGGCGCGGCTGAACTTGAAGACGTTGTTGATATTTGCCGGATCGACACCTTTGTTGTTGATATAGGATTCGAGATAGGAACTTGTCCAGTCGTAGCCGTTATCGACGATCTGAGGCGTCACCGTACGCTTGTAAAAGTTATACGAACCGTTGTAGGTGATCTTCATCCGGCCCTTTTCGGGTTTCTTGGTCGTGATGAGGACCACGCCGAACGTACCGCGCGAACCGTAGACGGCCGTCGAGGAGGCATCCTTCAGGATGGTGTAGCTCTCGATGTCTTCGGAGTTGACGGTGGTGATGTCGGTCTCGACGCCGTCGACCAGCACGAGTGCGGAACCGCCTGCGCCGATCGAGTTTTTCGAGCCGCGGATCTGGATCGATGCGCCACGGGTCGGCTTACCGTCGGAAAAGGTGACCGTCATGCCCGGTACGGAGCCTTGCAGCGAACGCGCGGCGTTCTGGTAGGAGCTGAACCGATTTTCGATGTCCTTGCTCGAAACGGTCTCGATGGCGCCTACGATATCGCGTTTTTTCTGCACGCCGTAACCGACGACCACGACCTCTTCGAGCGAGGTGTTGTCCTCCAGCAGAACGACGTCGATCGCCGTTTGGTTGTTGATGTGGATGAGTTGGGGCTTGTAGCCGATGAAGCTGAAATTGAGCGACTCCTTGCCGGAGGCTTTGATGGTGTAGCGACCGTCGGTATTGGTAGACGTACCGCGCGACGTGTTAGGGATTGTGACGGCTACACCGATAATGGGATTGCCACTCTTGTCTTTAACGATACCGGAAACGGAATTTCCCCCCCCCTCTGCTGGGCGGCGGCCGTCGTGGCAGTCAAAACAAGTGCAACCATAAAGAACCCGATGCGCCGGCAGCAGTTTGCGAGCGTACGGACTCTTCTTTGAGTAGAGCATTGTTTCATTATTAAAACAGTTTAAGTTAGAATTCGGTTTGTGTACGGCCCATTCGGGCTTTCGCACGCTGCAAGGTTGATCTGGTATAAACTGTTCCGGGAGGAATGAAAAAAGGTTGGTTAAATTTACTTCATTTGTTTTTTAAGTCGTTTTTAGGTTTGGTGTATGTGATTAATGTGTGCTTTAAAGAAATTTTGTCTTCGTAAATGTAGAGAAAAAAAATAGAAAAGCAAGAAAAAATAAAATTAAAATATGATTAAAATATGTTTTTAGGATGTTTTTTTGTTGTAAAAGCAGAAATAATGGTATGAAAAAATAAATTGCCCGCTGTGAAGAAGTCTGTGAAATCGAGATATATTCGATTTTTTAGAAAAAAGTTGCATGTCGGAACATTTTTTTTTATATTTGTAACGCAAGTTGATCTAAATTTTCTTGGAGGCAGGATACATCACCGGATGTTTCCTGAAAACTATTGTTCAATAGTATCACTCTAAATCAACTGAATTTTATGAAACTAACGAAATGGATGGCTGCAACCGCGTTGTTCCTGTCTTTTGGCGTTGTCGGCTGTACCGAAGACCGTACCGACGAGGTGAGTCAATTGACACGCGATACCGACGAGGTGAGTGTGGCTTATAACAAGGATGCGACCACTCGCGTCTCGGTTCGCGTACCGGGAGCATGGTCTGCATCGGCGGCATGCAAGGATGCCGCAGGCGAACCGACGGCGACCTGGCTGCGGCTCGACCCCGCAGAGGGAGCCGGCAACGGCCGGGATTACCAATGGATCACGGTGATCGCCGACCGCAACGTCGGGGCGAAACGTGAAGCCGTGATAACGATCGTGGACGCTGCGCGCGGCACCTCTGTTGACGTGACGGTGGCGCAGGAAGACGGTACGTTCGAAGTGAAACAACCGGAACTTTCGGGTAAACTCAAATCTGATTCTGAATCGAAGGCACTCCTGGCTATCGCCTACAGCAAGGCCAAAGGCGGTGAGCCTGTCGAGATCGATTTCTCATTCGACGGCGACAGCCGCGGCCTGGCGATCAAGGATTATTCGGGAACGATCGAAAGCGAAGGCGACGGCAAGATCGAATTGCCGATTACGGGAACCCCTACCGATATCGGCGTCGTGAAGCTGAATATGAAGATGGTCATCGAGGGCAAGACGATCTTCGACGATGTGGTTCCGCTGAACATTCAGTCCTCGAATTTTATCTTCAGCATGGATTTCGGCAAATTCGTATGGGGCAGCGACCTGATGGCCAACAAGAGCGGCGTGACGCCCAATCCTTCGGGCGGAACCGCCGGCAAGGAGTATAACGGAACCGAACAGGGAACCTACG
>OJKY01001666.1_pt1 | contig 12917 bp, 4 predicted proteins | sample 1596571 | NCBI WGS metagenome assembly OJKY01 (sample SAMEA4350170, study PRJEB24818) | metagenome | biome: human; feature: gut; material: faeces | place: Denmark | collected 2013-09 | reverse complement strand
CATATCGTGGTATCTTTCAAATTTGTGTAACAAAAATAAGAACCAGATAAGAGTTCCTCATCTGATTCTTATTATCTCATTTCAGGTGTCCTTTTGTATGGACACCCTGCTTTGCATTTTTAACGCTGCATCTTAGTATCTTTTTCTTTTCAGCACGGTTACAACCGCCCCTGCTGCCAGTATCATCAGTGCAAATGCTCCTGCGATCGGTGCAGTATCTCCGGTCTTGACTGCTCCGTTAGCGGATGTGCCATTTCCTTTGCCCGATCCATTTCCATTACCTGCTGTATTTCCATTATTCTGACCATTGTTGGAATTACCGTTCTGGTTATCCTTTCCATCATCAGACTTGGATTTTACAACCAGGTTGTTGATTGCATCATGAATCGCATCTGCATAAGCATCTACTTCTGCCTGCTTGGACAATGGCTGATTTCTGTCGACCTTGGCGATCGCATCTTTCAGTGTCTTCACAGTTGCATCTGTATAAATACTCAGATCAGCCGGTACTTTTGCAAGTGCTTCATCCACTTTCGTGTAATCTGCCTTGATCATTTTCAGTGCTGCCTGTGCATTTTCAAATCTTGCTTTTGCTGCCTGGAACTCATCTGCTGATACATTTCCTGTACTGCTGTCCAGTGCCATCAGTGCATCGTAAGCTTCCTTATACTCTGTATAAGTCTCTTCTGTGTAATCTCCTGCTTCAGACTTGAACTGAATCTTATCTCTGTAAGCATCCATATCTGTTGCTCTTAATACAAGACCATCGATTGCATTGCGGATAGACTGTACTGCTTCTGCAATCTGTTCTGCTGTACCGGATGTCTTCAATGCATTCATGTTATCCGCATTTACAGTTGCTGCCAGAACTGTATAGGAATCTGTTGTATAATTAGCTGCTTCATATTTTGCTGCATCACTTAATGCTGCATTCAGTTCCACGATGCTGATAAGATTTGCTTTCGCATCCTGCATAGCACGGATATTGGCATCTGCCTTTGTCTCATCATCAATCTGGCTTTCAGCCTGTGCGATAGCTGCTTTCAGGACTGCATAGCTGTCGCTTGTGTAATTTTCCGCATTGACTTTCTTCATCTCATCAATGACTGTCTGTACTGCGGATGTATCTTTCAGTACAAGTGCTCCTTCTGCTGCCCGCAGAGCTGTCTCTGCTTCCTGTACACTTTCTGTTGTTCCATTTGCAAGAACAGCATTTGCTGCATCCAGTGCATCACTGTAATTCTTCCAGCTTGCCGCTGTATACTGCTTTTCATTTCCCTCATGCAGTTCATTGCACTCTGCGATCAGGCTCTTCAGGCTTCTCACATCAACTAATGCTGCAATACTGTCTGTATAAGCTGCGTTCTTTGCTGCGATTTCTGTCGGATTAACTCTTGTAGTGTTATCTGCTTCGATCAGATCACTCAGAGCTTTCTTTGCATCGGTATATGCTTTGGCAGATGCTGTCGTATAATCAGCTGCATTATAATCAGCTCCTGCCTGAAGCTCCAGTTCAGCAAGTTCTCTTTCTACTTTTGAATACTCAAGAGCTGCTTCTTTTTCTTCAATCTGAGTCTTCAGCTTTTCTGCTATATCCTGGGAAAGATTATCTGTATCCTCCAGTGCTGTCACGATCTTATTGAGTACATTTTCATATGCTGTAAATGTCTTGGCTGTATAAACTTCAACCTCTCCGTCTTTCTGGCTCTTCTTCTCTGCAACTGCCCTGCGAAGTGCCTCAAGAACTGTAGCATTTGCTTTTACTTTTGCCTTACTGCATGCAGTCTTCAATGCACCTGCTGCTGTATCAACTGTATCCTGTGTAGCATACTCATTCGTTTTCAGTTCTTCAGCAACTGCTTTCGCTTTATCTACTGCTGCTTTAGAATCTGTTGTCCAGTTTGCTGCATCACTGCTTCCTGTTGCCGCAATCGCCTCATCCAGCTTTGTCTTGTCAACTGTAGCTGCTGCCTTACTGCTTGTCTTGATCATTGAAATTTCCGGAATATTTTCACCCCAGGTTACTGTTACATCCAAAATTCTTTTATCTGAAACTACAGCAAATTCATTGATTGCCTGGCTCAGTTTACCAAGTGTAACTCCCTGGATATTACTTCCATCTTCATTTGCAATTCTTGCAGTTACAACTGCATCAGATGCTGCTCCATTCTGGATCATACGGATCGTTCTCTTTGCCTCCAGATCAGAAATGCGATAAGTAAATGATCCATTTGCTTCTGACGGCTTGTATACCGTACGGTAATCTTCTTCAAATACATTGGAAGGTACTTTTCCTTTTTCTTCGATCACGGTCGATACGATATCTCGATTTGACTCTGTAGAGATATAGGCTCCACCATTGATCTGGATCTCATAGAAATCAACCCATCTGTAACTGTATGTCTTAAGCGGTACAACTCTTAAGTAACGTCCGCTTACATTCAGCCCTGTCTGCTCTGCATACATATTTCCAGGATTCTCACTGTCATGTGTCAGAGCTGCATAATCTTTTGCTGTATCTGTATTGGCTGTATTCTCGAAAGAATTATTTCCTACAGTCAGCACTGTTGTCCAGTTTGCTGCATCAGGATCATTTGCTACTTCAAATTTTGCATAACGCAGGAAATCAAGGCTTGTCTCTTTTACATAGTAACGGATGGACTTGAAGTCGATCGTCTGTCCAAGGTCAAACACGATCTTCTTTCCGCTATCCTGCACACCTGTGATCGTTCCATATGTTGTAAGGTCTCCGTCAAAAACATTATTGACGTTTCCACTTCCACGCATATCACGGCTTGCATCGTTCTGTGCAAAATCACTGGTTACTGTCTTTTCACCAATAAATTCATACGTTACTGTGAAAGCATCCCAGCTTACATCCACTGCTGCATCTGTATCATTATAAAGTCTGATATAACGTGCATCGGCTGCCTTGGACGGATCTGTTACCTCTGTCCACTCTACCCCATTCATAGAAGTCTGTAACTTCAGTGAAGTTCCTGTCGGACTGGTAATTCCTGTCACCGCCTTGATATGTCCAAGATCGATTCCGATATACTTTCTGGCTCCTACGCTTAAGGATGCTGCATTCAGTGATACATTTCCTTCTGCTGATGTTCCAAGAACATCACAGTTCTCGATATTTGTAAATACGTTATCTTTTGTTCCTGTATTATTTTCTCTTTCTGTTACCGTAAATTCTGAGAATATCGCCCAAGTCTGTCGATATTCCAGATTGCGGATACGGATATACTGTGCAGAAAGTCCGTTTAATTCAATATCCAGTACATCAGTTCCTGAAGTTGTTCCTGTATGGGATTCATATCCCGGAACGGCTGTCCAGCTCGTTCCATTTACAGATGTCTCAACTGCATATTTTACAAACTTATCACCATTGGACGGTGATCCTACTGCGATATGTACACTTTCCAATGTTGCAACCTTTCCAAGATTGTATCCAAGGAAATCATCTACATTTACAGCATCACCAGTACCTGTACTAAACCAGATAAATGTACTGTCATTTCCGTCACGAAGGAGTGATTCTGATCCCTGGTAAACACTCCAGCGATCCGGCTTCATTAATGTATAACTGAGTTCGCTGTCGTCGCCGTCATCTGTATTCTCATCTTTGTTGATCGTGATCTCATTAACCTGCAGCCATGCATCTGCTGCATTGTCTGCTGTTGCGATCAGGCGGATACCCATTGCTTCAAAATCTTTCGGAAGATTTTCTTTTGCAACACTTACTTCCTGGTTCTGGTTTCTGACACCTGCAAAACTATTGTTCATGCCTGTAAGCTCCAGATCTTTCCAGGTCTTTCCATCGGTTGTGTACTGCAGCTTTGCCTGATCCATATGATCTTTTCCTGCTCCAAGAAGGAACCGGATATCATTGATCTTGATTGCCTTACTGTAACTTACTCCGATATAGGTACCTGTTGTAATCTTATTCGGTGTCTTATAAATCGCACTTGTGCTGTCATCTCCGTCAAATAAGTTATCCACAGAGCCTGTCGGTGTGTCTGTACGGCTTGTGATGTATTTACGGATCACTTTGTCCGGATTCAGGGCAAGTTCTGCTTTGCCTGATACATATTCAGCCAGTTTTTTAATAAACGGAACAATATGCTGTACTCCGACTTCTGCGACTTCCTGATAATTTACATACAGGAAATCATGCGTCTTGGACTGTGCGAATGCCGTTTCTCCTTCTGTATTGTATTCCACAACTGCGGATACATCTCCGTTCAGAGAACTCTTTACTCCATTCAGGTATGCAATCGCTGCATCTGTTGTATCTTTCCAACAATCCAGCCAGTAAACAATCTGATTTCTGATTGCCTCATTACCTGATTCTTTATACAATGCTGCTGCATCCTGAAGTGTCTGGAATTCCTGGATCAGATCATCCACATCTGCTTCTGTGACCGTTTCCGTTTCCAGTTTATCTTTAAATGCGTTGAGTTTTTCCTTCAGTTCTACTGACTCCTGAAGCTCAGTTACACGGCTGTCCATATTCTGATTGATCATATGCTTGGACAACTCTCTGAGTGCATCACTTGCTTCTGTCTCTACTGCCGAATTATGATCTACAAATGAAAATGCGTCTTCCCATGTCTGATCTGCATCGGCATCTGTATCCCAGATATTCCATGCATAGGATGCATTTGCAAAAATAGCTACTTTACTTGGCTCTGACTGCTGCATCGGGTTCAGCATGATTCCCTGAATCTTAGACGCATCAACACCACCATGAAGGAATGTGCTGTTACCACCCATGATCAGATGCTTATGTGAGTTATCTGAACAAGGCCAGTTGATCCACATGAAAGGACCTCTTCCTACATTATTTGTAAATGTAGTAGTAAAATTATTTGTAACCTCACCCCAGACACGTCCACCGGTCATAACGATCTGTACATTTTCCGGTACACTCTTCAGGGTCTGAAGTTCACTGGAACTTCCATTTCCCATATAATCATACGGAACGAACGGAAGTGTCATCTTCATATCAGGGTATTCCTGCTTCACCTCTGCCAGCCAGGTACTCATATCGTTCAGAAGTCTTACTTCATTTGCTGCTCCCGGATTTACAAAGTCATCCGCAAGAATCGCAATCTGACGTACTCCTGCATCAATTACCTGCTTAAACTTTGCTTTCAATTTTGCAAGATCTTCATTATAGTGTGCATCTGTATCAAAGCGGAAGTTATTTCCACTCGGAAATGGATGCAGGGCATACACAAATCTGCACTTGGAAGCATTTCCAGCTTCTGCAAGTGGTCTGATCTTACTCTCTAACTCTTCATCTGTATAGAGTTCATTCCATTTCGTTCTGTGTTTCGGATCATCCTTTGGTGCATAGAAATAAGCATTTAACTTATAGTATCCCCCCCATGTCATCAGATTCACACGATCCTCTGTAGACCATGGATTTCCATAATATCCTTCAATAAATCCACGGCTTACAACATCTGCATAATCTTCAATCGTAAAATTTCTGATCGACAGGCTCTCTGTCTGTGCAAGTACATGATACAGTGTCGTCAGTCCATAAAAACTTGCATCTGTATCTTTTCCCAATACAGCAATCGTATTGTTGTCACTTTTCAGGAAATAGGAATCGGTATGATCAAATAATGAAGTATCTACAGCATATTCATCTACGATCTGATCATCTACTGTTCCGTCCGATCCGTAAACTCCTACATAAATGTTCGTTGCACCACTCTTTTCTGCATCTGATTCTGTCACATTCAGACCTTTCAGTTCTGCAGTCTCTTCAAGTCGTGCTTTTGTTGCATCGTCAATATCCTCATCATAAATGACATTGACATTCTTTTTCAGGATGTAGCTTCCATCCTGATACGTCATTTCCTGAGGATTCGGATAAAGCTTATATGTAACTTCTTCCGCTTCCTCAGCCTTTGCCGGTATTGCAGTCATCGGCAGAACCATTGCCACCACCAGCACTGCTGCAAGTACCTTTTGGACTCTTCTTCCTTTCATGCTTTTTCCTCCCTTGCAAAATTTAATTTTATTTAACTATCAAATAAAATCACACAAGTATACAAATCTATTATAACATTACAAGATTTTTTTTCCTTGTCATTACTGTTACTATTCTTCCTTATTTTTGTCTAATATGGAACTAAAAATCACCGGATTTTCAGATACTTCTCTTTAAAATCCGGTGGTTTTCTCCATCTTGAAACTATTCTTTTAATATTCAAATACAGCAACGCCATAAGCAGGGAGCGGATATGCAAAAGAATATTTCTGACCGTCGCACTCTTTCTTCACCGGCTTATAGATCTCTTTTCTCTTTTCTCCAGAACCTCCATACTCTTTCTCGTCGCTGTTCAGTACCAGCTTACACTGCCTCTTCGTCGGCACTCCAACCCGGTAATCTTCTCTTGCTACCGGAGTAAAGTTGCACACAAACAAAAGATTCTTTTTCTTTCCCTTTGAATGTCTGACAAAACTGAAGATACTTCTGAAAATATCATCTTTATTGATCCATTCAAATCCGGCCGGATCATTATCCAGCTCATACAGTGCAGGATTCTTCTTATATAAATGCAGAAGATCTCTGTACCAGTTCTGGATCTGCTGATGTGGTTCTTCTGAAAGAAGGAACCAGTCCAGTTCTCTCTCCTCGCTCCACTCACGCAGTTGTGCAAACTCCTGTCCCATAAAAAGAAGCTTCTTTCCCGGATGTCCTGTCATAAATGCATATGCTGCCTTGAGATTAGCATATTTGTCAAAGCCTTCTCCCGGCATCTTATTCAGCATGGAGCATTTCAAATGAACGACTTCATCATGCGAAAGAACAAGGATATAGTTCTCCGAATATGCATACTCCATGGAAAATGTCATCATATGATGTGCATTTTTCCTGAAATACGGATCCAACTTCATATACTCTGTAAAATCATGCATCCATCCCATATTCCACTTCAGGCTGAATCCCAGTCCGTCATCCTCCGGGTTTCCTGTAACCTTTGGCCATGCAGTGGATTCTTCTGCGATCATCATCGTCCCCGGATTTCTTCCAAGTACAACAGAATTAAGATGCTTGAAAAACTCAATCGCCTCAAGATTCTGATTGCCACCATACTTGTTTGGGACCCACTGTCCGTCCTGCTTTCCATAATCAAGATAAAGCATGGATGCCACTGCATCGACACGCAGTCCGTCCACATGGAAATGCTCGATCCAGAACAATGCATTTGCAATCAGGAAATTCCGTACCTGCGGCTTTTCATAATCAAAGATCTTCGTTCCCCAGTCAGGATGCTCTCCCTTTCTCGGATCTGCATACTCAAAAGTCGGTGTTCCGTCAAAATCAGCCAGTCCGTGAGCATCCTTCGGGAAATGTGCCGGAACCCAGTCAAGAATCACACCAATCCCATTCCGGTGCAGATAATTGATCATATAAGCAAAATCTTCCGGTGTTCCATATCTGGAAGTCGGTGCATAATAACCGGTTACCTGATATCCCCATGAGCCATCAAATGGATGCTCCGCGATTCCCATCAGTTCTCCATGCTTATACCCCATCCTTTGCACATATTTTGTAATCGCGTCTGCAAATTCACGATCAGTATGAAATCCCTCATCTTCCCTTCCCGGATGCCTCATCCAGGCACCCATATGCCCTTCATAGATGGATAACGGATGTTCTTTATTATCCCATTTTTTTCTGCTTTCCATCCAACGGTCATCCGTCCATTTTAAATGAGAAACGTCCGTAATCCTGGAAGCAGTTCCCGGCCGAAGCTCTGCATAATTGGCAAATGGATCTGCCTTATAGATCAGCTCTCCGCTCTCTGTCTCAATACAGTATTTGTACATCTGTCCGTCTTTCGCTTCCGGTACAAAAACTGTATAGATTCCTAATGGCTCCTGCCGCTCCATCCTGTCCGCTGCAGCATCCCATCCATTAAACTCTCCGATCACTGAAACACTCTTTGCATGTGGAGCCCATACTGCGAAATAAACACCCTTTTTGCCTGCTGTCACTTCATGTGCACCAAGCTTCTTATAAATCTCATAATGATTCCCCTGCCCGAAAAGGTAGTGATCCAGTTCTCCTATCTCATAAGGCTGCAGTTTTTTCACTGCCTTCTTCTTTGTAACCATAAATCCACCTCACTGCTCGAATTCTTTCATTGCTTGGGATTTTGCTCCCAACATCATAGCATCATTATACTTGATGTACCTGAAAAAAGAAAGAGAAAACATATTTTTGCACAAAAATAGACAGCCTTTCCCAAGACTGTCTATTAATTCTGACTAAATTTTGTCGTTAAATGTTGAAATCTCGTTCGGAAAGAATAATTCTGTCCGACGAATCTGTATTTCTTCCGAATACTCTCTTCACCAGCTTCTTGGCTGAAGCTTTCTGTGAATGTGCGATTGCCTTATCCATTACTTCTTTTACTTCCGCAACAGTTACTGAATGATCTTCTCTCTGAAGAGAATCAATGCAACTGTAAAGAGCAAGAATACCCATTTCATCAATCTTGTAACCATTCTCCTGGGCATAAGTCTGACCAAATGTTACAAGCTCATCATTAATGAAGATCGGCACTTCCAGACGGGAAGTAAACTTTCTCCTGAACTCACGGTTGGAGGAAAGCAGACGATCTAACGGCTTTCTCTGTTCCTCAAGCACGATCAGAAGTTCTCCTGTATCACGCTCCATTGCCCTGTTCAGCTTGGCGACTGTCTTTTCATTCATCTTTCCTGCTTTTTCAATGATCAAAGCACCACCGTATAATTTATCGAAAATATCTCCGATCTTTTTCTTATTCAGGGACTCTCCTGTCACGATTGCTACCTTACCCTGACGGATCTCTCTCTGCTTCTGGATTGCTTTAACTACATCTACTGCAAGAACAGTCTTGCCATTTCCTTTATCTCCAATAATCAGGAGATTTCCTGTCTTCGACGTTCCCTTCCGGTTTGTACAGTTCTTATCCTGCTCCAGAACATCTACTAACTGTTCGCTCATGCCACGCACAGGAACAAAATAAGAGAATAATTTCTTCTGTTCTTCTGTCAGGCCGGCTCTTGTACCGATTCCGCTCTGAGTTTCCAGATCATATCTTCCATGTACTACAAATCCTGTATCCATGGATAATGCATCTGAAATTTCATCCAGTGGCAACGGAGAAGTCTTACCTGTAGCGATCAGCTTTGCAGTTTCCTTTCTGCTCAACGGTGTCGTAGCCGACATGATATCAATTCCATCATCTTCGTCCGGAATCTCCCGATCATCCGGCTCTTCACTGTGCTTCGGATCTACCTTGAATTCATCTTCAAAATCAGGTGCATCTTCCTCGTCCGGTTCTTCGTCCGGTTCTTCTTCGTCTTCATAGTAGAATTCCTCATCATCTGCTAACTCATCATCATCCGATTCTTCATAATAAGCTTCATCGTCATCTTCATATTCGTCATCATAGATTTCATCTTCATACTCATCTTCATCATAGGATGTATATTCATCTTCTGAATCGTCGTCTTCGTAAGATTCATACTCATCTTCTTCTGAATCGTCATCTTCGTAAGATTCATACTCATCCTCTTCTGAATCGTCATCTTCGTAAGATTCATACTCATCTTCTTCTGAATCGTCGTCTTCATAGGACTCGTACTCATCCTCTTCATCCTCTGACTCTAAGAAGTCTTCATCTTCAAATAAATCTTCGTCTTCCTCCGGCAGATCATCTAAACGGAGAGATTCTGTCACTTCTCCCATATTTTCATGCGGTTCTTCCGGTGCTTTTTCTATCTCTTTTTCTTCTGGCAAAGACTCCTCTGCCGGAACTGCACCTTCAATTTCATCAATCAGCCGCTGAATATCAGGAGACAGGATTGGAGTATCTTCCGTAACCTCGTCTTCCGGCTCTTCTTCGTATATTTCCTCAGCATCCGCCTCAACGACATCTTCTGCTGATTCTTCAATCGGCTCTTCCTCGGCATCTTCTAATATATCTTCTGCTTCGTCTTCGTCCGGTTCTTCCTCGTACGTCTCTTCTACCGACTCATCATATACTTCTTCCTCGGCATCCTCAAGCAACGCCTCTGCTTCTTCCGAATCCCAGTCAGATAAAATCTCTTCAAAACTCAGCTCCTCTGCATCCGCTTCTTCAAAGGATTCTGTATCATCTTCCCAATCCTCAGCAGGTGAATCCTCCAGGAAGTCTTCCGCTTCTTCCATATCGAAGATCTCTTCTTCCGGTTCAGCCGGTTCTGCATCAGCAATTTTTTGCAGTTCTTCTTCTATTGTCCCTGTCTGTGTTTCTTCAACCGGCTCTGCTTCTTCGACTTCTTCCGCCTCTTCTTCAACCGGCTCTGCCTCTTCGACTTCTTCCGCCTCTTCTTCAACCGGTTCTGCCTCTTCGACTTCTTCTGCCTCTTCTTCAACCGGCTCTGCCTCTTCTTCAACCGGCTCTGCCTCTTCGACTTCTTCCGGCAGCTCTTCTGCCACCAGATCTTCAAGATTCAGCTCTTCTGCGTCATCTTCCGTAATATCTGTTGTGATTTCTACAGGGATCCGCTCTTTCTTATCTGCCGCTTCTTCTGATACTTCTCCAGGAATAAGTTCCTTCATTCCGATTGGCACATCACCTGTATGCTTTTCCTGTGAAATCTGATTTACCATATCAAGATCCACGACCGACTCAATATCACCGATCACACTCTCAAGATCAGAAATATCCGGCTCTTCATCCTCTGCCGCAGATACTTCCGGCTTGCGATGCAGTAACTGTTCCAATGCCTCATCCAGCCGCATTGTATCACCGATCTTTTTCTTTTCCGGCTTACGGACTGGTTTCTCTGAACTTTCTTCTTTTCCTGTATCCTGCTGTCCAATACTCTCAGGAATATCCTCAACCGGCTCTTCTGAAACAGCCTCTGCATGCTCCGTTGCTGCTTCATCCAAATGATCTTCCGGCTCTTTATTTTCTGCAACATACGTCTCAAGATCCGGAATCTCTTCCGTCTCACCGCCATTTTTTTCAAATCTGCGATTATACTTTTCCTGCTGCGAAGGTGTCAGTGGCTTATACTGCATCTTCAATTCCATTGCTTTATATACATATTTGCCTTCACTGAACCACAGGATCAGATCATCACATTCTTCCAGACATTCTGCCGTCATACCTGCTTCCTGATAAAGCTTTGCAAGTTCAAACGCCCATTCTTCAATATATTCTGCCTTCTTAAACTCTTCCAGTGCTTCAATCTGCTGCTCTAACGGAGCCCGCTGTGCCCGTAAGATCTGGTATCTCAGAATATGTCTGTTCGGATCTTTTGGTGCTAACTGCACAAACTCATCATAAAAATCTATTGCTTCATCTACATTCCCCGTCTTCAGTGCAAGAGAACTCAGACGATACAATACCTTCCGGCTTCCTTCTGCCCGATGATAAGCAATCTGCAAAATATCATAGCTTTTCTGATATTCACCGGTCTTTTCATAAATATCACTTACATTCGCAAGCATCATGGCATTGCGAACCCTTCTCCAGTCAATGGAGTCAGCAATCTCCTTTGCTTCCCCGTATTCTTCATTTTGCATAAGCTCTATCATTCGCTCTGACAGTTGCTTATATTCATATTTGTCCACCGCATTCACCTCATTATATTAATGTTTATTCGGTAACTCAAGATCTCTTCATGTCAATTTAACATAAGGCGATACTCTTTCATTAGTGTACCATACCATCTTCCCAATGTCAAAAAAATGCACCTCCAACTACCCTTGAAGATGCATTTTTTATAATATTTAATTTTCTCATTATTTTTATTTTATATTCTGGATCGAAGGTAAATCCTGATACGATTCCTGTAAGACCATTTTTCTTTTACAGCTACTGTTCCATGTTCCTTTACACATCGTTCAGTTCTGTATGTGGTAACTTTATTCAATATATCTGCAACTGCTTTATCTTTTTATTATGAATCTGGTCTTGTATTCTCTCCGTTCCATTTATTTTCATTCTTAATTTTTACCAGATCTGCGAATTAACTTTTGCTCAGGTCTCTTTCTTCACAGGAACCTGCAATCGCCGTACCACTGACATATTGATGAAATTCTGAAACTATACTGTCCATTGGTCCAACCTCCTGTTATCCGTTATTTTTAATCTAATCAGGCATCCGCTTCTTGTACCTTCTTAGTTAAATATCTTTTTTTGATGGTTTTATCTTAACACCCGGGCTTCTATTTGTCAATATATTTATCTGTTTTTTTCGTATTTTTTATTTATTCCGGCGCGTTCGGTTTTCAGCGCGCGCTTTGTTTCAAGGCGTTTTTCAAGTGCCTCGCATGAGGCAGTAAGCGTGGCTTTTTTTTCGATAAGTTCGCTGCGCGCGCTTTCCGCCTTGGCGATAAGGTTTTGAAAATGTTCGACGGGAGCAAGCGACGTGTCGATTTTTATATTCAGTCGCTCCGAGAGGTTTTTGCGCTTTTCGTCAATTTCGGCTTTTTCGGAACGCACCGCAAGCTTTTCTTCGTTTACTTTTTTATTGCATTTATCGAATTCTTCAACGCGGGTTTCTATGGCTTTTATGTTCTTTTCGGTAAGCTCGATTGTAACGGAAAGCGCGGCTTCGTCGGTTGTCGAAAGCCTCTTGGCGCGCTCGTCGTAATCGCGCTTATCTTCCACTCCGCGTTTAAGTAAAAGATCGCATTCCGACTTGAGTTTTGCAAGTTCTGCAGCGAGTTTTTGCTCGTCGATATGAGATTTTTCCAGCAAAATCACTGCGTCAAGTCCGTTTTTCAGCTTTTTAACTTGGTTTTCGTCAACCGCCGGCAATGCGGCCGCATCCTTTTCGCACTCGCAAAACCTTGCAAACAATTGTTCGCGCGTTTCCTTGATTGCGGCAACCGCGGCGGC
>OJKY01001659.1_pt1 | contig 12978 bp, 10 predicted proteins | sample 1596571 | NCBI WGS metagenome assembly OJKY01 (sample SAMEA4350170, study PRJEB24818) | metagenome | biome: human; feature: gut; material: faeces | place: Denmark | collected 2013-09 | reverse complement strand
CCGTGTGTACTGTGTTTGCGTCCGGCTGTTTATTCGAATGCGACCGCCTGACCGTTGATCTTCACATTGCTGAAGACGGCTTCCGAGGCCTTCTTGCTGTCGCCGCTGTTGGCCGCCAGGCCGATCAGCAGTTTGTCGGGCAATCCGCTGATGGAGACGGACTTTTCCGCGCCGAACGTTGCGCCTCCGTCGAGCGAATAGGACGCCGTGAATTTGTCGCCTGCGCGTTCGAGCCGCACGATGGGCTTTGCCCCCTCGGTTGTGGCTGCCGGTGCGCCTAATGCGCCCTTGTTGCCCTTTCCGGCGGCTTCGGTCCGGTTGGAGTAGTAGAATCCCGTGAGGCTCCGGGCGGCCATCGCGTGGATGAAATCGCCGGTCGAGATCGTTCCTGCGTCAGGAGTGACCAGCAGCCCGGCCAACGCCTGGTTGGTGTCTTTCAGGGCGGAGAAGGAGTCGACCTGCGCGGTAGCCACGAAGTTGCCCGTGACCTCCCGGTAGACGAACCCGAGGGTCTGCGTGCCGCTTTCGAATTTGCCGCATGCCGTGAGCGCCAACTGGCCCCCGTTGCAGACGGCCGTTGCGGCGGTGGTGCCGTTGGAGAGCAGTGTCCAGCCGTTGCCCAGGTCGCTGCCGCCGGGTGTGGGATCGGTTCCCGGGTCGGGGTCCGGGGTCGTTCCGCCGCCCGTGATGCCGCCGTTGTCCACCTCTTTGGGCGCTGCGGAATAGCCCGTCAGTTTACCCACGCCCGAAGCCGAAGGCACGATCTCGGCGATCCGGCCGACGGGGTCCACGATGTAGTTGTATGCCGGCTTGAAGTCGTCGTAGGTATACGGCGTCGCGATCTTCTCGCCGTTGTAGGCCTTGTACTCCACATTGGTGAAGGGGTAGGGCGACGTGGCGTCGGCGGGTTTGTTGTTGAAGAGGTTGCCGCGTTCGTAGAGGTATCCGGCCACCGATCCCGTGAGGTTCGACACCCAGCTGCTGCCGCTCGGTTTGGCCGGGTAGGTGCAGATGTCGGTCGGGAGTTTCACGCCTTCGAAACAGTTGTCCTCGACGAGCACCATCGCGCCGTAGGCGCTGCCTACGCCGTAGGTGGTCACCTGGTTGAAATAGTTGTTGTAGACGTGGGCGCGGCCGAAGCGTACGCGCGGATGGCGCGAACTCGACAGGTCGAAGAAATTGTGGTGGAACGTCACGGTGATCTTCGTGTCGGCCGTCTGGCTGTTCGAGTGGCCTACGAGGCACGATTTCTGGGTCTTGATGAAGTGACACCACGATACGGTGACGTTGTAGGTCTGGTGCGTCACGTCGCACGAGCCGTCCTCGTAGTCCTTCGTCTGGTTGATCGACTCGAAGGTGCAGTGGTCGACCCAGACGTTATTGCTCTCCTGCATCGAGATGCCGTCGGCGCCGTCGTCGGCCTTGGGCATCTTGATATAGATGTTGCGGATGATGATGTTCGAGGATTCGTTGATGAAGAACCCGACGTTTTCCATCAAGAAGTCGTTCGTGCCGTTGATCGTGAGGTTGCCCGTGCGCTTGATGTCGAACCAGGGCTTGCCCGAGCGGTAGCCGTCGTCCTTGTGGAACGTACCGCTCAACCAGACGATCGCGGGGGTCATGGTCTTGTTCTTCTCGCGCAGGTAGAGCCATTCGCCGAACTTCTTGCCGTCGTCGAAATGGTGGATGTTGGCCTCGGTGGCGCCGGCGCCGCCCGTCGTGCCTTCGGCATAGCCGTAGAGTTTGTCCAGTTCGACGTCGCCCGTGACGGGAGGCGTCGGAACGTCCGGATCGGGTTCCGGATCGGGATCGGGTTCCGGATCGGGGTTCTCGACCGGTTCCTTGCCGCCCTCCTGTTCGGTGACGTTGGCGATGCGCACGGAGCCGTTTGCCGCAACGATGTCGGCACGGAGCAGGACCTTTTTGCCGATCAGATCGGGGTGGTCGACCACGTTCAGACGGGCCTGAACGTCCGATTCATCCGGCAGTTCCACGCGGATGCACTTGTCGGGGCGGTACTCGTTGGCTTTCGAGGCCAGCAGGATGTTGCTGCGCGAGGGGGTGTCGGAACCGACGGAACGCACGGCGGCCTTTGCATCGGCTTCGGCCCCGGCGACGTAACCCCGGCTCCAGACGGCCGATTTCCCGGCGGCGGCCGCGAGGTCGCCCACGCCGAAGGGATCGTCCTTCGTTCCCGCGGGCAGCGTCGTGGCGGGCGGATCGGGGGTATCTTCGGTGGTGGTGTCGTCGCCGCACGCTCCGGCGAGCAGCGGAACGACCAGCAGAAGCAGTAAAATTCGTTTCATACGTATTGTGGTTTTAGGTTGACGTTTGCTGATAACAAAATTAACCCGCCGGAGGTTGTCCGACGGGGAAATTTTATCCGTTTACAGGGAAAAATCGTCACACGCCCGAAAGGATGCCTCCGGCGTGCCCGGAACTTAACGTTTGAAGCGTTTGGCAAGGCCCCCTTCGGAGGTCTCGCGGTAGAGACTCGGCAGGGCGTGGCCCGTTTCGTTCATCACCTCCACGACCTTGTCGAAGCTCACCATGTGCGAGCCGTCGGAGAGCGTGGCGTAGGCGTTGGCGTCGAAGGCGCGGGCCGCGGCGATGGCGTTGCGTTCGATGCAGGGGACCTGCACCAGTCCGCACACGGGGTCGCACGTGAGGCCCAGGTGGTGTTCGAGACCCATCTCGGCGGCGTATTCGATCTGCGAGGGGGTTCCGCCGAAGAGCTGGCACGCGGCGGCGGCAGCCATGGCGCACGCCACGCCGACCTCGCCCTGGCAGCCTACCTCGGCGCCCGAAATGGAGGAGTTGGTCTTGGCGACGTTGCCGAAAAGCCCGGCCGTGGCCAGCGCCCGCAGGATGCGGACGCGCAGGAAGTTGCGCGAGGAGGAGAGGTGGTAGAGCACCGCGGGCATGACGCCGCTCGACCCGCATGTGGGGGCCGTCACGACCGTGCCGCCCGAGGCGTTCTCCTCGGAGGTGGCCAGCGCGTAAGCGTAGATTTTGGCCCGCGAGGAGAGCGAGTCGGTGTAGCTTTTCGACTTGACCCAGTAGGTCGAGGCCTTGCGGGCGACCTTCAGCCCTCCGGGCAGCACGCCGTCGTTGTTCAGGCCGCGCTGGATGGTCGCGCACATCGTCTCCCAGACCGTGTCGAGGTAGTCCCAGATTTCGGGACCCTCGCAGTCGCTCACATACTCCCAGAAGGTTTTGCCCTCGTGGTAGCACCACTCCTTGATCTCCGAAATGGTCGACAGCGGGTAGATGCTCTGCGGCGTTTCGAGGCGCGAGGCCTCGTTGGCCAGCGCGCCGCCGCCGACGCTGAAAATCGTCCACGCATCGACGACCTGGCCGCCTTTCAGCCCTTCGAACAGCATGCCGTTGGGGTGGAAGGGGAGTACGACCTCCGGTTTCCAGACGATCTGGGTCGGGGCGGCCGGTTCGAGGACCGAAAGGATCGCCACGTCCGTCAGGTGGCCCTTGCCCGTGGCGGCCAGCGATCCGTAGAGGGTCACGCGGTAGGCGTCGACGTCGCGGCAGCGTTCCGCAAACTGTTCGGCGGCCCGCTTGGGGCCCATCGTGTGGCTGCTCGATGGGCCGCTGCCGATCCTGTATAACTCTTTGAGCGATTCCATAATCGTGATTTTACGGGAGCAAAGATAGGTAAAATTCCATAAGAAAAGGAGGAATATTTATTCCTCCTTTTCTTGTAGCCCCACCGCGACTCGAACGCGAATTTAGGGTTTAGGAAACCCTCGTTCTATCCCTTGAACTATGGAGCCGTTGAAAACAATGCGGTGCGTCTGTCGCCAAACGCACCGGCAAAGATAGTAATTTTTTCTGTTTTTAGAAACGGAATCTTACACCGATCGAGAACGTGTGGGCATGCAGTGCATAGTTGCCCGAGAAGGGCTGGTTCGCGGCTTTGGCCGCCGATGCGGCCGCTTCGGTCTCCGAGGCGCCGGCAGTCAGAGCCTGTTGGTAAACGGCGCCGTAGGTCAGTGAGTTGAAGTAGGGGTAGGAACCCGTGCGCTCGGGGTCGGCCGATGCTACGTAACCGTAGGCCACGTCGATGGACATGCATTTTACCGGATTGATCGTCAGACCTGCCGTATAGGCGAGTTTGGTCATCGACGGGGTTTCGGGATTGAGGTAGTCGCTGCGCACCGGGCTTTCGTCGACATACATACCCATGCGCGCCTGGATCAGGTCGCAGGCCTTGTACTCGCCGCCGAAACGGAATGCAAGCGTATTCTTGTAGTTCTTCACCGAGTTGATGTCCTCGATCTTCAGTTCCGGCTCGTTGAACGATACGTTCAGTTCTTTGTAGGCGCTCCAGCCCACCCATTGCAGGTCGACGGCGAACTCCCACTTTTCGGCCGGACGGAATGCGACGGCCCAGGTGAGGTTGGTCGGCAGGGGGAGTTCGGCGTTGAACGTGCCTTCGTCCAGGCGCGGGATAAGTCCCGTGGCGCTCATGACCTGCTTGATCTCGGGCGAGTGGTAGTTCATCTCCGCCGTGCCTTTCTTGACTTTCATATTCAGGCGCGAACGGTAGTTGAAACCGAATGTCCATTGTTCGTGCACGTCCCACATGATACCGACGTTGACGCCTACGGCAACCTGTGCGTCACCGGCCAGTTTGGCCGAAAGAAGCGCATTGTCGCCTGCGTTCGTAAACAGCGGGGCGTATTGTCCCATACCGTTGGCCGTGAGAATCCCGGCGATGGTATTGTTCGTCGCGGCGCCTACGGGGAACATGGAGCGCGAAAGATCGAAGTTGCCCCAGGCGACGGTCAGACCCGCACCTACCGAGAGTTTGTCGCAGATTTTATACGACACGGTGGGCTGAATCTGGAATGCCGTGAGGTTGATGTCCTGAATGAGGTGCGCACCGGCCCAGTTCGACGGCCATTTCATGGCAGAGCCGAACGGTGTGGTGAAGCTGACGCCGATGCCCAGCCGCTCGGTGGGTTTGTAGTTGAAATAGACGTACATCGGGGTCGAAATCTTGTTGTCGGACTCCGCTTTTATGCGGTTTTCGCCCGAATAGTCGATGTTGCTGTATCTTACGTAGGAGGAAATTCCCGTGATGCCGGCCGAAATATCGAATTTGGAGGTCTGGAAAGCGGCTGCCGCAGGGTTGAAATGCAAAGACTCCGAGTTGAGTTTGAGCGCGGTGCCCACGTGGCCCATACCGTTCTGTTTCGAGGAGAGATTGTTTACCTGATAACCCTCGGCGTAAGCGCCGGAGGCGATGGCAGCGGCGGCCAGAACGAGGAAAAGTTTTTTCATAACGAATTGGTTTGGTTTATACTCGGCATGCCTCGCCGGCATGCAAAATCGGGGGCAAAAGTAGGAAAACTATCCCCACGGCCCAAACTTTTTGGCCTAAAATTCTCGAAAAATGTACTAAATGGCATAGCTTTGGCCGAATTGCCCGGTACGGGCCGGGGCCTCGGCAAAACGGGAATGGGATACCTTTATAAAAAAGACCTGCTTTGCAGGGCAGGTCTTTCGTCTATTCTTTGTTTCGGGTGTTGTAGGCTTCGAGCGCCTTGCTCAGGATCAGCAAGGCCCGTTCGAGGTCCTCCTTTTTGAGGACATAGGCGATGCGGACCTCGTTGCGGCCGCATTCGGGATCGGAGTAGAAGCCCGACGCCGGGGCCATCATGACGGTTTCGCCTTCGTATTCGAAGTCCGAGAGACACCAGGCGCAGAACTTGTCGCTGTCGTCGACCGGGAGTCGTGCCACGGTGTAGAAAGCTCCCATCGGGATCGGCGAGTAGACGCCCGGGATGCGGTTCAGTCCGTCGATCAGGCATTTGCGGCGTTCGATGTACTCCTCGTAGACCTCGGTGCTGTATGACCGCGGCGCGTCGATCGACGCTTCGGCGACGATCTGTCCGATGAGCGGCGGCGAGAGGCGCGCCTGGCAGAATTTCATCACCGCATTGCGCAGCGTCTTGTTCTTGGTGATCAGCGCGCCGATGCGGATGCCGCACTCGGAGTAGCGTTTCGACACCGAGTCGATCAGCACGACGTTCTGCTCGATGCCTTCGAGGTGGCAGGCCGAAATGTAGGGCGAACCGGTGTAGATGAATTCGCGGTAGACCTCGTCCGAAAAGAGGAACAGGTCGTATTTCTTCACCATGTCGCGGATGCGGTTCATCTCGCGGCGGGTGTAGAGGTAACCCGTGGGATTGTTGGGGTTGCAGATCAGGATGCCGCGCGTGCGGTCGTTGATCAGCTTTTCGAACTCCTCGATCGGGGGCAGTGCGAATCCGTTCTCGATGGAGGCCACCACCGGGCGGATCACGGCGCCCGCCGATATGGCGAAGGCCATGTAGTTGGCGTAGGCCGGTTCGGGAACGATGATTTCGTCGCCCGGGTTGAGGCACGACATGAAGGCGAAGAGCACGGCCTCGGAGCCGCCCGTGGTGACGATGATCTCCTCGGGCGAGAGCTTGATCTGGTACTGCTCGTAATAGGTCACCAGCTTTTCGCGCAGCGAGCGGTAGCCGTCGCTGGGACTGTATTCCAGCACCTTGCGGTCGATGTGTTTCAGCGATTCGAGCCCCTCCTTCGGCGAAGGGAGGTCGGGCTGGCCGATGTTCAGGTGGTAGATCTTCGTTCCCCGGGCGCGGGCCGCGTCGGCCAGCGGGACGAGTTTGCGTATCGGGGAGGCCGGCATCTGCTCGGCGCGGAGTGAAATTTCGGGCATGTTACGGTGTTTTTGCGGACGGGGTGTTACTCGACCTCGGCCGTAGGACGGAACTTGATGACCTTGCGGGGCGGAATCTTCACTGCGGCGCCCGTGCGGGGATTGCGCCCCACGCGTTCGGATTTCTGCTGCACGCTGAACGTACCCAACCCCGTCAGAGTCAGCCGTTCGCCCTCGCGGAGCGACTGCACCGTGACCCGGATCATGGCGTCGACGGCCTTGCGGGCGTCTACCTTCGAGATGTTCGCGTCGAGGGCGATGGCCTCGACAAACTGCGCTTTGTTCATGGCGTTGTGCGTGAAGAAACTAACCTCTCGGTCCTAACTCACTGACAAAGATATGCAATTTTCGGATAAAGAAGAAAATTATCGTCCGATTTTGATTTTCGCGCCGCCGTTGCGGACGATAAATCGCGGTAAAGATTTGGCGGAATGGAAAAACGGTGCTACTTTTGTCCCCGGAAAGATGGCAGAGTGGTCGATTGCGGCGGTCTTGAAAACCGTTGAACCGCAAGGTTCCGGGGGTTCGAATCCCTCACTTTCCGCCAAAGTACTACGAAGAAAACAGCAAAACCCTGCAAATTAAACATTTGTAGGGTTTTGTGCGTTTAGTTCACCGGCATTAAAAAGCAATGTAACGCAGGTCGGGAGTGGCCTATTCGGTGTACCTGATTTTTGATTGGATAAGTACACCGAATTGCTAATAATGCACTGTATTTCATAATTTTACCTCTTGACATAAGACGCTTGGGATAGTATCTTTGCAACCCAAAATTTAGTGTCTATGGAAAGGACGACATTCAGCCTGCTGTTTTACATTCGCAGGACAAAACTCAACAAGGAGGGCGAAGCCCCGATTTTCATGCGTGTGACCGTGAACGGCCAACGCGCAGATGCCTCGGTAAAGCGATTTATCGCTCCCCGGCTGTGGAACACGGCCAAAGGAAAAGCCGTCGAAAATGGCCGCGGTTGTCGTGAGTTGAATCTCTATCTCGACGCGGTATCGGCCAACGTACTTCGTGCCCGGCGGAATCTGGAGTTGGAGGGTGCGGAAATTTCCGCGCACACAGTTCTTAACCGATATTTGGGTAAGGATCGCCCGGTGCGTCATACGTTGGTCGAGGTATTTGTGGAACACAATGAAAAACAAAAAAAGTTGGTGGGGATCGATGTTGCGCCAGCAACGGCTGTACGTTATGAAACTTGCCGGAAATTGATTGAACAATTTTTGCGACAATCCTATCGCCGCGACGATATTTATTTGGATGAATTGTCCCGGCAATTCGTTGAGGACTATGAGTTCTTTCTCAAAACCGAACGCAGGTGCAGCCATAATACCACAATCCAATACCTGAAGAATCTAAAAAAGATAATCCGGATAGCTATGATGAAAGGTTGGTTGTTGGTTGATCCGTTTGCTGAAATTCGTTTCCACAAAGAGCCGGTTGAACGTGATTTTTTGGAAAAGGCCGAGTTGAAGAAACTGCTTGACAAGTCAATCAACATTCCCCGGTTGGCGCAAGTACGGGATATTTTCGGGTTTTGCTGCCTGACCGGGCTGGCGTTTTCAGACGTGAAACAACTGCGGGCGGGGCATATTGCGATAGACATAAACGGCCTGCATTGGATTCGTAAGCCGAGACAGAAAACCGGGAGCATGTGCAACATCCCGATAATGGATGCGGCACAGGAAATTCTATCCCGGTACAGCGACAATGTCTATTGCCAAACGCATGGCGTATTGTTGCCTGTGTGCAGCAACCAGAAGATGAATGTTTATTTGAAGGAGTTGGCCGATATATGCGGCATTCGCAAACTCCTTTCGACGCATACGGCCCGGCACACGTTCGCCACGCTGACCCTCGCCAGCGGTGCGACTATTGAGAACGTCGCCAAAATGCTCGGTCATGCCGATACGAAAATGACGCGACACTATGCCCGGATTCTCGATTCGTCGATCCTGCGGGATATGCAGACCGTTGCCAAGAACATGGCATTGTAGAGCCCGCCGCCTCAATGCACCCTGCGAGATTAGTCGGGATCTCTCCGGGCGCAAAGGGGCGGCGACAAACCCCGTCGCTGGCACAGTCGCCCACAGATCGGCCGCTCCGCGCCCGCGGCTTTTCACGAAAAGCCATAGCTTATTAGGGCATTTTCTTTCCGCAACACTCCGTGTCGCTGAAAATGTCCCAATAAGGCAAAGGGGCTGTCGCCCCTCTGCACGCCTGTCGCAGGAAACTACTACCAAAATTTCAACCACCTAAAACAACTATCACTATGGGTTATGTCGTATTGCATTTGTCGAAAGCTACCGGTTCGGATGCCGGGATGTCGTCGCATATCGAGCGGAGAATCCATCCCGCTAATGCCGATGTGTCAATGACCTATCTTAATGAAGAATTAGTCGAGTTTCCGCAAGGTGTTACCAACCGGACGGAAGCCATACAGCATCGGCTCGATACTGCCGGACTGCAACGAAAAATCGGTAAGAATCAAGTTAAGGCGATCCGGGTTTTACTGTCCGGCAGTCCCGACGATATGAAACGCATCCAGCAGACCGGACAGTTGAACGCATGGTGCATGGACACCTGCGGCTGACTGCAACGGACGTTCGGAAAAGAGAATGTCGTGTCAGCCGTATTGCATTTGGACGAATCGACCCCGCACATTCATGCGACCGTTGTACCGATTGTCCGGGGTGAACGGCGAAAAGCCAAACAAAAGCAGGAGAAGAACAACGGCAAGCGAACTTACCGGAAAAAGAAAGACGGCCCGCGTTTATGCGCCGACGATGTTATGGCCCGACCCAAGTTAAAGGAATATCAGACAAACTATGCCGACACAATGGCCAAATACGGACTGAAACGCGGTGTCGAAGGCTCCGAGGCCAAACATATCACCGGGTCGCAGTTTTACCGTGAGGTGTTTGTTCGTAAAAACGGAATCGCCCAGCAGGTCGAAAATCTGAAAGATCAGCAGCAAACGCTGACGGTCGATATTACAGCCCTCAAAGCACAGCAAGCCGATGCACAAGCCGACTACCACACCATAGACGAACAACGGCGAAGGAAACAGCAGGAGTTGGAACAGGTTAAACACGAACTTACTAAAACACAGGTGAAGCAGAAAGCCGCCGCCGCGACAGAAACCGTGTTGGACGGTATCGTATCCCTGTTTGACGACAGCAAACAGAAGAAAGCCCGGCAGGAAATAGGAACGCTTAAACAGGAGAATACAGACCTGCGGAACACAATCGGGGCAATGCAGGCCGACCACATACAGGAGCAAGTACAATTAAAGCAGGAAATAGCGACTGCCCGAAACGAGTTAGCCCGCGTTTATGAACTGTTCCCTCAAGTCCGTGGATTGATGCTGTGGGAGGGTTATTGCCGTTCTATCGGACTGAATAACGAATGGATGAAAGCCCTGTTTACCCTGCGGCCATACAAATTTACGGGTGAATTGACCTCGACAGAATTTCACCGACCGTTCCATGTTCAAGGCGCGATTTTGCAATTCCGCCCCGACAAGGACGGCCCCGGAGGATTTCGGTTTGCCATAGATGGAAAGGATGACAGTGAGTGGTTCCGGCAGCAACGAAACGATGCGATTAAGCGGATAACCGGAATAGACCAGGAAAGAAATCCCAAGATCAAGCGGGGAATATAATGTGCCAAGCAACACGAAAGAGGGCTTCCGGGATCATTACAAATCCCGGAAGCCCTCTTTGCATTCGGTCGTCGGATTATTCTTCGGTATGTTCCATATAGAGGTTTATCCGCCGCCGGCACAGTTTATTCACTACTTCGCCGAGCCGTTTCACCCGATCGAGGTGTTGCTCCAATTCTTCGGGGTAGATGAAGAATTCCGGGTTGTATCGTGCGTTCACTAAAAAACTTTTGAGGCAGGGGATCGTGCGAATCGAGTTATATTCATCCGATTCAAACAACAGTGGCAACTCGCCCGACAAGGTGCGCAGACGATGTTGCAAAATCGCAATATCGAATGTATCGGCTTCGAAACCGTGGTAAACGTAAAACAACGTCCGAAAATAATACACGGCCGCCTGTGCCATTGCAAAGGCCGATTGCCGGATACTCATCGGATCGGTTATCTTCTCTGCATGGAGCAATAGCTTATCGGCGAGCGGTAAAAATGTCGCGGCATATTTTTCGGCTACTGCGGCGGCATGGCCGAAGTCGAAGGTTTTGCGCGGACGCTTGAATTTCTGCCCGTGGTTCCGGTACAACAAAATACCCTCTCTGCGGGACAGATAAATGAAAGGCGTGAAATTGGCTTCCACCTCGTGCTTTGTAAGGACATAGATATTCAGATAGGGCGCGCCGTGTCCGATGCTCGGTAGCTTCATTTTGAGATAGCGTTTAGTATCATACCAATTATAGTGCGATTTGCTTTCAACGATCACAAGCAGATCGTAGCATGCCGTTTCGCTGTGGGGCGTCCCGCCCGCCTGTAAGCCGAACAAAACGATAAAGGCCGGGTCTAACAGTTCCCGCAGGCATTCGGCGATCCGGGCGGCTTTCGCAGGATCGTAGAGCAAACGGGATTCAGGAGATTGTTCCGAAGCAGGTATGGGGTGCGGTTCGTGTTGGGGATTTTCGGGAGCTATGGGTTGTACAGACGGTTCCTGTGCAGGGCTTTGATTTGTTTCCATATTGTTAATTGTTAAGTATTTGACAATAATGTGGCTGTCTTTATCGTGCGCAAGGGCACAATAAAGAGAATAACAATTTAGTCAGCAATCACTTGCTAATTCGGTGGATGAAAATGGAAACAAATCGGGAGGTTGCACGGCGGAAATCGCCTGCGGCTGGCCTTGCGGCGTATCTGCGTCGGAACGCGGACGATGGATTGTGTTCGCATAAAATAAAAAGGATGCACAGCTGCGAACACAATCCATCCCTCTTGCGAGTTCAAAACCGGTGCCGTTCGCGGGATTGCTCCCCAACGACTCTGCGCATACTTTAATAGCATGATTTCTCTAACGAAACCACGGAGTAAAAAGTAGTACAAGGAATTGTTCGCAGGGGCAAAGATATAAAGAATTTCGCATTCCAACTATAAAATATTTTTATCTTTGTATTACGAATATTAAAATAGAGATAAATGGAGAATATTTATAAATCATGGGCCTTTCTTATTTCCGATCCAATTGGACTAGTTATTTTATCCATTATATCTAGCATAATTGGAACTCTTCTATATGAATGTACAAAAAGAAGTATTAAAATAGGGGTGAAAAAATACAAAAAAGGTCGATTCATTAAACATCTCACAATAATAGCTACTTCCTTTATACATGGGAAAAGAGCCGTTTATGTACAATATGGAACTACTGCACAACAAACATTTTGGGCGGCAGATTATATAATCAGCATCGTAAAACACATAGGATATATTTTAGGATTATTGCTTGTGTTATGTATCTTATTAATTATTTTGCCTCTCTCATTATATTGGTTTCCCGTAATAATAGTCTCTATTATGCTTTCAATTCGGATAAAAATATTAAAACGACATTTATTCTATTTTGATAAGACTGTTGAAATGATGTTTGGAGAAAATTATTTGGAAAGAGAGCAAAATTCATACGTAAAATATTGGGATTCATTGTGTAAAAAGAAAAAAGACAACAATGAAACGGACGCAAGTACGACAGAATGAGGATTTTTTTAACTTATTCTTATTTCATGTGTAAGAAATAATATCTACCTTTGCTCTAACCAAGTGCAGCACAGGGTAAAACGATGCAAATCGGCTGTGGGCTATTCGGTGTACTTAAATTGAGGTCAAAGTATAACAGACTGATATACGGCGGATTTTGGGGACGGTTCTGTTTCCTCTCTTTCCGCATCAAGCGAAGAACAAACGACGGTTACTGCTTTGCAGGAGTCCTGTATACAGACATCACCTCGAAAGAGGTGATGTCTGTCGTTTGTTTTTCGCTTGCAACTTGAGGAATCCGAGGGATCACGGAGCGAATGCGACGTAATTCCTCACTCCTGTCTGTAACCAGCAGCAGGGATGCCCCCCCCCGCTCGTTCGGATGATTGACCGCCTATTGCCGTTCGCTCAACTCTTTATAAAGCTCCAGCCGCAGCCCGGCGTAGTTTTCGATAATATCGCCCATCTTCTCCACACGTTGCAGGTGCATTTCCAACTCCTGCGGCGCGAGATCGAAACCAAGGTCATAACGCGCTTTGACCAGAAATTTCTTTAGGCAGGGGA
>OJKY01001654.1_pt1 | contig 12988 bp, 9 predicted proteins | sample 1596571 | NCBI WGS metagenome assembly OJKY01 (sample SAMEA4350170, study PRJEB24818) | metagenome | biome: human; feature: gut; material: faeces | place: Denmark | collected 2013-09 | reverse complement strand
CGGAAGGAGCGTCCCCGAATGAAAATCACCCCTGCCGGAGATACTTCCGGCAGGGGTGATACCGTAAAAATAAGGCTTATCGGGCTGTCCATTCCGCGCCGCCTTCCCAGTCGTCGCGGAACTGTTCGGAGCCGGTCTTTTTGGCAAAGACACGCCGGTTGTCGTAAACGTCGGCCTCGGCGTCGGTCAGCTCCCGCGACCACGCCACGCGGCCCGAACGGTCGGCGCCGGGACCCTCGCAGCGCCATTCGGCATAGTACACGTCGCCCTTGCGCGCCGCGTCGTGCCAGTCGCGCCACCCCTCGGGACGGATCGCCGCCGGAAATTCACACTCCAGCCACACGGTGCGGGCCGTGGATTTCCACGGACGCCCGAGGTAAACCCGCGTCACCCCTTCGGCCGCCGTCACACGGCAGCAGGAGAAGACGAATCCGTATTCGTTGCGCTCGGTGGTCGAAGCGGCCGTGATGAAACTGTCGGCCTTGCAATGGATCGTCGAACACTCGAACAGCACGATCGAAGGGCCGAAAATGAAGTCGGTGGTTCCCTCGATATAACAATTCTCGACATGTACGCGCGAAACGTAGCTGCGAGCAAAGAAGGTGTCCTGATCGCCGATGAGCGCACAATGATACAGATGGATGCGGTCGCCGCGGGTTTCGAGCGCCACGGCCTGCCCTACCCTTCCGGCATCGTTCTCGACGGTCAGGCAATCCAGATAGACATCGTCGGCCTGAACGGACATCGTATAACTGCCGTAGGTGGTCAGCTCGCGGCCGTCGACGACTTTGCCGGCATAGTCGCCCCAGACGATGCGGGTTTCAGCCATTTCATCGCCCAGAATCCGGACCTTGTCCTTATAGACGTCGAGCGTCACCTTCTCGCGATAGACGCCGGGCATAATCCGCACCGTGCGCCACTCCGACGGTTTCGAAGGCAGGGCGTCGAAGCATTCCTGAATGGTCCGGAAATCCCCGCCGCCGTTGCAGTCGACGGTATAAACCGTCTCTGCCGAGGCCGCAAAAACGGAAAAGAGAATTATCGCTGCGATTACTGAAAATTTCATTATCAAGCATTTTGGAATTCATTACCTTCGTCATTCCGGATACGTCGCGACAACTGCGGGCAACAGGCGAGCGCAATCGCTTGCGAATTGCCGAGCCGCCACTGCAGTCAAGGCGCGTGTTTTTGCGCCTTAAGCCCCCTCCGAGGAGGGGATTTAGGGGTGGGTCAGACTTGTAAACACGGCGGAACGCCGTGAATACACGACCGGCAACCGTGCGGAAAGGTTCGATGAACGCAATTACATGCTACAGCGTCACCCCCGTCTTGAAGATGGCGATCTCCTTGAAGCCCGTCTTCTCGTGCTTGAGACGTTCGCCGCCGGCCGTGGCCAGAACCTTGTCGATGAAACGGTCCAGCACGGCCTGCGGCTCCTCGTCCTCGACCAGCGTACCGGCGTTGAAGTCGATCCAGTTGGCCTTGAACTCCGCGAGCTGCGTGTTGGTCGAAATCTTCATCGTGGGCACGAACGACCCGAAAGGCGTGCCGCGCCCCGTGGTGAAGAGCACCAGCTGGCAGCCCGAGAGTGCCAGCGCCGAGGCGGCCACCAGGTCGTTGCCCGGAGCCTGCAACAGATTGAGCCCCTGCTTTTCGATGGGCTGTGCGTAGGTCAGCACGTCGACGACGGGCTGCGCCCCGCCCTTCTGCACGCAGCCGAGCGATTTCTCCTCAAGGGTCGTGATGCCGCCCTTCTTGTTGCCCGGCGAGGGATTCTCGTAGATGGGCTGGTCGAACTTGCGGAAATAGTGCTTGAAATCATTGATCAGCGAGACCGTCCCGTCGAAAACCCCGCGGTCCGCGGCGCGGTCCATCAGGATCGTCTCGGCGCCGAACATCTCGGGAACCTCCGTCAGCACCGTCGTGCCGCCCTGCGCGATCAGCCAGTCGGAGAACAGCCCCACCAGCGGATTGGCCGTGATGCCCGAAAAACCGTCCGAGCCGCCGCACTTCAAGCCCACCTTGAGGTAAGCGAGCGGAAGCGGCTGGCGTTTATCGGCTTTGGTCTTTCCGACCAGTTCGCGGCAGATCTCGAAGCCGGCTTCGATCTCGTCCTCGACCTCCTGCGCTACGAGGAACTTCACGCGCTCGTCGTCCCATTCGCCGATCACCTCTTTCAGCGCCGACACCTGGTTGTTCTCGCACCCGAGGCCCAGCACCAGCACGGCGCCCGCATTGGGGTGCTTCACCAGCGCGGCCAGCGCCCGCTGCGTATTGGCGTGGTCGTCGCCCAGCTGCGAACAGCCGTAGTTGTGGGTGTAAACCCGCACATCGTCGAGGTGCGAGCAATCGCACTCGCGCTTCACGCGCTCCGCGATGGCCTGCGCCTGCCCGTTGACACACCCCACCGAGGGCACGATCCACAATTCGTTGCGGATGCCCATCGCGCCGTTGCGGCGCAGGTAACCCATCACCCGCACGTCGCGCCGCGGAAAGTCCACGTCGTAGACCTTCGGGGTGTAGCTGTATTCGAGGTCGTCGCGCAGGTTGGTTTTCAGGTTGTGGGAGTGGATCCACCCGCCCTGCGGCACGTCCTGCGTGGCATGGCCGATGGGATAGCCGTACTTCACGACGTTCTCGCCCGCGGCGATGTCGCGCAGGGCGAACTTATGGCCGCGCGCAACGTCCTCGCGAAGCGTCACGGCGACGCCCTCGACATCGAGCGTCTCGCCCTCGTGCAGGTCGTCGGCCAGCGCCACGGCGACATTGTCCGCGGCGTTGATTTTCAGGAATCGTTTCATAATCATCGTATGCTGAAAAGGGCAGGATCGGCCTCCGAAAAGAGGCCGCACCCTGCCCTCCGAAGGTAAATTATTTCTTCAAGAACTTCGCCAAGGCGCCCTCCATGCCCAGCGCCTCGATGTCGCGGACATAGCCCGCAACGGCCGGGATGAATCCCGGAACCTCCGAGAAATCGACAGTGAAGATGCCGCTCTCCTTCACGATCTTCGCGATCGTGGCCTCCATGTCGGCCGAATCCCAGTTGGCGCGGATGTAGTCCACGAACTCCTTCGTATCGTCGGGTTCGAAGCCGCTGTTCGGCCCGTAGAGGGTCATCAGCGCGGCGAACGTGAATGCTTCGCGCTCGGCCAGCCGCTGCGCCTTGAACCAGTTGTCGCGCACGGTCGGATAGTTGCGCGCCTCCCACTTCGAGAGCGAGTTGAGCGAAATGGAGCGGAGCATGTGCTTGATGAAGGGATTGTAGAACCGCTCCAGGATCCCGGCGGCGAACTTCGTCAGCTCCTCCCGGTCCTCGTCGATCATCGGAATGACCTCCTCGGCGACCATGTCGTTGATGAACCGCTCGATGGCGGGCGTATTGAAAGCGTCCATCACCGTCTGGCAGCCCATTTGCAGGGCGATGGGGACCATACCCGTGTGCGATCCGTTCAGGATGCGGACCTTCTTGTCGCGGAACTGCTTGATCGACGGCATGAAAACGACGTGCAGCCCCGCCTTGTCCAGCGGAAGTTCCTTCATCACCTCCTTGTAGCCCTCTCCGCCGATGGCCCAGAGGTGGTACAGCTCGGCCTTCACCACGAGGTTGTCGTCATAGCCGATCTCCTCCTTGATCTCGCCGATCTGCTCGCGCGGGAAGCCCGGCACGATGCGGTCCACAAGCGTGTCGCAGAAGTGGCAGTTCTTTTCGACCCAGTCGATGAAGTCCTGCCCCAGCTTGTGATATTCGGCATGGCGGATGACATATTCGTGCAGCGTCGAGCCGTTGTTCTCGATCAGTTCGCAGCAGATGATGCACAGGCCCTTCGCCGGATCGCCGTTGAAGTGTTTGAAACGCTTGTACAACAGCGCCGTCATCTTGGCGGGATACGACTTCGGCGGACAGGCCGTCAGGTCGTCGCCCTCCTCGTAGCGGATGCCCGCCTCGGTGGTGTTGGAAATGGTGATCTTCAGCTCCGGCGAGAGGAAGCAGGCCTCGTATTTCGCATAGTCCACATAGGGATTGAACGAATCCATGATGCTCTTCACCAGCCGCACGTCCTTCTTGGGCTGCCTGTTCTCGATGCCCTCCAGGTAGACGTGGTACATGTTGTCCTGTTTGTGCATCAGATCGATCATCCCCAGCACCTTATGCTCGGGGTCGATGATCGGCTGGCACACGGCCACGCCGGCATCCATGACGCCTTTCTCGTTGGCGATGTCGATCTGCCAGTCCACGAAGGCCCTCAAGAAGTTGCCTTCGCCGAACTGCAGGATGCGAACGGGGCGGCCGACCTTTTCGACGGTCGACTTATTCAGTTGCTTAATCATTGTATGTCAGTTTTTTAAATTACTCCAATACAATCGGCTTGTATTTCGGAACCAGCGTCTTCATCACGATCCAGCCGATGAGGTAAGCCACGGCGCAGATACAGAAAACGACGAAATATCCGGCGGGTTTGCCCTCGAAGCCCATGAACTGCATCGACGTTTCGTCGGCATGCACGAACAGCCACCCGGCGAACCATTGCAGGATCATCGAGCCTACGCCGCCGGCCATGCCGCCGATACCCGTCACGGTGGCGATCGCCGACTTGGGGAACATGTCGCCGATGGTCGAGAAGATGTTGGCCGACCACGACTGGTGCGCCGCGCCGCCCAAACCGATCAGGATGATCGGGAACCACGGCGAAATGGTGCCCAGGGGTTGCGCCAGCAGCACCAGCAGGGGGATGAACGCAAAGATCAGCATGGCGCGCATACGTGCCGCATAGGGGTTCAGGCCCGTTTTGTTAATGATGATCGTCGGAAGCTTGCCGCCGTAGATCGACAGCATCGTGATGGCATAAAGCGTGAAGATCAGCGCCACGCCCAGCCCTTCGGACATCTTGATCCCGAACTGCGAATTGAGGTACGAGGGGGTCCAGAAGAGGAAGAACCACCACACGCCGTCGGTCATAAACTTGCCGAAGGCGAAGGCCCACGTCTGTTTGAACGAGAGCGTTCTCCAGAACGAGATCTTCTCGCCCTCCTGCTCCTTGCCGACCGTCTCGCCGTCGACCACTTCGTGCTGGTCCTGCTCGATATACTCCAGCTCGGCGGCATTCACCTTCGGGTGGTCCGAGGGTTTCTTGTACATGAAGACCCAGAAGCCCATCCAGACGAAGCCCAGGGCGCCGATCACGATGAAGGCCATCTCCCAGCCCCAGGCCTTCGCCAGCAGCGGAATGGTCAGCGGGGCGAACAGCGCGCCGATCGAAGCGCCGGCATTGAAGATCGAGGTGGCGTAGGCGCGGTCCTTCTTGGGGAAGTACTCGGCGGTCACCTTGATGGCTGCCGGGAAGTTGCCCGCCTCGCCCAGGGCGAGGATGCAGCGCGCGGCGATGAAGAAATACATGCTGACCATGGCGATGGTCGCGGCCAGGGCCGACCCGGCCTCGACGGCGCGCAGCGCGGCGGCGTCGGGAAGCCCCACCCATGCCTCGGTGGCGATGCCGCAGAGGGCGTGCATGCAGGCTCCCATCGACCAGACGCCGATGGCCCACAGATAACCTTTCTTGGTGCCCATCCAGTCGATGAAACGGCCCGCGAAGAGCATGCAGACGGCATAGACGATCGAGAAGATCGAAGTGATAAGTCCGTAGTGGTACTCGTTCCAGTGGAATTCGGGCTTGATGAACTCGTCCCACGTCAGCGAGAGCACCTGACGGTCGAGGTAGTTAACGGTCGTTGCGAAGAAGAGCATCGCACAGATGACCCAGCGATACTGCGTCATCTTCCCAGCGAGAGTCGATTTGTTGTTTGTCATTATGGGATTTAATTAAGTAGTGTTCGGGGGTTGGTGAGCCGCATGAACGGCATCCGGCGGCGGATCGGGGCCGCCGCCGGACGACCGAACTTACGGAATATCGGCATCTAACGCACCTTGGCGATCACGTCCAGAGCGAAACGGCATTTTTCGGAGATGGCCTTCCAGTCTTTCGACGCGATCACCTCCTTGGGGAAGAGCTGCGAGCCCATGCCCACGCAGAAAACGCCGGCCTTGAACCACGCCGTGAGGTTCTCCTCGGTAGGTTCCACGGCTCCGGTGGCCATGATGTTCGACCACGGCAGCGGCGCTTTGACGTTTTTGACGAACGACGGGCCGCCCACGTTGCCCGCGGGGAAGACCTTCGTCAGGTCGCAGCCCAACTCCTGTGCGAAACCGATCTCGGTGACCGATCCGCAGCCGGGAGTGTAGGGAACCAGATGACGGTTGCAGACCTTGGCGACCTCGGCGTTCAGGTAGGGACCCACGACGAAATTGGCCCCGTACTGGATGTAAAGCGCCGCGGTCGGGGCATCGACGATCGTACCGACGCCCAGCACCATTTCGGGGCACTCTTTGGCGGCGAACTTGATGACCTCGACGAATACCTCCGAAGCGAAATCGCCGCGGTTGGTGAACTCGAAAGCGCGCACGCCGCCCTCGTAGCAGGCTTTCACGACCTGCTTGGCGATCTCGGCGTCAGCGTGATAGAAAACGGGAACCATGCCGGTTTCGGCAATGGCCTCCATGACTTGCATTTTTGAAAAACGTGCCATTATCCCATTGTATTTTAATTACCAATCAAATCCATTTTGTCGTCAGGGCGAGACGGATTTCGGTTTTCGCGCCGCAGGACACGGATGGGACATAGTAGCCTATTTCCCATTCGGGGCCTGCAAGGGAAGGCCGAAAGGCGTCCGCCCTCACGGCAAAATCAGCGCTGGACGCGGCCGCTGGCATTACCTCCGGCCAACGATTCCACCTCTTCGGCCGATACAAGGTTGAAGTCGCCGTTGATCGTGTGCTTCAGGGCCGATGCCGCCACGGCGAATTCGAGTGCCTCGCCCTGCGTGGGCTTGGTCAGCAGGCCGTGGATCACGCCGCCCGAGAACGAGTCGCCGCCGCCCACGCGGTCGATGATCGGGTCGATGTCGTAACGCTTCGACTCGTAGAACTCCTTGCCGTTGTAAATCATGGCCTTCCAGCCGTTGTGCGTCGCCGAGAACGACTCGCGCAGTGTCGAGATCACATACTTGAACCCGAACGTCTCGGCCATCTGGCGGAAAATGCCCTTGTAGCCTTCGGCATTGGTCTCGCCGCCCTCGACGTCGGCATCGGGCTTGAACCCGAGGCACAGTTCGGCGTCCTCCTCGTTGCCGATGCAGACGTCGACATACTCCATCAGGGGTTTCATGATCGACTGGGCTTTCTCCTTGGTCCAGAGTTTCTTGCGGAAATTCAGGTCCACCGACACCGTCACGCCGTGCTTCTTGGCCGCGATGCAGGCCAGGCGGGTCAGCTCGGCGGCCTTGTCCGAAATCGCGGGGGTGATGCCCGACCAGTGGAACCAGTCGGCGCCCTCCATGATGGCGTCGAAATCGAAATCAGCGGCGTCGGCCTCGGCGATGGACGAATGCGCACGGTCGTAGATCACCTTCGAGGGACGCATCGAAGCCCCGGTTTCGAGGTAGTAGATACCCACGCGGTCGCCGCCGCGGGCGATGAAATCGGTCCGGACGCCGTATTTGCGCAGGGCGTTGACCGCCGACTGACCGATCTCGTGCTTCGGAAGTTTCGAGACGAAATAAGCCTCGTGGCCGTAGTTGGCGCACGAAACGGCCACGTTGGCCTCGCCGCCGCCATAGACGACGTCGAACGAATCGGACTGAACGAAACGCGTGTTTCCGGGCGTCGAAAGACGCAGCATGATTTCACCTAATGTTACGATTTTCATGGTATTGTGTCAACTTAAAATTTGAAATAGTCCTTGGCGTTGCGGTAGCAGATGCCCTCGATGATCTCCTTTCCGATGAAATCGATCTCCGAGGCGGGCAGCAGGCCGTTCTCGATGTCGTTGCCCACGAGGTTGCACAGCGTGCGGCGGAAATACTCGTGGCGCGGGTAGGAAAGGAACGAACGCGAGTCGGTCAGCATGCCCACGAAGCGGCTCAACAGTCCCAGCGTCGAGAGGGCGTTCATCTGCTTCTCCATGCCGTCCTTCTGGTCGAGGAACCACCAGCCCGAACCGAACTGGATCTTCCCGGCGCCGTAGCGGCCGTCCTGGAAGTTGCCGATCATCGTGGCCACCAGCTCGTTGTCACGGGGATTGAGGTTGTAGATGATGGTCTTGGTGAGGCGGTCGTTGCGGTCGAGCATGTCGAAGAATTTCGACATCTGCTTGCCGACCGTGAAGTCGCCGATCGAATCGAAACCCGTGTCGGCGCCCAACTGGCGGAACATGCGGGAGTTGTTGTTGCGGATGGCGCCGTAGTGGAACTGCTGGGTCCAGCCCGTCTCCCAGTCCATCGTGGCGAACTCAACCATCATGGCGGTCTTGAACTTGAGGATCTCCCCGTGCGTGAGCGCGTGCCCGCCGTATACCTTATTAAAAATGGCGTCGATCTCGGCCTGCGTGTAATCCTCGGCATAGAACTCCTCGATGCCGTGGTCCGAAAGGCGGCAGCCGACCGACTCGAAGAACTTGTGACGCACGCGCAGGGCGTCGATCACATCGGCGAACTTCGCGATCGTGACGCCCGAGACCTCCGACAGCTTGTCCATGTAGGCCCGGAACTCGGACGGGACCTCCACGGCCATCGCCTTGTCGGGACGCCACGTGGGGAGCATCTTCGTCGCAAAACCGTCCTCGCGGACCTTGATGTGGTGTTCGAGCGAATCCACGGGATCGTCCGTCGTGCAGACCACCTCGACATTATAGCGCTGCATCAGGCCGCGGGCGTGGTATTCGGGACGCTGCAACAGCGCCGTGCAATGGTCGTAGATTTCGCGCGCCGTCGAGGGGTTCAAGAGTTCCGTCACCCCGAAAGCCGTCTTCAGTTCGAGGTGGGTCCAGTGGTAGAGCGGGTTGCGCATGGTGTAGGGAACCGTCTCGGCCCACTTCTCGAACTTCTCCCAGTCGGAGGTATCTTTGCCCGTGCAGTAACGCTCGTCGACCCCGTTGGTGCGCATGGCGCGCCATTTGTAATGGTCGCCTTCGAGCCAGATTTTCGACAGGTTGTCGAAGCGGTGGTCCGAAGCCACATACTCGGGAATCAGGTGGCAATGGTAGTCGATGATCGGCATCCGGGCCGCATGCTCGTGGTAGAGGCGTTCGGCCGTCGGGGTCTGCAACAGAAAGTTGTCGTCGTTGAACTGTTTCATAAAAATAAAGGTATCGCGGTTAAATTTCTATGCGTATCAGGCTCTTTTTCACAACGTAAAATTAGTAACTTTCCGCCACTCGGAATATGAAAAATTACCGAATTAAATAGAATATTTGCCGTTTTGGTTGACCAATATACGGAAAAATTGTAAATTTGCCTACAAACAATGGAAAAAACTTCAATTCTAATTTTATGAAAAACCCGATTTTGTGGGCTGCAGCCCTCCTGATGGCCTCCTGCACGCCCGGTTTGAAGGTCGAAGTCGCCAACACGACCCCGACCGAACGCGATGACGAAACCGTCGAAATCGCCTGGTCCGAAGTCGCCGCGCTCAAGGGCGTGACGCCGGACAACATCGTCGTCCTGAACGACGACAACGAGCAGATCCCCTCGCAGGTCCTCTTCCGCGGCGGAACGGAGCCGCAGGCGCTGATCTTCCAGACCGATGCCGACCCGATGGAGACCAAGCGGTTCAGACTGGTCACCGGCCAGCGTGAGAACTACCCCGCCGAGGCGTTCGGCCGCACGGTTCCCGAGCGTTACGACGACTACGCCTGGGAGAACAACAAGGTAGCCTACCGCCTCTACGGCCCGGCGCTCGAAACCTCGCCCGAGAAGCTCATCACCCCGGGCATCGACGTATGGGTGAAGTGCTCCGACAAACTGGTGATCGACGAGTGGTACGCCCGGGGCAACTACCACCACAACTACGGCGACGGCATGGACTGCTACAAGGTGGGCGTGACGCTCGGTTCGGGCGCATCGCTGCCCTTCGCCGGCGGCAAATTCTGGATGATGGGACACAACTACGCCACGGCCCGGACGCTCGACAACGGCCCGATCCGCACTTCGGTCGAATTGACCTACGCCCCGTTCGACGTCGACGGTACGCCCGTGACGCTCACCAAAGTCATCTCGCTCGACGCCAACCAGCGCTTCAACCGCATGGACAATGTCTACGAGGGCGCGTTCGCCGAGATGCCGATCGCCGCGGGCTTCGTGCGCCACGACGTGAAGCAGATGCAGCGCGGCGAAGGCTGGATGGGTATGTGCGAGGCCGCTTCGGACTCGAAGAACCCCGCGCGCGACGGCGACATCTACCTGGGTGTGATCCTGCCCGGAGCCGAGATGCTCGCGGACACGCTGGGCCACGCCGTAGCCGTCAAGGCCGTGAAACCCGGCCAGACGCTGACCTACTACGCCGGTTCGGGCTGGAGCCAGGGCGGCGTGGAGGACATGAAGGAGTGGGTCGAAGAGATCGCACAGGCGCAGGCCGCCGCCGTGTCGCCCCTCCAGGTGACGGTCCGCAAGTAAAAGCCCCCCCCCAAAAAAAGGCAGGCATAACGTCCTGCCTTTTCCGAAAGGCCCGGTCGTCGGACCGGGCCTTTCACATGTCGGAGCCTTTTCCCGAACCGGGCGTCATCCGGTCTTGCAGTTGTCCGGCTTTTTACCTATATTTGTAATTCCTATTCACAAAAATCATGGACAGACAAAAGATCGTTACCTTCGGGGAGATCATGATGCGGCTCACGCCGCCCGATTACCTGCGTTTCAACCAGACGAACCTCTTCCGCGCCAGCTACGGCGGAAGCGAGGCCAACGTCGCCGTATCGCTCGCCAACTACGGCCTGCAAAGCGAATTCGTCACCCGCCTGCCGGACAACCGGGTAGCCGACGCCTGCATCGACGACCTGCGCCGCTACGGCGTACGGACGGACGGCATCCTGCGCGGCGGCAAGCGGCTCGGGATTTACTACATGGAGGAGGCCGCCGCGATGCGCTCGTCGCACGTCGTCTACGACCGCGCCGACTCGGCCTTCGACACCCTGCAACCGGGGATGATCGACTGGGCCGGCGTCTTCCGCGGCGCCTCGTGGTTCCACTGGTCGGGGATTTCGGCCGCGGTGAGCGCCGACACGGCGGCCGTGTGCGCCGAGGCGATTGCGGCGGCACGCGCGGCGGGACTGACCGTCTCGTGCGACATCAACTACCGCAAGAACCTCTGGAAATACGGCAAGGAGCCGCAGGAGGTGCTGCCGCCGCTGATGGAGCAGTGCGACGCCTTCTTCGGCACGGACGACGAATACGAGAAGGTGCTCGGCATGCAGCTGCCGCAGTTTGCGGCCCGCGACGCCGGCTACCGTCCCGACACGGCGGGTTACGAACGGGCTTCGGCACAGGTTGCGGCGCGCTTCCCCCGCTGCCGGAGCATCGTCTTCGGACTGCGCAGCGTGTTGAGCGCCAACCACCACTTGATCTCGGGGACGCTCTACACGGGCGGGCGTCTGCTCTCCGCACGGGTTTACGACATCGACCCCGTGGTCGACTGTGTCGGCGTGGGCGATGCCTTCGTGGGCGGATTGCTCTACGGAATGGCCGCACATCCCGGCGACGCACAGTTTGCGCTGGACTTCGGAACCGCGGCCTGCGCATTGAAAAACACCGTGCCGGGCGACTACAACCAGTTCACGGCCGCGGAGGTCGAACAGCTGGCCCGCGGCTCCGTCTCGGGCCGCATCGCCCGCTAACCGCCCGGCTGAAAGCCGGGATCCAGGATGCGCAGGGACAGTCCCCAAAAACTTATCTGCGATTCTGCGCCCGTTCCATTTCAAAACAAAAATGCCCGGCTTTCCAGCCGGGCATTTTTCATAACGTCTGCCGAACGGACGGCAGCGCAACTCCGTTCAAAGGGCGGGACCGGCGAACTATCACCGCTGAATCCCGCCCGTCAAGCGGCTATTCGATGCCTTTCACCTGCTTGTAAAGGGCATTGTAGGTGTTGTACTTCTCCATGATGCCAGCCTCGTCGCGCAGACGGAAGCAGATGGACTTGAGGAACTCCAGCGTGTCGACATCGTCGGGCTTGATCTGGTGAGCCTTCTCGAACCAGGGCACGGCCTCCTTGTAGACATCGTTGACAACTTTCAGATCGGCGTCGTAAACCGACTGGCTGCTGTACTGCTTCTCGTTCATCTCCTTGTTGAGCGCGTCGCCCTTGATCGTGTAGAACACACCCAGGTAGTAGTTGCCTTCGAACAGGTCGGGCTTCAGCTCCACGACCTTCTTGAACGATTCGATGCTCTGGTCGTAGTCCTTCAGCGCATAGAAGATACGGCCGCGGCCGAACCAGAGGTCCACGTTCGACGGGTTGTCCTCGATGGCCTTGTCGATCAGCGCGATCAGGTCGGCGGGGTCGCCCACGCCCTGCTCCGCAGTGTAAAGCTGCATCAGTCCGTCGAGGATGCGCTCGTTCTTCGGGAACTTCCCGATACCCGTCAGCAGCACGTCCTTCGCTTTCATGATATTCCCCTTGTCGAGGTCCTTCTGTCCGTAGAGGCAGTGGAAGAGGTAGTAGTAGATATTGCCCTCTTCGTCGGCATAACCCAGGTCGATGGCCTTGGTCAGGTACTCGCCGCCCTTGGCGAACGACTTGGGATTGTTCGAACCGTCGACGGTCAGCAGGTAACCCGCATAGTAGAGCAGCGCGGGATCGGCCTTCTCGTAAGCCGGGCTGGACTGCGCTTCGAAAGCCGTCACGTAAGCGTCGGCAGCCTCGACGTAGTTGCCCGAGTCGATGCCGACGTTGCCCACCTGCGAGCAGAAGTCGCTGACCTGCTTCAGCCCCTCCTTGACCTTGTCGGCCGTCTTGGGATCGAGTTCATAAGCCTTGTTGTAAGCCTCGATGGCCTTCTTGGGGGCGTCTTTCAGCACCCACTTGCTCTGCTTCCACGTCACGACCTTGTTGTCCTTGACATAAGCCGTGAAATAGGGATACACCCATGCGTCGTACTCCGTGCCG
>OJKY01001652.1_pt1 | contig 13036 bp, 10 predicted proteins | sample 1596571 | NCBI WGS metagenome assembly OJKY01 (sample SAMEA4350170, study PRJEB24818) | metagenome | biome: human; feature: gut; material: faeces | place: Denmark | collected 2013-09 | reverse complement strand
GCCAAAACTTGTGGATGGTCACCCAGAGAAGGGAAAGAAAAAAGCGTTGCCAGTGCGATTGGTTTCTTGGAGAAAAAATTCCCTGTGAACTATGACCAACGCCATTCTGGAGATGTTGCTGGATTGTTTACTATGTCTGCAAAGAACCATCACATGAAATCGTTGGCTCATTCGCCGGATATTATTGGATTGTTCTTCTCTATTCTGAATCAGTTTACTTCAACATCATCTTTCTTACATAATGGTCAACTGATTACAATTCAGACAGAGACATACGAATTACAGGGACATGACTTTATATCAAAGCTCTTTTGCGGAGTGGCGAATTGGTTTGGTCACATTATGTCTGATGCTGCCGGCAGTTCTGGTGCATCTGGCAGAGGAAGCGGTGTTGTAATTCCGTTCTATGAGTTGTTTCAGTTGTGTAATTTTGGAAGTTTTCAAGTCGGTCAAGACAGAAATACGTTGGCAACGGTAGCCACTAAAGTATTCCAAGAGGGATATGATGCAAGATTTGGACTTACAATGGCAATTCCGGTTGTCCTTTGCGATTTGTCAATCAAGCTGATTTGGGCAATTAAGCATTGCTTCTATCACAAGCGTCCGTTACACGAGTGCATCCCAACCAAACGACATGATGATCTCAGAATCATGCTCATCATCGGAGATGGTACATTGTGTTTGATGGATGGTGCAGATGCGGCAATTCGTTCCGGGGAAAACTGGGTAAACTTCTTTCTGCGATTAAACATTGTTGCGTGGTATCGTCTGGTATCTCTGGTATTTAGAGAAGTATGTATTCGTTTGGGAATCAGCCTCTCGTTGCAGAAACAGTTGGATGCTTATATCAGAATCAACGAAGCTATAGCATTGTATTTGACACAGCTTGAAAAAATTGATTTCGAGCTTTTCAAGAAAGAAACAGAACAATATAACCATATGCTCGCCATGATGGAAGAAGCCAACAGTGAAGATGAATTGAACGTTCTGCTGAAAAGCGAATATAAGGCACTTGGCATCGACCTTCCGTACAGTGGAGATTTTGATGCTTTTATGAATGATGCTTCATCCGTATTGGAGTTCAAGTGATATTTAAGTGCGATAAATGTGGTCAATGTTGTATGGTAATTAGGAATGCTGTGAAATATTAAAAAGAGAGATGGGGGAATAGATTATGCCTTTGCCAATTTGGTTAATACCCATAGCATTAAAAGGTGCAGCTGTTGTTGCTGGTACAACTGGAGTAGGTGTAGCAGCACATGGTGCTAAGAAAATGAAAGATGCAAACGACACTGCGAAAGCTGCCCAAAGTCGCCACGAAAGAAACATGGCAAGATTCGAGAAAGAGAATGAAACAACAACAAAGAATATGGACAAGCTCGGAAAGTTAGAACTTGAAATTCTGCATAGTTTTAGTGAATTCTCGGATTTGTTTGAGCAAATCAAAAACAGACCTACTTTTGAGACATATTCCAAAAACGGTGTCTCACTTCCAAAGTATGATGGGGAGAAAATCAAGGAAGTATCTGTTGGCGCAGGCGTTCTCCTTGGAGGACTTGGCGGTGCAGGCTTAGGTGCTGCTGGTGGTTTTGCTGCAGCTGGTGCAACTACAGCTGCTGTTATGGCTTTGGGTACAGCTTCTACTGGAACTGCTATTGCATCGTTGAGTGGTGTCGCTGCGACCAATGCCACTTTGGCATTGCTGGGTGGTGGTACACTTGCAACAGGTGGCGGTGGAATGGCGGCTGGTGCTGCCGCTTTGGGTGCTGCGACTCTTGGCGTTGGTTTGTTGGTTGGCGGTATTATCTTTAGTTTCACAGGTGGTAAACTGTCAGATAAGGCTGATAAAGCCTGGGCGCAGATGAAAAAGGCTGAAGGAAAAATCAACAACATTTGCAATTACCTTGTTGATTTGTATTCGACTTCCAACAAGTATTACGAAACTCTTTTTAAGGTAAATGGTATCTATGAGAGACACCTTAACTGTTTGAAGAGTATCGTTACCGTGCTTGGACATACCGATTGGAATACATTTACCCCAGAAGAGAAGAAAATTACAGAAAACACGGTTCTTCTTGTTGGACTGCTTTACAATATGTGTAAAGTTGAACTCGTTCTTAAGAGCGAAAAAGAGAATGATATCAACGCCATTAACAAGGCAACCGTGGAGATTTCCATCAATAATGCAAATGCTATATTGCAAAACGGTGGATATGAGACTGTGAGAAAAAGTCTGTAAATAAGATTCTTTTATGATACTCCCTAGATAGTCCAAGAAAATGCCCGCACCTCCACCTCTATTAGAGCTAAGTAAACTGCATACTACTTTTTCTATCCCTAAGAGGAAGATAAAATTTTATTATTTTGAATTATTTCCGGTGATTGCACTGCGAATCATAGCAACAAATTCGTCGGCCAATGCGGAGAGTTCCGTTCTCTGCTTCTTTACTAGACCAAATTCATAGTGAAATGGACATGCAGCTACGGGAAGACTTTTAATAATTGGATCATAGGGTTCTTTAACATAAGCATGCTGATTCATAGTAGCAATGTAATAACCATTTGTTTCATGAAGCATACCAATCAGCAAATCTCGATCACTAAGTTGAATTGTTGTCGAAGGACAGAAAGTTTTGGATATTTCTGCTTCGATAGCTTTGATGAGTTCATTATTTTCTTTGATTGTAATTTGGCTGAAGTTATGCAACTCATTTATTGTTACGGATGTTTTGTTTGACTGATATAAAGGACAGGCAGGACCAAATAAAATATGTGTTGGTTCGATAGATAAAGTATGATACTCTAGACCATAAGAATAAATTAAATCTAGCCACTGCGATTTCATGAGAGATGGCATTGCGATAATGCCGATTTCAGATATATTATGAGCTACGTCAAAGAGAATTCTGTCTCTGGGGGTGTTTATATAGTGAAAGTTAATATTCTGGTCAGAATACTTATTAAACATCTGATAGAGAAGTCTATTGGCAAAAAGCAAATAGTAGATAGAAATTTTAAAGGCAGAATTAGATCCGTTTCTGTATTGTAGATTTGAGGCAGACTGAATGTGTTGATAGGCTTCTAAAATAGTTTCCCCATATTTAACAAATATTTTTCCGAACTCTGTTTGTTCGATTCCTTTTTGTGTGCGTATGAATAGTTTTTGACGGAGTTCTGTTTCTACACATTTGATAGAACTGCTTAATGTGCTTTGTGCAATATAAAGATTTTGAGAAGCTCTATTGATGGAACCTACTTGAGCAACTTCTATAATTTGTTGTATTTGTTCTATTTTCATAAAAACTCCTCCAATCTATTACAATATATTTTACCTTAATTTTACAGGATAAAAAGTATATTTAGTTATCGCAATTTTCGTTAATATATAACGAATTATTCGGTAAAAAGAAATACGGATATAAAGAAATATCCTGTAATATAAGCATTTTCATTATATGCTATAATTTAAATCCTGTATATAAGATATATTAAAATATGCTTTTGATATCGTAGTTTTCGTTAATGTAAGATGAAAAAGCAGATAAACGATAAGCTTGCGGGAATGATATAATCATTATAAACAACGGTTGTTATAAAAATACGTATTTTTAAATTGAAACGAAATTAAAGCATTTGGAGAAAGGAGAGTATGATACTATGATACACGGGTATTATACGAAAAGAGCTTATGACATCTTTCATTCAATCTGATCAAGTATGGTTAATTTGGGCGGTCGCTATATCTTTGGGTGCTTTTGATATTCTGGCAGAGCAACAATTCAAATGGGGTGGCAAAATAGGAAGTGCTATTATTGCAATTTTTAGTGCCCTGATTTTGGTAAATGTGCGTTTGATTCCTGTTTCTTCTGAAGTTTATACAGTTATTAACAGCTATATTTTGCCTTTATCCATTCCGTTGTTGCTTTTTCAATGTGATTTGAGAAGAATTATAAGAGATTCTGGTAAGTTAGCAGTGATTTTCTTTGTGGCGGCAGTAGGGACATTGATTGGTGTTGCTGTTTGTGGGCTGATGTTCAAAGATGTGGAAGGTGTTGGTGGTATTGCTGCTATGACAACAGGTGCACATATTGGTGGCACGGTAAATCTGGTGGCGATGGGGCAAACTTTTAATATGGAAGCAAACTATGTGAATGCTTGTGCAATTGCAGCGAACCTTTTCCTTGCATTCTATATGCTGATGCTGAGCAGTGCTGCAAATTTGAAGTTTGTTAGAAAGATGTATCCGCATCCTTATATTGATGAAATGGAGAGGGCAGCAGATGGTGGTAAATCTATGGCAGAAAGCTACTGGAAGCCTAAGAATATCTCCCTATTGAGCATTGCTCTTAGTTTAGCAACAACTTTTGTGATTACCGGTGTCAGTCAGACTATTTGTGCTTTTGTAAATGCTACAGAAGCCCCTTTTATTGTCAAACAGCTTTTGGGTAGCATTTATCTAGTAATGACACTAATCACTGTGACATTGGTTACATTGTTCCCTAAATATTTTGAGAAATTACAGGGGGCAGAAGAACTGGGTAACTTTGCAATCATCCTGTTTTTTGTTGGCTTGGGATGTGCAGCAAACTTGGCAGAACTGGCACAGATTGGCGTAGTTGTGATTGCGTTTATCATTTGTATTATGATTTTTAATTTCTTGGTAACAATGGCGATTGGGAAAATTTTCAAATGGTCTTATGAGGAAATTTCCTTAGCTTGTAATGCGACATTTGGTGGACCGACAACTGCGGCGGCATTTGCAATCAATAAAGGTTGGCATGAACTAGTAGTTCCTTCTATTTTAGTAGGGCTTTTGGGGTATATCATCGGAAACTATTTTGGTGTCCTAATCGGTAATCTGTTGATGTGATGGTTATCTAAATAAAGGAGGACACGGCTTATGAAATATGATCTTTTTATTAAAAATACAAAAATAATTGATGGTTCTGGTACACCGGCATTTGCAGGGGGAGTTGCAGCAAAGGAAGGAAAGCTATTTGTGTTTCCCCCAAATACTGTTGTGGATGCAGAAAATGTGATTGATGCCAAAGGACGGTATACTTGCCCTGGATTTATAGACCCTCACTCCCATGGAGATATTCCATTGGGAGAGGAGTATGCATCTCTCTCTAAAATATCTCAAGGGATCACAACACATCAGGGTGGAATGTGCGGGTTTTCAATGTTCCCTGTAAACCCGGAATATTTAAATTTATTACAGGAAAGTTTAGGACTTTTGAGTAATACATTTCCAGAGGAAATGAGTACATTTACAAGTTGTGAGGCTTATCTGAATTATACAGATACGGTAAGACGTCCGGAAAATACACAATTTCTGATTGGTCATGTGACTCTTCGTGTAGCTGTTATGGGTTATGCAGATAGAGAACCTACAAAAGAAGAACTGGAACAAATGAAAGCATTGCTTCGTGAAGCGATGGAACATGGGGCTGCAGGGATGTCTTCTGGATTGGTTTATGTACCTAGTGCATATGCAAATGAAGACGAACTGGTAGAACTTTGCAAGATTATTGCCGAATATGGTGGGCTGTATACGACACATATGAGAAATGAGGCTGGAGATTCTTTTCGTTCCATTCAAGAGGCAATTTCTATTGCAAGAAAGACGGGCGTTCGATTGATTATTTCTCATCATAAAATTCAAGGGAAAGCAAATTGGGGAATGTCTAAGGAAACGCTAAAAATGATTCATGATGCGATTGATGAAGGAATTGAAGTTTCCTGCGATCAATATCCTTATACAGCGTCTATGACACATCTGTCTGTATGTACACCTCCGAAGTATTTTACACATGGATAGTATGGTATGCTGGAATATATGAAGGATCCGGTAATGAAAGAGATAATAAAGAATGAAGTGAACGATCCAAATACTCCGTATGATAATTTTTATTTGCACTCCGGAGGTTGGGAGGGTGTGTTTATTTCTTGTTCTCCCGGCTACCCGGAAGCTGAAGGAAAAAGGGTTGCGGAATTGGCAAAGGAGAAAGGGCAAGATCCCTTTGAAACTTTCTGCGATATTATGATTGCAAATAATGGTGTTGTAACAGCGATTTACTTTTCTATGAGTGAAGAAGATGTATTCCGCATCATTCAGGATGATTTGGTTGTAGTAGGTACAGATGGCATTATTAAATCTATGGATGATAAGGCGCATCCAAGAGCTTTTGGTACATTTCCGCGTGCGATCAAATATTTTGTGAAAGAGAACCATCTGATGACACTGGAAGCGATGATACGAAAAATGACATCGTTAACTGCTGAGAAAATCAACCTGAAAACAAAGGGATTGGTTAGAGATGGATATGATGCCGATTTAGTTATTTTTGATTATGAAACAATTAACGATACAGCAGACTACATCCATTCCAATGCATTGGCGGATGGTATTGATTATGTAATTGTTGCTGGCGAAGTGGTATATCATGACAAAAAAATGACAGGTGCAAAACCAGGAAAGACTGTCAGATATCAAAGATGATTTTATGATGATAAATTAAAAAGAAGCTTCTGATTATTTGGGAGCATCCCAAAGTTTGTGTAAACCTCCAAACTGATGTAAGATAAAATTACTCAGTTTGGAGGTTATTTTTATGGCAAGAAGAAAAGGCAGCCCACAAAAAGCAGCAATGAGAGAAATGATGCGTAACTATCTGAAAAATAATGATATCAGCATCAAAGACAGCATCGATGTAAACAGCATCATGCGTGACATGATGTCTGTCCTTTTGGAAGGTGCTTTGGATGAAGAACTGGACGAAGAATTAGGATATTCCAAGTATGACTACCAAAACAAAGAAACAGACAATAGTAGAAATGGACATTCCAGCAAAACCATGCACACCAGTTATGGAGATATGGATGTGGCAATCCCAAGGGATCGTAATGGTGATTATGAACCTCAGCTGATTAAAAAATATCAGAATACCGTAACTCAGGACATGGAAGAAAAAATACTTTCCATGTATGCCAAGGGAATGACAACTGGAGACATTGAATCCCACATGCGTGAATTATACGATATTGATATTTCTGACAGCACAATCAGCCGGATCACAGACAAAATCCTGCCGATTGTAAAAGAATGGCAGGAACGCCCTTTGGAAGAAGTGTATGCTGTAGTATTTATGGATGCAATCCACTATCACGTCCGCAGTGAAGGACGTATTGTAAAACGTGCGGTTTACATTGCCCTTGGTATCGATATGAATGGGAAAAAAGATGTTCTTGGAATGTATGTTGGAGAAAACGAAAGTGCAAAGTTCTGGCTTTCTATCATGAATGGATTAAAAAACAGAGGCGTTGAGGATATCCTGATTGCATGCGTTGATGGTTTAAATGGATTTCCACAGGCAATCGAGGCTGTTTATCCAAAAACAGAGATTCAGCAGTGTATCATTCACCAGATCCGTAATTCAACGAAGTGAGACTATGAGAAAAAGTCTGTAAATAAGATTCTTCTATGATATGTGAGGGTGGTAAGCCTGAAAATCAGGCTTCTCACCCTTGTTTTATATATAACAGTTGTTGAATGGCATGTCAAGAGCAGGCGGTTTTCCGCCCCGCCTTATTCGCCTGTTTATTCGTTACTCCGGGAGGCGTCCTTCGTACATAATACTCAGTTCACCATACACCTGTGCCCAGTTCCGGATCGTACTGGTCCATTTCTTCGTAGCTTCAAACGTGGCAAGATACAGTGCCTTTAAAAGGGCTGTATCGCTTGGAAATACGCTTCTCTGGCGATTCAGTTTCCGATAGGTGGAATTCAGTGATTCTATCGCATTTGTCGTGTAAATGACCTTCCGGACCGTTGCCGAAAATTTGAAAATCGGAGAAATTGCATCCCAGTTATCCTTCCAGCGTTTCATGGAATTCGGATATTTGGGAGTCCATTTTTCGGTCACATGTTCTAATGCTGCCAATGCCTTTTTCTCGCCTGCCGCCTGATAAATCGTTTTCAAATCCGCTGCAAATGCTTTCCTATCCTTGTCAGGGACATATTTCAGAGTGTTTCTTACCTGGTGTACGATACAGCGCTGATATTCGGTCTTAGGGAAGGCAGCATTGATAGCTTCTTTGATTCCTGTAAGACCATCAACACAAACAATCAGGATATCTTTCACACCTCTGTTTTTCAGCTCATTCAGTACTGTCAGCCAATATTTGCTGCTCTCATTTTCGCCAACCTGAATGGTCAACACTTCTTTTTTGCCTTCGTGATTGATGCCTAGGATCACATATGCAGCAAGCTTACGGATAACGTTATTATCTTTCACCGAAAAGTGGACGGCATCGATAAAAAGAATCGGATACACTTCTGCCAGAGGTCTGTTCTGCCATTCTTCTATTTCCGGCAAAAGACGATCTGTGATATCAGAAACCATGCCTTCGCTGACTTCAAAACCATAAATATCTTCAATCATCTCAGAAATCTGGCGTGTTGTCATGCCTTTGGCATACATAGAAATGATCTTATCATCGATTGCAGAGATGTCTTTCTGACGTTTCTTGACGATTTTAGGTTCAAATGTACTGTCGCGGTCCTGCGGAACACTCAGTGTGGTTTCGCCATATTTACTGCGAATCTGTTTTTGTTTATATCCATTTCTGGAATTGGGATTTTCAGAGCGTTCATAGGACTCATAACCCAGGTGTTCATCCATTTCAGCTTCCATCATTTCTTTGATGGTATCGCCCAGCAGATCTTTGAGAGCGTCCTGGATATCCTCTGCTGACTGGATATCGTATTCCTGCAGAAGTGCTGCAATAATGTTTTTCTTACCCTCGGACATTCTTTTTCTTCTTGCCATAATTTAAGGCCTCCTCATGATATTTTTATTCTATCATAGAAGGCCTTGTTATTTATGTTTTTACAGAGTTTTTTTCACAGGCTCCAATTTGCCCCGGAGCTGTTGGATGAAAAATTTTGTGAAAAGCAACTTTGAAAATATTTTTTTCAAAGCCTAAAGGAAACCGCCACAAAAAATTGTGCTTAGCAGCCCATAAGCTAAGGAAAGGTGAGGGCCAGTCCCCCACCTTTTTTTAGCTCTAAGACCGCTCAAAATATTCTCTATAGATATTCTGATAATTATCCACATTGAGCTTTCTATTACGGATATTTTGGAAAATACACCTGTAAATAATTATTGCTACCTATACAGCCACTTTACATTTTCTCGCTTAATCTGCCATCGAGAACCTGTCTTGCCGTCTTTTCATCGAACAAATAACAGAGCTGGGCAACCACTTTTTTCCCTGCATCCTCGTCAATATCTGCATTTTTAACAGCCGTTTCGACAAACGCTTTGATAATATCGTTGAATGCGGAGCTGTCCACCATACGGCAAATATCTTCGGTATCACAGGTGGCAAGGAAGTCATAAATACGAATCTCCTTGTCTGCCGTTTCCTTGTCGATTCTTCCCTGCTTTACCATCTGTCTGTAACTGGCTGCCATTATTTCGTAACCATTCATGCTTTTACCCTCCTATTATCGCTATTTATCGAATTTGATACTTGACTGCTCTCTTTATGTATATATTATATTGCAATAGATCCACACTCGTCAAACCATTGCTTCTGCCATTTACGGATAGGTTTAGTGTTAAGCCCCGCATCCAATCCTTGTATCTCATGCGAATATCATGAACAGTTCTTCCGATATAATCTTTACCCCTTTTATACAAAGGAATACAGCCCCAAGGCAATTTGCCCCGGAGCTGCTGGATGAAAAATTTTATGAAAAGCAACTTTGAAAATATTATTTTCAAAGTCTAAAGGAAACTGCCACAAAAAATTGTGCTTAGCAGCCCATAAGCTGTTGCTCCTTAAAAGCTGCTACGAGGAGTGCCTCTCATGTGTCATAACTATCTTGGTGGTATGTATCTCCGCACCTTTAGCAAAAAACCTGCACCCGACACAGTTTCCTCTGTGGTTATATTACCAAAAAACGCCTGTTCAAGCAAGTGATCAGAACACTTCTTTTTATATGTATAACCAGAAAGACAATTAAAACCAATATACAACAAACAATGCAGATAGAATTTCAGTAAGATTCTATCTGCATTGTCTTTTAGTGATATTTTGCAACATGACTTTAAAAAACCATACTCATGTAGATATTGTAATTATTTACAATATTTCACTCAATCTGATTTTAATCATTAGGGCCAAAGCCAAACATCAACACTTCTTCCTTTTTTCCCAAATTCTAATCTACTTTCGATGGAACTCCAAGCTGTGAAAATGGCTTGATCATCGGAAAGCTCTCTTCCCTTCACAATGCCGAGTAAAGTGTACTGCCCATTATCCAAAGTTCTCAGCAACGGACCACCACTATCCCCTTTTTGAGTTTCAATATCTGTTTTTATCATTCTGCGATAGGTACCTGCACCTTCACCATTCCATTTGCATTGATAATTTTCGCTAATTACTTTACCATCTATACGACCGGATTTATCCCCATACATTGTAACTTTTTCACCCTGAATTGCCTTTCCGGTATTCATAATTAGTTTATCTGTTCCACATACCTTCATTTCATGTATAACTTCTGAACTTTTAGGTTTGTAAATTACGGCTACATCTGCATATGCATAGTCATTATCATTAACTGGGCCTATATTCATAAATTCAATAAAACCCATATAATAATCCCACATATAAATTTCACTGCCATCCTCATAATTATGTGCAGAGGTAATCCACCCCAAATCACCATAACCTTCGTCGCTCAATCCTTCAATTTCATAGTAAATACCACAGCCCAAAGTAGACCTTGTCCCAGTTTCATCACAATGAAGGTTACTACCTGCCCCGGCACTATTAAGTGCTGTATCTTCAAAATTACCTTCTGAAATTTCAAAAATCAAATGTTCCATATCAATCCCCGAAATTTCAGAGATGGTTTGCTTCTTTTCATCATTCCATTCAGGTGCCTCTACGATTAAACCATTAAGTTTTTCGTCTGTACCTATACCAACAACATCAATTTCCCCATTCTTTTCGGCATTCCAAATTTTATCGCAAGCTGTATCCAACTCACTCATGGTATAAACACAATCATTTTCATAAACAATTTTTTGTGTAGCACTTCTCAATTTAGCTGGCACACATCCTTTTACTTGGGACACTAAACTCTGTACTTTCTGCTCTTTCTTTGTTTTAATGTGCAACACATCATCTTCAATATACATACCACCATAATCATCTTCATCTAAATTTGCCGACAACACTGACCAAACATCACTTTCAACTTGTAAAAAAGTTTCTACATCGTCGCTATTTAAACTTCTGGGCACTTTATACTGTGCCTTCTTTCTAGCAATTTCTTCTTTACTAGGTTTTTCTTGGTCATACCTCGTATCATTGATTCTGTCCTCACCTGCAAAAGCAGCAGTTGGAACAGTCAGACCCATAATAAGAATAGAAGAAATTATAAGCCTTCCCCATGTATTTTTCATATCTTAACCTCCTCGTACACATAAAAACAAACCTCACAGAAATATAAGATTTTTAAATCTCAAATTCTGCAGCACAAAATTCTACATTGAAAAACGTTTTCCTAATACTATATATCTGCTTATCTAACACATATACAATTCTATATGTTCCGTTATCCAATTCATTGTAATAATCTTCAAGGAAAACAGTTTCTACTGTTTTGTCATTTGGTTTTATTATAGATGCAGAATCATCTATATCTATACCTTTCTCAAAAGGAACTACAATCCATCTACCTCCTTCTAATTTTTCTATTTGAAATTCCCCATATGAATATACAAAAGCAGTTTTATTCTCAAATTCCAAATCAAGCTTAGAATTGTGTATATCTGTATCCACATTTAATACAATTCCAGATGATTCATACTTGTCATAGAAGGTTGTCTCCAAGTTACTCATATTAACATTAGAATCTAAGCCATACCTCAACACCTTATTTAATATTGTAAGAAATTCAATCTTGCTAATATTGTTTTGCGGCTTAAATGTGCCATCCTCATAACCTGCAATTAAATTTAGATCCTCACAAATCAAAATATTGTTAAAGGCATACTTTGATATATCCTGTCCATCTTTAAATTCACAGGTTAGATGCTCTGTTTTACTTTCAAGGTTAAACATTCTAACAATAAATGTTGCTGCCTGCTCCCTTGTTAATAACCCATTCACCTGAGCTACAAAATTTCCATTTTGATCAACAGCTCCTGCATAGACATGAGAATTATACAGCCTAATAATATTTGCATACTCTTTATCTCTTACCGACAAATCTGTAAACGGATTAACTGCATATGTATTATCAGAGAATTTACCAGTAGCAATTAAAATTTCTGCCATATTCCCTCTTGTCAATGGTTCCTCTAATCCTACAGTATCTGAAATAATTCCCCTCGCAAACATATCGCTCACTATTTCACTATACCATTTTGTTGTTATATCCGTACCACTGCCGTTCTCAGCATGAACTTGAGTCGGTATCATAAATAGACTTAATGCTAAAACAAGTACTTTTCTTAACTTATTTTTATTAAAAGTCATAACCCTTCCACCTTCTTTACTGCTTATATATTCATAAAATTTTTCATTTTATATTAACTGCACTTATGGTATAATTAGTTATATCCTGTTTGAAACAGATTTTGTGTTGGTCGCACGCTTCTGCATTTTTCATTCAGGATTTTTTATCACCTCCATCACCAATTTCTTCTTACCCTTCATAAAACCATCCCCTTTCAATTAAATATTAAATAACATTTATATTAGTGATGTTTTTCTTTACTCAAATTAAAATGATCCCAAACCATTATGGATTATCTATATAAATATCCGCAATAATAACCCACATAAGTTCCACTGGCTGTCTTTTCTCCATACGAAAAGGTTAATGTTCCTGTATATGTATATCCATTTTTCTCCATAGATACCTTCAGACTGGCTGGACAAGAAGTTTTAGATGTATATTTGTAATCTTTAATATAAATAGATTTTGTGGCTCTTTCAGCATCATTCATAT
>OJKY01001651.1_pt1 | contig 13058 bp, 13 predicted proteins | sample 1596571 | NCBI WGS metagenome assembly OJKY01 (sample SAMEA4350170, study PRJEB24818) | metagenome | biome: human; feature: gut; material: faeces | place: Denmark | collected 2013-09 | reverse complement strand
GTTCTCCGGCGTTCCTTAGGGACAATTTATGAACCTACCCGTATAACTTAGTATTTGTTCCTGTGGAGGGAGGCTGTGTTTCGGCACAGCCTCCTTTTTCTGCTCATGCGACTTCGTTCGGGATTTCTTCTGCCACGGAATCCACCATACTCCGAGGCAGCTCATCCACCAGGCCGATGTCACGGTAGTAGATGCGTACCTCCTGCGGTGCTGTGCGGGAGTATTTCTCCGCACGCTCTCCGACCTCCACCCGCTTGATGAAGATGCGCAAGATCTCAGCGGTCAGATTCGGAATCTCGCTGTATCGCTTGGCATTCTCAATGAACCGGGCAATATTGGAGCTGGAGTCCTTCAGCTCCTGAAGCCTTACTTCCATGGTGGGGAGCTGCTCCTGGATCTCTTTTTGCTCCGCAGTGTACTCCTGAGAGAGGATGCGATACTGCTCGTCCGGGATGCGGCCAAGCACACTGTCCTCGTAAAGCCGTTTGAACAGCTTCGTCAGCTCGGCCTGGCGCTTCTGCATGGTGTCGATCTTCTTCTGGAGCACTGCGATCTCCTGCTGTGCCTCCTTGCCCTGCTTCTTGCGGATATGCTCTGCAAACCGCAGCTCATTCTGACGAGCGAAGTGTGTGACACGGCGAATATCATCCAACAGGATAGCATTAAGCTCTTGTTCCCGGATATAATGAGCGGAGCACACATCTTTGCCTTTCTTTTTGTAGGTGGAGCACATGAAGTTATTTTTCACCGCATCCATGGTGTGCGCCCGGTGCAGTACCATGGTGCCGCCGCAGTCCAGGCAATAGATCAGTCCAGAGAAGATATTCTGCTCGGCCATGTTGGCTCTGCGCCGTTTGTGCTTTCGGATATCCTGTACGATCTCCCAGGTCTGTTGTGTGACAAGTGCTTCATGTGTATTTTCGAAGCGGAGCTGCTCAGACTCCGGACGCTCAATGCGCTTCTTGTTCTTAAAGGACAGCGTGGTGGATTTCAGGTTGATGGTGTGACCCAGGTAAGTCTCATCCTCCAGAATGCCAGCGACGGTGTTGGTGGACCAGTTGTATGGCTGAGTGATGTCCACTCCGGTCAGTTCCACCCCATGCTTCTGGTAGTAGGAATATCCAGGCGTGGGAATTTTGTCTTTCTTGAGCTGCTTTGCAATCTGGGCAGGACCCTTTCCAGAAACGCAGAGGTCAAAGATGTACCGCACTACCGGAGCAGTCTCAGGATCAGGCACCATGTGTCGTTTGGGATCTGCCGGGTCCTTCATATACCCATAGCGGGGTCGGGAGGACACTCTGGCACCAGTCTCAGCCTTGAGACGAACCACAGAGCGTCCCTTTTTGCTGCAGTCTTTGGCATAGAACTCGTTCATCAGATTCCGGAAGGGCGTGAAGTCATTGGTGGACTCGTACAGGCTGTCCACGCCATCGTTGACGGCGATAAAGCGCACACCATAGCTTGGGAAGATGAGTTCCGTGTACTGACCTACCTGAAGGTACTCACGGCCCAGTCGGGACATGTCCTTGACGATCAGTGTTTCCACCTGACCGTTTTCCATCAGCTCCATGACCTGCTGCCAGCCAGGGCGGTTGAAGTTCGTTCCAGAGTAACCGTCGTCATACAGGAAGAGGGTGTTGGTGAATCCTTTCTCGGCTGCATACTTCTCCAGCAGAAGTTTTTGATTCTGAATACTGTTCGAGTCATCCGTCTTATTTGTTTTCTGCGTATCCTCCTGACTCAGCCGGCCATAGAGGACGGTATATTTTTCGTTGCTTGCCATTGCTACTCCTTTCCGGGCAAGCCGATACGGTAACAACAAACATACCGTATCTCCTGCCCAATGTCTATCCTCAAAGCGAACCTTTTTCTAAATCACTGTCGATGATTTGCAGCATCTGCTCCGTAGGCGTTTTTGCTTCCTCTGCGGTAGAGAAGATGGAACGGACGAAGAATGTTCGTCCGCCCACGATCATCTCCCGGCGAAGTTCCATACCATGTTCTGTTTCGTGATAAGATGTATCCCGGTAGATTGGTGTGATCATGTTTTCGTTCCGGAGACCAATTGCTCGCTCCGGAATATAACCACCCAGAATACCTGTCTCCATATACACTTCGAATTCACTTTTCATAGCGTTCCTTTCTCCCAAAACCAATTCGGGCAACAAAAAAGCAGACCGTCACATGGTCTGCTGCCAAGTCTGTTCTTCTTCGTGATCGTCCTCCTTGTGACCGAGGGCGATTTTCTTTTGTCGTTCTTTCCGGAGGGCCTTGCTGTCTGCGTGGTAGTGCGTGGTGGCATCCTTCACGGGAGCAGGCCCCTGGCCGCGCTCCAAAGCGTGTCCAAGCTGGACCACACCACCCACAGCACCAGCCCAGTCAGCGCCAGGGCCGCCAGTCCCAACAGCAGACTGGTCCATGGAATGTCCGGCAGACTCAGTCTGGGCAGCCTGATACTGGGCAGAGAAAAACGCTTCTCGTTCCGCTTCCCAGCCTGTTCGTTCATCTGCTCCAGATGCTTCACCGCTTTCAGCAGTTCGTCCATCTGCGTCCGAGTCGGAAGCTGCGCCAGCAGTTCGTTGACCTTCTTCAGATAACCAGTCTGTCTCTCGGTGTGGTACCCCAGTGTGTAGAGGTCGCTCAGCAGATCCTCCCACTCCGCTTTCGTAGGATGGTCTTCGGGAGGCGGTGTCAGCTCCTGTGCCGGAAGCTGCGGTGTGGCCTGTGCCATCTGCGCAGGTCGGTTCTTCTCCAACAGCTCGTCCATGGATAATTTCTGCTCTGATCCTGAATTCATATTCCATATTCTCCTTCAGATATTTGTCCCCGAACAGCAGACGGTCACGGCACTGCCAGCCGCTGGGTGTGGTGTAGGTGATATTCCGTCGGGACGCTTCCCAGCGCACCTTGTAGCCCTCGCTCTCCATCAGTGCAATGAACTCCTCACGGCTGGATGCGTGGCGCATACAGTCGTTGATGATATTCATGAGCTGCAGCTTTTTGCTCTGGCCACGGGCTGCGGTGTGATACTCACCGATGGACATGGTTTTGGTTTTCTCTTTCCTGTCTGTTTGCTTAAACACAGGGAGAGAAAATTCCACGCAGACCTGATCGTTGCGCTGCCGCAATTCCTGGAGCTGCTCCTTTGCGATGTGCAGTTTCTTTCCCGTGTCGAAGTTGACCGAGTTGATGAGGAAGTGGGAATGGATGTGTTCCCGGTCTGTGTGGGTACAGACCAGGACTTCATAGCCCTCATAGTACTCAGCCAGCTTCAGCGCCGCCGCATGAGCGGCGACCGGGTCGACCGCTTCCCCTTTTGGAAAGCTCTGCACCATGTGGTAGAACAGCACGCCGTCGGTTTTATGATGCAGACGCTTGGTGGTCATGAAGTCCGCGTAGACAGATTCCGGCTGGCAGTTGATGCCTGTGACCAATCGCTGCCCATCGAACTCAGTTTTCTTGTCCTGCATGGTGTACCGCATCACGGCTCCCATGCATCCGGTGGTCTGACCCCGCTTGTAGTTGGTGAAGCTGATGATCGCCATTTCTCACCACCGCTTTCGTTCCAAGATCAACCGGACAGCAGCGCATAGTTCAGAGAACGCCTGGCGTACACCGTCCAGGTTGACTACCGTGACGCGTCCCATGTGCGCCAGGGTGACGAGCTGATTCAGATTTCTGCCGATGGACTTCAACTCCTTGAGCACTTCTTTCAGTCCGTCAATGACCACCACCTGCTTTCCCAGACAGCAGGCCGTCACATAGTCGCTCATGGACATCCCGGAGCGTTTCGCCAATTCCTTGATGGCCTCCCGGTCTGCGGATGCCATCCGGGTGCTGAATTTGATATCTTTTTTCATGTCGGTTCCTCCAGTCTTTCGTAAAAATGGGGTGTGGGGCAGCGCCCCGCAAACAGGCGGAAGGCGGGCGGCGGCTTTGCCGGTGACCAGACAAACGCGATGCTGGCCACCTCCAAGGAGGTGATTTCCCCGCACCGGACACCCACGCTCCTCCTTCGGCCACAAACGGCCCAACACGGCGTTTCTTTTGTCTTGCGGGAGTTTACTCGCCGCACCTGTAAACCGCCCGCAAATCGCCGCACAGCGCCCCGGCAGGGTCAACAGGGTCGACCGCCGGGACACCCTGGGCATCGTCACTTTCGGCACGGTGCAGCTCAATGAGCCGCCTTCCGTTGCTGCGGCGCACCACAGCGGAAATACCGATTTTCCTTAGTGCGTCAAGGTTTTGCAGAATCTGCCGGGATACTTTCTTGGGTGACATGCGTTCCACACCCACAGGGTCGATTCGTTCAGACAGCTCTGTGGGAGTGCCGATAAATTCGGTTCGGTCACGCATCAGTTCAGAGAGAAGATAGATGATGCGGTCGCCCAGCAGCTCCGGCTGTGTCCGGCTGTCCGACACCAGCTCCCACACATTTTCACCGTTGCGCTCCAGCGTCAGCTCCCGGTATTCAATGTCACGGCCGACGCAGGAGAGCTTCGCTCTGCCGCTGCCTCGCTTTTCTTCCACCAGGGTGAAGCTGGAATCCACCGCACCGCTGATAGCAGTCGTACCAGAGATGCGATTGAACACATCGTCAGCGGTTTCCTTGCGCAGATGATGGATCAGCAGGATGGCGATGCCGCAGGCATCTGCGATCCGTTTCAGCGCAGAGAGGTCGCGGTAGTCGTTGGCGTAGGTTGCGTCGCGAGCTGGACGAACCATCTGCAGCGTGTCGATGATAACCAGTACCGTGTCCGGGTGTGCGGCGATAAATGCGTCCACCTGCTCCTCCAGCCCCTGACCAATGAGGGCGCACTCCGTGCAGAAGTGGACGCTGCTTGGTGCGTCCTCGGTGATCTCAAAGAGCCGGTTCTGGATACGGAGAACGGAATCCTCCAAGCAGAGATAGATGGTAGTGCCTTGCTTCACGGACATCCCCCAGACAGGTTCGCCCTTGGCCACCATGACGGACAGCCACAAAGCCAGCCAGGATTTTCCCACCTTGGGAGAGCCGGCAAGGATGTGCAGCCCCTGAGACAGCAGCGTGTCCACCACGAAGTTGAGCGGCGTCAGCGGCAGGCTCATCAGGCTCTCGCCGTCGATGGTTTGCAGTCGTTTTGTTTTACTCATCAGGATCATCCCCTTGTAAAAAAGATAAGGACAGAACCACACGGCCACCGTGGCTCTTGTCCTTTCACTTGATTATTGGGGGGATTTTGATAAAATGAGAATATCGCAAGACGGTCAGAAAACAGATATAGGACAGAGGAGGTGGCCCTATGCCGCTGGGTACCCAACAGAACAACAATTTCCTGCACCTGACAATGGATGTCTGGCAGGATCAGATCTTTTTTAACGAGACCGTCTACCCGGCCGGCCACTTTGCCGCCGAACTGTTGAATGTTCCCGAGGAGACCATGCGGGAACTGGTCACCCACGGCGGCGCCATCAGCCATCAGGTGGAGGCCCTGGCCAAGGCTGGGCGGGGTGAATTTATCAAACTGCTGGACGGGACCCGTGCCTCTCTGGAGAAGCTGCTGGATGCCCTGTGGCACTGTCCGCCGTACAGCCTGATGGACAAAGCGCAGGAGCAGCGCACATTGGAGGTGCTGCTTTCCCCGGCCTCCCACAACGACCTGCTGAAGCCGGCTTCGCCTGCTCGGGAATTTTTCTTCCGCTATCTGGTGGCTGCCTTCAGCATCCCCCTGGGCATCCAGCACTTTACCATGGCGGCACGCTATTTTGAGGAGGGCTATCTGCGGCGGCTGAAGAAGCGGACAGAGACCTTCTTCGCCATGGCCGCCCACGACTGCTTCAACAGCGAATGGTTCTGGGATATGATGCGTGATCTGCCAATACCGGATGTTGAGCCATTCACCATCACACCGGATCTGAGATCCTCCTATGTCTTTGCCCGACACCCGAAACAGGAAAAGGAAACCGTATTTGTGAACCGGTATTTCTTTGACCATGCCATCAGCTTCTACATCTTTGACCTGATGAACGGATTGCAGCACGGACATGCGCCCAGCCGGTGCTGTGGCTGTGGAACATACTTTCTCACCACCAACGGCCATATGCCGAAATACTGCGATGGCATTGCTCCTCAGGATTCCCGCATGACCTGCCGGCAATACGGCGCCATGATGCGGCAGAAGGAGCAAAACAAACAGCACCCGGTCTACCGCCTGTTCACCACCCGTACCAACACCATCCGCAAGCATCACCAGAGAGGAAAGATCTCCGACGAGCTGCGCAATGAAGCGCTGTATGTAGCGGAGAGCCTGCGAGATAAGGCGCTCATGGACAACGACTATGCCGCCAGCGGCTATGCAAAGGACATGGAGCAGGAAGCAATCTATGCCCAGGCGAGAGCGCGCCTTGCCCGGGAGGACGGGCCATGAGTATGTACCGCTGCGACGATCTCTGCCCGAGTAACGAGGAGCTGGCCCTGCGGATACAGGACGGCGATCCACAGGCCGCCCCGCTACTGCTTTCCCAAAACGAGGGATATCTGACCATGCTGGCCACAAGCTACTGCGAGCAGTTTTCTCAGGATTTTCTGGTGGACGACCTCAAGCAGGAGGGGGCGCTGGCGCTGCTGGACGCAGCGACGCGGTTTGATCCCTCCTATGGAACAAAGCTGCTGACCTATGCGACCTCCGCCATTGAGACAGCCATGCGGGACTGCGCCGCCCAGGGTTCCTTCTCTCTGTCGCTCCCGCTGGACCGTTACCGCCAGCTGCGCCAGGTGGCATTTATCTATGCCACGCATGAGCAGGACGCCGAAACGGATCTTCTGACCGCCATTCAAGAGAAGTTGGAAGTCTCCGTCAAAGTGGCCAAGCGTCTGCTGGAAGAATACCGTACCGTGTTTCAGATCGAGTCTTTGGGCGAGCGTGTATTTGATCTTGGTTGTGGTGGTGACCCCGCCAAGGCCTATGACCGCTTCATGCGCCGGACGCTACTCCTCCAGCGTATGGAGGAAGTGCTGAGCCCCAGAGAGCTGAATTTGGTGCGCTATTATCTGGGGATCGGTCAGCCCAACGAGCAGGGCATGACCTTTCAGGAACTGGCTATCCGGCTCAACTACAACGGCCCCAGTGGCGCGGAGAAAGTGTATAAGAGCGCCATCCGGAAACTGAAAAAGCAGTTGAACGGCGGCGCGTATGGCCAGTGGCTCTCCATCCAGAAAGCTATTCGCAAGGCCAGAGCGGATGCAGAGGCTAATTCCGGTTACTATGTGCCGCCGCAGACCACCTGGCTGGACGAAAAAGAACTGGCGGAGCGGTTTCTCTGTGAAGTCGTTTCGCTGATCTACGTCCATGAGGTCTTCAGCGACGCATTGGAGCAGGAAACAGAATAAGCAGTGCAACACCAGACTTTGACCTGATACCGCACTGCTTTTCATTTATCCTATGTTCTCAATTTTATTTCTGTTCTCGTAAAAAACCTGTGATTAGTTTAATCAAATTTACTATTCACCATTGAAAACAGCTTTTCAAACCGCCCAATCGTCTCTTCCGAGAAAGAAAGTGTACCAATATTTTTTGCCATATAATTTGCGGGAGAATAGTGGTTGAAGGACCTATTACCATTTAGCCGCTTTAATTGAGACATTATCGGCCTATCCATATCGAGATCAGAAATCTGCACAGATGCGCCAAATGCTCCGTTATACAGAGTGAGATATTCTTCTTTGCTGAACAAGTCCTCAATATCGGCAAAGGTCTGTTCTATAATAGAATGATAGTACAGAATCTTCTTGTCAGCGATAATTTTTTGCTCAACCATTCGCTTTAATCGAACCTCAGCACCTTGATCCGTAAAGGTGTCAAGCAAACATACTGTGGATAGTTCATTACCCCGCATAAGCGAAATAAAAGTTGCAATCTTATCTGCTCCACCTACTGGGACAATGGTAACATCATCAGACAACCCCTCTTTTCCCATATCTTTCAAAATGGTGGAGAAGTGGTTGAGATAAACCAAATCCGAAATACCCTCTACCAAAAGATTTTGAGGCGAAACATATAGATTCTGAGCAATTGTATAGCCTAATGCTGCCTGCAACGGAAACAGGGTATCCGAGTCTTTTTCTTCAACGGCGTCCGATACAACACTCCCAATTTTAGGATTCTGTGTATCATAGACAGTTCGCACTTCGTTGAGTTTTAGCGAATCAATCATGAAAGGCGAATGCGTTGTGTAAATAACTTGATATTCAGGCGCAAGCTTTTCGTCTATAAATCGCAACAGATCATTTTGTGCAGAAGCATGAAGGCTAAGGCCGGGCTCGTCCAATAACAAAATATATTTGCTATTCTTATCTCCTTGAATTTTACTAAACCACACAAGAAAAGAGAAAAACCACAGGAAGCCTTTGCTTCGATTTTTCAGAGGGAGTGTTACTCTATGTTTTGAATTATAGATTCTGATGTTAAGATATCGAACATTATTAGTTGAGTGTTCAATATCAAAGCGAATTTCGAGGTTTTGGTTGGTTGTCCAATACTCAAACATATCATCGGTGATAGAGTTCGATGTCGCTTCCAGTTGGGCTTTAAAGGCCTCAAAGTTAGCCTCGGATTGAATGTCAGAAACCTGTAATCCGCTCAATTCAAACAGCGCCTTTGCAATTTTGAATTCTTCACTTGACAAACTTCCCGTTGGCGTTCCTGCGGCGAATTCGTTCAAATTAATCCTGCAAGGGAGGCTAAAATAATCGCTAAAATACCATAGTTTAGGAATTGCTGGTAAGATATGGGTTAAATAAATATAGCCTTCTAATGGATTCTTACATTTTCCAGCACCCTTCTTGATTTTGCTTAGCTCACCCTGAATTTCTGTCATACCAGGTGTAGTTTCATTTTCGGAAACCACATTTTCTAAATCCGAAAATGAAGCTGCGGCACGGAGGAGTTCTTTGCCCTGATCACCTACATCAAAAGAAGTGATTAGCCAGTTTTTGAATACATCAAAATTGACCGACACGCCAGATGCAGTGTGAGTGTTATCATAATAACAGGTTCGTGAAAAAGTCTGCTTCGATATAATGCCTTTTCCAAGGTCATCTTCCACAGATTTGACATCTGCATCAGACAATTCATATTCACAAGTAAGAACAGCTGGATTTTCATTTTTCGCCTTTATGAGTTCACTGCGAGGATAGTCTAAATCTTTATTGAATTGAAAGTCTGCGTTATCCTCAAAATAATTTGACTTCGCCAGAGCTTCCAGTAATGCGGTTTTGCCAGATTCATTTTTTCCCACAATACGGGTTATACGCTCCTCGACTGTGTAGGACTGTTCTGTTAAAAAACTCTTATATTTGTGTATTGTAACCTTTTTAAGTAGCATGTTCAGTCACCTCTTTCAGTCATATAATGACCGTCTAATTGCGTCACGATAAACATTTTGCTCGGGTAGATCGACTGCAGAAAACGCTTCCTGTACTTTGTACACGGTTGTACAGTACTCCTCTACAATGCCTAAGGGGCGAATTTTTCCGTCTTCCGTCGAAATATCTGTAAGGTAGTCATAAGCTACAAAATGGATAGCGGCAGGTTGGGTTGGAAATTGAGGAAGTTTTTCTTTGCCGCCTAACCGTTCAAGTACCCTATCATATACAGGCTTGGGACATACAAAATATAAACCGCTTCGACAAAGCTCTTCGCGCTGAAGCACCTGGCCTTTATAGATGATTTGAGGAATAATTCGCTTCGACACATTCTCCCAGTTCAACCCAACAGTATCCTTTTCAACCTCATGCCGCTCAATCAATGCACGACGGGCATTTTGATAAGAGCCTGTCGTGTCAATGGTTTGCACTTCAATGGCGGTGAATTCTGTTAGTTCGCCGGAGCCGTCCAGCCGGGCTAAAATCCAGTCAACATAATACGAGCCTCTCCCTTTCCGTTTGGGCAACGGTAACTCACCGCCCCATCCGTGACCAAAAACAGCCACAGCCCCATGCTCCTCTTTTGCTTTGGAAACTGCAAGTCTACCAGCATACAGTTTATACTCTGCACCAAACGCCTTCTGTGCCACTGTAGAAAGCATTTTATAATTCTCGGCGTAGATTCTATTTGGACAGCAGATTACATCAGGTGACCCCGGGGTAACCTGTCGTACAGAGCACACACCGGAAAGTGTTCTATTTGCCTTATCTCCAAGCGCTTTTGTGCAATATGAGGATAGGAAGGGACACACTTGTTTAGATACATTTTGCAATGCGATATCCGAAGCATCCTCTGCGCGATAACCAAAGATCTCTGAAATATAGCCAGACATAGGTCAATCCTCCGTTTCTAAAACTGATCGTAAGGACAAGCCAACGGCCTGTGCCAGTAGTGGTGGAACAGCATTTCCGACCTGCGCAAACTGTTCAGCAAGATTTCCAGTAAATACAAAATGATCCGGGAAAGACTGTAAACGAGCTGCCTCGCGCACAGTAAAGGAACGATTCTGTTCATAATGAAAGAACGCTCCCCAATGTGGATCACATTTTGTCAATATGGTTGATGCTAACCCATCAGGCAATACTCGACCGTATCTTTTCGTATGATCTGATTTCCTTGCTCTCTGCATTCCTTTTGGGAGTAAATCATCGGGAATATCCGTCCAATTTCCACCTGGCTTAATATACTCCAACCGCTTTAGATTTACGGGGGACAGCCGAGGCGCCTCATGATTTAATACTCCAACAGATCCGATCCGAGATCTACGCTGGTAATCACAAAAAGCATCACAACGATATTCCTTAATTGGAGCACCCTGTTCTCCGCTTTCTAACGGCGGCAAGTCTCCAATTGCTTCATAAACCGTAACAAAATTTGCGTTCGCTTCCGGCGATGGCGCTTTAATAATAGACTGTCCGTCAAATGTACTTGTAAAATTGGCTCGAATAGGAGCGTGGTAAATGGGTTCAGGGTATGCACCTGAGGGCAGTGATCTTCCACGCACACCCAGCACAACAGTACGCCAGCGCATTTGGGGTACTCCATAATAGGGGGCTCCCAAAATTCTTACATCTGCACCGTAACCCAGTTCTGCTAATGCATCCAAGATGGCGTGGAGTGTAGCTCCATGTTCAAAGGATACCAATCCTGGCACATTCTCAATTAAAACTGCTCGTGGGGCAAAAGTGTAAACAAACCGAAGATACTCTTTGAACAAATGGTTTCGCTCGTCAAGCGTAGTGCGAATGGGGGCATTAATAGAAAACCCTTGACAAGGAGGGCCACCTGCAATTAAGTCAAGTTCTCCTCGCTCGATACCCAAACTTTTCAAAACTTCATTTGCATCTAATTCTCGAATGTCGGCAGTAAATACTGTAGTGTTAGGATGATTCTTCTGGTAAGTCTGCGCATATACAGGAACAATCTCAGAAGCAAATAAACTATGGAATCCGGCTTCGGAGAGCCCCTCAGAAAGGCCACCTGCTCCGGAAAACAAATCTATCATCTTTAATCTTTCAGAACTCATAATCATTTTCCCTTTGCTTAGTTAAATCAGCTTATTAATATGTCATTTACTTACTGGCTGAAGTTCCATTATGTCTGTTAAGTCACAGTCTAAGGCAGAACATATCCTAACAAGAATATCTGTAGTAACATTTTCGTTTTTTCCCAGTTTAGCCATTGTTCCTGAACTCAAGTGTGCCAAGAAGCGTAAATCGGTCTTGTTCATGCCTTTATCAATTAGCAATTTCCATAGCTTGTTATAACTGATTTCCATTTTGCACCTCGCTCTTGCGTGATCGTTTCTATTGTATCACACAGCTCGAAAAAACGCAATTATTGTTCGAGATTACGAATATTATATTCATAAAAACAATCTTATTTTTCTGAAACACTCGTCATTTATTTCCGCAATCACTATATGAAGTGGTCAGGCGGAAGCTCAACCTTTTTTGGCGTTTTAAAGGTACTGTTGCACTTCTCAAAAATGACATTTAGCCATTCTTGTTAGGTACGCATCTAAAATATATTGCGTTCTACGCACTAAAAACGATTTTAGACGGTTTGTAACAAGAAAGGCATGCAGCATCAGGCTTTGTCCTGATGCCGCACTGCTTTTCATTTATCCCATGATCCCGATTTTGTTGCCGTTCTCATACATATCCTCGGCGTATTCCATATGATTGGGACCTTGGCTTTCTATCCAGCCGAAGCCCGGCACATAGACCATGTTGTCCGATACGCTGTTCGGTGTCGGGGCAGGCTCCGGTTCTTGCTGTGGAGTGGCATTCTGTTCAGGTGGGACTGGTACTTCACTCGCTGGGGGCGTTTGAGCAGGCGATGGATCCGGGACAATGTCAGCTTTCTCAATTAGTTCCGGCAGTGTTGTTTCCACCTTTTCTTCCTCTGGTGATATGACTTCTTCTATTTCTGGTATCTCCGGAACTTCGGGCTGTGTGGCGATTACAGCGGCTGGCGTAGGCAGTGCGGCTGTTTCCCCGGCTGGTTGGTTCTGTGGCCACACAGTGGCCCACAGGGCCAGACAGGCGGCAAACGCTGCGACAGTGATGATTCGTTTCTTCATGTTGCTTCCTCTTCTCCAGACATGGAAAGAGCGCCCAATCTCTTCAATGTACAGCGAGAGACTGAGCGCTCTTTTTCAAATTGATTCAGTTCCATGGAGAGCTGCCACGCCAGCTCAAACCCAGAGATAAAGCTGTCAATGGATCGTTCCTCCGCCATCATACTTTGGGCATCTATGATTCGCAGTACCAGCCGCCGTTCCGGCTTCTCCAGCACTTTGATCAATGCCTGGTGGCATTCTTCCACTTCTTGCTTCTGCTCAGAAAACTCTGGTAGGGTATAGAAGCAGTCGTACAGGTCCTTGAGTAATGTTTTCATGTGTTGCACCTCCTGGTAGCAACACACATTACCACATAGTAGGTTGAAAAGCTACTAAAATATTGAGAAGATGAGTAAATATTAGCAAACAGCCGCAAGTCATTACTTTTAATGACTTGCGGCTGTTTCATTTGTTCCGTACCGGCAGTGCCCCTGGGGATTCAGTTTGTTTCCCTATGAGATGGAGCACTT
>OJKY01001642.1_pt1 | contig 13135 bp, 10 predicted proteins | sample 1596571 | NCBI WGS metagenome assembly OJKY01 (sample SAMEA4350170, study PRJEB24818) | metagenome | biome: human; feature: gut; material: faeces | place: Denmark | collected 2013-09 | reverse complement strand
CGGAATACAACGATTTGATTGTCGAAATGACCGCCCAGCAACGCGAATACACGGTGGAAACGCTCGTGTCCCATTTTCACAATCAAGTCTGTTGTGCGACGGTGGTCGAATTGTACGATAAACTGATTGACGACATGACGCGCGGCGGAAAACTCGGCAATGCAGGTGTTTACAAATACTCCCGTACATCGTTGCTGAAATTCACGGGGCAGCGGTTGCAAATTCCGTTCAGCGACATTGACGCCGTATGGTTGCGTCGTTACGAGAATTGGTTACGGACGAGCGGTTGCGGAGATACGACCATCAGCCAACTCTTTCGCACGTTGCGTAGCGTGTTCAACAAGGCCGTCGAATTGCAGTTGGTGAAACGGGATTATTACCCGTTCGATACCTATAAAGTCAGCAAATTCGATACGCGGACGAAGAAACGGGCCATCACGAAAGAGGACGTGCGCAAGGTTATTGCACTCGATTTGTCGCAAGGCTATCCATCCGAACGATTGGCACGGGATATTTTCGTGTTCAGCTATTTCGGAGCGGGGATTAACTTTGCGGACATCGCCCTGCTGAAATACGGCAACATACGGGACGGACGGGTGCAATACGTTCGCAAGAAAACGGGCAAGCCGATTAATTTCCTGCTGACGGAAGAAATGCGGAATATCATTGCCAAATACCAGCGACAAGGGCAGACGGATGAAGATTATATTTTCCCGATACTCGACCGCCGTGTGCATAGAACGGAACAGCAGAGATATGACCGAACGCACAAGGTGCTGACGAACACGAATCGCTGGTTGCGTAAAATCGGACAGCGGGTCGGCATCGAACATCTGACTACCTATGTCGCTCGGCATACGTTCGCTACGGTCTTGAAAAGGTCAGGTGTAAGCGTAGCCCTCATTTCCGAATCATTGGGACACTCCGACCTATCTACCACGCAAATCTACCTCGATTCATTCGAGAACTCGCAGATAGATGCGGCTATGCAGCATTTATTGTAGAGAGGAGCAAGGACAAACTTTGTAAAAGGGTCTAAAAGATAAACCCTTTTACAATGTCTGTCCTCACTCTCTACTTAACCAGTAGCAACAGTTCATAAAAGACAAGGACAGACATTGACAGGGGGTCTATAATTCATACCCCTTGACAATGTTTGTCCTCTTACTGACTGAATTTTTATTGTAGATACCAGCATCGGAACCGATAACGATTACCTATCAACTGAACGAACGTTGCAAAACCTTACCCGAAAAAGTATCGTTATCCTACTTTATAAAGGCACTCGATATGCAAAATCAATATCGGAAGATTATAGAACGAGAACAACAAACCGAAGCAGATTTCAGCGGTTTTGCATTTTAGATATACGGCCCCTGTGCTTATGCACGAGGGCTTTTTCATTTAATAAGAGAGGGTGACATATTTTGAGGATTAAGGAAATTTGAAATAACGTCACATATTTTCTGCTTTAGATATACGTCAACAACTGCTAAAATCCACCTGCCTTACGGCAAATTTTGCAACGTAAGGTTTTGATAAGATTTTTTATTGACATATGCATTAATAACCAATTTATTATGAAACAATTGTAAGGTTGCAATTTCCGAGATTATTGAACTCGAAAGTTTAACTTTGTTAAACAGATATTACCTGTTTATGACCAGTAAATCACATATGACAATTCAATGGAGAAACCTACTCCTGACAGCAATAATTTGTTGCTTGGAATTGCTGTTTCTTATTACTCCTCCAAGTCAAGCGCAACCACTCCAGACAGAACAGCCTATTGCCATTTGCAAAGACAAATTCTATCAGACTGCTTTTGATGAAATAACGGCGATGCTTGACGGAAAAGCAGAATTGAGTGTAAAACGGAGTGTATTTCTTCTTGAATGGGCATTTTTGCAAGGGCAGTCAGACTACACGGTATATTGCCAACAGATCGCTAAGATTGCAGATGAACTCAAAGCCTTTATGCGGCTCAATAACCTGAATGAACACCCAATCGGCGGCAATATGGCATTATTCGAATTTTTCACAAACGATAATCCACTGAACGGATATAAATCATATATGTATGATTTCGACGATTATATGGGCAAAAATGACTTTACAAAAATGTTCGTCACAAAGCTTATGCGCACCCATTCGGGACAATGCCGCTCGTTGCCGCTTTTCTACAAAATACTTGCAAACGAAATCGGAGCGGAGGCTTATATTGCTTATGCTCCTATGCACTCATTTATTAGGCACCATAACGAAGATGGCAGCAAGCTGATTAATGTGGAGCTTACAAACTATTCGATGCCCAGAGAGGTATTTATTATTGAAAGAAATGGGGTTACACAGCGAGCTATTGAAACTGGTGCTTACATGAAGCCGTGTGATGACAGAGAGATTATCATTCAACTTCTAGTCGAACTGACATATGGTTATGAGCGCCTTTATAGTGCTGACTCATTTGTAGAACGTTGTATAAAGACAGTTTTACGATATGACCCGAACAATCTTCCTGCGTGGATGCGGGTTGCGGACAAGCTGTATTGCGACGGCGTAGCCTATCAGCAGGAGTTACGTCGCAAAGGCTTGCCTGAAGATAAGTGGTCACTCAATAATTATGCACAATATCAAGTGGCTAAGAAGAAAATCAGCGACTTGGGTTATGTCGAAACATCTCCTGAAATGTACGATGCATGGATGAAGGATATTCAAAACGAGATAGAACGCAGAAAACAAACAGCAACTAACCATTAAATCATACTGCCATGAGAACGAAAAACTTAATCGCAATTTGCATTTTTACATTATTAATTGTAGATTTGACTTACGCAAGATGGCCGACGGTCGATCCCCATGCAGAGAATTACTATCCCCAAAGTCCGTATGCATTCGTAGGTGGTAATCCGATAAATAATACAGAGCTGGACGGCAAAGACTGGTACAGGAATGAAAATGGCGACATGATGTGGCGCCGTATGCAGGATGAAACATATAAAGATGACAATGGCGTTATTTGGACGAATGCAGGAACGACCTATTTACACCAGAGAAAAGATGGAAGTGCCATTTATTTTATGCAGAAAACGAACGACAATGGAGACTTGACATTATCGCCACATGGTTTTTCAAAGAATGAAATGGCTGTTTTCGGATTATTCCATTCCGAAAAAGCTATGATGGCTGCAATCGACGACCATGTGAATCCCAGTGCAGGCAGTTTTGCCAAAATGGTTGGGGCCGAAATGGCCGCTCAATGGACAGACCCTTACTTGTTGACAGGAGGAGCCGCTATCGGAGTGACGGCAATGGGAATAAATAACTCTTTCGGGAGAAGGAAAGGTGCACCGAAGCCAACTCCAAATTTCGTATCTCCGACTAATACACCCCAAACTCCAATGATTAACCCTCCTGCTGGGCTCAAAGTTAGAATCATGCCACCTACACAGCAATATCCTAATGGATATTGGGTATTAGAAAAACCGATGCCGCAAGGAGGATACCAAAAAATAAATCCTACTACTATGAGGCCTGGAACAAGGGCTGAAACACACATCCCATTACCACCCAATTATTATAGACGTTAAAATAATTACAGCCATGTATAAAATACCAAAAGAGTTTGATTCGCAGGCCTTAATCGGCAAACCAATTGTACAGATATGTTATACGATTAATAGTGTGTGCTTATATTGGGACGGAGGATATATTCAAATAATGGGGGCATTCTCGATATTATATGACAATAAAACGTATTCCTATCAGGAAATATATCCCATTGATCAAGACTATAATCTTTTGCTACTATTAGATAAGAAAATTATGAACATAGATATTTCCGACACAAGGGATTCACTAATGATTCTCTTTGAGAACGGTATGTCTTTAACTTTATATAGTGATGCAAATTACGAGTCTTTTGAAGTGAATTTTAATTCAAAAAGAAATATTTTTTGAAAATCAAAAAAATCAATTTAAGGCAAAAAACTCAATCCTGATGCACATTATAAGAGGGGAAAATAGTAACAACTTATGGCACGCCAAGAAATTGAAAATATGTCAACGGAAATTATTGAGTTAAAAAAACAGGAACTCGACCTACTTGTCAAACACTCTTTAATTGAGAATCTGCATACCACTACTCAGCAGGGAAATAAAATTCTATTGTCAGAAACAAAGTATTATTTTGAATCTTTATTAGAGAAATTGTCGAATCTTTTAATTAAGGAAGGAATTGATTCAAAAACAAACGAACCCAATGAGCTGGGATTAAAAATCGAGACTTTAATTGACATTGTAAGTAGAGTTGTCTATTCATCCAAATAAGTTTTTGATATTTTCAAAAACAGATAGGATTTATTCAAAAATCCTTCAATGTCATCAATCTTAAGAGCCATTCACCACATGAGTGGCTCTTATTTGTATCTACTCCACACAAGCCGATACACCAACTAAAGCCCCCTCCCCTTTGCCGAATGTAAAATCTTTTCAGATATGAAAACACTTGACAGGAGAGCGGCGGAGATTTTCCGCAAAATGTTAGCTTTACAAACAACCAAAATCGACAACTCGGACGGTACTTATATGCCCGTCCACATCGAACTAATCGGCCGCATCGACAAGTACGACTTTTTCTCGCTGGCTCATTACGGACAGCAGAACGGCGATGCCATGCGCGACCCCGAAATGCTGTTTGCCCTGCACAATGAAACTCGGCAATTCATTCCCTACTATTATCGCAACGACTATTGCGGTATCGAGCAGAACAGCGTCAGATGGTCGGAAGATGGAATAGCGTTGAACCCTCGCTTGCAGGCCAGCCACACAACATTTGCGAACCAATGGCTTCGTAACATAGCCGCACAACAGGGAATCCAATGACGGCACAGCGATTGGTGGAGAATTGCGTATTGACGAATCAGACCGCAGTCGTGGATGAAATGCTGAATAAGAACCTGCTACCCGAGGAATATATCTATCCATTCTTGGGTGATATTATGGAATGGTGGTTGATTGATGCGTGGCTGGCCGAACGTCTGAAACGGGAGGGAGAGGTTATTATCGAGGAATACGGGTGCTGTTGGTGGGGACGATTAGCCAGCGGGCAGTCTATCTGTATGGACAGCGTGATACGGAAAATTACAGGAGAGTAAAACTACAACCGTATTTCTATTTATTGGAACGCATAAATTACAGAATTTAGGGGTATTGTAATCTCTACAAGATTTTACTACCCCTAATTTTCGTTTTCGTGTTGGCATAAAGTCGATAACTGCCAATACAAACTATTTGCACATCACAATTACGGCATTTATGCAGACATAATCCCAAAACCTTTTATCCCCAAGTTAGAACGAACAAAATTGCAATTCCATAGGCTCCGCTATTGGATAGAAACTTTGTTTTTGAGAACTTTGCGGCATAATAATAGCAACAGCACCGAGAAATCGGAAAGATGTTTTGCATTTTCCATCGAATATGTTACTTTTGTGGTAACATATTGAATACACGGAAAGTGTAGCTTATTCTCGTCAGACGAACGTAGGAAATTCGACCGAAGAGAGAATAGGTGAACATCTTGCCGCGTCATATCCATTCATGGATATAGGCGTGGGGCTGTTGCTTATTTATCTTCAAGGTTTCCTACGACCTGTCTGACTAAAATAAGTTTTCAGCACCACGCTTTCTGTTTATTTAAATCAAAAAAATAACCGTCGCGGTGGTGCTGGAGCGATATTTTTTCAGGTATGAAAAGAAAATTACTGTCATTTTTATTGATTTTTATCGCGATACCATTCGCAGGAATATCATCCCCTAACATTAAGCATAATGTTATTGAGGCTCCTTACCAATGTAATGTTTTGAAAGAAAAAAAAATCTTTCAAAAAAAGATTTCGAGATATAAGGACATCGGGGAGGTTTATTCTATTTGAAATAGAATTTGTAAACAGAGATTCAGTAGCCCATCTTGTTGATTATTCTTGTTTCTGTGTAATTGATAATAATGGAAATGAATATGAAGTACATCCTTATGCGACAATGGTTAAGCAAACAGAACTTGAAGATATTAGACTTCTTAAAGACGTTGATGTTTATGGATTTAGTAATCAAACTATAAAATCAAATTTTGGGATACGCGGATGGTTAATATTTGAAGTGCCTGCCATTGGTGAATACAAAATAAAATTTCGGGGATATTTAAAATAATGCCTTAATGTAAAATCCTATTTCAAACTTAAATTCTACAATTATGAAAAAACGATTATACTGATGTTTGTCGCTGCTTTGACCATGACCTCTTGCTCTGTTGTGCATAAAACAGCAACCACCCGTGATGTAACAGCTCCTCTTGCTGCCGCTGTAATTAGTGATTTGGATGTTGCTAATCAGAAAATTACTTATACTCTCGTACCGACCAAAAAGGTACGAAAAGGCGGATTAAAAAATTGCATCAATACTGCTATTAGTGAGGCTCTTGCAAACAATGGTGGCGGCGATGTGTTGATTGAAACGCAAGAAGCTATTGTTATAAGAACAGGTCTTTGGGGAAGAAAAATCAAATCTGTAACGGTAACTGGTTATCCTGCAAAATATAAGAATTTTAGGGCGGCTGATGAAGAAACTGTAAAAGCAGGAATAATTAGTGGAAGCCTTGTAAGACATGAAGTAAAACGCAAATAATTTTTTTAAATATCCTCGAAGTTTGGACAGACTTACATTAGTAAGTTTGTCCTTTCTTTTTTACTTGCACAAGTCACAAATTTTTCGTATATTTATATCATAATCAGAGATTTATTTAACAACATAAATTTTAGCTAAAATGAACAAAACACCAAAAACAGAATGAAAAATTGGCAAGCAGAAACAGGATGATTTACAAATATCCTACATTGCCAAATCCGTAGCCTATAATGATTATGACGGAGTTTGCCTATTTGTCGGGAGAAAAGAAGATGAAACCGTCCCGTTTACCTTTTACTATTTCTTTGCATTGGACATCGACCAGCAGCAACCCGTAAAAATGACATTTCAAAGACGAGGGAAGCCGATAGTTTCAATGTCTTGTCCGTTAGAAGATATAAAAGGAGATATAACGCTAATCATGCCTAACGTTATTGAGTTTTCAAATTCCGCAGAGAGCGTAAACCTGTTTGCCGTTCACAACAAGAGCGACGCCGTTAGCTTTACATATACAGCAACAGACGGAACACTGAAAGATTTCAAATTCCCGTTAGCGGGGTTCAATGAAAAGTATTTAGAGCAATTTATATAAAGATAATCCTCGGCCATGCGGTCGGGGATTTTTATTTATAAAAATCAAAGCTACTGAAAACTGATAAAAACGGGAAAGCGGCAGGAGGGGAAAATTTTGCGCCGATTTTCTGTCGAGAGAGCAAGGACAGACTTTGCGAAAGGGATATATTTATAGGCCCCTTTGCAAAGTTTGTTCTCGCTTATTCAAATATAAGATTATCAACTAATTCACTATTGTTTAACCAGCATTGAGTTTATACAAATGTGTCAACCAATGTGTCAACTGAACGAACAGCCAGCGAAAAAAGATTCCCTAAAAAGAATTGAAGACTTGCAGGAATGATTTATTTATCATACATTTGCACTCGCAATTCAGCAAAAGGGGAGCTTAGCTCAGCTGGTTCAGAGCGTCTGCCTTACAAGCAGAGGGTCGGGGGTTCGAATCCCTCAGCTCCCACGACCGAAACCATCCAGGACAGGATGGTTTTTTATACCGGGAGCATAGCTCAGTTGGTTTAGAGCGCCTGCTCGACAAGCAGGAGGTCAGCGGTTCAAATCCGCTTGTTCCCACAAGCGGAAAAGCCTTTCGGATTCGTTCCGGAAGGCTTTTCTGTCGGATTGCGGCAATGCCGCTCAAGAAAAAGACGGATACCTGCGTATCCGTCTTTTGTTATGGGAACAGGGCATTTGCTATTTGCCGGTCGCCTGTTCGCGGCTGTTGCCCGGGCAGACCTTCACCAGAACGACGCCGTGGGGTGCAACGGCGGTCTCGAACTTGTCGGTGCACTCCGTGAGGTCTTTCTGCCGCCACAGGTCGCGCACGGTCTGTTTGCCGCGCAGTCCCAGCATGCGGAGCGTGAAATTCATCTTCACGGCCTGCCAGCCCCGGTTGAAAAGCCCGACGGCCATCGAACCGTCTTCGAGGTGCTTGGCGTAGATCACCTGGTCGCCTTGCTGCCAGACGGGTACGGCCTGAAGGCCCAGCGGGTCCTGGTTGACGTCGATCACCTCGTCGTTGGTCAGTAGGCTCCGTGTGAAGTCGTCCATCTGTGCCATGTCGCAGCCGATCAGCAGCGGCGCCGCCAGCAGCGACCAGAGGCTGATGTGCGTATACTGCTCGTCGGCCGTGAGCTGCGTGTAGTGGAGTTTCGGACCCCAGCCCACCATGCCCACGACCAGCATGTCGGGGTCGGCCCAATGGCCCGGGCGGTTGAAGGGCAGCCAGCGGTCCTGGCTGAACCCGATGCTGCTGATGCTCTCCCACGTGTCGCGGATGTCGCCCGTCGTGCGCCAGCAGTCGGAGTACTGCATCCACTGGGGTGCGTCGCCGTAGGGTGCGCTGTTCGAGAGGCTGTAAACGACGTCGCGGTCGAGGGTCCGAAGGGCGTCGTGCATCTCCTTGACATGGTAGTAGTCGAGCGGATTCCAGTCGTACTTGAGGTAGTCGATGCCCCATTCGCCCCATTGCTTCACGTCGGCCTCCACGAAGGAGTAAGGGCCGAGGTGCCAGACTTCGGTCCGGTCCTTCCAGTAGTTACCGCCCTCTTTCTGATAGCGGTAATGTTCGTTGTGCCGGCCTTTTTTGATCCACTCGTTGACGCCGTCGGGGTTGTCCGAGTAGCTGCCGATGTGCGCGGCATAGGTCCCGATCCACGGCGTGGAGTAGATACCCACCCGAAGGCCCATGTCATGAATGGCGCGCGTGAGGCCCTTCATGTCGGGGAATTTCGCGTTCGGCTGGATCGCGTTGTCCTTGCCGCCGCGTTTGCCCTGCCAGCCGTCGTCGATGTTGATGTAGGACCAGCCGTGGTCGGCGAGTCCGCTTTCGACCATCGCGCGTGCCGACGAGAGCACCTGTTCCTGCGTGACGTCGCGCGCCCAGCAGTTCCAGCCCATCGGCGGGGTGAGTGCGATTTCGCTCCCCACGACGATCTTCAGGCTGCGCTCGCTGCTGCCCAGTGCATTCGTGGCTTTCAGGTGCACGGTATATTCGCCCGGTGCGGTTACGCGTCCCGTGATCCGTCCGGTCTTGGGGTCGAGTTTCAGCCCTTTGGGAAGCCCTTCGGCCGAGAAGGTCATCGGACGAATGCCCGTCGCGGCGATCGTGTAGAGGAATTCCGAACCCGGACGGACGCCGAAGACGCGCGCGCCGTTGATGCGCGGGGTGTCGGCGGGTTTCGGGGTCAGGATGTATTTCGACATGTCGGGCGCACTCTGCGCCGTGGCCTGCCCGGCCGCCGCCCCGCCGCAGAGTGCGGCCAGGGCGAGGGTCGTCAGGTAAAGCAGAATCGGTTTTTTCATCGGGGCGAAAAAATTGGGGTTTGAGTTCATTTCGTTTTTTCCGCCAGGACCGGAATGAATTCCGATACGGAGTACAGTTTGTTGCGGTTGCTCGCGTTTACGGCCAGCCGTACGTAGCGGCCCGAAACGGTCCACTGCTCGGCGGCGTAGGTTCCGGTCGTCGACGTGTTGGTCTTGTCGCCGAAATCGAAGTCCTGGGCTTTCGTCCAGTTCTCGCCGTCGTCCGAAAGTTCGACGTAGCCGGCACGGAGGTCGGTCACGTAGGAGTCGCTGCGGCGGACGAGCGTCATGCCGCACCAGTAGTATGTCTTGCCCATATCCCATACGGTCGATGCCTCGTCGGGGTTGATGTCGCCCTCTCCGATGGTGTTGTAACGGCTTTCCCAGCGGGTGACCAGATCGCCGTCGATCATCAGCTCGGGTCCGCGGCCGGTGTAGTAGGAGCTGCACGAAACGAGACTCCATTTATTGCGGCTGTCGTAGATCGGGAGCAGCGAGATGTGGTAAAGCACCGTGTTCTTCTCGCCGATCTTGAATTTCGAATTGCCCTTGAGTCTTACGGCCAGCGTGTAGTAGCGGTCTGCCGTCAGGTTCGATTTGTCGACTTTGATGGTCGAAACCGCTTTGTTCGAGCCGGCTTCCAGGTTGGCCGCCGTGAAGGCGTAGGCGCTTTCGGGCAGCGGGATGTATTGCGTGCCGTGCTCGGCGTTATAAGCCGCGAGCACCGCATCGCCGTGTTCGTATTCCATCTCGGAATCCCACTTGTTGTCGAATTCGGTGTAGGCCGTGAATTCGAGTGTGTTGGCATCGGCGGCGCTCAAGTCGCTTTCCACGACACCGGCGTTCTCGGCCAGCACCTCGGTCTCCTGCATCCGGGGATTGATCAGGATGGTGTTCAGCTCCTCGTTGACCTCGGTTCCCGCGGCCGTGAGCCGCAGCGGAAGGACGTAGTCGTTCATGTAGGGCAGCGCCATGATCTCCTTGCAGTCGAGGCGGACGGTGAGGGTTGCGCGCCGGCCTTCGGCCGAGATCGAACCTGTGCTTTTGACGATCTGATAGTACTCCTCGCCGAGCAGCGTGTAGGAGGAGCCGTTCGCAGCGTTGAAGGTCTCGACGGCATCGGGATCGAGGACGACCTTCACCTCCGACGGCTGTCCGAAGTAGCCGCTGCTGTAAGCGTAAATGTCGTAGTCGAGCGTCTCCTCGACGTCGTAGTAGGTGGCGGTCTGCACCCCGTTGTTGACGATGTAGACGCGCGGGTCCACCAGGTTGTCGTTGCGGTGGTCCTTTTCGCAGGCGGTCAGCAGCAGCACGCCGGCGAAGGGTATCAATATGTTTTTCAGTTTCATAATTATCCGGATTAGTGGGGTTTACCAGCCGTAGTTCTGCGTGCATTTCACACGGTCGAGTTCTTCCTGGGAAATCGGGAAGAGATAGCAGCGTTTGGTGAAAACGCGGTTGCCGTCGCGTCCGCCGTCGTGGGCGCAGAGCGTCCGCTGCCAGAATTGACCGGTCGTCTTGTGGTCTTTCGCGTCGATGTTCATGCCGTAGACGGGCATGTTGTTCTCCGTTTCGGCGGTCATCCAGGTGCGTGTGTCGAAATAGCGCAGGTTCTCGAAGCACAGCTCGACCTGACGTTCGCGGCGGATCAGTTCGCGCATCCTGGTCTGGTCGCCGACGGCGTCGGGATAGGCCTCCTCGATGTCGGGGACGCCGGCGCGCTTGCGGATCATGTTCAGGTAGAGCGTGATGTCCGCGTTCGACGGATCGTACTCGTTGAGCGCCTCGACGTAGTTGAGCAGAATCTCCGCATAGCGGAATACGGGGAAATCCAGGTAGCCCCAGTTGCCGGTGGAGGTGTCGATCGACGGGTTGGTGAACTTATGCGCCAGGTAACCCGTCGGCGGATAGTTGTGCGATTTGCCCGGACCCGAGTTGCCGTTGAAATAGAACTGGACATTGGCTGTTTTCTTGTTGGCGCCGTGCCAGGTCATGCCGCTCCAGAACACGTTGACGTAGAAGCGCGGTTCGCGGTTCTGATACATTTTGAACGTCTCCAGTTCGTCGCCGTAGATCGGGTGTTTGAACTTCGAGAATCCGCTTTCGCTGTAACCTGCGTCGGGGTCGATGATCGGCCGCGTCTGGTCGCCGTCGGTGTAGCCCGTGATGGGGTAGCGGCCGTTGGCCATGGCGAACGCGTCGACCTGTTTCTGGGTTACGCCGTAGCCGCCGTAGGCCGTTCCGCCGACACTCGGAGGCGTGGTGACCACACGCCACTGGTAGCCGCTGGCGATGCGCGTGTAGATTTTCTCCGTAGCGCCGGTCCCGGAACCTACCGACGTGAAGAGCGTGTTGAAGCTGGCGTAGGGGTCCGTGCCGTCGGCGCCGACCAGCGAGTAGAGGTTCAGGTTCATGACGTCTTTGGCGGCCTGGGCTGCCAGCTCCCATTTCTTTTCGTCGTACTGGGTCGGGAACAGGTGGTCGCCGTTTCTGTTGACGATACCCTTGTAGAGGTCGTTGCCGTTGAAGAGCTTGCGGGCCGAGTAGAGCAGCAGACGTGCGCGGGCGGCCAGGGCGGCGCCTTTCGTGGCACGGCCGTAGTAGATGTCGGGCCAGCTGTCGGGCAGCCCTTTCGACGCCTCCCACAGCTCGTTCGCTACGTAATCGACGCACTCGTTCCAGGTGTTGCGCTCGCGTTGGTCGAGTGTGCCCTGCGTGAAATCCACCGGATCGTCGCCGATGAGGAAGACGGGACCGTAGACGGGCAGCATCATGGCGTAGAAATGCGCGCGCAGGAAGCGGGCCTCGTTGTAGTAGTAGCCTTTGTCGACATCGTTCAGTTCCTCCGGAGGACACTTGTGGACGTTCTGCATGAAGTAGTTGGCTTCGCGGATGCCCTTGTAGAGCGTGTTGTACGTGTCGTCGCGGTAGTTGGGGAGCGACGGGTTCCACGAGTTGTAATTGATCTGGGTGTAGGCCCGGTCCAGATAGGAGAACGAGGTCTCGTCCGAGCAGGCCTCCCAGGGGATGTCGTTGTAGCTCGACACGCAGGCGGGAGCTTCGTAATCCGGCTGGTAGGAGTAGATGTTGGTCAGGTATTGGAGCGTGGTCTTCTGTTTTTTGAAGATGTTGTCCGAAGTCAGCGGCTCGTCGGGCTGGCGGTCGAGGTAGGAGTCGCAGGAAGCGAGCATGGCTCCGGCCGTCAGGGACAGGGCGAATATTTTAATAGTGTTTTTCATGGTTGTTGCCGGTTAGGGGTTAGAAACCGATCGTGAGACCGATGTTGATGATCCGGTTGTTCGGGTAGTTGGTGGCTCCGGTTTGCAGGTCGGGGTCCCACAGCTTGAAGGGGCTGAAAGTGAATAGGTTCACCCCCGAGAGGTAGACGCGCAGGCTCTGCATGGCGATCTTGTTGGCGATGCGCTTGGGCAGCGTGTAGCCGAGTTCGAGGTTCTTCAGGCGCAGGTAACGTCCGTCGGCCATCCAGAAGGTCGACAACTGGTTGTTGTTGTCGACGGCGCCGGTCGTCATGCGCGGGTATTTGGCGCCGGGGTTCTCCGGTGTCCAGGTGTTGCCGTAG
>OJKY01001640.1_pt1 | contig 13157 bp, 13 predicted proteins | sample 1596571 | NCBI WGS metagenome assembly OJKY01 (sample SAMEA4350170, study PRJEB24818) | metagenome | biome: human; feature: gut; material: faeces | place: Denmark | collected 2013-09 | reverse complement strand
TTTCCAATCCGAACGATCTGCGTACAAATGCGCATATCTACTTTTATTTTATCACAATTTGACATTTGTGCCATATCAATTTGTTTCACCTGTTGATTTTCTGCTCCTTGCACATCTGTTTTGCCTTTTTCAAAAAGAGACTGTGTGTTTTCGACAAAAAGACAGCCATTTTCCTTCGCAGTCGCAAAAATCCACCGATTTTTCGAGAAAAGTATTACTTTTCCATGCAGACACATCCCGCCGCCGCTTCCGGCCGCACCATACAAAAAGGCCCCTCTGCCGGTCGGCAGAGGAGCCTTTTTCTTCATTTACCGGTTCTTCTTTACAGAGCAGCCACGGCAGCCTTCAGGGCATCCACGCGGTCGGTGTTCTCCCACTTCACGCCCAGGTCCTCGCGGCCCATATGACCGTAGGCAGCCAGCTTGCGGTAGATGGGCTTGCGCAGGTCGAGGTCACGGATGATGGCAGCGGGGGTCAGGTCAAAGACCTTCTCCACAGCCTGCTCGATCTTCTCATCGGAGACCGTGCCGGTGCCGAAGGTGTCCACCATGATGGACACGGGCTTTGCCACGCCGATGGCGTAAGCCACCTGCACCTCGCACTGCTTGGCCAGGCCGGCAGCCACGATGTTCTTGGCCACCCAGCGGGTCGCATAGGCAGCACTGCGGTCCACCTTGCTGGGATCCTTGCCGGAGAATGCGCCGCCGCCGTGACGTGCGTAGCCGCCGTAGGTGTCCACGATGATCTTACGGCCGGTCAGGCCGGTGTCGCCCTGGGGGCCGCCGACCACAAAGCGGCCGGTGGGGTTGATATAGTACTTGGTGTTCTCGTCCAGCAGCTCGGCGGGGATGGTGGCCTTGATGACCTTTTCCATCACGTCGGCACGCAGCTGGTCCATGCTCACGCTCTCGCTGTGCTGGCTGGAGATGACCACAGCATCCACACGCACGGGCTTGTTGTTCTCATCGTACTCCACAGTGACCTGGCTCTTGCCATCCGGACGCAGATAGTCCATCTCGCCGTTCTTGCGCACCTCGGTCAGGCGCTTTGCCAGCTTGTGAGCCAGGCTGATGGGCATAGGCATCAGCTCCGGGGTCTCATCGCAGGCATAGCCGAACATCATGCCCTGGTCGCCGGCGCCGCCCACCTGGTCGTTGGTGCCCAGGGCGATGTCGGGGCTCTGGCCGTCGATGTTGGAGATGACGGCGCAGGTGTCGGCGTCAAAGCCGAACTTTGCACGGGTGTAGCCAATGTCTGCCACCACCTCACGGACCACCTTCTGGAAGTCCACATAGCAGTTGGTGGTGATTTCGCCCATGATGTGCACCAGACCGGTGGATGCACAGGTCTCGCAGGCCACACGGGCATTGGGGTCGTGGGTCAGGATCTCGTCCAGGATCGCATCCGAGATCTGGTCGCAGATCTTGTCGGGATGTCCTTCGGTGACGGACTCAGAAGTAAACAGGTGTCTTGCCATTGGTTTTGCCTCCTAAACATTTTTACAGCAGGGTGTGTATCTTGCAGCTTCTACCATTCATCAAGCCATGTACCATGAAAAATAAAAGCGCCCAGAGCCGAAAGCTCTGAGCGTTGCACTCTTATCTTCCGGTTTCCCGCAGGATTTGGCACCTTATGCTTTCGCACAGGTTGTCGGGCTTCACAGGGCCTGTCCCCTCAGCCGCTCTTGATAAGTCGGTATTCAGTTGTTACGTTCAGTATTCTATCATTGCTTCGTCAGATTGTCAAGAAGAGTATCACTCTTTTTATACAACTCTCTGAAATTGATGGAGGTTTTGTCGGTTTTCTGCTGCAAAAAAGAAAGGCACAGCCTCCGCTGCGCCTTTCTTGCAGGATCTAATCAATAGCCCTTGGCCTGCTCGCCGTTCAGGATCTTGACGGCGCGGGAGGTGCCCAGGCGGTCAGCGCCCAGAGCCAGGAACTTTTCCATATCCTCCACGGTGGAGATGCCGCCGGCAGCCTTGACCTTGCAGCGGCCATGCACGCCCTTGACCATCAGTTCCACATCGTGGAAGTTGGCACCTGCGGTGGAGAAACCGGTGCTGGTCTTGATGTAGTCCGCGCCTGCCTCGCAGACGATGTCGCACATCGTTTCCTTTTCCTCATCGGTCAGCAGGCAGGTCTCGATGATGACCTTCAGGATCTTGTCGCCCACAGCCTGCTTCACGGCACGGATGTCCTCGCGGACGGCATCGTACTCCTTATTCTTCAGGCGGCCGATGTTGATGACCATGTCCACCTCGGAAGCGCCGTTTTCGATGGCAGTTTTTGCCTCAAAGGCCTTGCTGGCGGTGTCCATGGCACCCAGAGGGAAGCCCACCACGCAGCACACCGGGATGCGGCCTGCCATGTACTCCACAGCCTGCTTGACGTAGCAGGTGTTGATGCAGACGGATGCGGTGTGGTTGGCAATGGCTTCGTCACACAGGGTCTGGATCTGGGGCCAGGTGGCCTCCGGCTTCAGCAGGGTGTGATCGACATGGGAGAGAATTTCTTCGCGGGTCATGTTGTCGTCCTCCTTAATTCTTGTTGGCACGGCGCACCTTTGCCATGCCGACAGCGCTCAGGGCAATGGCCGTTGCCGACACCGTTGCAGCGATGATGCCCAGCACCAGACCGGAGACCAAGAATGCAAAACCTTTCAGACCACGTTTCATAAGACCGTACCTCCTAAAAAATTATTTTTTCTTTTTAAAGATGATGAGTTTGCTGAACACATAGTTCAGCACCACCACGATCACGTTGGAAAAGACCTTGACGCATAAGCCCCACAAAGTCTGTGCGCTGTAACCGCTGACGAAGATCGCCGTCGGGCCATCGGCACCACCGATGATGGCGATGGCAGCAGAACGATCAGCGCCTCCTGCGTAGGTGTTGATCGTGCTTACAGCTGTGGCCGGATCGATCCAGCCCGCCACAACCCCCAGCACGCCCTGCATCAGGCCTTCCATCAGAGCTGTGCCCTGCGCGGCCAGCAGGTTGCCGCCCACCATCATGATGACGGCATCCAGCACCAGTGTGCCCAGACGGCAGGTGACGAATGCACCGAACTCCTTCGCCATCTCCCGGCCCTGGGTCCTGCTGCGGAACACGAACGCCCGGTTGGTGGCGTAGGCAAACAGGATGCACAGGATGTTGTCCAGCACGTTGCCCCAGCTGTTGGCGGCGGTGTAGCCGAACAGCTTGTTGAACAGGGCATACAGCACGATGTTGAGCAGGGTGGTCAGCACGCCAAAGATCAGGTAACTGAGCACTTCCCAGTGCTTTTTGAAAAATTTAACCATAAAAAATAACCCTCTCCGTCCGCTCACGCTGTTCGCGTCCACCTCTCCCGAAAGGGAGAGGTTTTGCCGGTTTTCCTCAAACTTTTTCGTTCACTGTCAAAAGCTCGCCCTTCGGGAGAGCTGTCGCGGCGCAGGCCGTGACTGAGAGGGTTTCTCCCTTAACAAAAACAGCCCCGCCGCCGTTTTCCCGGCAACGGGGCTGTTGATCGCATGTGTCAGAAGCTATGCTTCAAACAGGCGGCTGATCACTCAGCGTCGTTGTTCAGCAGAGCCTTCATGGACAGGCTGATGCGCTTCTTGTCGAAGTCGACATCCAGCAGCTTCACATCGACCATATCGCCGACCTTCAGCACGTCAGAGACCTTCTCAACGCGATCATTGCTGATCTCGCTGATGTGGACCAGACCGTCAACACCCGGCAGGATGCGGACGAAAGCACCGAACTTGGTCAGAGACACGACCGGAGCATGGAAGGTGCTGCCGATGGGGTAGTTGTTCTTCAGCTGCTCCCAGGGGTTGTCCTCGGCCTTCTTGTAGCCCAGAGAAACCTTGTGGTTCTCGGTGTCGATGTCCTTGACATACACTTCGATGGTGTCACCAACGGAGACGACCTCGGAAGGATGCTTGATGCGGTTCCAGCTCAGCTCGCTGATGTGGCACAGGCCGTCAACACCACCGATGTCAACGAATGCACCATAAGAGGTCAGGCTCTTGACAACGCCGGTGTAGCTCTTGCCCACCTCAACGTTTGCCCAGAACTCCTCGCGCTTTGCCTTGTTCTGCTCAGCGGTCACCTTGTTGATGCTGCCGACGATCTTACGGCCGGAGCACTCGGTGACGACCAGCTGAACATGCTGGCCAACCAGAGCAGTGTAGTCCTCGTCGCGGCGCATAGTGGCCTGAGAACGGGGGACGAACACCTTGACGCCCTTGACGTTGACAACAACGCCGCCCTTATTGAACTCGGTGACGTCGCCCTCGACGACTTCGCCGGATTCAGCTGCCTTGGCGATCTCTTCCATGCCCTTGCGAGATGCGAGCTTCTTGCGGGAGAGCTGGATGACGCCGTCCTGATCCATAACCTTCTCGACGATGAGGTCCAGCTCATCGCCAACCTTCACCAGGTCTTCGACCTTGGCGGAGGAATCATCGGTCAGCTCGCTCAGCTTGACAAAGCCGGTCTGCTTCGCTCCGATATCCACCTGGATCTCGTTGGCAGAGATGCTGGTCACGATTCCTTTCACAATACTGCCTGCATGAACACGCTTTTCCTCGGATGCGTTCAGCATCTCCTCAAAGCTCATGCTGTCATTGATTTCTGCGCTCATACTGTTAAGTACCTCCTCAATAATAGACGATGGCGTTGAAGCCCCGGCTGTCACGCCCGCCACTTTTACATCTGCAAACCATTCCGGCCGAAGTTCGCTCGCTGTCTCGACCGTTACGGCACGCGTGTGTTTTGCGGCGACCTGTACCAGCTTCTGGGTATTGGAAGAATGATGACCGCCAATGACAACAATGATGTCGCATTGTTGGCTGAGGTCTTCCGCTTCCTGTTGCCTCGCCCACGTCGCATTACATATTGTATCAAAAATTCGGGCGTTTGTATAGGCTTTTTTGAGAAACTCCGAACTTTCTTGCCATTTTGTTACCTGAAATGTGGTCTGTGCAACTGCAAAAAGGGGTTTTTGCGGGTCCGAGGGGCCTTTCCAGGCCTTCAGCTCGTCCAAATCGGCAAAAACGAACACCTCTCCGCGGGTGTGCCCCACGATGCCCTGCACCTCCGGGTGGGTCTTATCGCCCGCCACCAGCAGCACGGCCCCCTCTTTTTCGGCCTGTGCGGCAATGTGCTGGATCTTCTGCACAAAGGGGCAGGTGGCATCGTGGTACGCGATGCCGCGCGCCTCCAGCTCGTCGTACACGCTGCGGGGCACCCCGTGGCTGCGGATGACCACCTCATAGCCATCCGGCACCTGAGGCACGCTGTCGGCCACAAAGGCCCCCTTTGCCTGCATGTCGGCCACAGCCTGCGGGTTGTGGATCAGCGGGCCGAGGGTGGCCACCCTGCGCCCTTCGGCCAGCAGGCCGTAGGTCAGCTCCACGGCACGGTTCACGCCAAAGCAGAACCCCGCAGTCTTTGCAACTTTGATCCCCATTACGTTCTCCTCACCGTCCCATCTTCTCCCACGCATCCAGCAGGGCCTGCTTGTTGGCACGCAGTTTTTTCGTGTCGCGGCGGCCCTCCATGGCAAACTGCGCGGCGGGCATGGGTTCACCGTAGATCACCCGCACCTTGCAGAACAGGTGCATTTTCCCGTCCGGGGTGTCGTACAGGATGCGGCAGGGCACCACGTCCACCCCCGCACCGGCCGCGATGACGAACAGGCCGCTCTTGGGCGGCAGCAGTTTTCCTTCTTTTTCGCGGGTGCCCTCCGGGAAGATGAGCAGCGTGCGTCCGTTTTTGCAGGCCTCTACGGTCCGGTCGATGACCGCCACTTCCTCCTTGGTGCCCCGGACGCAGACGCCGCCGCAGCAGCGGAAGAACCAGCTCAGGAAGGCGTTGATCTCAAACAGTTCCTTTTTGGCAAAGATGACCATTCGCCCGCCCCACCGGGTGACCGCGATGAACACCGGGTCGATGGCAGACACATGGGTGGGTGCCAGGATATAGCCCTTGGTCTGCACCTTTTTCAGGTTTTCGCGCCCTTCCACCCGGATGCGGAAGCCAAGGTGCCACAGCAGCCATGCAAAGGGCAGCAGAATGTAATATAACATCATATCGTCGTCAGTTTTTCACTTTCTCCGCAATGATTTTCTTCATGGCGGCAAGGCTCTGCTCGAAGTCCAGCTCCGAGGTGTCCAGCAGCACGGCGTCCTCGGCCTGCTTCAAGGGAGCGGTCGCACGGTGGGTGTCCTGATAGTCCCGCTGCTTCACGTCGGCCAGAACTTCCTCATACGGGGTGTTGACGCCCTTTTCCTGATACTCTTTCCAGCGGCGGGCAGCGCGGGCCTCCGGGCTGGCGGTGAGGAAAATTTTGACAGTGGCATCCGGCAGCACCACGGTACCGATGTCGCGGCCGTCCATCAGCACATCCTGCTTTTTGGCCATGTCCCGCTGCATGCCCAGCAGGAAGGCCCGCACGGCCGGGTTTGCGCCCACGGCAGAAGCTGCCATGCCCACCTCTTCGGTGCGGATGGCGGTGCTCACGTCCTCTTCCTTTAAATAAACATGCTGCTCCCCGTCGATGAAAGCAAAGTGCAGCTCGATCTCCGGCAGCAGGGCGTTGACAGCCTCGTTATCCTTGGGGTCCTTGCCAGCACGCAGGGCATACAGGCCGATGGTGCGGAACATGGCACCGGTATCCACATAGATGTAGCCCATCTCCGCCGCAAGGCGGCGTGCCAGCGTGGATTTGCCTGCACCTGCAGGCCCGTCGATCGCAACAGATACCATTTTATATCTTCTCCTTTTTAAGCGGAAAATTATTTTAAATATTTACAAATCTGGAAAATCTGCGGATTTTCCAGATTTGATTTTTCACAAGCGGGGCCGCAACGGCCAACTGAATCTGCTGCTCGTTCCCTTCAGGAACAGTTGCGCAGCGGTCTGTGAGACTATCCCGGCAACAACCCTTTTGTGAAAACGTATTTTGAAAACGACCGCAGTCGTTTTCAAAATACAAATCAAAAAAATCTATTCCTATAAATATGCCCAGAGCAGCGCGGAGGGCATTTAAAATTGTTTTATCTGTAATTACAGATTATTTGCAAATGCCTGTGCAGTGCAGAAGGCGATCTGCAGGTTGTAGCCGCCGGTATAGGCATCCACATCCAGCACTTCGCCTGCAAAGTAAAGGCCCAGCGCCTTTTTGCTCTGCATGGTTTTGGGGTCCACCTCCCGCACGGACACGCCGCCGCTGGTAATCACGGCATGGGCAAGGTCGCCCCGGGCGTCGATGGACACCCGCCAGTGCTTGATGAGCTGCACCAGCTCCCGCTTCTGCTCCCGGGTGATCTGGTTGGCCTTGGTGGCCGGGTCGATGCCCCAGCGTTCCACCATCACCGGCTGCATGCTGGAAGGCAGCAGCTTGACCAGCGCGCCCTGGGCCGCATGGTTGGCCAGCAGGGCAAAGTCCCGGGTGATGCGGTCGTAGAGCTGCTCTTCGCTGAGGGCGGGCTTGAGGTCGATCTCCGCGTGATACTTGTGCTTTTTCATGTCGCCCAGGTGGCTGGACGCGCTCAGGGTCAGCGGGCCGCTGATGCCGAAGTGGGTGAACAGCATCTCGCCCTGCTCCTCAAAGATGTCCTTGCCGTCCTCAAAAAGGGTCAGGGTCACATTTTTCAGGACAAGCCCCATCATCTTTTTGCAGTCCGGGTCATGGCTGACCAGACTGACCAGACTGGGCACCGGCTCCACAAGGGTGTGCCCGGCCTGCCGAGCCAGCCGGTAGCCGTCACCAGTGGAGCCGGTGGTGGGGTAGCTCACACCACCGGTGGCCACCAGCACAGCATCGGCCCGGTATTCTTTCCCGGAAGTCCCCCGCACACCGACACACCGCAGGGCAGGCCCGGCTTTTTTCTTTTTGGGATGGCGCGGATTTTCCGGCACGGCAGGGGCGGCTTCCGGCTCCGGGGGCAGCTCTTCCAGAAGCAGCTTTTTTGCCCCGTCATAGACGATCTCCGCGTCCTGTGCGTAGCGGAGCAGTGCCTGACGGATCTCTTCGGCTTTGTCGGACACCGGGAACACCCGGCGTCCGCGCTCCACCTTCAGCTCCACACCAAGGCTCTCGAACAGCTCCATGGTCTTTGCGGGCGGGAATGCCCCCAGCGACGAGAACAGAAAGCGCGGGTTCGTGCGCACATGGTGCAAAAACTCTTCCGCCGTGCAGTCGTTGGTCACATTGCAGCGGCCCTTGCCGGTGACCAGGATCTTCTGGGCCGGTTTGTCCATGTGCTCCAGCACCGTTACCTGATGCCCCTGCCGCACGGCAGCACCCGCCGCCATCAGGCCTGCCGCACCTGCGCCTACGATCAACACCTTTGCCATCTGTTTTCCTCCCAAAAAGCCTAGTTCTACATTTATATCATACCAGAATCGCCCCGCAAAAGCAATGTGCTGCGGGCAGGCTCAGAGCAGCTCGGCCAGAATGCTGTTCTGCACGATGAGCCCCGCCGGGGTCAGGGCCAGGGTGGTGCCGTCGAAGGCGGCATAGCCGTTTTTGACACAGTTACGGATAAACGCCAGCTGCACCGGGGAAAACTCTTTTCCGTACAAGGCCTTGTACTGCGGCAGCGACAAGCCCTTGCGCAGGCGCAATTGCAGGATCAGGTAATCCTCGGCCCCGCAGCCGCCGTCCATCACCGGGGCGGCGTTGTCCTGCAGGAAAGCCGCCGTGTCGGCGGGGTAATAAAACCGCTTGCCGCCCATGCAGGAATGGGCCGCCGGGCCAAGGCCCAGATAGTCGCCGCAGTCCCAGTAAATCAGGTTGTGGCGGCCCTCATAGCCGGGCTTTGCAAAGTTGGAGATCTCGTACTGCCGGTAGCCGTGGTGCTCCAGCTGCTCCACGGCGTAAAGGTAGAAGTCCGCCGCCTCGTCACCGGTGGGCAGGCCCTCCGGGGGCGTGCGGCCAAAGGCGGAATCCGGCTCGATCTTCAGCAGGTAAGCCGAAATATGGGTGGCGCCGCCCTCTTCGATGAGTTCCAGCGTCTCGTCGAACTCTGCCTGCGTATAATGGGGCAGGGCCAGCATGATGTCGCCGCTGATGTTCTCAAACCCTGCCCGGCGGGCCGCCGCAAAGGCCGCGCGGGCCTGCCGGGCCGTGTGGGGGCGGCCCAGCGTGCGCAGCTGAGTGTCCCGGGCCGACTGCACCCCAAAGGAGATGCGGTTGACCCCTGCCTCCCGGAAGCCCCGCAGGCTTTCCTCGGTGACGGTCTCCGGGTTGGCCTCCAGGGTCACCTCAGCCCCGGACACCGGGCAGGCGGCACGGATGAGCCGCCCGACCTGAGCCGGGCTGAGCAGGCTGGGGGTGCCGCCGCCGAAATACACGGTATCGGGCCGCAGGGGTGCGTCCGGCGCAAAGCGTGCCAGCTCCCGCAGCAAAGCGTCCACATAGGCGTCCGGCACGCCCCGCTCCCCGGGGTGGGAGTAGAAATCGCAATACCGGCATTTGGAAAAGCAGTAGGGGATATGCAGATAAAGTCCGAGGGACATAAAACATCACAGCCTTTTTCATGAAACGTTCATTTCTATGCAGTATACTATATTCCGTAGACCGGAGCAAGGGCGGCAAGGCCCCCACAGCCCCGGCGGAACAAGAATGGAGGAACTTCCACATGGATTACAACAATTATGATCGCGGTTATGCAGAGCCCGCCATGACTTCGGCGGACTATATGTCCCGCACCTACCGCTGGATGGCCTGCGGTCTGCTGGTGACCTTTGCCGCCGCGTTCGTCACGGCCACCACACCCCTGCTGTATGTGGTCAACTCCCTGTACCTGCTGTTCACCATTGCAGAGCTGGCACTGGTGTTCGTGCTGAGCTCCCGCGTGCAGAACATGTCGGTAGGCGCAGCCCGCGGCGTGTTCCTTGTTTATGCACTGCTCAACGGCATGGTGCTGAGCTACTACTTCATTGCATTCTCAGTGAGCACGCTGGTGCTGGCCTTCCTGGCTACGTCGGTGTACTTTGGCCTGATGGCTGCCTATGGTGCCACCACCCACAAGGACCTGTCCGGCTGGGGTCCCAAGCTGATGATGGCTCTGGTGGCCCTGCTCATCACCGGGTTCGTGGGCATGCTGTTCGGCATGGGCTTTGGAGGCACGGTGCTGTACAGCGGCATCGGTCTGGTGGTGTTCATGCTGCTGACAGCTTATGACACCCAGAAGCTGAGTCAGCTGTACTCCTACTACGCCGGGGACAGCGAGCTGGCCGAAAAGGCTTCCATCTACGGTGCGTTGACCCTGTACCTGGACTTCATCAACATCTTCCTGTATGTGGTGCGTCTGCTGGGCCTGAACAGCCGCAACAGCCGCAGCTGAACCGGAACCCGTAAACCGCAAAGAGCCTTCCCGCACCGGGAAGGCTCTTTTTTGATGCATAAAACCTGCGCCGCCCTCCCACACTAACCCCAGAAGCGAACCGTTTCCACGGGACAGATAGGAGTAACGCAAGATGGAGCAGATCAAAAAGTTTTTGCACGGCAAGGGCTTTGCGCTGGTGCTGGCAGCCTGTCTGCTGGCCGCGGCAGCCGCCGGGGTGTGGGCGGTGCGCACCGTCCGCGACGAGCTCAGGCAGAACCTGACCGACCTGACAAACCCGAGCAGCACCGCCCGGCAGACCATTCCGGAGCCGGAACCTGACCCCGATGTGGGGCTTGAGGAGGAAGAATTATGGTTGGACCTTCCCGATACGGCCGAGCAGGCCGCCAACAGCGTAGCCGGGGTACCGCAGCCCGTGCCGGGCAGCTCGAGTGCCTCGTCTGGTGCGGCATCTGGCTCTGGTTCGGTGCACGAACCCTCTGCCTTGCGCACCGACTCTGCACCTGCCGCAAGCTCAGCCGCGCCTGCCTCCACGCAGCCGTTCTCTGGCCGGGTGCTCAACGCCTACAGTGGTGACGAGCTGGTCTACAGCAAGACACTGGGCGACTGGCGCACCCACAACGGTGTGGATTACGCCTGTGCCGAGGGCAGTGCGGTGAGTGCCCCCTGCTCCGGCAAGGTGACCGAGACCGGCACCGACGGCCGGTGGAGCAGCGTGGTCACGCTGGAAGATGCTTCCGGCCGCCTGTGGCGGGTGTGCGGGGTGAACAGCCCCGCCGTGAAACCCGGCGACACCGTGACCGCTGGGCAGAAGCTGGGCACCGTAGGCACCATCAGCTGTGAATGTGCCGAGGAAGCGCACATCCATCTGGAAGTGCTGCAGAACGGCCAGTACCTCGACCCGGCAAAAATCTCCTGAACGCAAAATGCCCCGCTGCACATTTCCGCAGCGGGGCATTTTGCATCCATCCGCCGGGCCGGGTATTCTCTGCCAATTATCCCCCCCGCCCCGCATATTTTTGTCAAGAACCACCGTTCTTTTCTCCGGCTTGCGCATCCCCGACCGGACTGCTATACTTTATATGGTAGTAAACCGCAAATAAACCGCCGGGCACCGCCCGCCGGAAAAGGAGTGTTTTGTCATGTCTGTTATGGAATCTCTGGTCACCCGCCGCACTTACCGCCGCTTTGCGCAGAAGCCCGTGCCGCAGGATGTGGTGGATGACATCGTGGAAGCTGTGCGGCTGTCCTCCTGCGGGGCCAACCGGCAGGCCCTGCGCCTTGTGGTGGTGCAGAGCCCGGAAATGGTGGCCAAAGTGCAGCCGCTGGTCAAGTGGGCGGCCTATCTGCCCCCGGAACAGGGCATGCCCAAGGCCGACGAGACGCCCACCCTGTATGTGGCCGTCCTGCAGGACAGCTCCGCTCCCGGCGACCTTTCCACCGACACCGGCATCGCCCTGGCCAACATGACCCTGGCCGCCTGGGACAAGGAGGTGGGCAGCTGCATCATGGGCGCCATCAACAAGCCCGCCCTCACCGAGCTGCTGGGCATCGAAGAGCCGCTGAAGCTGGCCTACATGGTGGCCTTTGGCTACCCCACCCACAAGGCACACATCGTGCCCCTGACCGCTGACACCGGCGTGAAGTATTATCTGGACGAAAACCGGGACTACTGCGTGCCCAAGCGCAGCGCGGAAGAGATCGCACGGAGCGTGTAAGCTGCATGACCGAGACGGAGCTGCATATATACATTTATTTTCCCCATCGCAGTGTATAAGTGTTTGCAATTCGGTTTCAATTTGACCGATTTTTTGCACAACTATTGACTTTTCTATTTGTACAACTTATACTAAGTCCGTTCGCTGGATTTTTCGATGAATCGCATCCTTCCGGCGACTGCAAGTTTATACAACGCGTATGAGGAGTGTTTGAATATGAAAAAGATTACTCGTCGCAGCTTCCTGGCTGCTGCCGGTCTGTCCGTTGCTGCTCTGGCCCTGACCGCCTGCGGTGGTTCCTCTTCCAGCGTGGCTTCCTCTGTGGCAAGCTCTGCTGCCGCTTCTTCTGAGGCTGCTTCCACCAGCGCTGCCGCCGGTGAGCTGACCACCGTTGAGGCTGGCAAGCTGACCATGGCCACCAACGCCACCTTCCCTCCCTACGAGATGACCACCGACTCCGGTGAGTTCGAGGGCATCGACATCGACACCGCCAAGGCCATTGCCGACAAGCTGGGTCTGGAGCTGCAGATCGACGACATGGACTTTGACGCTGCGCTGCTGAGCGTGCAGCAGGGCAAGGCCGACATCGCTATGGCCGGTGTGACCGTGACCGACGAGCGCAAGGCTGTGATGGACTTCTCCGACAGCTATGCCACCGGCATCCAGTCCATCATTGTGCCCAACGATTCCGATATTGCTTCCCCTGACGACCTGGCTGGCAAGAAGATCGGCACTCAGCGCGGCACCACCGGTTACATCTACTGCTCCGATGACTTCGGCGATGACGCCGTGGTGGCTTACGACAATGGTCTGACCGCTGTGCAGGCCCTGAACAACGGCCAGGTGGACGCTGTGGTCATCGACAACGCCCCTGCTAAGGAATATGTGGCCGCCAACCCCGGCCTGAAGGTGCTGGACACCAGCTACGCCGAGGAGGATTACGCCATCGGCATGGCAAAGGGTTCTTCTCTGGAAGCTGCCGTCAACGCCGCTCTCGAAGAGCTGAAGGCTGACGGCACCCTGCAGGCCACCGTGGACTAATACATCCCCGCTGAATAAGCGGGGCTGCTGTTGCTGTTGCCGATGTTAGGTTACG
>OJKY01001634.1_pt1 | contig 13180 bp, 7 predicted proteins | sample 1596571 | NCBI WGS metagenome assembly OJKY01 (sample SAMEA4350170, study PRJEB24818) | metagenome | biome: human; feature: gut; material: faeces | place: Denmark | collected 2013-09 | reverse complement strand
GATATCCTCTTCGTAGTGTATCTGTGCTCCTTCCGTAATCAGACGTTCTGTCAGTTCGCTCGACGTACGGTCGTAGCCCGCTACTGTCTTTCCTTTAGAGAGGAAATAGCGTATCAGAGCGCTCATGCCGATGCCGCCGGCACCGACGAAATAAACGGAGCGAATGGCTTCAAGCCTCACCCCCTGCCCCTCCCCCGTAGGGAGGGGAGATGAGTTACTATTGCTTATATTTTTATTCATATTCAAATTTTTTCTTCAAACTCTTCTTCCAAAAGTATGATATTATAAAAAGAACGATAGCAGTACTATCTATTCCCCCCTCCCTACGGGGGAGGGACAAGGGGAGAGGCTCTTCAATACCTCCTTCGCAATAATTGTCGCCGAGTCCGGCAACGCTAGCTTGGCGATATTCTTGCTCAAGTCTTGCAGCTTCTCGGGGTTAGCGATTGTCTCCAACGCCACCGGCAGCAGCTTCTCTTTCGCTTCCACATCCTTCACATAGATAGCTGCATCCTTATCCACCAGCGCCAGCGCATTCTTGGTCTGATGGTCTTCGGCCACATTGGGTGAGGGAACCAGGATGACCGGCTTGTGCAGCAGGCAGAACTCGGAGATGGAACCGGCTCCGGCACGTGAAATCACCAGATCGGCAGCGGCATAGGCGTTTGCCATATCCTTAATGAAGTCCGTCACATACAGATTCGGAATGGCACTGATATGCGGGTTACGTACGGCTTCTCCCGTAGTGGCTGTAATGGCTTCTCTGACTTGGTCAATGTATATCTTGCCAGTCTGCCAGATAAACTGTACGTCGGGGTGGGTACGAATGACATCCAGTCCGGCAGTCAATGTCTGGTTGATGGTACGCGCTCCAAGACTGCCGCCCAGAATGAGGATAGTCTTCTTTTCCGGGTTCAATCCGAAGTACTTTACGGCGTCTGCGTGCAGGATGGAATGTCCGAGCAGGTTCTGGCGCACCGGATTACCTGTCATGATTATCTTTTCTGCCGGGAAGAATTTTTCCATACCTTCGTAGGCCACGCAAATCTTGCATGCCTTCTGTGCCAGCAGCTTGTTGGTGACACCGGCGTAGGAATTCTGTTCTTGTATCAGCGTGGGAATACCCATCATGCCCGCCATTTTCAGCGTAGGACCACTGGCATAGCCACCTACACCGACGGCTACTTGCGGGCGGAACTCCTTGATGATGCTCCGTGCTTTCCACTGGCTTCGTATCAGTTTCAGCAGTACGGAGAAGTTCTTCCACAGATGTTTACGGTCGAATCCGGCAACGGGTAAGCCTATAATCCGGTAACCGGCATCTGGAACACGCTGCATTTCCATTCTTCCTTCGGCACCTACGAAGAGAATCTCCGCGTCGGGACACAACTCTTTTATGGCGTTAGCGATGGAGATGGCCGGAAAGATATGTCCTCCGGTACCGCCGCCGCTGATGATAAGCCTCACCCCCTTCCCCGTAGGGAGAGGGGTAGAGTTACTTTTGGTTGTATAGTTGTTCGCCTCTTTACTCATATTCTTGTTCTTTTTTATTTTTGTATTATTGGCATGCTCTCCATTACTCAATTATTCTTTTCTCCCCTCCCTACGGGGGAGGGGTTGGGGGAGAGGCTGTTATTCAAACTCCGCATCACTGTTCAGTACCTTTGCTGTCGGCTCGGCGGCTGTCTGTGCTTCGCTATCGGCCGGTTGTTCCGGGTTCTCGGCATTTCCGGCATCTATCAGCATCGGCACTTGCGCATCATGCATCCGCTGTTCCTCCAGCTTGGCTGTATAGCGGCTGACACTCAGTATCATGCCGATGTAGGCACAGTTGATGAAAGTGGATGTACCACCCTTGCTGATGAGTGGAAGCGGTTGTCCCGTGACGGGTGCCAGACCTACGGCAACCATCATGTTGAACAGCGCCTGCGTGACGAGCAGCAAGGCTATTCCGGTAATGAGGAAAGCGGGGAAAGTGCGGTCGCATTTTTTGGCGATACGGCCCACTCGCACCAATAGGCAGACATAAAGGAACACAACGACTATTCCGCCTACCAGTCCCAGTTCCTCGATGATGATGGCATAGATGAAATCGGAGAATGCCTGGCTCAGAAAGTCACGCTGTACGGAGTTTCCCGGACCCTTGCCTACAACGTTGCTCGTAGCTACGGCAATACGGGCATGTGCCACTTGCCCGTCGCCGTCGATGTCGAATTTGGCGGCAGGAACTTCCTCCTTGTTGGTAAAGTCTGCAATACGGGATTTTACAGTGGTGAAGCGGTGCCCCATCGGTATATTTTCCAATGTCTTGTCTGGCGTGGCCAGCAGGAAGGCGACAAAGACTGTTACGAATGCCACAATCCCTCCTCCCAGTATCAGCAGTTTCCTGGCAGATACCCGCCCGATGAACATCATCAGGTAGACCGTTCCGAAGAGCAGCATTCCCGTCGAGTAGTTTTCCGGCAGGATAAGGCCACAGACAATGCAGGTAATAATCATGATGCGCTTAAAGGCTTTCGGACTTGCACCGTCTTCATCCTGCCCTTTCGAGAGGATAAAGGCGGTAACGATGACGACGGCCATCTTCGCTATTTCCGACGGCTGGAACTGAATACCCATGAAGGTCATCCAGCGGGCTGCGCCGTTTACGCGGTCGCCGGTAATGAATCCCATCAGCATCACAAAAGCCAGCAGTCCGATGGATATCGGAAGCAGGAATACCGGGAACACCTGAAACCATTTATAGGGGATGTTGTGTACCAGTACTACAATGACGGCGCCTACCATCAGGAGGATGCTGTGTTGCGTAATCGGTCCCCAATGGTCGCCACTCTTGTAGGTCAGCGTACTGGCAGCACTGAATACCTCTGTGATGGAGATGAGGCAAAGGAAAAGGAAAATAATCCAAATCACTTTATCGCCTTTGAATATGCTCTTTAATAAATCCAATGCTTCGCAAATTAAAAATTAATAATTAAAGAATTAAAAGTTGCCGTTCTTGTTACGGAATTCGTAATAGGACTGTTACGGCATCTGTATCTTATAGTGCTCTGACACATGCTTTGAACTGATCGCCGCGGTCCTCATAGCTCTTGAAGAGGTCGAAGGAGGCACAGCAAGGACTGAGCAACACGGTTTCACCTTTCTTTGCCAGCTTGAAGGCTGCTTCTACGGCATCCTGCATGCCGGTCTGCACGTCGGCTACGGGCAGTCCCAGACGGTCGAAGAAGGCGTGCAGCTTTTCGTTGTGCAATCCCAAATAGACCAGGGCAGAGCACTTTTCGCGTACGAGGTCTTCGATTTCCGTGTAATCGTTTCCTTTGTCTTTACCGCCGAGGATAAGTACGGTTTTGCCGGTCATGCTTTGTAGGGCATACCAGCAGGAATTTACGTTCGTAGCCTTGGAATCGTTGATGAAGCTCACGCCGCGTACGGTGGCTACTTTCTCCAACCGGTGTTCCACTCCCTTGAAGTCGGACAAGGCTTTGCGGATATATTCTTTCCGGATGCCGGCCAAATTGGCCGAGATGCCGGCGGCTAACGAATTGTATAGGTTGTGTGTGCCGTGCAGCGCCAGCTCCTCTTGCTCCATATTGAAGGCTATCGGTTCGTTGATTTCCACTTCACCGTCTTCCACGTATGCGATGGCCCCGTCTTCCTTCACGGCAGCGAACGGGTAGAGATGGGCGCGCAGGCCATGCTTGTCCAGCTCGCGCTTGATGATGGGGTCGTCGTTCCAGAAGATAAAAGCGTCTTCCGGTGTCTGGTTTTGGGTGATGCGGAATTTGGCGTCCACATATTTCTGCATACAGTGGTCGTAACGGTCCAAGTGGTCTGGTGTGATGTTCATCAGTACGGCAATGTTGGCACGGAAGTTATACATATTGTCCAGCTGGAAGGAACTCAGCTCAATGACGTAGTAATCATGCTGCTCCGTGGCTACCTGCAAGGCCAGGCTGTTGCCGATGTTGCCGGCGAGGCCGACGTTCAGGCCTGCACTCTTGAAGATGTGATAAATGAGCGAGGTGGTTGTAGTCTTTCCGTTCGAGCCGGTGATACAGACCATCTTTGCGTCAGTGTACCGTCCCGCAAACTCTATCTCAGAGATGATGGGCGTACCTTTTTCCTTTAATTTCATAATGAGCGGAGCGTCGTTGGGAATACCGGGGCTTTTCACTACTTCGTCAGCATTCAGAATCAGCTCTTCTGTGTGGTGTCCCTCTTCCCAGGCAATGCCGTATTTATCCAGCAGTTCCTTGTATTTGTCTTTGATGGCGGACATGTCGGAGACGAACGTGTCGAATCCTTTCACTTTGGCCAGTACGGCAGCGCCTGCGCCGCTTTCGCCAGCTCCTAATACTACAATTCTACTCATACTTTTTTAATTAAGAATGATGAATGAAGAATCGCTATGCAGCGAGATGATGTACAGCTAAATTCTTCATTCTTCATTCTTAGTTCTTCATTTGTTTGTTATCTAATTTTTAATGTTATAATCGTTATCGCTGCCAATACAATCGTCACAATCCAGAAGCGGATGGTGATTTTGGATTCGTGGAACAGCTTGTCCGGTTTGGTGAATACTACGCTGCATCCCGGCTCTATCAGGCTCATGGAAGTGCGGAAGTGGTCGTGTATCGGTGTTCTTTTGAAGAGACGTTGTTTCACGCCTTTCCGCTTGCCTGCCTTGTAGTAGAGGCGTTGCAGGATGACCGAAAGGTTCTCCACCAGGAAGATACCGCAAAGGATGGGTATCAGCAGTTCCTTGTGAATAATGATGGCGTATACTGCGATGATTCCTCCAATGGTCAGACTGCCCGTATCGCCCATGAATACCTGGGCCGGATAGGCATTGTACCACAAGAAGCCGATAAGTGCACCGATGAAGGCACAGATAAAGATTACCAGTTCTTCCGAGCCGGGAATGTACATGATATTCAGGTAGCCGGCATATTCAATGTGGCTCGATACGTAGGCGAGTATTCCCAAGGTCAGTCCGATAATGGCAGAGTTCCCTGCCGCCATTCCGTCCATTCCGTCATTCAGGTTGGCTCCGTTGCTGACGGCGGTAACTACGAAAATCGTGATAATCACAAACAGTATCCAACCTGCTGTCTGGGCATGTTCACCCATGAAGCCCACTAGGTCGGCATAGTCGAAGTTGTTGCTCTTGAAGAATGGGATGGTGGTCTGTGTTGCCTTGATTTCCTTGGCGGCATGCACCACTTCTATCTGTCCGTCCGGTTTCTCTATTTCTATGTTCTCGCGGATAACCACCTGCGGACTGAGGTAGAGAGTCAGTCCGACGATAAGTCCCAAGCCTACCTGACCGATGATTTTGAACTTACCGTGCAGGCCTTCCTTGTCCTTCTTGAATATCTTGATGTAGTCGTCGGCAAAGCCCAGCGACCCCAGCCAGATTGTGGTAATCAGCATCAATATCATATAAATATTGCTCAATTTGCCCAGTAGTAGGCAAGGAATGAGTATGGCAAAAATAATGATGACACCGCCCATGCTGGGTACTCCCACCTTGTTTACGCCGAACGGGTCGATGCTGGCATCACGTTGCGTTTCAGTAATCTGCTTGCGTTTCAGTAGATTGATGAACTTATCTCCCCAGATACTCGAAATGAGCAATGCCAGAATGATTGCCATCAACGAACGGAAGGATGTATAGCCAAACATGCCCGCACCGGGGAAGTCATATTTGTCTAACCATTGAAATAAATAGTATAACATGATGTTAATTATTTAATTGTTTAATGTGCTAATGTGCCAATATGCTAATTGATAGTCTGGTATATCTGCTGGTAAAGGAATGAATATCCTACATGACGCATGGCAATTAGCACATTGGCATATCAGCACATTATTTCATTTAATATCTCTTTGTCGTCAAAATGGTGTTTCACGCCTTTAATCTCCTGATAATTCTCATGCCCCTTGCCTGCAACGAGAATCACGTCTCCCGGCTGTGCCAGCATGCAGGCTGTCTTGATGGCTTCGCGGCGGTCGGTGATGCTGATGGTTTTCTGCATGTCGTCTTTATCCAGTCCCGCCAGCATGTCGTTGATGATGTCCTGCGGCTCTTCAAAGCGCGGGTTATCGGAGGTGATGATGACCCGGTCGCTCAAGCGGGCGGATTCTTTGGCCATGATGGGACGCTTGCCTTTGTCGCGGTTGCCGCCGGCGCCCACAACGGTAATCACTTTCCCTTTTCCTTCCAGCACTCCGTGAATGGCGTTCAATACATTGACCAGGGCGTCTGGAGTATGCGCATAGTCCACAATGGCGGTGTAGCCTTTCGGTGAACGGATGGCATCGAAGCGGCCGGTTACCGGATGCAGCGTGCTGAGGGCAACCAGTACATCCTCTTCTTTCTTGCCAAGCAATACGGCAGTACCGAATACCGCCAGCAGGTTGTAGGCATTGAACTTTCCGATGAAACGTACTGCCAGTTCGTGATTGTTGAAGTCGAGCAACATTCCCTCGAAATGAGACTCCAAGACTTTGCCTTTGAAGTCGCTAAGACTACGCAAAGAGTAGGTGTATACCTTCGAACGGGTATTCTGCGTCATCACAAGTCCGTTCTTGTCATCCAGGTTGGTCAGGCTGAAAGCTCCTTTTGGCAGTTCGTCGAAGAACTTTTTCTTGGCTTTGAGGTAGTTCTCCACCGTTTTATGATAATCCAGATGGTCGCGGGTCAGATTAGTGAAAATACCGCCGGCAAACTTCAGACCGCTGATGCGCTTCTGGGCAATGGAATGGGAACTGACTTCCATGAAGGCATACTTGCAGCCGGAATCTGCCATTTCTCCGAGCAGGCGGTTCAGGGTTATCGGGTCCGGGGTGGTGTGTTCGGTCGGTACGGGCAGGTCGTCGATGTAATTGCATACAGTGGAAACCAGTCCGACCTTGTAGCCGAAATAGCGGAAAGTATTATATAATAAGGTGGCAACGGTTGTTTTTCCGTTGGTTCCGGTCACGCCGATGAGTTCCATCTTGGATGTAGGGTCACCATAGAAAGTGGTAGCCACTTTCCCTACGGCATCTTCACTGTCTTTCACCTGAATGTAGGTGATGCCGGCCTTAAGCTCTTCCGGCAATTCTTCACACAATACTGCAACAGCCCCTTTATCGATGGCAGCCGGAATATAGGCATGCCCGTCGGTCTGCGTACCACGCATGGCCATGAACAGATGTCCGGTTCCTATCAGGCGGGAATCTATATTCACCCCCGTTATCTCCATGCTTGTACTTCCGGTAATCCGGACCGGCTGTATTGTTTGCAACAAATCACTTAATCTCATACCTTATTATATATAGTGTATATCCAAATCTTGTTTATTCTCATGTTAACGTAGTGTCAGGGCTATGGTTTGTCCTTTCACTATCCGGCTACCGCTTGCTATGGACTGGTTCCTCACCCGTCCTACGCCGTTTAGCCTTACTTTCAGTCCTTTACTCTCTAAAAGGTAGACAGCATCTTTCGCTCCCATACCTACCACGCTGGGCACGGTGCCCGAGGCCGGTTCCTGGTCTTGCAGGATGACTGCCGACGGAGCTGCTTGTGTATGCCCCCACTGTTCCTTTTTCTTTTGTCCGGCGAACTGTTTCTGAACGGGCACTTTCAAATCATTCAGTACAAGGAGTGCTTCGTTCATCTCTCCGGCTTTCACGGGAGGAATCACATTGGTGGTACTGTCTATGGCACTGCGTATGTCAAAACGCAGGTCTTTGGCATAAACTCTTTCTGCTATTTTCCCGAAGACACTACCTGCCATCAGACCGCCTGAAGCTGGTAACCCAGGCTTCTGGATGGAAACGATGCAACTGTATTTGGGTGCTTCCGAGGGGAAATATCCGCAGAAACTTACAAGGTAGTTCACCCGTCCCGACTTATATCCGGCGGCTCCTTGTGAAATCTGTGCCGTACCCGTCTTGCCCGATACAGAGAACTGCTTGCTGCCGGCGGGTTTTGCCAATCCTTGCGATACCACTTTCCGAAGGATTTCGCGGATTTGTGTCAGGGTATGGTCGGAGCATATCTTGGGATTGATTACTTCCGTAGGATATTCTTTCACTACCTCACCGTCCTTTACCGCTGCTTTCACAAATTTGGGGCGTACCATGACCCCGTTGTTGGCTATGGCATTGTAGAAGGTCAGTATGTTTATGGGAGGTACCTGGGTTTCGTAACCGATACTCATCCACGGCAAAGTCGTTTTGGCAAAATAACGCTCTTTAGGCCCTTTGATGTTGGGTTTCCCTTCACCGGGTATTTGCAGATGAAGCGGTTGGTCGATGCTCATGCGCTTCAAACCGTCCACGAACTTCTGCGGATTATCCTTGTAGTGCTTGTCGATGAGGTAGGAGACACCCACATTGGAAGAAACTTCCAGAATACGTGTCACATCTATCTTTCCGTAACCTCCCCGGTGCCAGTTGTGGTCCCTCATCTTGCTGCCGTACATATTCATAATACCGTTGCCCGTGTCTACCTCGGTATCCGGGGTTATCTTGCCATCTTCCAGTGCCACCATAATGGAGGCTGTCTTGAAGGTGGAGCCCGGTTCCAACATATCGCTGATGGCATTACTGTTCATTTCGTAGTAATTGCCGTCTCCGGCTTTCATCATGTTGACAATGGCCTTTACTTCTCCGGTAGCCACTTCCATCAGTACGGCTACCCCGACGTTGGCATTGATTTCCTTCAACTTGTCCACCAGGGCTTTTTCGCAGATGTCCTGCATGCCTACGTCGAGGGTGGATATGATGTCACAACCGTCTACCGGGGGAAGGTCTACGATATTCAGGTATTTATTCATCACCTTCTGACGGTGGGTAATACCGTTCCGTCCTTTCAGCAGGGTGTCGAAGGCCAGTTCAATGCCGTTACGGGCTCCCATGGCTGTATCGGCATAGAGACGGCCCAGGGTTTGGGCTGCCAAAGAACCGAATGGCTTTTTACGCTGGTTGTATATCTGTTCGTGGAACCCGCCTCTGTACTTGTTCATCTTGAATACGGGTAACCGCTTGGCTTCCTTATACTGAATGTAAGAGATGCGCCGGTTGCGGTTGGGAAGAATGTTGTAGTTCCGGCTCTTCATCTCCCGCCCCTTGCGCAGATGGCTTTTGAAGGTGGCGGCACTGATGTCCGGAAAAATCTGATGAAGCCCGATACAGATGGAATCGAAATTGGCTTTCCAGATAGAATCCTTGCGCTGCTGGTCCTTTTTGCGGCGCTTCTCGTCCCTTTCGCCGGACATGAAGTCCATATATATTTTATATTCCGGCAGCGAACTTGCCATCAGTTTGCCATCCGAGGACAGGATATTTCCCCGGTTGGGCTTCACCGTTACATTCTCTTTTACGAAGCGGTCGGCTACATCGTGCCAGTACTGTCGCTCGGCAAACATAATCATGGCGCCTTTCACAACAATAGCTATCCCCACCAACCCCATGAGTAGGACGACGAAGAAGTAACGGGTCATTATGTTTTTTTTATTTACAGCCAATGTTATTTACGATTTAACGATTTACGATGTACTATTGAAATTACTTTAATCCTCAATTCTCCATTATTTTAGTAAGTACGGTGGATTAGTGGAAGTCTGCAAATCGCTTTCTTTGGTGGCGATGTATTCCTCGATGCACGATTGGCGGCTCCGCTCCATCAATTCCGAACTGCGTGTCAGGGCATCGTACTTGATGTCTATCAGCTCTTTTTTAAGATTGTCTATCTCTATCAGTTGCAGTTGGCATTCGTAACGGTTGTTGATGTAAATAATGATAAGCACCATGATAAGGAACAACAATCCGGCTTGGCGGCGGAAGAAGTCTGTGGCCAGAATGTCGCCTCCGATGATGTTCTTCAGTGAGGTGCGTTTTTTCACCTTTTCCGTATTCTTTTCTTCTTGCTTCTTTTCCATTGATAGTCACTAATCATTCATTACTCTTTCTGCAATTCTCAGCTTGGCGCTGCGCGAACGCGGATTGCGCTCTATCTCTTCCTCGTCCGGTACAATCACTTTGTTGTTGACTAGCCGGAACGGGGTCAATACGTTCCCGAAGAAATCTTTTTCGGCCTTGCCTTCCACGTTGCCGGTTTTCATGATATTCTTCACCATACGGTCTTCCAGGGAGTGATAGGTTATCACCACCAGGCGGCCTCCCGGCTTTAGCGCTTCTGTTGCCGCATACAGCATTTCTTTCAGTGCTTCCATTTCCTGGTTTACCTCAATGCGCAATGCTTGGAATACTTTTGCCAGTTCTTTCTTCTCGCGTTCGCGGCCGAAGAGTGGCTTGACGATTTCCAAAAAATCGCCGATGGTGGCAATTCTCTGCGTAGCCCGTGCCTTAACGATGACAGATGCCAGTTTCCGGCTGTTCTTCAGCTCGCCGTACAGATAAAAAATATCGGCCAGCTTTTCTTCTTCGTAGGTATTCACGATGTCGGCAGCGGTCAGGCCGGCACGCTTGTTCATACGCATATCCAGTGCTCCGTCGAAGCGGAAGGAGAATCCCCGTTCGCTGTCATCAAAGTGATGGGAAGATACGCCGAGGTCGGCAAGTATGGCATCCACTTTTTCGATGCCGTGATAGCGTAGGAAGTTGTGCAGGTAGCGGAAGTTGCTGCGTACGAATGTAAAATGCGGGTTGTTCACAATGTTGCGTTCCGCATCCTCGTCCTGGTCGAAGCTCAGCAGCCGGCCGCCGTCTTCCAGGCGGGACAGTATCTCGCGCGAATGTCCTCCTCCACCAAACGTTACGTCTACATACGTGCCGTCCGGACGGATGTTCATTGCATCTACGCTCGGCATCAGCAATACGGGGATGTGATATGTTGTTTCTTCTTTCATCATCTGTTGTTTATAGCTTATTTTCGTCACAACAAATATTTTCGTCTCCCAGCAGTTCTTCAAGAGCCTCGCTGAACTCGTCGGGGTTCATGAATGGTTGGTCGGCACGTTCCTTAGCCCAGATTTCTATTGTGTTGTCCACACCAATGAAGCGGACATCACTTTGTATACCCGCCATTTGCAGGTAACGTTTTGGGAGCAGGATGCGTCCGTTCCCGTCAGGGGTCATGACTTCCGCGTCACTTACGAACTGGCGGAAAATCATTTGTTGTTTGGCGTTCCATTTATTCAGCCGGCAGCGAAGTTGGTTTTGAGTGGCAAACCATACACTTTCCGGGTAGAGCACCAGGCAATCCTGATACACGTCCTTACGCAACACGAGTCTTTCTTCAGAAGCGGCTTGCAGCTGTTTCCGGAAGGTGGCCGGGATGAAAACTCTTCCTTTTGCATCCGCCTTAGCCTCGATATTACCTAAAAATTGTATCATTTCTCACCTTATTATAATAAGCGACGGTAAAAATACACATTTCCCCACAATTCCCCACAATCTTTTAACTAAAATCTTAGGAAGAAGTTTTCAACACCTTGTTGATAGCTTATTCATTTGATAATGAAGCTGCTTTTGAAACGCTTTGCTGGTGGGGGATTCGTGTAGTCTCTTTTGAAAAGATTCGGTTGAGGATGACGGTCTTTGGTTTGAAAGTCGCTTGTTGGTGGAATGGTGTCTTGGGTGGGAAACTTCTTTCCCAGCTTTGCGGATATCTAAACCAAGACTTGGTTTCTCTATCCCCAGGCTTGGTTTGGAAAAACCAAAGTTTGGGATAAAGCTCTTTCTTAACTCTTTCTTGTTTTAGTATTAACTTCTGAAACTTTTTTTGTTAACTTCCCGTCTATTTTGTGAACGTTACTACTTACCGGAAGATGATGGGAGGGAGGAGTGATAATATTCCCCCTGGAGTGGTTGATTATTACATTCATCCACAGAATCCAGGGGGGATAAATGTTTTTTTACTGTATGCTGTTCAGCAAGTCTAGCTTGCCCTCGTTCACCAGTTTTAGAATGAGTTCGCCAAACAATGTGTTTTGCCATGCAAACCAGGCGCGGGTGAACTTGGCGGGATTGTCTTTGTGGAAAGACTCGTGCATAAAGCCGGTTCCGGCTTCTGTATCCATCAACATCTTCACGCAAGTTTTAATCTCTTCATCGTTCTGGCTTGTGAAGGCTTTCATCATGATGCTCATCGGCCAAATCATGTCGTAGCCGATGTGCGGACCTCCAATGCCTTCGCCTGCCGTACCTTTGAAGAAGTATGGGTTATCCTCGCTCCATACGAAACGACGGGTGTTCTGGTAAATAGGATCGTTGATGTCCACATCGCCCAGATAGGGCAGTGCGATAAGGCTCGGTACATTGGCGTCGTCCATCAGAAGGTGGTTGCCGAAACCGTCTACCTCGAAGGCATAGATGGTGCCGTATTTGGGATGGTTGTAGGTAGCGTATTTTCGTAGGGCGGTTTCTACTTCTCCGGCCAGGTCGGTACATTCTTTTGCAAGCTCCGGGCGGTTATTGACTTCAGTCAGAATCTCGGCTGCCTTACGCAGCGAAGATACGGCGAAGAAGTTGGAGGGTATCAGGAATTGGAAGGTGGTGGCGTCATCGGAAGGGCGGAAAGAAGATGCAATCAGTCCGACCGGTTTCACCGGATTGCCCCAGCCGTCGTTGGTCATCGTGTCCAGTGCGCGTTCAGTTACCCGCTGGAAATGGTAGGAACCGCGTCCGTCACGGCGCTGTTGGTCGCGGAAGGTGGTCAGGATGTTTTGGATTGCTTTTATCCACTCGGCATCGAAGATGCTTGTATCACCGGTCGTTTTCCAGTAATGGTAGGCAAGGCGTAGCGGATAACACAGTGAATCGATTTCCCATTTACGCTCGTGCACCTCGTCGTTCATGTCGGTAAGGTCGGTTTTCCAGTGTCCGTCGGGGATGGGGCCGTCGTTGAAGGCGTTGGCAAACGGGTCTACATTAATCAGCTTGAATTGGCGGTTGATGACTCCTGCAAGCATCGTCTTCAGTTCCTTGTCTTCATTGGCCAGCTGTACGTAGGGCCACACCTGCGCACCTGAGTCGCGGAGCCACATGGCATGGATATCTCCGGTGTAGACAAATGTGTCGGGCTTCCCGTCTTTCTTGTCCTTGCGGAAATGGACGGTGGTGTCCAGCGTGTTGGGAAAGCAGTTAGTGAACATCCATGACAGCTTCTGATTTTTCAGCAGCTGCTGTATCCGTTGAATTTGTTCTTCTACGGCTTTGGAAC
>OJKY01001609.1_pt1 | contig 13296 bp, 10 predicted proteins | sample 1596571 | NCBI WGS metagenome assembly OJKY01 (sample SAMEA4350170, study PRJEB24818) | metagenome | biome: human; feature: gut; material: faeces | place: Denmark | collected 2013-09 | reverse complement strand
GTTATAACCCCAGCAGCACGGCGACCGCGGCGGCCGCATCGTTCGCGGGAACCAGCTTCATCAGCGCCAAAAGGCCTGCGTCGATGCCGGTAATGACCAAAAGGAACACGAGCACGACCGCCAGAACGACGCCGGTATTCTTGATGACCTTGGGAAAGGTAGGCCAGGTGACTTTCTTCAGCTCGGAAAAGACCTCTTTCATCTTTCTGCCGAACCGAACGAAAATATTGGGCTTCTTGTTGGGAGCCTTCTTTTTGCCGTCCTTCTTCGCCTCTTTCTGCGGAGCTTCCTTGGTCTCCGCCACGGCGTTCTTGTCTTCTTTCATCTTATCCATCCCTCTATAATCTGAAAACGCTTATTTCGTCTCTTTGTGCGCGGTGTGCTTTTTGCAGAAGGGGCAATACTTGGAAATCTCGATCCGATCCGGATCGTTTTTCTTATTCTTATACGTATCGTAATTCCTCTGTTTGCATTCCGTGCACGCCAACGTAATCTTGTTTCTCGTTCCTTTCGCGGCCATTTGTAATTACCTTCCGAATTCCAAAAAATTAACACCCCAGACTTTTCGGAGTGTTGCCTAATTTTAGCACGGATGAAAGCATTTGTCAAGTTTTTTTCAATCTTTTCCTTAAATTTTCGCAAAAAATTCACCTTCTTTCCGTTGCCTTTATTATGATTTGCATTTATAATATAGATTAGTGCGTTGATGAAAATATTAAAAATGTTACTGGCAAAGGATTTTCCGAAAAGGCGATAAACAGCCGTGCATTGTAAATTATTTTCTGAAATTATATCATTTTCTTATTATGAGGTATATATGGAAAACATAAATTCTAACCTTGTCGGTCTTACCGATTCCGAAGTTCAAAAGCGTATAGATGAAGGAAAGGTAAATATTTCAACTAATATTAAAACCAAATCAATCAAAAGAATATTTTGTGATAACATTTTTACGCTTTTCAATCTTATAAATGTAATTTTGCTTGCGGCATTGATTTTTGTGGGTTCACACAAGAATATGCTTTTTATCGGTGTTGTTATCGCAAATATAATTATAGGTATAGTTCAGGAAATTCGTTCCAAAATAAGCGTTGACAAGCTGACTATTTTGTCTGAGAAAAAAATCAATGTTCTCAGAAACGGTAAAATTGCAGAAATAAGTAAAGATGAGATTGTCCTTGACGATATTCTTGTGCTTTCAAGAGGAAGCCAGATTCCTGCCGACTGCATTGTATGCGACGGCAACTGCAGAGTCAACGAAAGTTTGCTTACAGGAGAATCAAATCTCATTGAAAAAAATGTCGGAGATGAACTTCTTTCAGGCAGTTTTATTGCGGCAGGAAAATGCTATGCTCAGGCTGTAAAGGTCGGAGCCGATTGCTATGCCGCAAAGATAAATAACGAAGCCAAATATATTAAAAAAGTAAATTCTCAGATTATGGAGTCATTCAATTTCATTATCAAAATCTGTACATTTGTACTTTTCCCAATCGGCATTGCATTTTTTATTCGACAATTCACACTGCCCGATGCAACATTGCAGTCTGCTGTAATCAGCACTGTTGCGTCGCTTGTCGGTATGATTCCAAAGGGAATGATTCTTCTTACAAGCTCTGTTCTTGCAGTATCAATTATCAGGCTTTCATCTAAAAAGGTTCTTGTACAAGAAATGTATTGCATTGAAACACTTGCAAGAGTTGATGTGCTTTGTCTTGATAAAACGGGAACGCTTACAACAGACGAAATGACGGTAACAGGTGTTATTCCGTTTGGGGCTGATGAAAATAAAATCAAGAAAGCACTTTCTTCAATTGTAAAAGCGTCTGATGAACTAAATGCAACTTTGTATGCACTGCGTGACTATTCGGATTCAGTTTCACCGTATGAGTGCAGTAAATTCTGCGATTTTTCCTCCGAAACAAAATGGTCGGGCGGTACATTTGAAAACGGCAAGACCTACATAGTCGGTGCGACTGAATGTATTTTAAAAAGCAGAGAAAAGTATTCCGAGGTGTATTCTGAGATTGAAAAGATAAATCAAACCGTCAGAATCCTTGTTCTTGCCGAAAGCGATAGTGAACCGGACAAAGACTCATTGCCTGATGATTTAAAACCGCTTGCACTCATTCTTATCAAGGATAAACTTCGTGATAATGTAAATGAAACGGTAAAATATTTTAAGGAACAAGGTGTCACCTTAAAGGTAATTTCAGGCGACAGCGTTAAAACTGTTAAAAATATTGCACTTGACACAGGGATTGAGGGTGCAGAAAATGCAATTGATATGTCAACCGTGACAACAGATAAAGAGCTTGAAGATGCGGCAGAGCGTTGTAATGTGTTTGGCAGAGTAACTCCGGCTCAAAAGAAAAAGCTTGTGGTTGCCCTTAAAAAGCACGGACATTCGGTTGCTATGACAGGTGACGGAGTAAATGATGTTCTCGCACTCAAAGAGGCGGATTGCTCCGTAGCTATGGCGTCGGGCAGTGATGCCGCACGAAATGTGTCACAGCTTGTACTTGTCAATAATGACTTTGGCGCAATGCCGAGCGTTGTGGCAGAGGGCAGACGAACAATCAATAACCTTGAACGAAGCTCTGCACTCTATCTTGTAAAGACGATTTATTCGGTTATACTCTCAATTTTCTTCATATTCTTCCGCACAGGATATCCCTTTGAACCGATACAGCTTACGCTTGTCGGTGCATTAACGGTTGGATTGCCATCATTTGTTCTCGCACTTCAACCGAATAAAGATATAGTAAAAGGTAATTTCACCGTAAATATAATAGCAAGATCACTCCCAACAGCTTTTTGTATTTCGGCAGATACAATATTACTCGCAATTTTAAAGTATATGACAGATATGCCACAGGCACAGTTTTCAACTCTCTGCGTATATCTTACTGCATTTTCATGTATGCTGCTTGTAATCAGATTATCAATCCCGTTCAATCCGCTCAGAGCCGTTATGGTCATCGGATGTTCCGCAGGAATAATAATCGGTTCAATCTTCTTTGGCGGATTGTTCTCACTTGCACCGCTTACATTTGAAAACATCATATTGCTTGTAATCTTTGCTGTAGGCACATTTGTTGTATTTAATATATTCTACAATATAGCACAGCACTATATAGAAAAATTCAAAAAGGAAAGTCATCTTAAACTGACTGCAAAAAGAAATGCAAATAAACAAAAACGCTGAAAAATTAATCAGACAACTGAATAATCAAGGCTATGAGGCTTTTATAGTGGGCGGTTGTGTTCGTGATTATCTTCTCGGATTGACTCCGCATGATACAGATATTTGTACAAACGCTTTGCCTGAGCAGACAAAAAAATGTTTTGAGGCTTATCGTATGTTTGATACAGGTATCAAACACGGCACAATTTCCGTTGTATGCGGCGGTGAAGTCTATGAAATCACAACCTACCGTATTGACGGTGATTATTCCGATAACCGTCATCCGGACAGCGTAAGCTTTACACGAAACATAAACGAAGATTTGCAACGTCGTGACTTTACGGTAAATGCAATGGCATATAACGCTGAATACGGTCTTGTCGATCCATACGGCGGTAAAAATGACCTTAAAGATAAAGTTATCCGTTGTGTCGGAAATCCCGATACACGCTTTAACGAGGATGCTCTGCGAATCTTGCGGGCATTACGCTTTGCCTCTGTTTACGGATTTTCAATTGAAGAGAACACATCAAAGTCTATATTTAAAAATGCAGACTTGCTAAAAAACATTGCAACAGAGCGTGTGATTTCGGAATTTCTAAAGCTCATCTGCGGTAAGGATGCCGTAAAAATTCTTGACGCTTACCGAGAAACAATTGCTGTTATTATCCCTGAAATTACCGTTATGTTCAATTTTAATCAGAACAACATTCATCATTCGTATGATTTGTGGCAACATACCCTGACTGCACTCGGTACAATTGAACCGAATCCCATACTTCGTATGACAATGCTTCTGCATGACATCGGCAAGCCTTCTGTTAAAACCACCGACAACAGCGGTCAATCGCATTTTCAGGGACATCAGCTTGAAAGTAAAAAAATTGCAGACAAAATTCTGCACAGACTAAGATTACCGTCTGATTTTATTAACAAAACTCTTCTGCTTATTGAATATCATGATGTCCGTTTTAACGGCAGTAAAAAGCTTATGAAAAAGGTTATGAATGTACTCGGTACAGACCTTACAAAGCAGTTGTTAGAGGTCGAATACGCCGATATATCTGCCCAGTCTGAATATCAGCGAGAAGAAAAGCTTGGATATCTTAAAACAGCTAAAACACATCTTAATGAAATAATCAAAGATAACGAATGTTTTAAGCTGAGTCAGCTTGATATCAACGGTAAAGATGTTTTAAACCTTGGCGTAAAAGAGGGAAGAGATGTCGGAAATATTCTCGATTATTTGCTAATGCTTGTAGTAGATGCAAATGTTCCAAACAAAAAATCAATACTCATATCAAAAGCCAAAGAATATATTTACGGTAATCAAATAAATAAGTAATTAAAAAAGAGGATTTCAGCGAAAACTGAAATCCTCTGATTTTTGTTTAAAATTAAAGAACCTTTGATAAAAATTCCTTTAAACGGTCGTCCTGCGGATTATTGAAGAACTCCTGCGGGTTGTTCTTTTCTTTGATAACACCGTCGTCAATAAATACAACATCGGTTGCAACTTCCTTTGCAAAGCCGATTTCGTGAGTAACAACAACCATTGTCATACCTGCCTTGGCAAGCTCTTTCATAACATCAAGAACTTCGCCGACCATTTCGGGGTCAAGTGCAGATGTCGGCTCGTCAAAAAGGAGAACATCGGGATTCATAGCAAGTGCTCTTACAATTGCGATACGCTGTTTCTGACCGCCTGAAAGCTGGTTCGGATATGCGTTTGCCTTTTCGGCAAGTCCTACACGCTCCAAAAGATCCATAGCGTCTTTTTTAGCCTCATCTTTGCTCTTGCCAAGAAGCTTGACAGGAGCCATTGTAAGGTTGTCAATAACAGTCTTGTGGGGGAAAAGGTTAAACTGCTGGAACACCATTCCCATTTTTTGACGGTGAACATTTATATTAACCTTTGGATCCGTAATATCGGTACCCTCAAAGAAAATGTGACCGCCTGTCGGTTCTTCAAGTCTGTTAAGGCAACGGAGAAAAGTTGATTTACCCGATCCTGAAGGACCGAGAACAACAACTACATCGCCTTTAAAAATGTCAATATCAATACCTTTAAGAACCTGAATATCCTTACCGAATGATTTTTCAAGTCCTCTTACGGAGATTAATGCGTTATCTTTCACTCTTTTTCAATCTCCTTTCAAATCTTCTGAGGATGTACGAAAGCACAAGTACAATTACAAGGTAAATCAATGCAACCGTAATAAGCGGGAAGAATGCCTCGTAAGTTCTTGAACGAATCATATTACCAATATATGTGATATCTGCAAGTGCAACATAACCTGCAACCGAAGTTTCTTTGAGAAGTGTAATAATTTCATTGCCGAGTGCAGGAAGAACATTTTTAATTGCCTGCGGAAGAACGACCATTGTCATTGTCTGTCTGTTGTTAAAACCGAGTGAACGGCTTGCCTCAGTCTGACCGATGTCAACAGCCATAATGCCCGAACGAACAATTTCTGCAACATAAGCGGCAGAGTTCATACCAAATGCAATGATTGCGGCAAAGATACCGTTTCTTACAGATGCAAGAATAATGTAATACATAATCATCAACTGAACTACAACAGGTGTGCCTCTGATAACAGTAATGTAGATGTTGCAAATCACATTAAAGAATTTCAGAACACAATCACCGAAGCTCCTGCATTTTCTCTTGTCAAGCTGAATATCGTGAGTAGCTCTTATAAGAGCAATGACAAAACCGATAATAACACCGATAATACCTGCAAACAATGTGATTTCAAGGGTTACAAGCAAACCGCTTAAAAGCTGCTGCCATCTGTTATCTGTGATGAATGTGTTTTTAAAGCTTTCACCGAGATTGCCGAACAAACTGCCCGATGCACTGTCGTTTACGATAATAACCTGAGTTGTGTTTGCATATGAAGTTGAAAAGTCGATATTTTTTCTTCTTTCCGGTGTGTCGGTCATACCCGCCATACCGAAATCGTCTTTGCCGGTCTGAACAGCAGTGATAACAGAATCAAATTCCATATCATCAATAACAAGTTTTTTACCGAGCTTGTCACAGATTGCTGTAGCCATCATCGGATCAAGACCGACAATTTTACCGCCTTCAACATATTCATACGGTGGAAAAGCAGCGTTCGTAGCCATATGAAGTTCACCGTCATACTTGATATCCTTAGGTGATTCATAGGGTACGGTATCAGTATTACCCTCTATGTAATAGCTTTTGATTTTGTCCAGAACGCCCTCGTCTTTAAGCTCTGCAAGAGCTTTGTCGATTTTTTCGGTGAGTTCATGATTTTCCTTTGAAATGCAGATTGCATACTGCTCTTCTGCAAAAGGTTCATCAAGAATTTTTAGTCCTGCATTTGCTTTTACAAATTCCTTTGCCGGTTCACTGTCAATTACAACACAGTCAATTTTATTCTGTGTAAGAGCTACGATAGCGTCGGCACCCTTGCTGTAACGCATAACCTTGGTGCCGTCAGCCTCATAGTCAGATACAAAAGTATCGCCGGTTGTACCTGTCTGAACACCTACGGACGCTCCTTTGATATCATCGGCAGTCTTAATTTCCTTTACCGATGAATCACCGCATCCGGTGAACAGAAAAACAGTGGAGAACAGCATTGAAATCAGTACCAATAAAGTAACTGTCTTTTTCATTGTTTTCCTCTTTTTCTTTCTCTTAAAATATTTATTTGCAAATCTTTATCAGATTCTTGCAACGCCTGATTCAATTGCAGCCTTTTTAACAGCCTCAGCAACAGTTTTACCGATTCTCTTGTCAAATGCCTCGGGAAGAATATAATCTGCATTAAGCTCTTCATCGCTCACGAGTGAAGCAATTGCAAAAGATGCGGCAACTTTCATTTCTTCGTTAATATCGCTTGCACGGCAGTCGAGAGCACCTCTGAAAATACCCGGAAAAGCAAGTACATTGTTAATCTGGTTAGGGAAGTCGCTTCTGCCTGTACCTACAACAGCCGCACCTGCCTTTTTAGCAATGTCAGGCATAATCTCGGGAGTCGGATTAGCCATAGCAAAAAGAATAGGATCCTTAGCCATTGACTTAACCATTTCTTCGCTTACGCAACCTGCGGCAGAAATTCCGAGGAATACATCAGCACCTTTCATTGCATCTGAAAGTGAACCTTCAAGGTGAGAAAGGTTAGTAATTTCAGCCATTTCCTGTTTAACAGCGTTAAGTCTTGGATCACCCTTGCAGATAATACCCTTACTGTCGCAAAGTGTAATGTCCTTTACACCCATATTAAGAAGGTGCTTTGCAATTGCAATACCTGCCGCACCTGCACCGTTCATAACAACCTTGATTTCGTCAAGTTTCTTGTGAACAAGCTTGAGTGAGTTGATAAGACCTGCGGCAACAATAACGGCAGTACCGTGCTGGTCATCGTGGAAAATCGGAATATCACACTTCTCTTTGAGCTTCTTTTCAATTTCAAAGCATCTCGGAGCGGCAATATCCTCAAGATTGATTCCGCCGAATGAACCGCTGATAAGGTAAATTGCGTTTACAATTTCGTCAACATCCTTACTTCTTACGCAAATAGGAAATGCGTCAACATCGCCGAATTCCTTAAAAAGCGCACATTTGCCCTCCATAACAGGCATACCCGCCTCAGGACCTATGTCACCAAGACCGAGAACAGCTGTACCGTCGGTTACAACGGCAACAAGGTTGTTTCTTCTTGTGAGTTCAAAAGACTTGTCATAGTCCTTCTGAATTTCAAGACACGGTTCTGCAACACCCGGAGTATAGGCAAGAGAGAGGTCTTCAGCCGAGTTAATCGGAACTCTTGAAACAACTTCAATCTTACCGTTCCACTCATAGTGTTTTTTGAGTGATTCTTTTCTGATATCCATATCGGTAACTCCTTATAATTAATTCCCTCTCATTATACCCCTAAAAAGCCGTTATATCAAGTAAAAATCACAAAATTCATTTGACTTTTGTACAAAAAAGGTATAAAATAAATGTGCGAGTGTGTTGAACAGCTGCGAGCAGCTGCCGAAAGGTACTGTGCGAGGAAAGTCCGGGCTTCACAGAGCAATAATAACGGCTAACGGCCGCCGGAGGCGACTCCAGGGATAGTGCAACAGAAAATTACCGCCATTATATGGTAAGGATGGAAAGGTGAGGTAAGAGCTCACCGGAGGGCAGGAGACTGCTCTGCCGTGTAAACCCTATTTGAAGCAACACCGTGGTAGGACATTATACGCTTGCTCGGCGTGTCCTTAGGAGGTGGCATCGAGCAGATTCGGTAACGGTCTGCCAAGATAGATGGCTGTTCACGACAAAACCCGGCTTACAGACACAGTCGCATATTAGGGCACCTTTTATGGGTGCTTTAATATTATTGTCGAATTTAAGCAATTTGTACAAATGTTATGCACATTTGCAATTAATTTAAAAAATGCATTGCATTTATACTGCTCTTTATTGTACTTTGCTTTATGCTGAAATCTATTGAAATTGATTTAAGAAATTGATTTAATTTGATTTGTTTCAGTCGACTGATTCGACACATTGTAGAGTTTTGAAATTAATTTGAAAGGTGTGTAAAAATTTGAAAACAAAATCAAAAATACTCAGCGCAATATTGAGCGTGAGCATCCTGTCGGCAAGCCTATCTGCCTTTGTATCCGGTTCACTCGGTGTTCAGGCGGCAGAAAGCTCGCCAACCGTATCGGCTAATAAGTACAAGCTCAAAGATAATATTCAGGACGGTGTAATTTTACATTGTTTTGACTGGACTTATAACGATATTAAGGCTGAATTGCCTAAAATTGCAAAAGCAGGATTTACAAGTATACAGACTTCTCCGGCACAGCCAAACGGAACAGGTACTTGGTATTGGTTATATCAGCCAATTTCATTCAGTATCGGAACAAATGGTATCGGCACAAAGGCTGAACTTCAGTCGCTTTGCGATGAAGCAGATAAGTACGGAATTAAGGTTATTGTCGATGTTGTTGCTAACCATTTGAGAGGCGATCACAACAACATAGACAACGATTTAAAGCCATCCGAGTATTGGCATACCTTCGGCGGAGGTATTGACTGGAAAAACCGTTGGCAGGTAACACACGGCTCGATTGGTATGCCGGACATTGCAACCGAAAATCCATATGTTCAGCAAAAAGTCTGCAACTATGTTCAGGAACTCAAGTCGGTAGGTGTTGACGGACTTCGTTGGGACGCTGCAAAACACATTGGCGTTCCGAGCGAGGGCGACGATTTCTGGAAATCGGTAACACAGTACGGCCTTTATAACTACGGCGAAATTCTCGGTGGTCCCGATGACCGTTCGACAGGCAATGAAGACATTATGAAAGAGTATACCGATTATATTTCTGTCACAGACAGTAACTACGGTAAAGAACTCCGTGATTCGTTTAATTCGGGCAAAGCTCCTACTTCAAGCGGAAACTGGAGTGAAAAAGGCATTTCAAACGATAAGCTTCTTTATTGGGGTGAAAGCCATGATACATGGTCAAACAACAAAGACTGGGGCTTTTCAAATGAAATGAGTCAGAATGTTATTGACCGTGCTTATGCGGTTGCGGCAAGCCGTAATAAAGTTACTGCTCTTTATTTTTCCCGTCCTTCTTCAACCAACAAAGAAAGTATCAAAATGGGAGAAAAAGGCTCAACTCATTACACCAGCAGTGAGGTTGCCCAAATTAATAAGTTCCATAATGCAATGGACGGCAAAGCTGATTACTACACCGTGTCAGACGGTTGTTCTGTAATTACCCGTAAAGACGGCGGTGCTGTTATCGTAAAAGGCAGCGGAAGCGGCGAGGTATCGGTAGAAAACGGCGGCGGTTACGCAAAACCGGGTACATACACAGACGCTGTTTCAGGCAATACATTTACAATTACATCAAGCACCATTTCAGGTACAATAGGTTCATCAGGTATTGCAGTAGTCTATGATGCCGAACCCGAAGGACCTTCAGCGTCAGTAAATCCGGGTTCAACAAACTACAATACAGATGAGCTCACACTTACGCTCAATTGCAAGAATGCAAAAAATGCTCAGTATTCAATTGATGACGGTGCATTTGTAAACTACACAAACGGTCAGCAAATTACAATCGGTACAAACCTTCCTTACGATACTGTAACCACAGTAACAGTAAAAGCAAGCGACGGCAAGACAACATCCGATCCGGAAACATATACATACACAAAGGTAGACCCGAATGCCGTAAAGGTTGTTGCTTATGATAACTCATCAACCAAGTGGTCTAAGGTCAATGCATATTTCTGGAGTGATGATAATAAAGAAATGACATCGTGGCCGGGCAAGAAAATGACCGACAAGGGTAATAATATTTTTGATATTGAAGTGCCTGACGGTGCAAAATATGTAATCTTCAACAACGGTGACAGTCAGACAGATGACCTCACGATTGCAGACGGTAATAAAATTTACAGCAACGGTTCTTGGCAGAACTATTCGACTGTAAAACCCACTCAGCCGACAACAGCTCCTTCCACGACAGTCCGTCCTACTACAGTCGCAACTCAGCCTACCACAACTCAGCCTGCTACAACACAGCCTGCTACAACACAGCCGTCTACAACTCAGCCGGTAACAGAGCCTTCAAACAGAATTCTTATCGGTGATGTTGATTTAAACGGAACATTTACAGTCTGTGATTCAACAGAGGTTCAAAGATACATTGTTAACATATCGACTTTAAGCGATGAGGCTCTCATTGCGGCAGATGTAGACAAGGATTCTGTTATTTCTGTAAAAGACGCAACTATGATTCAGGCTTATGTCGTTAAGCTTATTGTTGAAAACTCATACTGCGGTACTTACACAGAAAATGTTGCACCCGCCCAGCCTACAACGAATGTCACAGAGCCAACAACCGAACCGACTTCAATTCAGACGAAAAATTATGTTTATTTCAATAATACGGAAAACTGGTCAACAGTAAATGTCTATGCATGGAGTTCAACAGATTCGACTTATATGAGCTGGCCCGGCAAGGCTATGGAAAGTATAGGTAATAACACATACAGATTTGAACTTCCGAATGGTGCAGAATATGCTATATTCAATAACGGTTCAGCACAGACAGGTGACTTAAAAATCCCCGATGTAAATATGATTTACTCAAACGGACAGTGGAGTAAATACTCCAAGTAAAATTTAATAAGTTTATCTAAGAGCCGCCCCGCACAATCAAGCGCATTTTGCTGTTTTGATTTTTACTGTCGGGGCGGTACTGCTATTTGTTTAAATCACAATACAAAATAAACGGTTCATCACGATTTTTTGTGGGATGGTGAACGGACAGAAGAAATAGATAGCGGATCAAGGTAAGAAGAAGTCATCATCACGGTAACCGTAGCCGATCTTGTTGTTGAAACCTTCGAACTTGCCGGTGCTGATTTGATATCATCTAAATAGAGCATAGCTTTCTTTCCTCCATTGTTTGTCTTGCTAACTACAATTCTGGAGCTTCCTGTGCTCTTTTTCAATACTTACTTTTGACTATCCCACATTTTTTCGTAATGAGGGTAAAAAAGCAATGTTTCCTTTTGTTCGGAAACATTGCTTTTGTTAATTTTTTACTTATTACTTTAATTTTGTATCTATATATTCTATGTACGGTTTGCGATTATAAATGCTGTCTTGGTGATTTTTATACCATTCAAATTCTTCTTTCAATCCATCATACAAAGATACTGTATTTGGCATTAATTCATTTTGTTTTCTTACATCAAGCACATATTCGTAATCGTAGAAGCAAAAATAATCTCTTTGCGGAATATCTTTCGACACGCTTACAAATTCAACTTCTCTGCCTGCCACTTTGTAGCAAAGCTCAACCCATTCTTTTATTGTAACGGTTTCTTTGTTTCCAACATTAAAAATATGATTACTTGGGTGCTTTTCTATTATTATCTCAATAAATTTACAAAGGTCTGACACATTGAAAAATTGCAATTTCATATCTCCGTTTTCAGGAATGTAAAATTTTCTGTCTAGAATAGCACAATCAAAGGGAAATGCTTCTCTGTACAAATTTTCATACATACCGTAAAAATACGGCGGACGAAGAATATACGCATTTTGGACAGTATCAAGTAAGTATTTTTCTGCATTGAGTTTGTTAATTCCGTAATTGCCCCAGACAGAATTTTTACCGCAAGTTTGATTTTCGGCAAACGGCTGGGGATTAGTTTCGGGATAAACCGCACTTGAACTGATGAAAATGTAATCATCAAACGAAATACCTGACTTTAAAAGAGCCTTTATATGCTCATCAGTGTACGCTGTGATATCAAGAATTAAATCAAAGTGTTCGTTAGCAAACTTGTTGCCAAGATTCAATCTGTCGCAATTAATCAGATGCACACCTTGTGATTGAGGTCTGCTGTTTCTGTTTAGAACAAAAACTTCCTCGCCTTTACTCACAAAATGCTCGGCTGCATATCTGCTCACAAATGTTGTTCCGCCTGTGATTAGAATTTTCATACCAAAAACTCCTTGAATAATATTTGCATCACCGTATGGTGATAAACAGCATTAATTATCTATTCAATTTTTATTCGATTTTTCTATAATTTTTTCTGCACATTTAATGCCGTCAACTGCGGCGGAGATAATTCCGCCTGCATAGCCTGCACCTTCACCGCACGGATACAGTCCTTCAATAAGTACACTTTCGAGTGTATCTGTCTTTCTCATTATTCTGACGGGGGAAGAGCTTCTGCTCTCAACGCCCGTCAAAACAGCGTCACCGTCATCAAATCCGTGTAACATTCTGCCCATTTTCACAATGCCCTGAGCCATAGAAGTGCAGACATATTCAGGCAAAATCTCGTTCAGATTTGAAAATTCATAATTCGGACCGATACTTGGCTTTACATCACCAAGATGTGTGGATTTTCTGTTATTAAGAAAATCGTCAACTCTTTGTATGGGTGCATTATAATTTTCACCGCCGGCAACGAATGCTTTTGATTCAAGCTTTCTCTGCAAATACATTCCGGCAAGCGGATGGTCGCTTTCAAAATCTTCCGGTGTAACCGTCACAACGATTGCGCTGTTGGCTGTCTCTTATACACAGCC
>OJKY01001607.1_pt1 | contig 13313 bp, 12 predicted proteins | sample 1596571 | NCBI WGS metagenome assembly OJKY01 (sample SAMEA4350170, study PRJEB24818) | metagenome | biome: human; feature: gut; material: faeces | place: Denmark | collected 2013-09 | reverse complement strand
AGATTTCAAGTCCTGCCAAGGAATGATGCGGTCTAAAGTCTCCAGGAACTTTGTTCTTCTGGCACCGCCCAGCTGCGGTGAGGTTTCTGCAAATAAATCAGCGAATGTGGGGGCTTTAATCTTCATACTCACACTTTTCTGTAGTGTGCTAATTATAGCATATCACCCACCTTTTGTGCAGAGGTTCCTTAAATTTTCTAGAGTGCGATATCCTTGTTTTAACAACACCGGGTGTGGACGTACTGCAGATTAAACGGTCCGGTGGAGTGAAAAAATATGTACATGTTGTTCATTCATTGAGTGATATACACGGCTATAAACTTTTTAGTTTTGATTATTACGACACAATCTTAGTTTCTGGATCTTCTCAGGAAGCAAGTCTTCGAACTTTAGAAAAAATTAGAGGAACCAAACGAAAAGAGATTGTTAGATTGGGTTGCCCGTATCTAGACAATCTTGTAGCAAGAGCAAAAAAAAGTTGAATTTAGGGACGTAAACATTCTTTTACTCGCCCCTACATGGGGAAAAAATTCTTTCCTATACAAGTATTCCCCCGAACTTCTTAGAAGCCTAAGCTCTGAAGGTTATAAGTTAATTTTTAGGCCGCATCCACAAAGTCTTATATCAGATAAAGAGATTTTACGAGATTGGTTAAGAGTTCTGAACGAAATAGAAGGTGCTGAATACGATAACAAGCCGGATGGTTTTAATAGTTTATCAAGAAGTTCAATATTGCTTTCTGATTTATCCGGTGTTGTTTTTGACTTTTCCTTTGTTTTTAAGAGGCCAGTAGTAACAATTGGGGGAAATTTCGTAAAAGAAGGTTTTGAAGCATGGGATTTGCCTAAAAAAGCTTGGGAATTGACATCTTATGATCTGATAGGCAAACGCATTGTTTCCACAAGTTCCAATTCTTCCGAGGAAATATGTGAAGCTTTGGGAATTGTAAAAAATTCTTTTAGACAAAAAGAGGAGGAGATTAACACTTTAATTTCTCACGAAGCTAAGAATCTTGGTCATGCAGGTACCGGAATTGCGGCTTTTTTAATTAATATGTCTCGCAACTTGCAACTACCGCTAAAAAACAATCAATCCTCAACACGTTCAAAGATTTACAAGATTTTTTATGGCTTGAAGTCAAAGATTGGGGGAAGGTTTTTTGATTAGGATTTCTCACAACAGACTGAAAATGGTGAAAACTAACTAGAAAAAGAATCATGCAGAAAATATCGTCGATTTGTGTTAACCTCATTGCTGAAACTTAAGTTAATTTTGTGATAGCCCTAGAAAAACATTTAGTCAAGGGTTTGTAATGGAAAAGTGAGATCTGATCCAACTAAGAAGAAGGTAAACCGACTCTTCAGGTGTCTTCTCCAAGGATTTTTATTGAAAGTGTTGCTAATTGTGGCATTTCTTTAAAGTACACTTAGATTGATGGAAGAAGATGGAAACTCACCACATAGCCTCGGTATCTTTAAATAGGATACCAGAGGCCTTTATCTGTTTTGAAAAAAGTAATATTCTACCTCTGAGGGCTTTCCCTAGACATTATTCTAAGTTTGAAAAAGAGATTCGCTTCACTCTTATGAATCATGACGTCATAAAGCCTGTTAACGTCCTCTACCCCTGTCCAAAGACTGGATTTTACATCAAGAGACTGCCTAACTAAAAAGGGAAGTACCGTGTAAAGGCCAGAAAGCTTTGAATTTTCGAGGAATCTGTCTATCGTGTTCTCTGTTCTTCTATCATAAGGGCTCCAAGAAGCCAATAATAATAGACTTTTTTGATTGTATATATTAAATACCATGCTTACAGTCTTGTTTGTATTTATGTATTCCCCTCCTTTAACTGAGTAATACTTGAGAACTTCATAGGTGTCATCGACGTCAGCCATTAATCCAGAAAATAGGTTCCAGTCTTGATTCTGCTTAAGAAACTTAAGCGTTTCCTCATACCTGATACGAGTATCTATTTTCTCTTCTACATCATCTTCACATATTGTTAATGGTGAGATTTTATTAAGTAAGGAAAGTGAAGACAAAAATTTATAACTCAAACCGCATCCTATCCAACCGATGTCATGCCTCAATCCTTCTATCATTTGGATATTTTCGAAGGTATTATGCCTGATAAATCTGTTTTTTCTTTCTGGGGTTTCAGTCAGGGTGAGACATAAAAAATCTGAGTCGATTGGATAGAATCTCCCGACGGCATTGAAAAACTCGCTAAAGTTAATTATGTCTTTAGCTAATAAAAAACGGAGGAGGTAAAAATCAAAGTAGTTAAATTTCTCTTTAACAGGGATCTCATTAGAACTTTTTTCTAGCAATATTTTGATTTGTTCAAATAGATCATCAATGTCATTTTCTTTAAAAAAAGAGACTTGATTAAAAAAAACTTTTTCCTGTGCTTCAGAATCCTCGGAGAGAATTGGTACAGAATATCTAGAGAAATCGGTCAGTCTCGTAGTTTCTAAAGCATCTTGTTCATAATAATGGAGATTTAACAGCAATTTGCATTTTTTTAATTCCGTTTCCAGTTCATTGCCAAACTTATTGGTAATTATGTTTACTGTATAAATTTTTTGTAATGCATCAAGTATTTTTCGTCTTCTATCATTTAAAGCACCAACAAAGCCAATATCAAACAATGGGTTTGAGTCTCTTTCAATTGTCGCTTGGGAAAAATTAGGGGTAATTGGAAGGTAGAAAATTTTATTTAAAGGGATTCCGTTCTCTTGAAGTATTGAGATATTCTTTTCAGAAAATTCGAGAACGGCCTGGGCTTGGCGTAATGTGTGCCAATAATTCTCGTTGAACCATGGTGAACTCGATTGTTCAAGTTGTATTACTACGTAGTCTGCCGGAAGTTGGGAAAAAAGCTGAGGACATATGACGAAAGTTAGCACGTCACTTTCTTTTGGGAGGTCCTTAAAGTTGAGATAGTGCTTACCTTGGAAACCAAGATTATTCAGAGATGCTTCTATTTGCCGAGCTATTGTAAGACAGTGAGGTGTTGTTAATATGGAATACTTCCTGTATGGTGCACAACAAGAGAAGTAGGTGTCCCCTTTTGAATCACTTAGGTAGTTAGCAAAGGTTGAGCGAATCCCATTTGCTGAGCACTTCCTGAGGAAGTTGACCAATTTGGTTGGGTTGGTAATGGCTTTTTTTATTCCGCAAACAATTTTAAGTTTTGTCTTATCCATGGCTAGATTACGTCTTAAGCAATGTTGGTATTTCAATACGAATGAAATTATTAATTTTACCTATCTTTTTGTATATCATTGAACTAAAAAAATTTATAGCATAGATTAACTTAAAATTTGATTAGTTTATAAATTTGGGGGTTCTCTTTTGAAGATTTTGATATTTCAGTTAAAAAATAATGTTGAAGACAGTCAAACGACAAGTTTTAATTCAGGAAAAAGGAAAAATTTTATAATTGCTACCATTTACAATGGTCAGCGTTCCATGATTTTTTTGAATAATGCTCTGACCAAAGAGTAAAGGAAAGGAGAACGGGCCAGCTTCTGTTTTGTTTTATTTTTGAATGAGAAAAAAAGTCGTTCTTTTAGGGGAAGTTTTACACAGAAATAAAGCAAATTATTATAAATAAGAGGAACGAGTGAGATATTGAGTACCCTTGCCGTATAAAAACCGCTAGATCGTGCGATCATAGGGTAGCATCTTTCTAGAGCATGGAGTATGGTTCCATCGGACTTTCCTATTGGTTCTTGGGGAAAATCTTCATACGAGAGAGTGGAGGAGCATAATGTGTCCAGTGCTGCAGTCCGGGCCCAAAACATTCCACCAAATGGGGCTGCAAACACATCTATTTGATTGGAGGAAAATAACTTTCCATTGAAAAATTTTTCGTTCAACAATTTTATGGAGCTCATGTTCAGTCCGATTGGATTGTATGCGGAAGAGATGAAATTGCCAAAAAAAGGTAACGGCGGCACTAAAAGTCCTAATAAAGGATTTTTCTCGAAGAGTTCAATGATTTCAATGATGGTTGAAGTAGATGGACATAGGTTTTGCTCACAATGTTTCATGAAGTCAATACCTTGTAAAGACGGCCTAGCATGTGCAGTTTTTTTATCGTGTAGAGCGCAGACATAATCGTATTTTTGCCAAACATCTTTGCACGTAAGAAAGTATGCCGCTTCATTCCTTCCCCGGTTTTGTTGAAGTCTATAATGTGCTGTTGGAAGGATTTTTGTTAATCTCCCCCTATATAGATCGAGAAGACTCCTTTTTGTTGAGACAATATATACGTCGGTAATCTGATGGAACCTGAACAATATGTTTGAAATATACTCAACCATGTCTTCATAGTAAACGAAACAAATCAAAGCGGCATTAGATGAAGGGCTTCCCCTTTCGCAAGATTGATTTGCGCCGACAATATAATTAAGTTGAAGAGATTGAATTAATTGAGAAGGTGTGGATCTTGTTATTAATTCTGAGAGAATCTCATTGTATCGTCCGCCTTTTTCCCGGACGTAATGCATTGCTGCTCTGGGAGCGTCCCCATAGGATGGTAATAAAAAAAGACGGTAATCTTCTGAAAATATCTTTTTTTTCAGAAAAGGCGAGCCCGCCTGGAATAGTTTGATCGGATAGTAAAACGAAGGATTGACATCGTCGGAAGGGAGAGCGGCGGGCACGGAAATCGATTTACATCTAAAGCCTCTATCGAGATAGAACTTTGTAAGCCTTAACTCTCCAAGTTCAACTGCTTCTTTCCATTTAGACATTTTTGGAAGCTTGTTCCAAAAAGAAATAAAATCATCCCAATCTTGAAGAATTGTTCTCTTGAAAAGGAGAAAGTAAGACTGAAGATGGAAAGGGGTGTTCCTATCTTCAAAACAAGAAACTCCCCATAAATCGGCCTCATCGTCCATCCTTAAGAGGAGAGCGTCTAACGAGTTGAAGGCTAAGAAACAAGAAGAGTTGCAAAGAATAAGGTTCTTTGCTTTTTTTATTTTATCTTTGAACTGGTTTATCCCGTCTTTCCAGCCCCAAAAATCAAAACCTGAATTCCCTCTTTGCAGGAAAGTTACTCCCATGTTTGTTAGTTTCGAGGCATCTCTCAAATCTATTTGAGAATTGGAAACAAACAAAACATGCTCGTTAACTTTAATAAGCTCTTCAACATAACTTATTGTGTTAGCTTCTAACGTTTTAGTTCTAGACCAGTAAACGTAAATAGCAACGTTCCCAAACTTAGAAAATGTTTTTTCCGACATTAAAGAACTCTTTGTTTAAATGATAGGGGAGAGTGGTGTTGGGTTTAACCGAAATATTTTTGACAGACGTCCTTTGCAGGTCCGTCCAGTAAAATATTTCCGTGCTCCAACCATATGGCTCTATCACAGCACCTTTCGACTAATTCACGAGAATGTGTTGCAATAACGAGGATATTGCTTCTGTTAACCAGTTCGCTTAACTTTTTCTCAGCTTTATTTTGAAAACCCTGGTCTCCCACTGAAAGCCACTCATCCATGAGTAGAATATCCGGGGTTATCATGGTGGAAACAGCAAAAGCTAAGCGCATATGCATTCCTGTAGAGTATGTTCTGACTGGCATATTTATGAAATCGCCAAGTTCGGAAAATTCAATAATATTCTCCAATTCTTGTTCGATTTTTTTCTTCGGTATACCTAATAAGGCTCCTCTCAGAAATATATTTTCAAGTCCGGTTGCTTCAGAATCAATTCCGAGGGAAATATCGATCAAGGAGCCCACCTTGCCACGAATTTCTGCAATTCCCGAAGATGGTGTATAAACGCCCCCAAGAACTCTCAATAAAGTGCTTTTTCCAGCCCCGTTATGTCCTAGTAAGCCAACCCTTTCGTTATCTTTAATGGTGAGATTGATGTTTGACAAAGATTTGACAACAGTTTTGCCTGACTCTGTAAGACCTATTTTGCCGCCTGTTGCAATCCCCATGATTGTTTTCTTTAATGATCTCCCCTGAGAGTTATAAACAGGAATTTCAACACAAACATTTTGCAAACTTATATTTGACATTTTTAATTAGATCCAATAAGCGATTCGTCTTCGATAAATATTAAAAAAGATTATCGAAGCGGCTGAACCGAGGACTCCAATAAGGCATGAAATAACCCAATTACTGATAGTAGTTGGTTGAGACAGCAATGGATTGCGCACAATATTGAGTAGGTGGAAGAAGGGGTTGGGTTCAAGTATCATCAACGATGCCCTTGCAGGCAAAAGGCTTGGCATCCAAATAATAGGGGTCACGTAAAAGAAGATTTGTAAAAGACTTGCTACTATTTGAGTGAGGTCCCTGAACCTTGCACATAAAATGGATAAAACAAGGCTCATCCACGCCAAGTTGAATAAAAGAATAAAGAAACCGGGGATAAATAATAAACACTCAAAGCTTACAGTTTTTCCGACGCATAAATAGACAACCGGCAACACAAGAATATTGTGGCCAAGGATGTAAATATTTCTCATAATCATTCGATAGATATGAGTAAACAGGGGAATCGGAAGCTGTCGGATGATTCCTTCGGCGTTTGGGAAAACTGTTGTAGCTTCAGTAAGGATCGAACTGATAAAGCTCCAAAGAATCAGACCTGCGGATAAAAAAGGCAAAAACTCTCGCATTGGCGATTTGAAAAGATTTCCAAAAATAATGCCAATACAAGCAATAGTCACACCCATAGAGATGGTAATCCAGAAAGGACCTAAGCTGGATCTCCTGTATCTTTGCCTAATGTCAGAATATGCTAAAAAAACCGGAAGGCGGCTAGCCTTAAAAGACATGATAATATCTTTAAGGCCGGCACCGAAAATTGATAAACGCATTGCTAATGAAGTAATCTCTTAAACCTCCAAATTATAATCAAATGCTGAGTTTTATCTATGAAAACTCCCGAGCTCACATATATAGTTACTAGCTACAATTACGGCAGATTTCTTAATGAGAATTTAGAGAGCCTCTGCCGCCAATGGACTGAGAAGAATCCCTTTAATGTCCTTGTCGTGGACGACGGCTCGACAGATGATTCAATAAGGATAATTAAATCATTTTCTAAAAAATATACCTTTGTTTCGCTCCTAACACATCCGGAGAATAAAAATAAAGGTCTCATTAACTCAATGAAACTTGCTATTAATGCCGTTAAAACACCTTGGGTTGCATTTTTGGAATCGGATGATTTATCGAAATCAGGGGCAGTGAAAAGCTTATTAAAAAAAATAAGAGAAGGGGGTGGGCTCATTTTTTATAACATTGATCCTCTGGGATCAAAAGGTGACGAGTCAGAGTGGTTTCATTCTTATGTCCCAAGAATTTCCGAAAAAATGCTTGGCCTTCACGCTGATAAAAGGCCTGTAAAACTCGATACTCTTATTCTTACTGAGAATTTAATACCGACTTTCTCCTGTGCTGCAGTTAGGACAGAATTACTTAAAGAAGCTGATTTTGATAGCCCTGTTTCCGAGTGGATCGATTGGTATCTGTGGATTCAAATATGCCAAAAAACACGAGTATCTTTCATTCCTGAGAAGTTAGTTTTTTGGCGTCAACACAGCGATAGCCTGAATAGAAAAAAAAGGATTTTTGAGTATCTGCACAAATATAGCCTATTCAGAAACAGAGTTAGGAAGTTACTTCTTCACTCGGAAATCGAAGATAAGTGTTATAAAATCGCGTACTTATATTTGCCATCGTTTATACCTTTATTCGTCAGACTTTTAAGAATGTCTAGATTTTCGGGGTTCAAATCGGTGCTCAATAAACTTATTGGACGTCTTGGAAAATGAAATCTACCTATCTCATTACGGGAGGGGCCGGTTTTATCGGTTCTTGCTTTGTTCTTCAAAATGTTAAAGCCGGAAATAATGTAATTAATTTAGATAAATTAACCTATTCTGGTAATTTGGAAAATCTCGATGAGGTTAAAAATGCGCCTAATTATGTCTTCGTTAGAGGGGATATAGGTGACGAACAACTCGTCAGAAAAATCCTGGAAACATATCAGCCTGACGCAGTGATAAATTTCGCGGCTGAAAGTCATGTAGACCGTTCTATCCTAGACCCCGATGTTTTCGTCAAGACAAACGTCCTAGGCACTGAAGTTCTTTTAAGACTAGTCAAGGATTGGTGGAAAAACCTTGATGAGGAAAAAAAGAATAAATTTAGGTTTCACCATATCTCAACCGATGAAGTCTTTGGAACTTTATCTATGGACGATCCTGCTTTCACGGAAGATACGCCTTTTGCTCCTAATAGCCCTTACTCTGCCTCTAAGGCCAGCAGCGACCATTTCGTTCGTGCCTATCACGAAACTTACGGACTTCCAACCGTTATAACTAATTGCTCAAACAATTACGGACCGAGACAATTCCCTGAAAAATTAATTCCTTTGATGACGTTGAATGCTTTAGCAGGCAAACCTCTTCCGATTTACGGAACTGGGGAAAATATCCGAGATTGGCTTCACGTTGAAGACCATTGCGATGCGATTTATGAGGTGTTAACTAAGGGAAGAGTGGGGCAGACATACAATATCGGCGGCCGAGCAGAGCGTAACAACCTTTTCATTGTTAATAAAATTTGTCAGATTCTTGATGACTTTAGGCCTCGTTCTGACGGTAAGTCTTACAAAGAACAAATTACTTTTGTTAAAGACAGATTGGGCCATGACCTTCGTTATGCAATTAATTGCAGCAAGATCGAGAAAGAACTTGGCTGGAAACCGAAGCATAATTTTGAAGATGGCCTGAAAGAAACGATTCAATGGTACTTGGATAATGAAGGTTGGGTTAAAAACATCCAATCCGGAGAGTATCAAAAATGGATTGAGAGAAACTATAAGGAGCGCCAATAATGTCTAAGAAATGGAGAGGAATTATCCTTGCCGGGGGCAGCGGCACTAGACTTTATCCGTTAACGAAGAGCATTAGTAAACAACTTATGCCCGTCTACGATAAACCCATGATTTACTACCCATTGTCGGTTCTAATGCTGGCAGGGATCAGAGAAATAGCAATTATTACAACACCTGATCAACAGATTTTATTCAAGGAACTCCTTGGGGACGGATCTCAGTGGGGATGCAATTTCGAATATATTGTCCAGGCTAAACCGGAAGGCCTTGCTCAGGCGTTTTTGCTTTGTGAGGACTTCATCAAGGGCCACAACACTTGTTTAGTCTTGGGAGATAATTTGTTCTTCGGACAAGGATTCCAGCAGTTATTAGAACAAGCTAAATCTAGGGACGAAGGCGCAACAGTTTTCGGATATCACGTTTCCGATCCGGAGCGTTATGGAGTTGTGGAATTTGACGACAATAAAAAAGCAGTTTCCATTGAGGAAAAACCCAAACTTCCTAAATCTAATTACGCGGTGACAGGACTTTATTTCTATGACGAGAAAGTCTTAGATATAGCGAAGAAGGTTAAACCTTCTGCCCGGGGAGAACTAGAGATTACCGATGTGAATTTAGCTTATCTAAAGGTGAACGCTCTTCACGTTGAAATTATGGAACGAGGAATTGCTTGGCTTGACACCGGAACTCATGCGTCTCTTTTGGAAGCTGCTTCCTTTATTCATTCTGTCCAAGCTCGTCAGGGGCTGATGATTGCCAGTCCGGAGGAGATTGCCTGGAGAAGAGGTTATATCACTGATGCTCAATTGGAAGAGCTGGCTAAGCCGGTTGCAAAAAACGAATATGGACAGTATTTATTGAATTTGTTGAGGTAAGCTATGGAAGTTGTAAAAACACCGATTGAGGGCCTTCTATTAATTAAGCCCAAGGTTTTTGGTGATAATCGCGGATATTTTGTAGAAACTTGGCAAAAGAAGCGTTATGAAGAGGCAGGGGTCGATCTTCCGTTTGTTCAAGATAATCACAGTAAATCAACAAAAGGTATTCTGAGAGGACTTCACTTTCAGAAGAAGCATCCTCAAGGAAAATTAGTTATGGTTTCTTTGGGTGAAGTCTTTGATGTCGCAGTGGACATCAGAAAAGACTCTCCGACTTTTGGAAAATGGTTCGGAGCGATTCTTTCTGATAAAAATCAACATCAGCTCTGGATTCCTCCCAACATGGCCCATGGCTTTGTAGTTTTGAGTGATACCGCACACTTCCATTATAAATGCACGGATTACTACCATCCTGATGACGAAGGATCAATTAAATGGGATGATCCGGAAATTGGAATCCATTGGCCCATTGATTTTGAACCTTTAGTAAGCGCTAAAGACGCTGTTGCCCATTCCTTTGAAGACATTAAAAAATCACTTCTAGATTAATCGAATATGAAAGTAGCTATAACCGGCGCAAAAGGGATGCTCGGCACAACCTTAATGCATACGTTAAAAGGCTGCGAGCTTGTCGCCCTAGATCGGGAGGAATGTGATATCGCGAATCCCCTCATGGTTTGCTCAGTGTTAGAAAAGCTCCGACCCGATGTTGTGATTCATTGCGCTGCGATGACCGCAGTGGATTTGTGTGAATCCAAGCAATTTGAGGCCTGGAAAATCAACGCATTTGGCACTACAAATGTCGCTCATGCCTGCAATATGGTCGGAGCTAAATTAATCGCGATCTCTACAGATTATGTTTTCGATGGTGAGCTTGATCGTCCATACCATGAATATGATCAGCCCAACGGCGGATTGAATATCTATGCTAAATCTAAATGGGTGGCTGAACAGGCTGTGAGGTCACTCTGTCCTAATCATCTAATTGCCAGAGTCTCTTGGTTATATGGAGGGAAGGGCCCTAGTTTCGTTCACACGATGCTTCGTCTCGCAGACGGATCTCGCCCTGAACTTAAAGTCGTAAATGACCAGATTGGAAATCCGACCAGCACAAAGGCTGTTGCAGATGCTTTGCAAGTAATCTTAAATTACCCGGAACTCGTTGGAACGATACATTTAACATGCGAGGGAGAAGCCTCTTGGTTTGAATTTGCTCAGAAGATTTTTGAACTAAGCGGAATCAATCAAAGAGTTGTTCCATGTACCTCTGACCAATATCCAACCCCAGCGAAAAGACCGCATAATTCTCGTTTGCAAAAACTCGTGCTGAAAGAGAGCGGTATTTATAAAATGCCAACTTGGGAAGATGCCTTAAAAATTTTCCTTTCTTCAAGATAGAAGTAATATTTTTTCTTTTGAAAGAAAATTGTAAGTGGTGGCACTTTCATAGTTAACCCAAGTTTAACTATAAAATGAAAGTGACACATAGCAACTAGAGTAACAGAGGAATTCCGGCGTTCTTAATGAAGACTGCAGTTTTGAAGTTATTGGCGAAATACAATGAATATAATTATCACAGTTGCGGCATTAGACGGCTTTCATGGATCGGTTCTCCATGTTAAAGAATGGGTTGAGGGAATTAGTAAATATGTTAAGAACTCGAACATAGCGGTTGTATCGATCTTCTTCGACAAGAATACAAAAAAAATAATTGAAGACGCTGGGGCGAAGGTCTACGACGTTCAGGAATACTTATCCCTCGCCTCCTCTTCTGCTTATGATTTAATCATAGCCTTTCATTTTCCTATCCTCGAAAGAATGTTATTCGCAGGAGTGAGATCAAAGAAAATTATCAATTGGAGTCTTTCTCCTTATGAGCCTCTTGAAGCCTATTCTGCATTTTGGGCCGACCTGACATTACTTATTGCCAATAGCGAAGAGACAAAAATTGAGCGCGCCAAAACTCAAAGGATTCCTGCAGAGCGCATTATAGTGATCAATAATCCTTTACCAGATAAATTTCAAAGAAAGGCGGGATCCACTCTTCATAACAGTGGTGAAGCGCTTTCGAGTTTGAGAGTGCTAGTTGTGAGTAATCATGTGCCTCTTGAGCTATCGAATTTAATACAGTTATCACGTAACACAAACAACTTTTTTGGTAATAATGAAACTACTTACCAGAAAGGCGGAGGGGAGGAGACGAAGGGCCTTTCATTTGTTCATTATGGGCAAGGAGGTGATGTTGTCGGGGAAGTTACTCCTGAATTAATAGAAAAATTTGACGTTGTTGTTACAATCGGAAAGACGATTCAGTACTGTTTAGGAATGTCAAAACCCGTGTTTGAGTACGATAGATTTGGAGGGCGAGGATACATCAACCTTAATAACTATGAAGAGGCTAAAAAATTCAATTTTTCAGGGCGCCCAAAGTATCGTAATTTGTCATCCACCGACTTAGCTGGGGAACTATTGCGCGGATATCCAGAAGCAAAAAAACAAGTAGCGGAGCTGCAGAGGAAGGCGTTAATTGATTTTTCAATAAGAAGTCAAATAGAATGCTTATTTCAGCTTCTCTCTGAGAAGCAAGAGATTGATCCTGGCCTTTTAGATAGGCTTATAAAGCCCACAAATTTCGAGCTTGACAGTGTTGCTTTCATAAATAGTTTTCGATGGTTAAAAGGGGATAACTATTATTTGTGTGGAAAGCTAAATTCAATGACTTCTGACGTACATCAATTACAAGAAATTATCATAAAAAAAGAAGAAGAATTACGCAGAATCGAATCATCTTCAAAATCTTACGGACAGCAATTAATAGAAGTAATCAAACAAAGGGAAGAAGAATTACGCAGAATCGAATCATCTTCAAAATCTTACGGACAGCAATTAATAGAAGTAATCAAACAAAGGGAAGAAGAATTAAGCCAAATTCGGTCCTCAAGAGCTTACAAAGTTGCTCTGATTTTAAGAAGATTTAAGTCTTTTATTACAGGTTAATAATAAAGGAACTTTTGTACCCCTGAGTTTGAAGGAGAGACTCGTCGGGCCAGCAAAACAAGCCGCTAGATCTTGAATTAATAATGTTCTTCCAATATCGTCTCCCGGGACCCTAATCAATAAGACTTATTTAAATGCTTAACATCGATGGATCCGCTATGATGGAGCCATAATTGGAATTAGGGAAGCTCTGTAAAATGCTTGATTCTTCCCAATGGCCTTTAGAGACTTAATTTTCAAAGGATCTGGCCGAAATTTTCCATTCAGGGAGGATGTAACTAATTTTGTGTCTTGCCTGATTTAAAAATTTTCTCCTACTTAGAGGTTAGTTAAACTCCTAGGCAAGGGAAAAGGAGAATCGAAAATGGCAAGAAAAACGAAGAATCCACCCAGTGAGACAGACGTTCTCTTAACTAATTACATCGACCAAACGTTAGCCAACACCGGCAAAATTGGCTGGAGTTCAGAAGAAGTAAGCGGCATGGTTCAAGAAGTTATGAAACGTTTTCTTGAAAGATGCCTGGAAAGTGAAATGGACTTTCACTTGAAAAACGGGGAAATTGTT
>OJKY01001606.1_pt1 | contig 13319 bp, 6 predicted proteins | sample 1596571 | NCBI WGS metagenome assembly OJKY01 (sample SAMEA4350170, study PRJEB24818) | metagenome | biome: human; feature: gut; material: faeces | place: Denmark | collected 2013-09 | reverse complement strand
ATAACTTATGTTTACGCCGTGGATTTTAGTTTAAGAAGGAGTGAATGTTTTTTCATACCTCGTTTGTTGTTTTTTTGCGTGCAGTAGTCGGAATTCGAGATAGGAGTCCGTCTCGTGGGCTCGGAGAGGAGTATAAGGGACAGGTGCGAGCAGGGCGGAGCTTACCCGCCTACGCGCGCAGAACGAGGCGCAAACGCCTCGATCTGCGCGCGCAGGCGGGTAAGCTCAGTCATGCTCGTAGGCCATCATCTTGTCGATGCGCCGCTGGTGACGTTCGACGCCGGAGAACGCCGTGTCCAGCCACACGTCGACGATCTCAAGGGCCAGCATTTCGCCCGTCACGGCTGCGCCGAGGGCCATCATGTTGGTGTCGTTGTGTTCGCGGGTGAGCCTTGCGGACATGGGGTTGTCGAGCAGCGCGCAGCGGATGCCTTTGACCTTGTTGGCCGTGATGGACACGCCGATGCCGGTCGTGCAGCAGACAATGCCGCGGTCGCATTCGCCGCTGGCGACGGCCTGCGCCGCCGGGCCCGCAAAGTCGGGATAGTCACAGCTGTCCTTGGTGTAGCAGCCGAAGTCCTTATAGGCAAGGCCGCGCTGTTCGAGATGCTTCATAATGGCGTGCTTGAGATCAAGCGCGCCGTGGTCACAAGCGAGAGCGATCATAGGGGTGTTCCTCCTGCGGTTTTTCTTTTATTATACCGCAGAGGACACAATTTGCAAGCGCAATCGGAGGCGGGGCGCGTTTTAATGGTATACGCTCAGGAAAATCTCGTTGACCGCACTGCTGTCATCAAACCGCAGCGTGGCACAGAAATTTTCTGCATAAAATCTCATGTGATAGCTGGTATCCGCACCAAGAAACGCATACGAAGACGCCGCATTGCTGCCATACAGATCCTGTGTACGGTAGTAGTCCTGCGGCAGCGTCAGAATCTGCATCTGCGGGTCGACCGGGATGGTATCCAGAATGCCTTGCAGACTGCTGCCGATCGCCGCACCGCGCAGGAAGGCCGAGGAAAATGTGCCGCTGTCCGCTGACGGTGTGATAACGACGGATTCCAGCCGCAGAACGCGGTCAGAATCCGGCGTAAAATAATAACTCACGCCGTCAACGGTGAAATTATCGCCCGGCATCCGGCCGCGCCAGACGCGGCTGTTCTGGTAGCTCTGCGCCTTCCTTACCGCCGTCTCATAGTCCATGCCGAGGTAGACGCCGTTGGGCAGCGTCAGTTCGCACGGCTGGACGGGGATAGTTTTATCCGTTTCCACCGATGCCGGAGGGGTGTTCGGGCCGGAGAGGTACACCTCTGCGCGCAGGAAGTTGACGTGTGCGGTCCTGGACTGGAACGAAACCTCCATATTTCCCGCAGACAGCAGCCCGGTGTGGCCGTCCTGCTCGGAAATGCCGAGCAGCGCCGCCGTGTCCTCGTATTCCGCTTTTAAGAACCAGTAGATCGCGTTTTCACGCGGGCCGTCAACGACGGTCTCTGCGCCGGTTTCCGCAGAGCGGTACACAAGCGACGTTTTCCAGTGCCGGTTGCATCCTGCCTTGTTCTCGGGGCACGGAGCAGAGACAGACCGCACAAGCAGCTGATGCGTGCCGACCTGTGCCAGAAGCGTCGTGTCCAGCACTGTGCCGTCGGTGTCCAGCGGGGTGAAGCTGGCCGCGATTTGCTTTAAAAGCTGCCCCTCATAGCGGGTCTGCAAATACGGGTTATAGCCGGAGGATGTTTCCCTGTCCTCGCCCAGCGTCCAATGCACGCGCACCTCATAGCAGCCGTCGGCTGCGCCGAAGAGGTATACCAGTTCATTTTCTGCGCCGGAGGCCAGCGTGAAGACCGTATAGCGGTTGGTCAGTTGGGAATCGTATCCCTGCGCCATATAGTCCGCGATGCGGCTGGAAACGTCTGTACCGGCAAGGAGTTTTGCTTCGAGCGTTGAGCCTGTCAGATGCGTGCTGGATACCAGACCGCTTTCGTCATAGCTCCAGCCGGTCGTGGGCAGATACGCGCCCCAGCCTCCGGCCTCGTCCGGGAAGGTGGAGAAGTACGCGTCAATATGAACGGCCCTGCCGTAGCCGTCCATGCCGTTATAGAAGCTCGGATAGAAATAGCCCTGTATATTATTTGCACCATGGGTCGCGGCGTAAATGTCGCGCAGATAGTCCGTCAAGCGGCCGGACTGTTCATACACGGACAGCGCTGTGCCATCCGTGTCCTTTGTCCAGCCGAGCAGGCGGTAGTCCTGCGTTTCGCTGCGATAGGTGACGGTCACGAGATAGCGGGTGTTGTCCACCAGATATTCTTGCCCGTCGATATACGACAGGCCGGTATCAGTGCCCAGCATGAAGGTGCGCCCGTCGGCATTTTCCGGCACAATCGCAATTTTGTAGCTCCACAGCTGCAAATCTCCCTCCGGGTCGAGGCCGGACAGGGATGCAAGCTGCTCGAGGTTCACCATCTGCGCGTCCTGCACCGTATCTGTTACAGTCTCAAATCCGCCGTCGGTCAGCACCTTATATTCGATTGGCTCCGGCAAAATGACCTGCGCGATATAATATTCGGCGTAGTCCTCTATACTGGAAAAGAACGCGCTTGTCGGGGGCGTGCTGTTTGCCTCTGCGGGGCTGTCTGCGGTAGAAGAAGCGGGCGGCTCTTCCTCCGGCTGCTCTGCGTCCGTCTTCGGGTCGGTCAGGAAGCACACGGCCACGGCGATGGACACGAATACCGCCGCCAGCACGACCCAGAACGCAGGCTTTTTGTAATTTAAAACAGACTTAATGCGCCCCTTGACACCTGTTTCGCCGAAGGCCAGCGGGCAGGCCGTGATCATCCGGCGCGGGACGCTGCATTGCAGCAGCGCACGGGAATAAGCCGTCTTGCAGCTCTCTCCCAGCTCGCGCACGACCTTTTCATCGCAGGCCGCCTCGATATCGCGGCAGAATAAAACATACGCCAGCCAGCAGACGGGGTTGAACCAGTATGCCGTCAGGAGCAGGAAGCCCAGCGGCTTCCAGAGCTGGTCGCCGCGCTTTAAATGTGCGCGCTCGTGCGCCAGAACCATGTCCTGCGCGCCGGGCTCCAGCCCGAAGGGCAGATAAATTCTTGGCCGAATCACGCCGAGGATGAACGGGGACGGGACGAATTCCGACTGGAACACGTTCCCCTCCAGCCGCACCGCCGTGCGCACACGAAGCCGCAGGCGCAGCGCGGAGATCGCCGCGTACAGGACAAGCACCGCGCAGCCGCCGAGCCAGACCCACGCGGCAAGCCACGTCAGAATTTGCAGCGGGTTCGCGCTCTGCACAGGGTCAGGTGTAAACGCAGCCTGTAAGGGCGGATTTACAATGGCGTCGACCGCCGGGATGCCGCTCGTGATGGCTGGCGCGGCGGAATACACGATCTCCGGCTGCACCGGCTCCGCGCTCGGAATGAGGCTCAGCACGCTTTCAATCGAGAACGGGCACAAAAGCCGCACCGCCGCCAGTGCCCACAGGGCGCACAGCAGCCACTTCGGTGCTTTCTTGAACACCAGCCGCACCAGCACGACCGCAAAAATCAGAACCGCCGCAGACAGGCTGCGGTTGAGAAAGCCAAGAAAAAGATTTGTCATGGCCGCTTCTCCTCATAGCCGTCGATCATGGCGCGCAGCCGGTCGACCTCGTCCTGCGAAAGCTTCGTCTTGCGCGCGAACGCCGCGATAAACGCGGGGAGCGAGCCTTCGAACGTCTTCTCGACCAGCTCGTCCAGCTCTGCCGCCTGCGCCTCGTCCTTGGAGACGAGGGAGGAGACGAGGCCGTTTTCGTTTTTTACGATGCCGCGCTCGCCTAGACGGTGGATGACCGTATACGTCGTCGTCCGGCTCCAGCCGAGCCTTTCTTTGCACAGCTTCGCCAGCTCCGCGCTGGGCAGCGGCTCATGCTCCCATAAAATCAGGCAGAACCGGTATTCGCTCTCAAAGATCTTCGGGGTGGACATAGGCATTCCCTCCTTGTCTAATACGTTAGACTGTAATTGCAGTCTAACGCATTAGACTGCTCTTGTCAAGCCCCCTTTGCAAAAGGGCAGCTTTTTGCGGACAGAAAATTTTCGGCAGGATGCAACCCTTGCGGAATTTTTGCGTGTAGGAAAGAGAAGCGCGGATGCGGACGCGGCGCGGCCCACAATATCTTGTGGCGGGTGTTACGTCTACCTCGCAACATGGGCCGAAATGGGCTGAAATGCTTGGTAAAACAGACATTTTCGTAAAAATCGGTTGCATTTTTTAATTTTTATGGTAAACTGGTTACATAAAATCTGCGGCTGCATCAGGCTGCAAATTGAAAGAGGTGCACTTATGAAGCGTACATTTGGAAGATTCATGAGCCTGCTGCTGGTGCTCGCCATGGTATTGGCGATGGTTCCGGCGGCATTGGCTGCAAATCAGGCGTACAGCGTCGAGCCGGACTCGACGATCAAGATCAAGACGTCGATCACAGGCTTTACTGTGACAAACTGGGAATCCAGTGATGAGAGCGTCGCGACAGTCGCAGCTGTCAGCGGCAGCAAAACAGAGGCGATCGTGACCGGCAAAAAGGCCAGCAACACGGCCATCCGGATCACGGCTACCGGTACATTGGCAAATGGCAGATCCCATTCGGAGTATTTCACGGTTTATGTGCGGGACGCATATACCCTCACGCTGGCGCTCAGCAACAGTAATATCAACGGCACGGTTGCGCTGAATCAGGGCGACACCAGAACGCTCACCGCGACTGTCACGGTCGGCAGCAGCGGCGTGAGCGCAGGCAATCTGGCAAACTGCGAAGTTCATTTCACCAGCGATAACGATGCCATCTCGGTTACTCCTGCCAGCGCGAAGGTCACCGCAAGCACGGTCGGCAACTACACGACCTATAAGGTTGAAGCGACTGTCAAAGCAGAGAAGGTCGGCGGCGCAACGCTGACGGCGCAGGTCTGGTATCAGGGTAAAGATGGCATGAAGCCGTCCACGTCCGCGACTGCGACCAAGACCATCGGCTTCAGAGTCAGCGGCGCGGCGACGATCTCGGTCACGCTTCCGACCGCCCAGCAGGTATTGTCGCTGGAGGCAGGCGGCACGTCTGCCACGCTGCAGCCGAAGGTGACCGGCTATTCCGGCACAGCCCAGCCGAAGCTGCTGTATCTGTATGACACCAAGGATAACAATCTGTATGTCCGCCCCAACGCTTCGACGACCTCTGCGACCGTCGAGCCGTACAAGGCCTGCGACGCAACAAAGATCTATATCTGCATTGCGGACTACAACGCTGGTCTGACATACGCGAAGATCGACCAGACGAACCCGTCCGCATCGATCGAGGGCAGCTACGCTGTCTGCACGGTCAGCATCAAGAATAAGGGCATGGCCGTCACATCGATCGAGGTCATGAACAACGAGAGCGTGAAATATAACGGGAAGGACTCCCGCCTGCAGACGCTGCTGGACAACGGCACGATGGTCTTCGGCCTGCAGGACAGCTATTATAAGCCTGCTGTGAAGTCTGCGTTGATCCGTGACGAGCTGATACTTACTGCGCGCATCAAGGCTCCCGATTCGCTGCTTGCAAGCGCTGCGGATCTGAAAAATGCCTATTCCCGCATTGAGTGGACAAGCTCTGCCCCCGCTGTTGCCAAGGTGGGCACGACCGATTCGGACGGAACCTCGGCAACTGCGACGATCGTGCCGGTCGCAGCCGGTACGGCGACGATCACCGCGAAGGTCGACGGCAATGTTACCGCAACCTATAATGTTACGGTCTATCAGGGCCGCGCCTACAAGATCACGGAAGAACCGAGTATCGGCGAAACGGTCGGAAAAATGACCCAGACAGAACTCGAAGCTCTGTTTAAGAAAGAATCGGCGAAGGTCGAGATTCAAACCAGTATTTACTCCGACGAGGTAATGATCTATGAATTGCCAGTCAAAACTGCAAAAGCAAATGGTTCTGATGCGGCTGGCTATACGTTCACCTATACACTTAACGGACTCAAAACGGCCACAAAGGAGTTCTTCTACAACAGAAGCGACCCTGACGACAGCGGTGTTACGACGACAGGCAAGGTGACCTTCTCCGACATTTCCTTTACGGAGCAGCCCGCAAACGCGGCCTATAAGATCACGGACACCATTGCCGATCTGGCCATGACAGCGTCGGTTTCGACGGGCAAGATCAAATCCGTGGTCTGGTACATGAACAGCGACCAGACGACCGGCGGTGTGGATAAAGCAATTCAGACAGACAAAATTACTGATACGCCTACGAACTACCGTTCGGTTCTGTCCAATCTCAAGCAGTACATCACCGGTACCGGAACCTATGTGTTCTACTGCCGCGTCACGACCGATGACGGCAAGTATGCCGAAACACGCAAGGCCATCATCACCATCACGGGTGAGAACCACATCAACATTGTCTTCAACCCGACTACGGTAAAAGCTGGCGGGACGTTCACCATCACCGGCACGCCGCAGGAGTATGTGAGCGGCAAGCTGACCAATGTGACCGGCAAGACCTATACGATCACATGGTCCTCGAGCGACGAGAACATCGTCAAGCTCTCCAGCAAGACCAGCACCAACAGCAGCCCCTCTATCACCGCGACGGCCAAGGCCGGCGGTCAGGTCACCATCAAGGCTGAAACGACGATCGGCGCGAAAAAGTATGCTGCCGAAGTGAAGTTCACCGTCACTGTCCCCGAGGCGGACACTGTCAGCCTGACGCTCGGCGAGAACGAAACCTACGTCCAGCTCGACGGCAGCAAGCTCGCCGCGGCAGTCAAGACCGCCGCGAAGGTCACGCCCAGCACCTTTACCTTTGAGTCCCCGGCCAACGGTACGCTCTATACCTCGAGCGCCATGTCCGGCACGGTCAGCACGACGACCAAGTATTCTGCCAGCGAAGTCAGCAAGATGGTCTACCGTCCGACGAGAACCACCGGCACGCATACCATCAGGTACGCCGCCTATGACGGCAGCGCCCAGATCGCGACCGGCACGATCAATGTCGTGACCAGCGCAAGCACGGTCGAATACCACATCTCCGCCAATGAAAAGCAGCAGATGGTCGTCAGCGACTTCCAGCGCGTCTACGGCTCCGGCCTGAGCACCGTGACCTTCGGCACGAACTCCGATAACCGCGGCGCACTGTACAAGGGCAGCACGACCAGCTCCGGCAAGGTCGGCAGCGAGGCCTACAGCGTCTCGACCGGCTCGAACCTGCTGAAAAACGTCTACTTCATCGCGGGCAGCACCACGTCGAAGTACACTGTGACCATCCCCTTCACGGCAAACGGCTCGTCCGGTCAGATGAACGGCCAGCTTGTGGTCTATGTCAATGACACCCACACGCTGAACTCCACCGGCGCGTCCTTCCGCTCCATGGGCATTGCAAACGAACTCACGCCGGATAACGCCACCGGCAGCACCTACATCACCATTGACCGTGTCGTCGGCGGCAAGCTCTATTCCAGCTACACCAGCATCAAGAACTGCACCGCGCTGACCAGCAAGGATTTCGGCAGCACGAAGTTCTACTTCTCTGGCTCCGGCAGTCTGGATAACCTCTATATCCTGCCGCTGGCCGACAGCAAGAGCGTCGAGGTCAGCTACACCATCGACGGCAGCACGAAGGGCACGCTGTCCTTCAAGGTCAACCAGCAGACGGCCTCCAACCAGTTCACGGATGTGAGCGGCTCGTACAAGTGGGCGGCCAACTCGGTCGACTTCATGTACATGAACGACATCATCAAGGGCAACAACACCAAGAACCCGAAGCTCTTCGGGCCGGGCGCCAAGATGACCCGCGCCATGCTCGTCACGGTTCTCTACCGTGCGGCAGGCGAGCCCACCGTTACCGGTATCACCAACAAGTTCACCGACAACAAGCAGGGCCAGTACTACTACAACGCAGTCCTCTGGGCCTCCAACATGGGCATTGTCAACGGCGCGACCGCCACGACCTTCGACCCGAACGGCAATGTCACCCGTGAGCAGATCGCGGCTATCCTGTACCGCTACGAAGGCAGTCCGACCGTGACCGGTTCTCTGAGCGGCTATCCCGATCAGGCGCAGGTCAGCTCCTTTGCCGTCACGGCAATGCAGTGGGCTGTCGGCACCGGCATCATCACCGGCGTCACCTCCGGCGGCAGGACGACCCTCTCCGCAAAGGGCAACGCCACCCGCGCTCAGGTCGCCGTCATGCTCCACCGCTTCCTGACGTTCTAAGCATATCGACCCCTCGCCCCCGGCTCACGCCGGGGGCGTTTTTTGCGCACAAAAAGGCTCCCCTTTCAAGGCAATGTCATCAACTTAAGGTCAGCACACATCAGATTTACACAGAGAACGACCGGCACTCGAACAGGGCTGATAGGGGCGGGGCTCTGCTCCGCCCGGCGGAGGGCACTCGTTTTAACGGGAATCTTGGGCGGATACGAATGCAGTTTCCTACTTGTATGTACGGGCCGATGCCTACTCGGGCCATTTGGAAGCTCCGAATTCGCCGAAGAGCTTCAAAAGAACCGGTGCATTCTGCGGGCGGACAGATTCGTCCGCCCCTACAGGATACGGGGTATTGAGGTTTCGGTGCAGGGGCCGGCGACGCTGTCGGCCCATTTGGCAGATGCGAATTTGCCGCAGAGTTCCGTAAAAACGGGTGCATTCTGCCCCCCTACAGCCGAATGCGCACGTGCATACGGATTCGCCGAGGCTTTCCAAAGATTCAGGGCATCCTGCCGGGCGGAGCAGAGCCCCGCCCCTACCAACTGCGTTTGACTTTCGCCGGTTTTCGCGGATAATGGGTAATCTATCCGTCTTAGTATGAAAAATCTCCCCTTGCCGGGCGGCAAGGGGAGGAGATGAGGGCGTTTACCCTTCGAACTGACTGTGGTACAGATTGGCGTAGAAGCCGTTTTTGGCGAGCAGGTCCTCATGGCGGCCCTGTTCGATGATGTGGCCGTCCTTCATAACGAGGATGACGTCCGCTTCGCGGATGGTGGACAGACGGTGGGCGACGACGAAGCTTGTCCGGCCCTGCATCATGGTGTCGAACGCCTGCTGGATATGCGCCTCGGTGCGCGTGTCGATGGAGCTGGTCGCTTCGTCGAGGATGAGCATGGGCGGCAGGCAGAGCATCACGCGCGCAATGCACAGCAGCTGCCGCTGTCCGGCGGACAGCGCGCCGCCCGTGTCGGACAGCACCGTGTCATAGCCCTCCGGCAGACGGCGGATGAAGGAATCCGCGTGCGCCATACGCGCAGCGGCTTCAACCTCGGCATCCGTCGCGTCCGGCTTTGCAAGGCGGATGTTCTCGCGCACGGAGGCCGTCTTGAGCCACGTATCCTGCAGCACCATGCCGTACTGGCGGCGCAGGCTCTCGCGCGTGACGGAACGGATCTCGCTGCCGTCGACGGAAATGGAGCCGTCCTTCACGTCATAAAAGCGCATGAGCAGATTGATGAGCGTCGTCTTGCCGCAGCCCGTTGGGCCGACGATGGCAATGCGCTGGCCGGGCTTTACGGAGAGATTCAGATTTTCGATCAGATGCTGCTCCGGCGTGTAGGAGAACGCGACGTTCTGCAGCTCCACGCTGCCGGAGACGGCTTCAAGCTTCTTCGCGTCCAGCGCGTCAGGCGTTTCGGCAGGCTCGTCGATCAACTCGAAGACCCGTGCGGCGCAGGCCAGCGCGTTTTGAAGCTCCGTGACCACGCCGGTGATCTCGTTGAAGGGCTTGGCGTACTGGTTCGCATAGCTGAGGAAGCACGACAGCCCGCCGACCGTGATCGCGCCTGCCACGGCGCTGAGCGCGCCGGTAAAGCCGACGCAGGCATAAATAATATTGTAAATGATGCGCGTGGACGGGTTCGTCATGGACGAAAAGAACGTCGCACGCATGGTCGCCGCCGTCAGACGGTCGTTGATCTCGTCAAACTGGCGCAGACTCTCGTCCTCATGCGAGAACGCCTGCACGACGCGCTGGCCGCTCAGCTGCTCGTTGATCAGCGCGGTCTGCTCCCCGCGTGCCTTGGACTGCAGCTGGAACATGGAATAGGTATGCCCCGCGATGAACTTTGCCACCAGCAGCGAAAGCGGCGTCAGCAGCACGACGACGAGCGTGATCTTCCAGCTGATCGAAAGCATGAAGCCGAGCGTACCCACAATGGTCAGAACGCCGGTAAACAGCTGCGTGAAGCCCATGAGCAGGCCGTCTGCGAACTGGTCGACGTCGGCGATCATGCGGCTGAGCGTGTCGCCGGAGGGGTGGCTGTCCAGATACGCAAGCGGCAGCCGCTGCAAGTGGGAAAACGCCTGACGGCGCACGTCGCGCGTCACGCAGAAGCAGACGCGGTTGTGAATGGCCGTCATGACCCACTGCAAAATTGCCGTCAGACCGGCAAGCACGGCGATTCTGACCGCCAGCGTACTGACGGCGGCAAAATCGACCTGTCCGGGGCCGACGATCTGGTCGATCGCGTCGCCGACCAGAATGGGGATATAGAGCGTGCCCGCTACGCTGGCCGCGGCCAGCAGCAAGGATGCAAGCAGCAGCGGCAGATACCGCCCGAGGCTTTTTAACACGCGCCGCAGCGCCCAGGAGGATGTATGCTTCATGATGCACTCGCCTCCCCCTTCTCCTGCGACCGGCAGATTTCCTGATAGACCGGGCAGGTCTGCTGCAGCTGTGTATGCGTGCCGAGTCCAGCCATGCGGCCGTCGTCGAGCACAACGATCTTGTCTGCGTGCCGGATAGACGACACGCGCTGCGAGATCAGCACGACTGTGGGTTTCCACGGAAGCTTCGACAGCGCCTTGCGCAGCGCTGCGTCCGTCGCGAAGTCCAGCGCGGAGGCACTGTCGTCCAGAATGAGAAGTTCGGGCCTGCGTACAAGTGCGCGGGCGATGGTCAGCCGCTGGCGCTGGCCGCCGGAGAAATTGCGCCCGCCTGGCTCGACCGCCGCGTCCAGTTGGCCCTTCTTATCCTGCACGACGCCATCCGCCTGCGCTGCGCGCAGTGCGTCCCAGAGCGCCTCGTCGGACGCATCCGCATTGCCCCAGTGAAGATTCCCCCGGATGGTGCCGGAGAAGAGCAGCGCCTTCTGCGGCACAACGCCGATGCGCGTCCGAAGCGCTTGCAATTGAAGCGTTTTCACATCCTCGCCCCGCACGAGCACCTGTCCGTCTGTCGCGTCATAGAAGCGGGGGATCAGATTTGCCAGCGTAGATTTGCCGGAGCCTGTGCCGCCGATCACGCCAATCGTCTCGCCGGGCGCGGCACAGAAGCTGATATCGGTCAGCGCATCCGCGCCTGCCTGCGGATAGCGGAAGCTGACGTGCCGGAATTCCAGCTCCGCCTCTCCCGCGCCGTCCGGCAGCGCGTCCGCGCCGCTCACCATGCTGGACTTCGTATCCAGCACCTGCGAGATACGGCCCGCGCAGGCGGCGGATTTTGTGATGTTCAGGATCAGATTGGCAAACTTGATCAGCTCGACCAGGATCTGCGACATATAGTTATAAAGCGCGATCAGCTGGCCCTGCGTGATCGCGCCCTCGTTCACGCGGACGCCGCCCACGCGCAAAATCGCGACAATGGCCAGATTGATGATCACATACGTCAGCGGATTGAGCAGCGCGGAAAGTCTTCCGACAAACTGTTGCGCGGAAAACAGATCTCCGGTTTTCTCCGCGAAGCTTTCCGTCTCTGTCTGTTCGCGGGTAAAGGCGCGGATGACGCGCACGCCGGACAGATTTTCCTGCGCCGCACCGGTCACGCCGTCGAGCTTCGTCTGCACGCGCCGGTAGAGCGGAATGCAGCTGAGCATGATGGCAAACACGACGGCAAAGAGCACCGGGATGGCCACGGCGAAGACAAGCGCCGACTTTGTGTCGATGGTAAAGGCCATGAGCATCGCGCCGAAAACCACGATGGGCGAACGCAGCAGTAGGCGGAGCGTCAGATTGAGGCCCGTCTGCACCTGATTCATGTCGCTCGTCATGCGCGTGACGAGCGTGGCCGCGCCGAGCCGGTCAAGCTCGGCGTAGGACAGCGACTGGATGTGCGCGAAAAGTGCATGGCGCAGGCGGCCAGTTGCGCCGGTCGCGGCCTTGGCGGAAAAATACTGCGCGCACGTGGCGCTGGCAAAGCCGCACAGGCCGAGTCCGACCAGCACAAGGCATTTTTTCAGGATATACGCCGTATCGCCGGACGAAATGCCGACGTCGATGATATCCGCCATGATGAGCGGCACGAGCAGCTCAAACGCGGCCTCGAGCAGCTTGAAGCACGGGGCCAGGATCGCCTGCAGGCGGTAGGGCCGCAGGTAAACAAGCAGTTTTTTCATGGGTTGTTTCTTCTCTTTCTTCTGCTATTCAATGGATTTGAGCGCCTGCGACATATCGATTGTGCGGATCTTCCGCCGCAGGGCAAGATTGACAAGCAGACCGAACACCAGCGTCAGCGCGGCCGAGATGAGATAGCTCAGCGGCGCGACGCGCACATCGAAGCACATGAGATCGATCTTGATCTGTCCCATGACATACGCGTGCAGCAGCTTTCCCATCGGAAGGCCCACAAGCGCGCCGAGGACGGTCAGGATGATGTTCTCGCGGAAGACGTAGCGGTTCGTCTCGCCGTCGTAGAAGCCAAGCACCTTGATGGTCGCGATCTCTCGTTCGCGTTCGGTGATGTTGATGTTCGTGAGGTTATACAGCACGATGAATGCCAGCGCTGCCGCGCCCAGCACGACGACCAGCACGATATATTGCAGGCTCTGCATCATCGTCGCCACACGGCTGCGGAAATCAAGGCTGAGAGTAACTGCCGCCGCGTTTTTCGCGCCCGTGAGCGCTGCGGAGGCCGCCTGCGCGTCCTCGTCCGTCTGATAATTGACCCATGCGGCCTCGTATCCGGGCGCTTCACCGAAGACGTCCTGCCAGGTAGTCTGCGTCAGATAGACGTAATTATAAACATAGTTTTCAAACACAGCCTCGACGGTCAGTTCCGTCCGGCGCATGTCGCCTGTCTGTAAGGTGATGGTGTCGCCCGCCGACAGGCGCAGCGCCTGCGCAAGCCCCCGGCTGATGATGCAGCCGCCGTCCTGCGGGTAGGGAACCGGCGCTTTTTCCTGCGTGTGCAGGTCGATAAAGCCCTCCACGCCTCCAGATTCCGGGCAGACAACATTCGTCGTTTTGACTGTGCTGCCTTTGGAAGCGTCCAGACTCTTTTCCGCGACGAACAGGCAGCCCTCCGCGCTGCTTTCTTCGCAGACGGCAAGGAAGTCCTCACGTTCACTGCCGCTCAGCGC
>OJKY01001594.1_pt1 | contig 13381 bp, 15 predicted proteins | sample 1596571 | NCBI WGS metagenome assembly OJKY01 (sample SAMEA4350170, study PRJEB24818) | metagenome | biome: human; feature: gut; material: faeces | place: Denmark | collected 2013-09 | reverse complement strand
GCCGGTTTACAGGGCGGGACGACTCCGGGGCGGGGAGGGATCGCGGTTTTTGCGTGTCCGCCGAAAAATTTACGGCGGATTCCTTGAGCCGCGCGCAATAACCCGGTATATTTACAGGTTAGTACGGTAGAAGCAAACCGATGATACATGATGAAAAAGTTGATGTCAGGCCTGTTGACCGCGCTGGTTCTCCTTCCGGGCGGCATGCTGTGGAGCGGTGACGTCCGTGTCGCCGAAACCTGCGCCGCGCAGTCCCCTCGCGGGGACCATCGCGCGAACCCTCACGGAGAGCGTTATGAGGAGCGTCACGAAGATCGGCGCGGGGGATATACCAAAGACAGTTGGTCGGTGTATTACCGCGGCCGGAAGGTAGAAGGCGCTTCGGCTTCGTCGTTCGCCGATCTCGGCGGAGGCTACGGCAAGGACAACTGGAAGGTGTTCTACGAAGGGCGGGAGGTGAAGGACGCTTCGGCTTCGACGTTCGAGTATGTCGGCAGAGGCTGCGCCAAAGATGCGTGGAACTCCTTTTTTCAGGGCCGGAAGCAGTCGGGGATAACCGGTTCGCCGCTGGAAACGCTCGGCGACGGATATGCCCGGGACAACTGGGCGGTTTATTACCGGGGACGCAAGATCGAAGGTGCCGCGGCTTCTTCGTTTCAGAATCTCGGGGGCGGCTACGGCAAGGACAGTTGGAAGGTATTTTACGAAGGCTGTGAGGTGAAAGGAGCTTCGGCGATGTCGTTCGTGAGCCTCGGAAGGGGGTACGGCAAAGATGCCTGGCACACCTACCTGTGCGGTGAGGAGCACTCCGGCCGTTCCCCCTCGGAGGAGGCCCTGGGCGGCGGTTATTCGAAAGACGGCCGGACGGTACGCTATCGGGGCCGGAAGGTGGAGGGTGTTTCCGCGTCGTCGTTCACGAACCTCGGGGGCGGGTACGGCAAGGACCCGTGGAAGGTGGTGTACCGGGGCCGTGAAGTGACGGGTGCATCGTCGTCGTCGTTTGAAGAGCTTGGGTGGGGGTATGCCAGGGACGCGTGGAAGGTTTACTACCGCGGCGAAGTGGTTCCGGGGGCCTCCCCGTCGACATTCCGGATTCCGGACCGGCGGTAACGGGTGATTTTCGTTATATATAGGGCTTTCCACTGCGGAAGGCCCTTTTTTGGGCGGCCGTGTCGTGTGGGGATTCGGGCACTGTTTTTGTCTTTGCGGGGTAAACGACGAAACGGATGAACAGACTGAAACCCCACCTCGCCCTGCTGGTGTGCAACGTCCTCTGGGCGATGGATTACCCCTTTTACAACATCGTCCTTCCACATTACGTGCATCCGATGGCGATGGTCTCGGCGTCGCTCGTTGCCACGGCGCTCTTTTCCCTCGTGCCGTTGCTGTGGCAGAAGGCCGAGAAGGTCGAACGGGCGGATATTCGCAAACTGATCGGCGCCGCGCTGCTGATCGGCGTGCTGCGCAAGGTCTTCATCATGTACGGTTTGTCGATGACCTCGCCGATCGACGGTTCGATCATCGACACCATCGTCCCGCTGCTGGTGCTGGTGCTCTCCGTGCTGCTGGGGATGGACCGTTTCACCCGGCTCAAGATCACGGGACTCGTGCTCGGCATGGCGGGAGCCGTGGCGGTGGTGCTCGCGGGAGCTTCGTCGAACCACGCCCATTCGCACCTCTGGGGAAATGTGTTGATATTCCTGTGCGCCTGCGCAACCTCCGTATATATGGTGTGGTTCAAGCGGCTGATCGCCAAATACCGCATTACGACGGTGCTGCGGTGGGTTTACTGTGCGGCGGCGGTCATGGCCCTGCCGTTCGGTATAGGCCCGATCGTTCACACCGATTTCGCAGCCATTGCCCGTCACGCCCTGTTTCCGACGCTTTTCGTGCTGATGGTCCCGACCTATGTGCCCAACCTGATGCTCAACTATGCCCTCAAAACGGTACAGCCCACCGTGTCGAGCATCTACACCTATTTGCAGCCCGTGCTGGCGATCGCCATTTCGGTCGGGATGGGGCTGGACAAACTGCACGCCGACACGGTGATCTTTGCGCTGGTGATTTTCGTCGGGGTGGGGCTGGTGCTCCGGTCCTACACGGTGAAACCCCGGCAGGCCGATCCGCCTGCGGCGGGGCCGCATTGACGGGGCTGTCAACGAAAAAAGAGCCTCCCTTTCGGGGAGGCTCTTTTCGTATGGTGTGCTTTCGAGTTACTCGGCAGCGGAAACCGAGAACTTGATCGTAGCCTTGACCTCCTTGTGCAGGCGGGCCGTAGCCTCGAACTCGCCGACGGTCTTGATGGCCTCGACGCTGATCTGCTTGCGGTCTACGGTGATGCCCTTGGCGGCCAGCGCCTCGGCAAGGTCCGCTGCCGTGACCGTACCGAAGAGTTTGCCCTCCTCGGCCTTCACCGACAGCGACAGCGGCAGGTTGGCGATGGTCTCGGCCAAAGCCTGCGCGTCGGCCAGGATCTTGGCGTCCTTGTGGGCGCGCTGCTTGAGGTTCTCGGCGAGGACCTTCTTGGCGGCGGCAGTCGCCGACTTGGCGTAGCCCTGGGGGATCAGGTAGTTGTTGGCGTAGCCGGGCTTCACGTTCACGATGTCGTTGGCGTAGCCCAGGTTTTCCATATCTTTGATCAGAATTACTTCCATGGTCTTGTCCTCCTTTTAATTATTTCATGCAATCGGTTACGAAGGGCAGGATGGCTAGGTGGCGCGCACGCTTCACGGCCTGGGCGACCTTCTTCTGGAACTTCTGCGAAGTACCCGTCAGGCGGCGGGGAAGAATCTTGCCCTGCTCGTTGAGGAACTTCTTGAGGAACTCGCCGTCCTTATAGTCTACGTACTTGATGCCGAGCTTCTTGAAGCGGCAGTACTTTTTCTTTTTGACGTCTACCGATACGGGATTCAGGTAACGGATTTCCGACTGTGCTTTGTTGTCCTGTGCCATGGTTTACTCCTCCTGCTTGTTAGAAAGTTTCGCACGACGTTTCTCCGAATATTCTACGGCGTATTTGTCCTGCTTGAAAGTTAAGAAACGGATCACGCGCTCGTCGCGGCGGTATTGCGTCTCGAGCGTGTTGATGAGCGAGCCTTCGCCCGTGAACTCTACCAGGAAGTAGAAACCGGTGGTCTTCTTCTGAATAGGGTAGGCGAGCTTGCGAAGGCCCCACGACTCCTTGTTCACAATCTGACCGCCGTTCTCGGTGATAACACCCTGGAATTTGTCAGCAACCTCCTGTACCTGTGCATCGGACAGAACCGGCGTGACAATGAAAACGGTTTCGTAATTGTTCATAATGCTTTTAATTAGTTAATTAAATCCCCAAAGGGACCGCAAAGATAGGGATAAATTCTGCAAAAACAAAATTCCCTCCCGGTTTTATGCCCGATTGCCGGATTTTGTGTATCTTGGAAGTCGATTATCGGGAGCGAATCTTATGGTAAAGCAATTGTCGGTTTTGTTTTTTGCGGTCGCCGCGGCCTGCGGGTTGCAGGCGCAGGAACGCGCCGGGGCCGGACGTGTAGAGGGCGAGGCGGCCGTCGGTGCGACTTTTGGCTATTCTTCGCTGAAGGGGTATGCGAACGCTGCGGCGGGACCTTGCCTGGCGGTCGAATGCCGGTATAATTTCAGGCGGCGGCCGTTCGATGCGGGCCTGCGGATCGAAGCATCGCTCTATTCGAGGCAGCCCCGCAGCAGTTGTTCGTCCGACCATTTCCCGGTCGCCGCCGTGATGGCCGTCGGCGGTTACAACCTGCCGGTTGCGCGGGCCGTGACACTCTATGCCGGAGTCGGAGTGGGCTATGCGGGCATTATGGGGACGGCTGCCGAAGCGGAAGCCGACGATGCCCGTTTCAACGGACAGGTCCGGTTCGCCGCAATGCCCCGCATTGGCTGCGAGTGCTGGAACCGGCTGCGGGTTACGCTGGGGTATGTTTGTACGGAGCGGGCGAACCGTCATTTGTCACTGACGGTGGGCGTAGCCATCGGCGGGCGGCGGTAGGTTTATTCCTCGGGGAACCCCTGCGCCTTGAGTTTGATTTCGGCGCCGTCGGGCGTGACGAGGTAGGCGCCCGTAGATTCCGGCGTGATGTGCCCGATGACGTCCACCAGACCCAGCCGCATGATCTGTTCCTGCATCGAGAGCGGCACGGTGAAGAGCAGTTCGTAGTCCTCGCCGCCGTTCAGCGCCGCCACGACCGGATCGGCGTGCATCTCCTCGGCCAGCGAAGAGGTTTGCCGGGCGATCGGGATGCGTTCGAGGTAGATGCGCGCGCCGCACGAGGACGACTTGCAGATCTGCATCAGGTCGCTCGCCAGGCCGTCCGAGAGGTCGATCATCGATGTGGGGAGGATTTTCTCCTCGGCCAGCGCCCGGACGATGTCGGTGCGGGGACGCGGCTTGAGGTACTTTTCAAGCAGGTATTCGTAGCCCTTGAACTGCGGCTCGGGGTTCTCCACGTCGGCGAGCACCCGTTTTTCCCGTTCCAGCAGCTGCAGGCCCATGTAGGCCGCGCCGAGGTTGCCCGTGATGCAGATCAGGTCGTTCTGCTGCGCACCGCCGCGGTAGACGACCTTCTCCTTTTTGGCGTGGCCCAGCGTGGTGACGGTGACGACCAGTCCCGTCATCGAGGCGCGCGTGTCGCCGCCCACGAGGTCGATCTCCTGCTCCTTGCAGGCGAAGGCGATGCCTTCGTAGAGATCCTGGAGGGCTTCGACGGGCAGTTTCGAGGAGACGCCGAGCGACACGGTGATTTGCGCCGGGAGGGCGTTCATGGCCAGGATGTCGCTCACACCGGCCGTCACGACCTTGTAACCCAGGTGCTTGAGCGGGAAATACGTGAGGTCGAAGTCGATGCCTTCGTAGAACGAATCGGTCGTGCAGAGCACCGCTTCGCCGCGCCCCGGGGCGATCACCGCGGCATCGTCCCCCGCGGCCTTGAGCGTCGAGGCGTTTTTCGGGGAGAACCCGCTGGTCAGCAGGTCGATGAGTCCGAATTGTCCGAGCGAAGCGATCTCGGTGCGCTTTTTCTGGTCCATGAATCTAAAATTTTTTACAAAATTAACGAAATACTCTTGTTTCCCCAAAAAATAACGTAATTTTGCCCGGTCCAAATTACTAAAAGGGTTAGTTATGGTTAATATCGTCTTATTCGGCGCTCCGGGTTGCGGCAAAGGCACGCAGGCCCAGCGTCTGAAGGAACACTACGGAATCGATCACGTTTCCACGGGCGAGGTGATCCGCGACGAGATTCGCCGGGGTACGGAACTGGGACAGAGCATGGAAGCCTGCATCAAGGCCGGGCGACTGGCTCCCGACGAGATCGTAATCGGCATGATCGAACACTATGTCACCGAGCACATGAACGCCGCCGGCTGCATTTTCGACGGCTTCCCCCGCACCACGGTTCAGGCCGAGGAGTTCGACAAAATCCTGGCCAGACACGGCCTGCAGGTCGACGTAATGATCGACATTCACGTTCCCGAGGAGGAACTGGTGCGCCGCATCCTGCTGCGCGGCAAGGACTCGGGGCGCGCCGACGACGCTTCGGAAGAGGTGATTCGCGGGCGTCTGGACGTTTACCGCGAGCAGACGGCCGTCGTGTCGGACTACTACGCCGCACAGGGCAAATACGCCTCGGTCAACGGTACGGGGACGATGGAGGAGGTTTTCTCCCGCATCGCCACGGTGATCGACGGTTTGAGATAGCGGGCGCAGGTCCGGAGGGGCCGGGGAAGTCTCCCGAAATGAAAATCACCCCTGTCGGAGTTGTCTCCGGCAGGGGTGATTTGTGTGAAATCCGGATTCGCCGGACAGCGCTTTTCGCCGCGCCGGAAGGGGGGGGGACGGAAAAAGCCGCCCGTTTCCGGTGCGGCTTTTCAGTCTCGGTGCGGGGTGTGTCCTCCTTGTCTTTGGATGGCCCCTCCCTCGGACGAAGATTTAGAGTGCGTTCACGTGCAGCTGGATCGAACTCTTCAGGTTCGCAGCCTTGTTCTTGTGCACGATGTTGTGCTTTGCCAGCTTGTCGAGCATGGCGGTTACCTTCGGAAGCAGGGCCTCGGCGGCGCTCTTCTCGGTGGTCGTGCGCAGGGCCTTCACGGCGTTGCGGGCCGTCTTGTGGAACAGGCGGTTGTGAGCACGCTTCGTCAGGGTCTGACGAATTCTCTTCTTCGATGACTTATGGTTTGCCATAATCCGTTAATTTTATTTTTTACTTTTTTTCAGTCGTTTGGCTTGAAACGGCCTTGGCCGCCTTCGGATAGACCCCAAGGTCCGCTCCTCGAAAAGTTTTTCACCCGTAGGGGTCGTGCCGGCGATCGCTGATACTTCGGAAATTCACTCGCTGCGCCTTCCCGCCGCCTTTGCCGCTGCTTTCCCGGCCCCTTCGTTTGTAGCCCATAGGAGAGTCGAACTCCTCTTTCAAGAATGAAAATCTTGCGTCCTAACCGATAGACGAATGGGCCTTTACCGCTATCGCATGCCCCGAACGGGGTTACTTTAGCGGTGCAAAGGTAAGCAAAAAAGTGACTTGTACAAAAAATATGTGGAAAAATTACGGTTTTTTTGTTGGAAGCCCCTCGGACGGCTGTTTTTGCGCTGTCAGCGCAGCCGTACGGTCCGCGTCTCGGGGTCGAAGCGGGCGTTTTCGCCCGAGAAGAGACGCTCGATCAGCCCGCTGCCGACCATTTCCCCCGCAGGAAGGTGGTGCAGCGAAGGGGTGTCGATCAGCGCCACCGAGTCGCAGAGCGAGAGCGCTACGTCGAGGTCGTGCGTCGAGAAGAGGATGCACTTGCCCTCGTCACGGGCCAGCCGCCGGAGCAGCGTCGCCAGGGAGTAGCGGTTCGGGAGGTCGAGGAACGCCGTGGGTTCGTCGAGCAGGATGACCGGGGTGTCCTGGGCCAGCACGCGGGCGATCATCACCCGCTGGCACTCGCCGTCGGACATGCGGTCCATGGTCTTGCGGGCGAAGGCCGACATCCCCACCAGGCGGAGCGAGCGTTCGACGACGGCACGGTCGGCCTCCTGCATGCGACCGATCCAGTTGGTGTAGGGCGCGCGCCCCAGCGCCACGACGTCCTCGCAGGCGAGGTTGGCGATACGGACCTTGTCGGTGGTGACGAACCCCACGGTCGTGGCCCGCTCGTGGGGCGTGAGCGACGCCAGCCGGCGGCCGCAGAGTCCCACGTCGCCGGAGACGGTCGTCCCGAGGCCTGCAATGGCCCGCAGCAGGGTGCTTTTGCCCGTGCCGTTGCGTCCGATCAGCGCGGTCAGCGACCCTTGGGCGAAGGCGGCGGTGACATCCGCGAGCAGCGTGCGGCTGCCGTAGGAGAGCGTGATATGGTTGAGGGCGATACTCATGTCAGAAGATATTGCGGTTGCGGACGACGACGAAGATGACGACCGGAATGCCCATCAGGGCCGTGATGGTGTTGATCGGCAGGGCAAGGCTCTTGGAGACGAGGTCGCAGACCAGCAGCAGGGCGGCGCCCGTGAGCATCGACCCCGGCATCAGGATGCGGTGGTCGGCCGAGGTGAAGAGCATGCGTGCGAGGTGCGGCACGGCCAGCCCGATGAAACCCACCGGGCCGCAGAAGGCGGTGACGGTGCCCGCGAGCAGGACCGTGGAGAGGAAGATCAGCGTGCGCGTGCGCTGCACGTTGAGTCCCATCGTCCGGGCGTAGTTCTCGCCCAGCAGCAGCAGGTTGAGCGGCTTGATGACGGCGACGGCGAGGGCCAGTCCCGCGGTGACGACGGGAAGCAGCAGCGCGAGCTGGCTGCCCGTGACGTCGCCCAGCGATCCCATGGTCCAGATGACGAACGATTTGAGGGCCGCCTCGCTCGACAGGTATTGGAGGATTTCGACCACCGAGCTGATGCCCGAACCGAGCATCATGCCGAGGATGAGGATGACCATGATGTCCTTGATGCGGCGGCTGACCGCCATCACGACGGCCAGCACGAGCGCCGAGCCGAGCCACGCCGCCCCGGCCACGCCCAGCGACCGGACGAACGAATGTCCCGCGACGCCCAGCAGGGGGGCGCCCAGCAGGAACAGCGCGACGCCGAGTCCTGCGCCCGAGCTGACGCCCAGCACGTAGGGGCCGGCCAGCGGGTTGCGGAAAAGGGTCTGCATTTCGAGGCCGCCGGCAGCGAGGGCCGCGCCGGCGAACAGGGCCGTGACGGCTTTCAGAAGCCGGATCTTGAGGATGATGTCGCTGACGGCAGGGTCGCACGCGCCGCCCGTGAGCGCCGCCCAGACGTCGCCGAGCGGCACGGCGACCGATCCCACGGCGAGGTCGGCGATGAAAAGCGCCGCGGTGAGCAGCCCGAGCGCCGTGAAGAGGAACGTGGTTCTGCGTGCTGTCATTTAGCGGTACCGGAATTTGAGCGAGATTTCGTAACGAAAGTTGCGAAGCCGTAGAGCGAAAGGAGGAGAATGGCGGCGGTTTTCATCTTATTCGAGGCGTTTGTAATAGCAGGTTGGGACGCTGTCGCCCGAGAAGATCGCCCGCAGGTCGCGCAGCACGAGGTCGGGGTGCACGACGCCCGATTCCCAGAAGTCGGAGCCTCCGGCCGGGGTTTGGCGGCGGTTGTTGTTATAGACGTTCCGTTTGCGTACGACCGGAATGCCGGAAAATTTCGGGTTCTGGGCCGTCAGTTCCGCCAGCGTGTTGCAGGCGCCGACGTTGAGCCAGAAATCGGCGGCGTTGGCCAGCAGGTAGGCCTCCTCCATGTCGACGGCCACCGACGTGTCCGAATCGTTTTTCGTGTAGACGTATTCCCCGCCTGCATCCTCGATCAGGCGGATCATGTAGCTCTGCGTGGAGGGCAGGAACCAGGTGTCGCGGTAGGGGGTGTTGAGCATCACTTTCGGGCGCGGCGCATCCGGGGCGGGGTGTGCTTTCAGGGACTGGTAGTCCCGGGCGATCCGTTGCAGCGTGTCGGCACCGGCCGCGCGCAGGTCGCAAAGTTCGGCCGCGAGGACCAGCCATTCGGCCTTGCCCAGCGGAGATTCCTCCACGTAGTCGCCGATATATACATAGGGAATGCCCAGTTCGCGGAGTTTGCCCGTGACGACGGTGTTTTCGCCCGTCACGCCGTAGAGCAGCATGAGGTCGGGGCGCATGGCGGCCAGCAGTTCGAAATTGAGGTTCGTGTCGTAGCCCACGTCGCGGACCTCGCCGCAGAGGCGGTGTTCCCGGACGTAGGGATTCGAGATGTAGTCGATGCCCGAAACTCCCGAAACGCGCCGGACCTGACCGATGGCGTTGAACATCGCCACGTGGCTCGACGACATGCACACCACGTGGCGCACGGGGGCTTTTACGGCTTGTCCGGCGAAGTCGGCGGGTGCTTTGGCATCGTCGCGCAGGATCAGCAGGTGCTGTTCGATCTGGCTGCCGCCCTGCCACGGGTTGCGGATCGTGACGAGCGTCGAGGCGTCCTTTTCGTTTCCGCGGATGTAGAAGCCCGATGCGTGGGCCGGGGTGTAAATCTCGGTTGTGAAATCGCTCAAAACAGGCCTCGAAGGGCCTCCGCAGGCTGATGCGAGGGCCGCGGAAAAGGTTAGCAGAAGGCGTGAAAATCGTTTCATTTCCGCAAAAATAGAAAAAAATCCTGCGGAAATGTGTTTGTTTTTGAAAAAAAGACTATATTTGCAGTCCCAAAGCGAAGGGTTTTGACCTTTTGACGAAGGAATCGGGGCGTAGCTCAGTCCGGTTAGAGTACACGTCTGGGGGGCGTGTGGTCGCTGGTTCGAATCCAGTCACCCCGACTGATGGAAAGGCTTGGTAATCTGGTGATTGCCGAGCCTTTTTCGTTTGTTGGCGGTTGATTGATTCGTGGCTTCTGACCCCGTTTTTGCGTTGGTTTACACGGGGTGTGTAAACCGTGGTGTAAACCGCCAAAAGGCTATGGACGCCACCATTTCAGTTATTTGCTTCAAAAGCAAAACCCTCGCCAACGGGGAGCATCCGCTCATGTTGCGCATCACGAAAGACCGTAAACGGACGATGAAGAGTTTAGGTGTGTCGGTACATCCGTCGAATTGGGATTTCGACCGTAACGAACCTAAACCCAAGTGTCCCGACCGCAAGTACATTCAGCAAATCATTCTGAAAGTCAAATCCGAGTATCAAACCAAGTTGTTGGAGAAAGCCGCCCGCGATGAAGATTATACGGCTGAAACGCTCGTAAAGGAGCAATCCCGTGAGCAAATTCAGTCCGAGACGGTCGAGAGTTTCTATTTGCGGACGGTGGAACAACTCAAACGGGAGGGAGCGGTCGGCAATGCCTATGCCTATCTGAACTCCTACAACGTGCTGAAATCCTTTAACGCTGACAAACCGCTGGCTTATACGTTCGGTCAGATAGACGAAGCATTTTTGAGCGCTTTCGAGGGTTGGATGCGGTCGAAAGGCAATAAGGAAACGACATTGAGTTTTCAGATGCGGACATTGCGGGCTATGTTCAACCGTGCAATTAAGGCAAAGATTGTCAGCAGGGAGAAAAACCCATTCAACGAGTACAAGATTAGCAAATTCAATACCCGTACACCGAAACGAGCGTTGAGCAAGGCAGACATGATGAAGATTATCGACGCCGATTGTTCACAGGGAAAGGAGATAGAGCAATTTGCACACGATATTTTTGTTTTCTCGTACTTGTGCGGTGGCATATCGTTCGTGGATATTGCCAATCTGACCCCTGCCAACATTGCGGACGGACGACTGATTTACCACCGTCAGAAAACGCACGGAGCAATCAATGTTCCGCTGTCGGAAAGGGCAACGGCGATTATTGCCAAGTATGACAGCCATTGCGAACAGGCAGGTTATCTGTTTCCGATATTGGATGAACGGGTGCATATCACGCCCCTGCAAAAGAAGAACCGAGTGCATAAAATGTGCAGCAGGGTGAATGTGGCTTTGCGGGATGTTGCCAAACGGCTGAAGATTAAAGCGACCGTTACAACCTATGTGGCAAGACACTCATTTGCGACCGTATTGAAGAAATCGGGTGTGAATATCGGTATCATATCGGAGGCTTTGGGGCATCATAGTCTGAAAACCACTCAAATTTACTTGGATAGCTTTGAGAATAGCCAAATCGACGCTGCTATGCAGCACTTGCTATGAATGAAAATAGGGGTTACGGATTTCTCCGTAGCCCCTTTTTCACTTTAATACTATGACTGTCGACCTATGCCGCAGTTTCCGAGTTCTGTTCCTCCGTCTCGCGGTAGGCATCAGCCGTTGTCGGCGAGAACCGTTCTTTGTAGAACTGGATCGAAGCACCTAACGAGTTCTGCACTCCCTCGCGCAGCACCTTTCGCATCGGTGCGCTTCCGAGGAATACGACATGCTCTGCCACATTCTCCGCTTTGTAGCCGAGAGCCTTGCACTCACGGCAGAAGCGGCGGCTGTCCAAGAGGATGTTTACCTGCTCCATGAACTCGATCCAAAACTGCTCCTCATCGGCATAGAGGGCAGGCATGAACCGCTGAATACAGCTTGCCTTGACCTCATTCGACTTGTTGATCTGCACCGTGAATACGGGACGGGCCTTTCCCAGCACTTTCCACAGGGCGGGAATCTCGTGCCGCTTGGATGCCGTGTACTCGCGGCGGCGTTCCGTCTTGGGTGCGTTCACCTTGACGGCATTGTTCATGTTCTCGATGTTTGCAGCGACCTCGGCTGCGGTGTTAATAGCGTTATTTGCCATATCTTTAATTACTCCTTGTTAGGGAGGGGCTTTAATTATTCCGCTCGCCTTGCCCAGAGGTTTGCAGGTCATCCGTTCGGCTTGACACTACAAAAGTATAGGCATATTACCGCTTCATTAGGGAGTAAAAAACTGGGCAATCCACTCACCCTTATCAAAAGTAAACTTTGGAGGTCAGGGGAAAAGTGTAATCCCCATATTCCTTGACAATGCCTTTCAGGGAAGAACTATCGACCGCAAAGGCTTCGTTACGGGTCAGACGGCAAAAGTAGATCAGACGCGAGATAAGCAACAACTTGCTGTACGATACGGGTTCGCCCCGTTTCGCCCGTTTCTCGGGCAGTTGGAGGACATTAAACAGCATATCGAGTTGCTTATACATAAAAATTTGCTGATAAGATGCCGATAATTGCGTGTCGAATCCATTTTCATAACTGACGCTCCTAAACTCTTTCTGCTCGGGATGCTCCTCCAACAAAGTGAGATTTTCCTGAATGAACCGACGCAATGCCCCTAATACCATCGGGCTGGTGATTTCACAACGGTTGTCTTTCGGAATATCCTTATCATAGGATAGATAGAGACGGGCGTTGGGATGATTCGCCAGATAACTCTGAATATCGGTCAATACCTCATATTGTGATTTTCTAAAGTCAGCCAGATTCAGCGTTTTATCCATTGTCAGATCATAGATAAAGAGCAGTACCAGCCAAAATTTCTCGCCATCCAGTCCGTAACCATCTAATGTAGCGATAATATCCTCGTTGTCGCAGAACGCTTCCCATGTAAAGGGAGGTTTAATCTTCCCATGTTGCAAACGGTTGTAATAATTAATAATCCAACCGCCGAGCCATCCGCCGTCATTTTCGTCAATCACGACATCGATCTTATAACATAAGCGCAAAACATACTCGAATCGCTCATCACTAATACTTTCAATATCTTGATAATCCATAATCAGGTAAGAGTTAGACAACTAAAGTTAGCAAAAAGCCCTTGAAACGCCAAGCAGGAGACAAACAGAACAAAATACCCTGCATAATTGTTCTAATTATCTTTTGAAACAATGTTTTATCGGGTTTTTAGTACAAAAATACAGTGCATTTAAGGGTATTCAGAACAAAATCACAATCACAAATGCGGCAAAGGCCATCTGGGGTATGCTGTATGCGATTCTGTAAGGGGTTATGAATGAGGCCGATTTTTCATAGAGAGAACCTTAAATATCCCCCAAAAAGCGGCCGACAAACTTGTAAATAGTAAAGATTTTTGCTATATTTGTAATAGCAAATCCGAGATAGGGAAATTCTTTTTGCTTCCATAGAAAAATAAGTTTACAGGGCAGATAAGGACAGTAATAATGCTGTCCTTGTCTTTGCTTCCTATTTCCACATTTTTTAAGTGCGAAACGGATATTTCCTTAAATACGATCAATCCAGAATCAAAAATTATGGAAGATACGAATCAAGAGATAGAGTAGGTTTCTGAATGACGGGATAGAGAGTTGCTCAAAACTGTCCTATGCTAACTGCTCAAAACTGTCCTATATATACACTACCTACTTATACATAACCTATTAAAGTCTTTCAGACCATGTACTACCACATCAAAGACCGCAAGTGATTCGATAACCGTAAGCAGGCTAAAGAGCAT
>OJKY01001592.1_pt1 | contig 13409 bp, 7 predicted proteins | sample 1596571 | NCBI WGS metagenome assembly OJKY01 (sample SAMEA4350170, study PRJEB24818) | metagenome | biome: human; feature: gut; material: faeces | place: Denmark | collected 2013-09 | reverse complement strand
AGAAGGTCGCGCCTTCCAACGAGAGCCGCACGCAGGTGGCGGTGAACAGCGAGGGCAAGACCAACGAGGCTACCAAGAACCTGAAGGAGCCGTTGCGGAAGGGACAGACCGCCCCGAAGGACACCGCACAGCAACAGCAGCAGGAGAAGCCGCAAAAGAAAAACAATAAGGGCATGAAGATGTAATCCGGTGTCCGCCACTAAATCCGAAGTAACATTTGTAAAATTCAAAACGACAGAAAAATATGAAGACAATCATTGCAGAAAAGCCGTCTGTGGCACGTGAGATCGCCCGTATCGTGGGCGCGACAAAGAGAGAGGAAGGATATTTCGAGGGAGGCGGCTACGCCGTGACATGGGCGTTCGGACACCTCGTGCAGCTTGCCATGCCCGACGGTTACGGCATACGCGGCTTTGTCCGTGACAACCTGCCCGTCATACCCGACACCTTCACGCTCGTCTCCCGTCAGGTAAAGACGGAGAAGGGCTACAAGCCTGACAGCAGCGTGGTGGCGCAGATCAAAACCGTCGCCCGGCTATTCAAGGAAAGCGAACAGATCATCGTGGCGACCGATGCCGGACGCGAGGGTGAGCTTATCTTCCGCTACCTCTATCATTATACCGGATGCACCACCCCGTTCGTCCGCCTCTGGATAAGCTCGCTTACCGACAAGGCTATCCGCGAGGGACTGCGCAACCTCGAAGCGGGCGACAAATACGACAACCTCTATCTTGCCGCCAAAGCACGGAGCGAATCAGACTGGCTCGTGGGCATCAACGGCACGCAGGCACTTTCCATCGCCGCCGGACACGGCACTTACTCCGTCGGGCGGGTGCAGACACCCACGTTGGCGATGGTGTGCGCACGCTATTGGGAGAACCGCCGCTTTACCCCCGAAGCCTTCTGGCAGCTCCATATCGCAACGGACGGCTGCGATGAAGGAACGGTGAAGTTTTCCTCTTCCGAAAAATGGAAAGAGAAAGAGTCCGCGACGGAACTGTATAATAAGGTGAAGTCGGCAGGCACAGCCACCGTCACGAAAGCCGAACGCAAGGAGAAGACGGAGGAAACACCGCTCCTGTACGACCTGACCACGCTCCAGAAGGAAGCCAACGCCAAGCATGGCTTCACGGCGGAACAGACGCTTGAAATCGCGCAGAAGCTCTACGAGAAGAAGCTCATCACCTATCCGCGAACCGGAAGCCGCTACATTCCCGAAGACGTGTTCGCGGAAATCCCCAAGCTGCTTGCCTTCATCGGCAGCCTGCCCGAATGGAAGGGCAAGTTGCAGCCGAAAGCCGTGCCGACACGCCGCAGCCTGGACGGCGGCAAGGTGACAGACCACCATGCCCTGCTCGTCACGGGCGAGAAGCCGCTGTTCCTCTCCAAAGAGGACAGCACCGTCTATCACATGATAGCCGGGCGCATGCTTGAGGCTTTCTCCGAAAAATGCGTCAAGGACACTGCCACCGTCACGGCAGAGTGTGCCGGAGTGGAGTTCGTGGCAAAAGGCAGCATCATCAGGCAAGCCGGATGGCGTGCCGTCTATGGCAAGGAGAATGGAGAAGAGAACAACAGCCAAGAGGAAACCGCCGCCATTCCCTGTTGGCAGGAAGGCGACACGCTGGCACTGAAAGCCGCCTCCATCACGGAGGGAAAGACCAAACCCAAGCCGCTGCATACCGAAGCCACCCTGCTGTCCGCGATGGAAACGGCTGGCAAGGAGATAGAGGACGACGCATTGCGGCAGGCTATGAAGGATTGCGGCATCGGCACGCCCGCCACCCGTGCGTCCATCATCGAAACGCTTTTCAAGCGCGGCTATATGGAACGCTGCAAGAAGTCGCTTGTCCCCACCGAAAAAGGGCTTGCCCTCCACTCGGTCGTGAAGGCGATGCGTATTGCCGATGTCGCCATGACGGGCGAATGGGAAAAGGAATTGGCACGCATCGAGCGTGGGGAACTGCCCGCCGATGACTTCCGCAGGAAGATTGAGGCATATACACGGGAAATTACCTCCGAACTGCTGTCGTGCGACAAGCTGTTCGCCCGCAGGGATTCCGGCTGCAAGTGTCCCAAGTGCGGAGCGGGGACGATGCAGTTTTACGGCAAGGTCGTCCGCTGCGACAACGCGGAGTGCGGTCTGCCCGTGTTCCGCCTGAAAGCAAACCGCACCCTCTCTGATGATGAAATCAAAAACCTGCTCACCGACGGACACACGAAACTGCTCAAAGGATTCAAGAGCAAGCAGGGCAAGAGTTTTGATGCCGTAGTCGCCTTTGACGGGGACTATAACACGGTTTTCGTGTTCCCAGAAAGGAAAAGTAAAGCGACCTCTGCGAAAAGAAGAAAATAAATGTTTAACTTTGCCACTGGTTCAGAGTAATGAATTGTTCTTCGATACCGGATTACACTCATACTTTGGATTTAGTGGTGGCACTCGGAGGGATACCGGGTGCCTTTTTCTTCTCGTTTTCCAACGATTATCCCTATCATCATTATCAATCCACTAAATTCCAAAGAAATGAACAACAAGAAGAAAAACGAGGGTCGGACCGACTTTTCCTATTACGGTCTGTACCTGCTGGACTACCTCACCACGAACAAGTTCGAACAGGCAGCCGATGAAGCCTTCATCCGAGAAAGAACCGACCGTGCCGCCGAAGCGTATGAACGGGCAAGGCTCGAAGGCTATCCTGCCGACGGGGCGCAGGAACTGGCGATGAAGGTGCTGACGGAGGGCCTTCGCTACTCCAAGCACGCCATCCTGCGCGAAGTCGTGGAGAACGAATTTGCGGGTGAAGTACCGGGAGAAAAATGTGAAGCCTTTACCCAGAAGCTGCTACCGCTTGTCGGAAACGTATTCTCCATCTATGACCTCTCGGACGACAATTTCGCCCTGTCGCCCGACTATGACCTGCTCTACACGGAGCTGACGGGAGCCGTCATCCTCTATATCGAAGAGTATGGCGTTTAACCGCAAACAGAGACTGCGGGACAACATCGAGGCGATACGGACGGCATTCCTCCTTGACAGGGAACAGCGCACACCCACCGCACGCGAACGGCTCTTGTTAGAACGTTATTGCGGTTTCGGGGGACTGAAGAACATACTCAACCCTGCAAGGGAACTGACGGATGCCGTCCACTGGGCGAAGTCCGACCTCGAACTGTTTGCCCCTACCGTGGAACTGCACAGGTTGCTGCGGGAGAACACAAAAGACGAGACGGAGTACAAACGGAATATGGATGCCATGAAGCAGTCCGTGCTGACCGCCTTCTATACCCCGCCGGAGATAACCGGGACCATCGCGGACGTGCTGCATGAACACGGCATCCGTCCCGACCGGGTGCTGGAGCCGTCGGCAGGTGTCGGTGCATTCGTGGACGCCGTGCTGGAGAACAGACCGGACGCGGACATCATGGCTTTTGAGAAAGACCTGATGACGGGCAAGATACTGAAGCACCTGCATCCCGGACAGAAAGTAAGGGTACAGGGCTTCGAGAAGATAGAAAAGCCGTTCATGAACCATTTTGATTTGGCTGTCTCCAATATACCGTTTGGCGATGTGGCGGTGTTCGACCCGGATTTTTCGGGCAGCAAGGATCCTGCAAGGCTCTCGGCGGCACGGACGATACACAATTACTTTTTCCTGAAAAGCCTTGACGCGGTGCGTGAAGGCGGAATCGTGGCGTTCATCACCTCGCAGGGGGTACTGGATGCCCCGACCAACGCGCCCATACGCGAGTATATGATGAACCATGCCAATCTGGTGGGCGTAGCCCGCCTGCCGAACAACCTCTTTACGGATAACGCGGGAACGGAGGTGGGCAGCGACCTGATTATCCTGCAAAAGAACAGCGGAAAGAACGGTGAACTGTATTACAACGAAAAACTCTTCGTGCAGACCGAACAGACCCCTATCGGCACTTCCGTAAATGGGTATGTATGGAGCATCGGTTCGCTTTCACACACGGATTTGATCAGAAGTACCGACCCGTACGGGAAACCAGCCTATAAACTCCTGCACTGTGGGGACATCGCACAACTGGCGGAAGACTTGCGGGAGCATCTGAAAATAGAACTGCAACAACTTGACAGGAAACTGTATGAGAGACACAGGCTGCATCCGACAAAGGAGGAAAGCACGGCTGCGGAAGTGCAACCTGCTCCGAAAACAGAAAAGGTATCACCTTCTGTAATAGCCCCCGTTTCTGTAATTGAGCCTGTCAAGGGAGTGGAGAAGCCGCAGGCACAGCCCATAGAGGAAAAGCCGGAGATTGAGCCGCGCCAACCCAATCATTCGTCAGCCGTGCAGCTTACCCTGCTCGACCTTTGGGGTATGCCCATAGAGGAACCGGTAAAAAAGAAAAAGGCAGCGAAAAAGGAAAGCAAGCCGAAGCCTATGCCGTCCACGCCTAAACCGCAAGTCAAAGTTACTCCACCCGTTGAAGCCGCCAAGCCGATAAACGGTAATAAGGAAGAAAAGCCGGAAAATGCCGAAAAGCCAAACGACCCGGACGACATTTACGCCACTCTGGATTGGGAAACCAATCCTCCCATCAACGGCTTCTATGAGACAATGATGAGCCTGACAGCGGAACGGCGCAAGGCCCTACGGCTTGAGGCAGAACGGCACAGGCAGGAACAACTGAAAAAGATGGGTATCAAAGAAACGTTGAACCCTGCTTTTGCGCCTTCTTCGGACAATATGGATAAAAAGCCGGAACAAACGGAAGAAATAAAGCAACCTGAAACACCGGCAGAAGTTGTGCCTACTTCCGAAACGGTTGCCACTTCCCTGTTCCCGGAACTTGAAACGGAAAAGCCGAAGGAGGAAGTCATGGACCTTTCTCCCCGTCCGTTCAACGGCCTGCTGGAGCCACACCACCGTGACGGCTCGATGGTGCTGGATGCTTCACGCAATCTCGGTTACCTGAAAGACCTCACGCCTTACGGTGCGACCTTCCAACCGCTCGACCTCCGTGGCTATCAAAAAGAGAAAGCGATGCTGTATATATCGCTCCGTGACGCTTACGAACGTCTGTATAGCCACGAGACGGAGAACCATACGGAACACAAACCGCAGCGCGGGTATCTCAACACCTACTACGATGAGTTTGTCATGCGTTACGGTAACCTCAACGCCAGACAGAACGTGAAACTGGTGATGATGGATGCCGGAGGGCGCGACATCCTTTCGCTGGAACGTGCGGAGGACGGCAAGTTTGTCAAGGCGGACATCTTCGACCGTCCCGTTTCCTTCTCGGTGGAGAGCCGTGTCAATGCAGGCTCTCCCGAAGAAGCCTTGTCCGCATCGCTCAACAAGTTCGGCACGGTCAATCTCGTCTATATGCGGGAGATAACCGACACTACGGAAGAGGAACTGCTTGGTGCCCTCAAGGGGCGCATCTTCTACAACCCGCTCGTAACCGGTTACGAAATCAAAGACCGCTTCATCGCGGGGAACGTGATAGAGAAGGCGGAACGCATAGAGGGCTGGATGGAGGACAATCCCGAAAGTGAGCGGATGCCGGAGGTGAAACAGGCGTGGGAGGCATTGAAGGAAGCCGAACCGCAGCGCATAGCCTTTGAAGACCTCGACTTCAACTTCGGTGAACGCTGGATTCCCACGGGCGTGTATGCCGCATACATGAGCCATCTTTTCGACACGGACGTGAAAATCGCCTATTCCGCCAGCATGGACGAATTTTCCGTGGCGTGCGGCTACCGCACCATGAAGATCACGGACGAGTTTTTAGTAAAGGGCTATTACCGGAACTATGACGGTATGCACCTGTTGAAGCACGCCCTGCACAACACCTGCCCCGACATGATGAAAAGTATCGGCAAGGACGAGAACGGCAACGACATCAAGGTACGCGACAGCGAGGGCATACAGCTCGCCAACGCGAAGATAGACGAAATCCGTAACGGGTTCTCCGAATGGTTGGAAGAACAGTCGCCGCAGTTCAAGGAACGGCTCACGACGATGTATAACCGCAAGTTCAACTGTTTCGTGCGCCCGAAGTATGACGGCTCGCACCAGACTTTTCCCGACCTCAACCTGAAAGGGCTGGCAAGCCGGGGAATCAAGAGCGTTTACCCGTCGCAGAAGGATTGCGTCTGGATGCTGAAACAGAACGGCGGCGGGATCTGCGACCACGAGGTGGGAACCGGCAAGACGCTGATAATGTGCATAGCGGCACATGAGATGAAGCGTCTGAACTTGGCGCACAAGCCGATGATTATCGGGCTGAAAGCGAATGTGGCGGAGATTGCCGCCACCTATCAGGCGGCATATCCCAATGCGAGGATTCTCTACGCTTCTGAAAAGGATTTCTCGACCGCCAACCGCGTGCGTTTTTTCAACAACATCAAAAATAACGATTACGATTGCGTCATCATGTCGCACGACCAGTTCGGCAAGATACCGCAGTCACCGGAGTTGCAGCAGCGCATCCTGCAGGCGGAGCTTGACACGGTGGAGGAAAACCTCGAAGTCTTGCGGCAGCAGGGCAAGAACGTGTCGCGGGCGATGCTGAAAGGGCTGGAGAAGCGCAAGCACAACCTTGTGGCGAAGCTGGAGAAGGTGGAACACGCTATCAAGTCCCGCACGGATGATGTGGTGGACTTCAAGCAGATGGGCATCGACCACATCTTCATTGACGAGAGTCACCAGTTCAAGAACTTGACTTTCAACACCCGTCATGACCGTGTGGCGGGATTGGGAAACTCGGAAGGAAGCCAGAAGGCCCTGAATATGCTCTTTGCCATCCGTACCATACAGGAACGCACGGGCAAGGACTTGGGGGCTACGTTCCTTTCGGGCACGACCATTTCCAACAGTCTGACGGAACTGTACCTGCTCTTCAAATACCTGCGCCCCAACGAACTGGAACGGCAGGACATCCGCTGTTTCGATGCTTGGGCTGCCATCTTCGCCAAAAAGACGACCGATTTTGAGTTCAACGTAACGAACAATATCGTTCAGAAGGAGCGTTTTCGCTATTTCATCAAGGTGCCGGAGCTTGCCGCCTTCTACAACGAGATTACCGACTACCGCACGGCGGAGGATGTAGGTGTGGACAGACCAAACAAGAATGAGAGACTGCACCACATACCGCCCACACCGGAGCAGGAGGACTTCATACAGAAGCTGATGCAGTTTGCCAAAACCGGCGATGCCACTCTGCTTGGCAGGTTACCCCTGTCGGAAACGGAGGAAAAGGCGAAGATGCTCATCGCCACCGACTACGCGAGAAAGATGGCTCTTGATATGCGCATGATAGACCCGAACTACGAGGACCATCCCGACAACAAGGCAAGCCATTGTGCCAAGATGATTGCAGAGTATTACCACAAGTACGAGGCGCACAAGGGTACGCAGTTCGTGTTCTCCGACTTGGGGACATATCAGCCGGGGGAAGGATGGAACGTGTACAGCGAGATAAAACGCAAGTTGGTGGAGGATTACGGCATACCGGCAAGTGAGGTGCGCTTCATTCAGGAGTGTAAGACGGATAAGGCTCGTAAGGCGGTGATAGATGCCATGAACGCCGGGACGGTGCGCGTGCTGTTCGGCTCCACAAGTATGCTCGGAACGGGCGTGAATGCGCAGAAAAGATGTGTCGCCATCCATCACCTTGATACACCGTGGCGACCGTCCGACCTGCAACAGCGTGACGGACGGGGTGTTAGAGCCGGGAACGAGATTGCCAAGCATTTTGCCGAGAATAACGTGGATGTCATCATCTACGCGGTGGAAAAGTCGCTGGACAGCTACAAGTTCAATCTGCTGCACTGCAAGCAGACGTTCATATCGCAGCTCAAAAGTGGAGCGATGGGCGCACGTACCATCGACGAGGGAGCAATGGACGAAAAATCGGGTATGAACTTCTCGGAGTATATGGCGTTGCTCTCCGGCAATACCGACCTTTTGGATAAGGCGAAATTAGAGAAGCGTATCGCCTCGCTCGAAGGGGAACGCAAGTCGTTCAACAAGGGCAAGCGCGATTCGGAGTTCAAGCTGGAATCCAAGACGGGAGAACTGCGCAACAACACGGCTTTCATCGAAGCCATGACGGAAGACTGGAACCGTTTTCTTTCCGTTGTGCAGACTGATAGGGAAGGCAGTCGTCTTAATCTTGTCAAGGTGGACGGCGTGGATTCAACGGATGAGAAGGTCATCGGTAAGCGTTTGCAGGAAATCGCCAAGAACGCCATGACTGGTGGACTGTACAAGGCTGTCGGGGAACTTTACGGCTTTCCGATAAAGGTGGTCAGCGAGAGGACACTCAAAGAAGGTCTGGAGTTCACCGACAACCGCTTCGTGGTGGAGGGCAACTACAAGTACACCTACAACAACGGGCATCTGGCGATGGCAGACCCGATTGCTGCCGCACGAAACTTTCTGAACGCATTGGAGAGGATTCCGACCATCATCGACCAGTACAAGTCTAAGAACGAAGTGCTGGAAAAGGAGATTCCGCAGTTGCAGGAGATAGCGGGCAAGGTGTGGAAGAAGGAGGACGAGCTGAAACAGCTGAAGTCCGAACTCGCCGCACTGGACCGCAAGATACAGCTTGAGCTGGCTCCGGCTCAGGAAAACACGGAAGAGAACCGGCAAGGCAACGAGAAAAAACAGACGGAACAACAGCCGGAAAGCCCGCACGTGGACTTTGTACGCAGTCATTTAATTATAGGGAGACCCGGTTTATCGGAATCCAAAGGTGTAAAACTTTAATATCGAAGTCTTGACAGAAAAAGCCAGTGGTTGAATTTTTCACCACTGGCTTTAATTCTAATAATTTTTCAATCTAATATGACCGAATCTATAACGTTAAATCATAGATTATGTGTCTATTTGTGAAGAAAAAGACGTAACTTTGTATCAAAATCAAATAAGCATAACAATGGAGCCATCTATATCTATATACAGTTTTTCACTTTATACCGCACTGCCGTTGATGTTATTCTTCGGCTTTTATTTTTTGTTTGCAAAGACTCCTGAAAAGAAAATTTTCAAGAATTATCTCCGCTCCCGACAGATTATGGGTATAGCTATGCTGCTGCTTTCGGCAAATTATTCGGTACATTTCTTCTTTGGTATCCGATTCAAAAATGCGGATTCTGCCATATTGATGAACATGTCCACATACTTCCTGTGCTATTCTCTGTTCAGTTCGGCATTGATAATGTTGCTTGATCGTTTTTACATTACCAAACGGCGTGTGTGGACACATATCATTTTATGGATTATATTTTCAACTCTTTCCGGAGTTGTGTTGTTCCTGTTGCCAAGCGGAATCATGCAAAAATTCTCTTTATTTGCTTTAGCTGTATGGTTAGTCGTTTTTGGAGTCGTTTTAGCTCGCAGAGTCATAATTGCATACCGTAGAGCCATTCGGATTTTCAATGAAACTCAGGCGGATGATATAGGTACATATATCGAATGGCTTTCCATATTCACTTATTGGGCTGTTATCTTCGGTGTCGGATGCGGATTGCTGACATTTCTGCCAGACAAATATGTTTTTATCTGGATTTTGTCGTCAATACCGTTCTACAGCTATCTTTTCTACAGCTATCAGAACTACCTGCTGTTCTATGAACAGGTGGAAAATGCTTTTGAGCAAGATATACAGTCTGAAGAAGAACTTCTGACAGATACAGAAACAGAACCTAAAATAGTTTCTGAGAAAGAAGTTCCAGTGTCCTATACAGAAATTATAGAGAAAGTGGCCAACTGGATAAAGACAGACGGCTATGTCCAGCAGAGACTTACCATAAAAGAACTGTCCGAAATACTTCATACGAACCGTACCTATCTTTCCGCTTATATCAAGACTACGTATAAAATGACATTCCGCGAATGGATAACCGGTCTCCGGTTGGAGTATGCGAAAAACATACTGAAGGAGCATCCGGAAATCAATATACAGAAGCTGGCTGAGTCTTCCGGCTTTCTTTCTCGCAGTAACTTTATCAAATTATTTACCGAGAAGGAAGGATGTACGCCTGCCAAGTGGAAAAAAGCAAATCTGAAGTGATTTGCGTGGTAAAAATCCGATGAAAAAGCTCTCAGAAGCCCATTTTCCAAAAGGGCTCAAGCGACAAAAAGCACTAATTCGACAGCCACAAAAGTGCTAATCCGACAACTCAAAAAGTGTCAATTTGACAAAATAAGTGCTCAGACGACAATGTGAAAAGTGCTCAAACGACAATTTTTATAAAACGCTGTATTTTAGCGAAAAAAGGGTTTGTAATGTTTTGGGCGCTGAATGGCATTTATTACCTTTGGAGAAGAAAAAGATAATAAATCCAAGTTTTATATGAGCAGAAAAATCAATTTTCTTACCCTATTTCTGTGGCTGATGACGGCAACGATTCCTGTCATTGCGCAGCAGAAAGCAGACACGACCTATACCTTCCGCTTCGTTCCGCAGAAGGATATTTTCTACGTGCCTTGGAATGGCAATGACACGGAACTTGCCCGCCTATTGGGGTGTATCAAAAGCTACAAAGCAACAATTCTTGACGGCAAATTGCCGCTACTGGTTGACGGCTACTGCAATTCGCTGGGCAGTGAAGCCAGGAACCTTGCAACGGCGAAGATCCGTGCCAATCGAGTAAAATCAGAACTGATTATACGCGCGAAAATCAAGGAAGAAAACTTCATTACCCACAATCATGCGACAGGGGGTGATTTTGTAATCGTGCGCCTAACGGTACCCGCAAAGGAAACAGCCGCGATGGATGCGGAAGCGGAAGCGCGACGCAGGGCAGAAGCCGAACGCTTAGAAACCGAGACGCGTGCCGAAGAGGAACGGCGTGCCGAAGAGCAGCGCAGGGCGGAAGAAGCCCGACTTGCCGCTGAACCAACGGTCGCCGGCCGAAGGGAAAGGCAAAAGGCAGAAGCCGAGAAAGCCGCTCTACAAAATACACTTGCCGGCACGCCGTCGGAAACTAAAATCACAAATGATTATCATCTCTCCCTGCGTGCCAACCTATTGCGCTGGGCTACCCTGACACCCGATTTAGGACTTGAATGGCGCATCTGTCCGTCGTGGGGCATTGCCGTAAACGGCTCATGGACTTCTTGGACGTGGAGCGACAAGGACCGCCGCTATGCACTCTGGGAAGTGGCTCCGGAAATACGTTATTACATGGGTGAGAAGAAAGCCTGGTATCTGGGTGCGATGTTCAAGGCCGGACAGTTCAACTACAAGCTCTCCGAAACAGGCAAGCAAGGCGACCTGATGGGTGGCGGCATCACCACCGGCTATCAGCTACGGCTGAACAAGGCACTGACGCTTGATTTCAACCTCGGCTTGGGCTACCTGAATGCCGATTTCGAAAAATATAAAGTCATCGATGGTGTGCGCGTACGCTGCGGCAACGAGACAAAAAATTGGTGGGGTCCCATCAATGCCGGTGTGACATTGGTATGGAAGTTATTCTAACACGGAGGAATAGAGTATGAAAGCAAGACAATATATATATATGGTAGGAATGACAGCCGCCGTGCTGCTCTCTTCCTGCGTGAAGGACACGCTTTATGACACGCCGCATCCCGACTATGGGAAAATTGCGGTGACAGCCGACTGGTCGGCCTGCGGTGAGGGTATCAACATACCTGCCACGTGGACGGTCACCATGGGCGACTATACGGGTACGGAGACTTCCGCCACCCATGCCCCCGACCATCTGTTTGCTCCGGGCAGCTACACCCTTGCGGTGTGGAACCCAGCTGAAGGAATCACGGTAAATGGTACCACCGCCACCATTGCCGCAGCCACGGGAAACCGGGCAGGCACGGATGCCTTTGTGAACAATGCCCCGGGATGGTTCTTCACCTATACGAAACAGGTGAGCATCGAGAAAGACAAGGACTATCCGCTGACCGCTGCAATGAAGCAGCAGGTACGCGAACTGACGCTTGTCGTCAAACCGACGGGTGATGCCGCCGGACGCATCACGGAGATTGTTGCCCATCTGACGGGTGCAGCCAGAACACTCGATTTCGCTACCGATACCTACGGAACCGCTTCAAACGTCGTGCTGCCCTTCATCAAGATAACCGAAGGTGACGATGCCGGCAAGTGGAAAGCCACGGTGCGGTTGCTGGGTGTGACCGGCACGGAACAACTGCTGACGGCTGAAATCCGCTATGCGGACGGCAACCCGAGCCCCACCACGTTGAAAAGCGACCTCACGGAAGCTCTCAAGGAGTTCAACACCAGAAAGGGCAAATCGCTGACCCTCGGCGGAACGCTGGTTGAGACACCCGAAGGCATGGAAGTGGACGGAGCCGAAATCAACGGCTGGGAAGAAGTGAAAGGTGATGATGTAAATGCTGATTTGTAAATAATAAAATTATAGATATAATGAAGACAAGATTTTTTGCACTTGCAGCGCTTGCCCTCACACTGGTAGCCTGCAACAACGACAACGAGAACCTGAATGGTGACCCCGTGGCCGCCCAGTTTACCGCCAGCATCGCCCCCGCCACCCGCGCCAGCGGAACCACCTGGACTGGCGGTGACCGTATCGGCATCACCGACATCGGCAACGATTCCCAGTACGGCAACGTGCCTTTCATCCTGAAGAACGGGAAATTTGAGGCAGAAGGAAAGGTCATCTATATCGAAGATGCAAAGACCCATACTTTCCGCGCCTACTATCCGTACAACGCGGCGGGAGGCATCCTCGCTGCCACGACCGATGCCACGGCGCAGCAGAACCAGCCTGCCATCGACTTCCTCTTTGCTTCAGGAGCCACGGGAGACAAAAACAACCCGGTAGTAAGCTTCACCGACAAAACTGCCAAAGGCGGTGAAGACAACTCCTTCCACCACCGCATGAGCCAGATAACCCTTACCTTCGAGGCGGGCGACGGCGTGAATTTCAGCGTGGTCAAGCCTGAACGTTACACGCTGGACGGATTGCTACTCACCGGTACGTTCAACACGGCCGACGGTATTGCCACCGCAGACAACGGGGCACAGACCGGAGAACTGACCATGAATCTGGCAGACGGCAATCTCACGTCATCGATCATCCTCTTCCCGCAGACAGTTGCATCCCTGCCGTTGGTTGTGAATTACAAAGGTCAGGAATATCATGCCACACTCACCATGCCCGATGGCGCACTGCTGGCGGGCAACCACTATACCTATACCGTCAAGCTACACAACAAAGTCCTTGAAGTCAGCGAAGCCACCATTGCAAAGTGGAACGATATAGACGGTGGAGATGTGGGTGCTGACCTGTAGGATGTTAATAATTAATCGATTAGAATGAAGAATTATGAGACATAGATTATTTATCCCCGCAGCCACCGCACTGCTGTTCGCCCTCGCCGCCTGCACGCAGGACGAACTTGCTGGCGATAACCGTCTGCCCG
>OJKY01001578.1_pt1 | contig 13471 bp, 10 predicted proteins | sample 1596571 | NCBI WGS metagenome assembly OJKY01 (sample SAMEA4350170, study PRJEB24818) | metagenome | biome: human; feature: gut; material: faeces | place: Denmark | collected 2013-09 | reverse complement strand
GAATTAAATCGCTTATTTTGTGTCTTTCTATGCTATATTCTAATTGCAAGCTATTTGCAAGCTATGCTGTGGACGTCCGGCATAGGAAATGGAATCAATTTGTAGGAGGTTAAAAATGACAAAACAAAGAAAGATCAATTCGACCTACGCAATTGTCATGGTCATTGGCTTGGCATTTATGCTCTTATTTGGCTATCTGGTCAAGCCATTCAGTACAGTTACCGTAACCGGTGTAAAGATGCTGGGTGTTCTGATTGGTCTAATCATTATCACCTGCTTTAACGGTGACTTGCTCAGCGGTTCGCTGATGGCGCTACTTGCCACTCTGTTCCATGGGTATTATGACATTTCCGGTTTGTTGAGCGAATGGCTGGGCTCCGTCTTTACTGTTCAGCTGGTATTCTGCGGTGCCCTGTGTCTGGCTTTGCGAGATTCGGGTGCAATGAATGTTTTGGCTAAAAAGTTGCTGAGCAGCAAGCTTTGCCGTGGTCGTCCTGTTATGACGATGGTAATGCTGTTCCTTGCCACCTATGTCGCTGCAGCCTTTATTGGTGGCCCTCCCGTCTACATCTTGTTCTTCGGACTGGTAGAATCCATTCGTGATGTTTGCGGCTACGATAAAGACGATCCCTTTGTAAAGTGGACTCTGCTTGGTGTTTACATTGCTGCCACCGGTATCTTCTTCTTTGCATTCAAGACCCCGCAGGTTATGACCATCGCTTTGATCAACTCTGCAATGGAGCCCTTCGGCCGCACGTTTAATGAAGGCACCTGGATGCTTTGCATGTTCTCCATCACCATGATCTATTTGATCGTTTACACAATTTTGATGAAGACAGTGTATAGGGTCAACATGGAGCCATTGAAGTCTTTGGATTTTAATGAAATAGAGGCCATGCGCAATACCCCTGATCATTTCAACCGTGATCAGATTATAAGCCTTGCCATGATTATCATTCCGGTAATTTATATTCTTATCGGAACCGTTTATCCGAAGGAAGCGCCCGGATGTTATTTCTTTACTTTCATGGGCAACTCCTGGATTTGGGTACTTATGTGTGCAATCGGCGCCTTGATCCGCCGCAAGGACAGCAAGCAGTCCATTGTTCCTATTAATAAATGCCTCTCGGAAGCATCCATGTGGACAATGATCTCTCTGGTCGGTGCGCTGGTCATGCTGGGCAAGGTCACCTCCGACGCAAATCTTGGTATCCGTCAGTGGTTGGTTGAGGTTCTCAGCCCTCTGTTCGGCGGTGCTAACATTTGGGTCTTGATGGCAATTGTAATCCTGTTCTCTACCCTTGTTACTCAGGTTGCTAACGGTCTTGTACTTACCATGGCAGTTTGTCCGGTTGTTACACCATTTGTCTGCAGTCTGGCTGCAACCACCGGAATCAACCCCGACGTTATCCTGATTATATCGAATATCTGCTCCGGCTATGCTTTCTGGACCGTTGCAGCTTCCACCAACGCAGCCTTTATTCTTGGCCGCCCCGAGATTACCCCGAAGTTTGTTTGGACAAAGGGCGTTCAAACGACAGTCCTGTTCATGGTTATTTGCTACATCTGCGGTATGGCATTTACCTACATTCTGTAATTATTATAGCTCAACATAGCTCGATGGAGTGGGTCGATAAGGCATTGGCCCACTCCAGCTAAAAAAAGCCCCTCTTTATTGAAAGGAAACCTTATATGAGCGAAAAAGAAAAAACTGTATTTGAAGGTGAGAGAGAAATTCCGGTTTATACCGAATGTGATCTTCTTGTTGTTGGCGGCGGTGCAGCTGGTCATTCTGCCGCAGTAGCGGCAGCCCGTGCAGGTTGTAAAAACATTGTCCTTATGGAGCGTTACGGCTACATGGGCGGTGATGTTACCGGCGGCTATGTTATTATGGTTCCTCGCCTTTCTTTCTATAACAAACAGTATGTCCGTGGGCTTCAGGAGGAATGGTTCACCCGTATGGAAAGCATTCCGGGTGCTGTTCTTGGACCCTCCGGCGATGAGATCGGTTGTGAGGATCCGGTCCTTGTCAATGCATGGAAGAACATTCACGATTGCTTTAGTACCAATGCGAAGCTGCCAGAACGGCTGGTTCGATCTGTGTATTTTGAGCCAAACCAGTTGAAAATCGAAATGGACAAGATGCTGCTGGAGCACAAGGATTCCATCCATGTGATGTGCCATTCTTGGGGGACTCGTCCTATTATGGATGGCGACACCATCAAGGGCGTGTATTTTGAAAGTAAGGAGGGCCGCAAGGCTGTACTGGCGAAGATCGTGATCGACGCCACCGGAGACGGCGATATTTTCCGCCAGACCGGTTGTCCTTACTTCGGATTGGCAGATAAGCTGACCCGCTGTGCCACTACTGCGCTGGTTTGGCGTATCGGCGGTTGCAATTGGGATCTTTTCTGCGAATGGAAAAAAACCAATCATGCTGCCGCGGCTGCTTTGCATGAGGGCTTCTCCAAAGTCTGCGGGTTCCGTGCGGCGCCGCTGCCCGGTCCTACCAATGATGTGTGCTGGATCAACAACTGGCACCCTGAACGTGACTGTTCAAACCTGAAGGATGCGACCGAGACTGAAATGGAGACCCGTGATACCATGCGCAATGCGTTGGAGTATCTGCGTAAGGCTTGTCCCGTTGCATTCCGCAACGCGTTCCTTTATGATATTGCGCCTCAGTTGGGCACCCGTTGCTCCTATCGTCTGGACGGCGAATATGTCATTACCCCGAATGATTTTGCATTCCCGCAGGAGCACGAGGATGTTATTGCATGGCACTCCACCATCAGCTTTATCAATGATAACTGCCCCATCGAGATTCCTTACCGTGCGATTCTGCCCAAAAAGACCGAGAATCTGCTTTGCCCCGGACGCCATATCTCTGCTGATGAAATTGGGATCGACTATGTCAATTTGATTCCGCAGTGTGTCGGCACCGGACAAGCCGCAGGTGTAGCTGCTGCCGTTGCCATTGCAGATGGAACCACTGCGCATAAGGTCAACATCAAGAAGGTTCAGGATATTTTGGCACGCGATCAAGATGTCCCGCTGCCCCGCAACCCATATACGGATCCTTCCTACATGCAGAATGTTGTTGATCATGAATACGGTCTTTATACCCAGCTTGCCAAAAATGCCCGTGAAAAAGCAGGGTATCTCTCCGGAGTGCGCCAATTTGGTGCGAATCAGGGAGAAATCGTTGATTCCGACAGCAAGAGCATTAAGGGTGGCGGCGATGCGCAGCTCAATCCTAATTTGATCAAGGCTACACCGCAGCACTGATTGCACGCATCTTCGTTTGCGATTTGTAGCAGTGGATGGTCGATTGTATCATTTTTATAGAAGATTTCACATGAAATGAGGTGTCATCATGACTGACCATGACGAAAAAAAGCCCAAGGAGCCGACTTCAAAAGGTGTTTCTGACGGCGGAACGCCGGGCCTTTCTGCTGAAGACTTCTATGAAATACTACACCTGCCAGCTTGCAAGACAAAGGGCTACTGCGATAATTGCGGCAGATGTGAACGATGACCCAATAGAATACAATAGGGAAAAGCCTACGGCTGATGCATGGGCTTTTCCCTATTAGTATATTCGGTACCACTATTTAATCAAATCTACTGAAGGTAAAGTATATATGTTTGTTTTTACAAAAAAAGGGGTTCTTTCACCATTACAGTCGATCTCACTGCTTGCGATTTTTTTTACATCAATGGGGGTTGCAACGGTTTCTCCTGCGATGGCTAAACTGGCTGCACAATTTCCGTCAAATAATTATGCGCTGATTTCTACGCTACCTACATTATTTATCGTTCCGACTACCCTGTGGGCAGGCGCCGTTGCCGGCAAAAAGATTCGTTATAGGACGATCTCTCTTGTAGGGATCCTTCTGTTTTTGATAGGCGGTATCGCACCGTTCTTTTTAACTGAAAGCTTTACAGTATTGTTGGTTTGCCGTGCCGTTTTTGGCATTGGAGTAGGTCTGCGTGCCTCATTGGGAAATGCGCTTGTTATGCAGTACTATACCGGAAAAGAACAAGCCGATATGCTGGGTTATGGTAATCTTATCAGTAATTTCGGGGGAGTTCTTTTACAGATGGTGGCTGGCTCGTTGGCAGAGTATGGATGGAACTATACTTTTTTAGCGCATCTACTCGGTTTATTCAGCCTGCTTCTTTTGGTGTTCCAACCAGAGCCGGAAGAAAGCTGCTGTGCTCCGACAGTAACAGCAGAGGTACCAAACGGTTATCGGCATTCACTACTTAAATCGGCAGGATTTGATCATCGAGGCAGGATCGCAACCGCCCTTACTGCTTTTCTGCTATTTCTGCAGCAGCTGGTTAGTTATCCTATCCTGATGAATATCTCATTGTTGTTTGAACATCGCCATGCCGGAGGCGCCACCGTGGCAGCGACAGCACTTTCTCTTTATAGTGCCAGTGGTTGTCTCATTGGGTTTTTCTTTGGAAAGATTTTTTATAAGCTAAAACGGCTTACTCTTGTATTTGGATACTTTATTGCCGCTGCAGGTGCTGGTATATTAGGCTTTGCAAAACAGACGGAAATTCTAATGATTGGATCTGCTATAATGGGAATGACCTCCGTTTTGTTGATCACATCAGCTTATGCCATATTGGGAATGTATATTTCGCCCAACCAATCTTCTCTTGCGATCGCAATTGCAACAGGCGTAAGCAATTTAGGCGGGTTTGCATCGGCTTATTATTTAAATATGCTGGGAATTATAACGGGGGAAAAGTTGTTTACACCGATCTATGTCCTGATGGGAGTATATACACTGTTGGCTACAGCCTTTATGGTGTATGATCCTCTCCGGAAAAACAGTTGATACTTGCGCCTGCTTCCATATTAGTGCTATAATTTGAATGCGATATTGTATTTGCATTTCATCGTTAATCACCCGCAGAAGATTATCAAGAGTTTAGGAGTTGATGACAGTGACCCTCAAACAGATTGAATTTTACGAAGCGGTATGTCAAGCAGGGAATGTGACTGCTGCTGCCCAGCAATTATATGTTTCCCGCTCGGTGATTTCGCGAGCGATACAAGAACTGGAAGATGAATTGGACATTCAGTTGTTTGTGCGTGGGCGAAATGGTATGGAGCTGACCGAATATGGAAAGACTCTCCGTAACTTGCTTTCGCAATTTAAGGGGTTTTATTCGGCGCTATTGGCACAAATCAGCAGCCTCAAGGAAACAGGAGAAAACCATTCCTTAACGGTGGGTCTTGCAATTTCCTGCTGGAATGTTTTCCCGCTGGTGATATATGAAGCGCTTAAGAAAAGGCACCCACACATTAAACTCTCTGTGCTGGAGATTTCCAGTTACGATGCAATTAAAAGGTTAAATGATGGCAGTATAAATATTGTATTGACTCCTTTAGATATTAAAGAGCGTTTTAATACAATGGAATCCATTGATATCTATCCAACAGCAAACATTTTTTGCACTTCATTAAATGATCCGCTGGCACAGCAGGATTCAGTGACTTTCCTGGATATCCGTCAGCGCCCTATTGCAGTGCTGAACAGTAAGCTGCCGGTAGATTGGCCGCTGCAGATCCGCTTGTGCACCAACACCAGCTCCCTTATTAGGGAAGCGGTGTCCAAAGGTATACTATGTGCATTACTTCCACAGGATTTTGTGAGGGACTGGGATGATGTTGCAGTACTGCCATTTAATCCGCCACAGAACTGTGCAGTAAAAGCCGTTTGGAATAAAAATCTTCCACATTCTTCAGCTCTACAGGAATTTGTTGATTTTCTTTTGGAGTACTTCGCCGCACAGGGGATCGTTTTGCCCGAGGAAAAGATCGAAGATGATGAAATATAACCCCAATAGAAGTAAGAGCGTGGGGAGGGTCATGGGATAGGGATATCCTGTGGCCCTTTTAACCATATAAAATTTGTGCTTATTATCGGAAAGTGACATGCGAAATGGGGAGTGCTGAGATATTGCAGAAAGTTGACAAAAGTAGTATAATACTATATCGGCAAATAATTCTCATGGAAAGAAGATGCTTTTATGACTAAAATTGATATTTTCTCCGGCTTTTTGGGCGCTGGCAAAACGACCCTCATCAAGAAGCTGATCGCTGAGGCCTATACCGGCGAACAGCTCGTCCTCATTGAAAATGAGTTTGGCGAGATCGGCATTGACGGTGGTTTTTTGCAGGAAGCAGGTATTAACATTACCGAAATGAACAGCGGCTGCATCTGCTGCAGTTTGGTGGGCGATTTCGGCAAGGCGCTGCGGCAGGTGATGGATACCTATCACCCCGACCGTATCCTCATTGAACCCTCTGGTGTGGGCAAACTCAGCGATGTCATCCGGGCGGTGCAGAACCTGGAAATGCACGATGTGGTGCTGAACGGTTTTACCACCGTGGTGGATGCCACCAAGGCCAAGATGTATATGAGAAACTTCGGTGAGTTCTTCAATAACCAGGTGGAGCATGCCAGCGCCATTATTTTGAGCCGGACTGCCGGGATGAGCCAGGAAAAGCTGGATGCCTGTGTGGCCCTGCTGCGGGAGAAGAACCCCACCGCCACCATTGTGACGACCCCTTGGGACGAACTGGACGGCAAGCAGCTGCTGGCGGCCATGGAACGCCGGGATACCCTGGCGGCTGCTCTGGAGGAGCTGGCCGAGGAGCAGGAGCACGAGCACCATCATCATGACGACGATGAGTGTGGCTGCGGCTGCCACGACCATGACCACGAGCATGAGCATCACCACCATCACGACGAGGATGACGATGAGTGCGGCTGTGGCTGCCACGACCATGACCACGAGCATGAGCATCACCACCATCACGATGAGGATGACGATGAGTGCGGCTGCGGCTGCCATGAACATGACCACCATCACCATCATCACCATGCCGATGAGGTATTTACCAGCTGGGGTAAAGAGACCGCCCACCCCTACGGGAAGCAGGAGCTGGCTGCCGCGCTGGAAGCCCTGGATACCGGCGATTATGGCCAGGTGCTGCGGGCCAAGGGCATTGTAGCCGGTACGGACGGCAAGTGGCTGCACTTTGACTATGTTCCCGGTGAGGTGGAGATCCGTAATGGCGCTGCTGGTGTCACCGGTCGGCTGTGCGTCATCGGCGCCGAGCTGAAGGAGGACGCCTTGACTTCGCTGTTCCACCTGAACTGAAAAACGGAGGACTGACGAATGGCAAAAGCTGTTGAAATCCCGGTTTACCTGTTTACCGGCTTTTTGGAGGGGGGAAAGACCCGCTTTATCCGGGAAACGCTGGAGGATAAGAAATTCAATGCCGGGGAGCACACCCTGCTGGTGCTGTGCGAGGAGGGCGAGGAGGAATACGATCTTTCTCACCCGCTGATGAAGAATGTGCATATCCTGCCCATCGAAAGCGAGGAGGAGCTGACCACCGCCAAGCTGGGCGAGTGGCAGAAGATCCACCGGGTGGACCGGGTAGTGATAGAATATAACGGCATGTGGCAGCTGCAGCGCCTGTACGAGCAGATGCCGCAGGGCTGGATGATCTACCAGGAAGTGATGATAGCGGATTACAATACCTTCCTGAGTTACAACACAAATATGCGCAGCCTGATGGTGGATAAGCTGACCAGCTGTGAGATGGTGTTGCTGAACCGGGCCCCGGTGGGCGCCGATAAAATGGAGATCCACAAGGTGGTGCGGGGCGTGAGCCGCCGGACCGAAATAGGCTATGACTATGTGGACGGCAACTTTGACTATGATGAGATAGAGGACCCGCTGCCCTTTGATATTGAGGCCCCGATCATTGAGATCGCCGATGCGGACTTTGCCGTGTGGTACCGTGACCTGACCGAAGAGATGGAAAAGTACCAGGGCAAGACGGTGCGCTTTAAGGGGCGTGTGGTGACCAAGCACCGCAGCCTGAAAAACTGCTTTGTGTGCGGGCGGCATGTGATGACCTGCTGCGTGGAGGATATCACCTTTATGGGGCTGGCCTGCACGGGATATAGCCCTGAAAAGCTGGAAAATGGCGGCTGGTATACCGTGACAGCCAATGTGAATATCCAGTACAGCACTGTGTACGGCAAGCGCGGCCCGGTGCTGGCGGTCAGCGCCTGCATCCCGGCTGAGGAACCGGAGCAGGAGGTTGCCACTTTCTATTAAGCTGAGTCTTAACGGAAAATTATCACAAATAGCGGAAGATGCCCGGAGAGATGCCACCCTCCGGGCTTTCTTTTTATTGGATAATATGGTATAATAAATAAAATATAAACCCAGCGACCCCAACCCCAAAGGAGGAACCCCATGAGCCAGAAAGAACATAGACAGCCCCCAGCCTTTATCCACAGTGCGCTGCGGGATCATAACAGCCTTGCCCTGCCCTCGGTCATCCGCCGAGCCAGTGGGATCATCATTATGGGCAGACGGATGAAGTCGCTGATCTTCACCACCGATATTGCCATCATCCGCAACTGTAATGCCGATGCGGTGCTGGCGGTTCACCCCTTTACACCGCAGCAGGTCATTATGGATGCCATCATTTCCGCTTCCTCCATCCCCGTGGTGTGCGGGGTGGGCGGCGGCGTTACCGACGGCATACGCAGCGTGATGCTGGCCAAGGATGCCGAGGCGCAGGGCGCCTTTGGTGTGGTGGTGAACGCACCCATGCGCAACCAGACGGTGGAAACGATGAAAAAGGTGGTGGATATCCCCATCATCGCCACCGTGACCAGTGAAAATTATGATATCGCGGCAAGACTGGCGGCCGGTGCTTCGGTACTCAATGTTTCCGCTGCCGAGCGTACCGCCGGGGTGGTGCGGAAGATCCGGGAGAAATTTCCCAAGGTGCCCATCATCGCTACCGGCGGCCCCACCGAAGAATCCATCCTGCGGACGATAGAGGCCGGCGCCAACGCCATCAGCTATACGCCGCCTTCCACCAAGGAGCTGTTTAGGGTCATTATGACCGGCTACCGGGAAAATGACACGGCCAAGGCGGAGCCGCTGGAGGAAGAGGATTTGTTGGAGCTGCTGTAAAACAAACCGCGAAAGTGGGGAGGAGAAGAAACATGAGAAAACTGCTGAAAGCGCTTTTGATTCTGCTGGCGGTGCTGCTGGCGGTGGTCATTATCTATGTGGGATATGTGATGCTGAGCTATGACCGCATCCCCGATAACCAGGAGCTAGAGATCCGCAATCCCCAGGAGACTGACCTGGCGGTGCGGCTGGGCGAGGAATATGCCATCGTGACGCAGAATGTCGGCTTTGGCGCCTATACCGATGATTTCACCTTCTTTATGGATGGTGGGGTGGAATCCTGGGCAAAAAGCCCCGAAAGTGTGATCGAATGCATCAATGCGGCAGCAGAGGAGGTTTCCTCCTTGGAGCCGGATTTTATCCTGTTCCAGGAGGTAGATTTTGACTCCACCCGCAGCTACCATATCGATGAGCAGGAGATCCTGCGGGCGGCTTTCCCGCAGATGGCGGAGGTGGATGCCGTCAATTACCATTCAGCGTTCCTCATGTATCCGCTGACACAGCCGCATGGCAGCTCCAACAGCAGCATGGTGACCTTCAGCAGTGTCGGCATCACCGGTGCACTGCGGCGCAGCCTGCCCATTTCCACCGGCTTTTCCAAGTTTCTTGACCTGGACCGGTGCTATACCATCAGCCGGGTGCCCACGGAAAACGGGAAGGAGCTTGTGCTCTTTAATGTGCACCTTTCGGCCTACGGCGGCAGCGATGAGATAAGGGCCGCGCAGATGAATATGCTGTTTGGCGATATGCTGGCCGAATACCAGAAGGGCAACTATGTGGCGTGCGGCGGCGATTTCAACCATGATTTTACCGGGAACTCCACCCAGGTGCTGAATGGCGGTGAGATGACCGACTTTGGCTGGGCGCAGCCCTTCCCCGCGGAGATGCTGCCAGAGGGACTGACCCGCTGTGATAACTATACCGACGGCAAGGTGGAGCCCACCTGCCGCAACTGCGATATCCCCTATGAGGAGGGGAACTTCACCATTATTGTGGATGGCTTCCTGGTAAGCGACAATGTGACGGTGACCTACCTGGAGAATGTGCAGACCGGGTTTACCTATTCCGACCACAACCCGGTGCTGATGCGCTTTACCCTGAACTGACGGAGGAACGAACGATGCCAACTGCGGCCCAATGGAAAAAAGCCCTGCAGAGCGGTGTCTGTGATGAGGCACTGTGCCGGCTGTATGTGACCGATGACCCGCTGCCGCAACGGGAGCGCTGTTTGCGCCTGCTGGAGCAGTTTACCAGGCTGTATGGGGAAAGGGAAGAGGTGCGCATCTTTTCGGCACCGGGCCGCACCGAGCTGGGCGGCAACCACACCGACCACCAGCACGGCCGGGTGCTGGCTGCTGCTGTTACGCTGGACAAGCTGGCCATCGTATCTCCGCAAAAGGAGGGGCCGGTGGAGATAGGCAGCAAGAGCCATCCGCTGCCCCCGCTGGACTGGCGCGACCTAACCCATTACGAAAAGGAGCGGGGCCATTCCCCCTCCATGATAAGAGGTGTCTTTGCCGGGCTGCGGCAGCAGGGGTATGCGGCCGGCGGCTTTGCCGGTGTGACCGATTCCGTTGTTCCCACCGGTTCCGGGCTGTCCTCCTCGGCGGCTTTTGAACTGCTGCTGGGGCAAATTCAGAATGCCCTGTATAATGATGGGGCCATTCCGCCGGTGGCACTGGCGCGTATAGGCCAGTATGCCGAAAATGAGTACTTTGGTAAGCCCTGCGGCCTGATGGACCAGACCGCTTCGGCGGTGGGCAGCGCGGTTGCCATTGATTTTCTTTGCCCGAAGGCCCCTATTGTGGAGCGCCTGCCCTGCGACTTTGCCCGCTGGGGTATGACGATGTATGTGGTGAATACCGGTGGGAGCCATGCCGACCTGACTGAGGATTACACGGCCATCCCGCGGGAGATGAGAGCGGTGGCAGCGCAGTTTGGCTGCCGGGTGCTGCGGGAGGTAGACCCGGCGGAATTTTACGCGGGGCTGCCCGGCCTGCGCGGCAAGGTGAGCGACCGAGCAATTCTGCGGGCGATGCATTTCTTCGAGGAAAACGAGCGGGTGCCCCGGCTGGCCGCAGCTCTGCGGGAACCCACTGCCGAGCACTACCTGGAGGAGATGCTGGCCAGTGGGGAATCCTCGATGGAGAAGCTGCAGAACATCTACCCAGCTGACCCGAATGAACGAGGGTTGGCACTGGCACTTTCGCTGTGCCGGCGGGAACTGACCGGCTGTGGCGGCTGGCGGGTACACGGCGGCGGCTTTGCCGGGACGATACAGGCCCTGGTGCCAAGAGAGCGAGAAGCGGGCTTTCTGCGGGTAATGCGGGAGACCTTTGGCGAAGAAAGCTGTACCCATTTGACTGCTCGTGCGGTAGGTGCGTGCGAGCTGGAGTTCCCCGAATAAGAGAAAAATGAGGGCGTCCCGAAGCGGAGGATGGCTGCCCGCCCGTGACGGGTGGCGGCACGATAAAAGCGGAGGGACGCCCGTATCCTGTGAGGCAATAAAAACTTGCAGATTACAGATATCTATGCTAAAATACGCTGCTGTCTGCACAGGTACAGACCATATGATTCGGCAAAGAAAGAGATTGCCGGAAATTTTAGAAAATGAAAACTGGAGAATAATAAATGAACGCAGAGAGAAGAAATGGCGCACGGGAGCCGATCCGGCTTTCCGACCATTTCAGCTACGGCCGGCTGATCCGCTTTACCATGCCGACCATTATCATGATGATCTTTACCTCCATCTACAGCGTGGTAGATGGACTGTTTGTTTCCAATGCGGTAGGCAAAACCGAATTTGCGGCGCTCAACTTTATTTTCCCCTTTATTATGGTATTGGGCGGTGCGGGCTTCATGATCGGCACCGGCGGCACGGCACAGGTGGCGCAGCAGCTGGGGCGGGGCAATAAGGAAAAGGCGAACCGCTACTTCAGCATGATGGTGTGCTTTACCGTGCTGCTGGGGATCCTTCTGGCGGCCATCGGGATTGCGGTGATACGGCCGGTGTGTGTGCTGCTGGGTGCGACCCCCGAGATGATGGAGGGCTGTGTGCTATATGGACGCATTGTTATTGCGTTTACCCCTGCCTTTATGCTGCAAAATGTTTTCCAAAGCTTTTTAGCGGCGGCGGAAAAGCCAAAGCTGGGACTTTTTGTGACAGTCGCAGCCGGCCTGACCAATGCCGCGTTGGACGCTCTGTTTATCGTGGGCTTCCGGTGGGGGCTGGCAGGCGCGGCGCTGGCCACCGGCCTTGGACAAGTGGTGGGCGGTGTGCTGCCACTGATCTACTTCCTACGCCCGAATAACAGCCTACTGCGGCTGACAGGGAAGCCGACTTTGGAGGCAAAGCCTATTCTGAAGGCATGCGGCAACGGCTCGTCCGAGATGATGTCCAATATTGCAAGCTCGCTGGTGGGTATGCTGTCTAATTTCCAGCTGCTCAAGTACATCGGGGAGGACGGAGTATCTGCCTACGGCGTGCTGATGTATGTGCAGTTCATCTTCATTGCCATTTCCATCGGATATTCCATCGGCGTATCGCCCATTGTAAGCTACCACTACGGTGCAGAGAATACGGCCGAGATGAAAAGCCTGCTTCGTAAGAGCATCACACTGACCCTAACGGTAGGTGTGGCGCTGACGGCGCTGGCAATCGCAGCGGCGGGCCCCTTTGCTTACATCTTTGTGGGCTTTGATGATAGTCTGTTTGCGCTGACAAAGCACGCGTTCCGGTTGTTCTCTTTTTCCTTTCTGCTGGCGGGCTTTAATATCTTTTGCTCCGGTTTTTTTACGGCGTTGGGCAACGGCGCTGTTTCGGCGCTTATTTCCTTTTTGCGTGTGTTGGTGTTCCAGGCATCCTCGGTTATCATTCTTCCGCTGTTTTTAGATATCGATGGTATTTGGTGGGCGATCACAGTTTCCGAGGTACTGGCGGCTATCGTTTCGGCGGTCTTTCTGCTGGCCAAGCGGCAGCGCTACCACTACTAAAGGCTGCGGCTGAAAATGTTTCACATGAAACATTCGTTCTTTTTGAAACGGATAATTACCCAAAAGAAAACCTCCGGGATCGGTGAGATCCCGGAGGTTTTATATAGGGAAGAAAAAGAAGAGAGGAGATTACTTAGTGATTTTGCTTCAGGCGCTTATCCAGCTTGACCGAAAGGTGGGTCCCGATACTTTGGAACACCTGCACGATAACGATAAGCAGGATAACAGCCAGCAGCATGACCAGATACTTGTAGCGGTAATAGCCGTAGTTAATGGCAATCTTGCCCAGACCGCCGCCGCCCACGATACCACTCATGGCGGTGTAGCCCAGGATGGTGGTGATGGCGATGGTGGCATTGGAGATGAGGGAGGGCATCGCCTCCGGGATCATGACCTTAATGATGGTCTGCATGGGGGAAGCGCCCATACTGCGGGACATTTC
>OJKY01001577.1_pt1 | contig 13475 bp, 13 predicted proteins | sample 1596571 | NCBI WGS metagenome assembly OJKY01 (sample SAMEA4350170, study PRJEB24818) | metagenome | biome: human; feature: gut; material: faeces | place: Denmark | collected 2013-09 | reverse complement strand
GTACAGCGAAAAACGGGTGTCTGCAGCAATTCGCATTGTTGCCAACGAAAATCATTATCACCCTATCCGGGACTACTTGAATGACTTGAAGTGGGATGGCACAGAGCGGATAAGCCACGCTTTGCATCGCTTTCTCGGTGCGGCAGAAGATGAGCTTACCGCAGAAGCCTTGAAGATTTTTCTGTTGGGAGCTATCAAACGGGTGTTTCATCCCGGCTGCAAGTTTGAAATGATGCTTTGCTTGGTCGGTGGGCAGGGTGCAGGAAAATCCTCTTTCTTCCGGCTGCTTGCTATCAAAGATGAATGGTTCTCGGATGATTTGCGGCGAATGGACGATGATAATGTGTTCCGCAAGCTGCAAGGCCACTGGATCATGGAAATGTCGGAAATGATTGCGACTGCCAATGCCAAAAGCATCGAGGAAATCAAGAGCTTTCTCAGCAAGCAGAAAGAAACCTACAAAATCCCGTATGAAACACACCCGGCAGATCGTTTGCGGCAATGTGTCTTTGCAGGAACGACCAATCGACAGGACTTCCTGCCCCGTGACCGCACAGGAAACCGCCGCTTTATCCCCATCCCGGTGGATGCAACACAGGCTGAAGTACATATTCTGGATAACGAAGCGGAATCCCGCGCCTATATCGACCAGCTTTGGGCAGAAGCCATGACGATTTACAACAGTGGTGATTATAAGCTGACATTCAGCCCTGCCATGCAGGAGGCCTTGCAGATTTGCCAGAAAGATTTCATGCAGGAAGATACGCAGGCTGGTATGATCTATGCGTTTCTGGAAGATTACACGGGTGACCGGGTATGTTCCAAGCAACTTTACACCGAAGCACTGGGCAACCTGAATCTTCCTGCGGAATGGGAAACCCGTGCCATCTGTGAGATCATGACTGCTGGAATTGCGAATGGCGAAATCAAGGGGTGGACAGCCCATAAAGCAGCCAAACGCTACCCGAAGTATGGCGTGCAGAAAGGATGGGAACGTGTAACCGCTGCAAAAGTGGATGCAGATGGTTTCGTAGAACTGACAGACAAAGAAGCCCAACAGATGGGATTTCCGTTTTGAAGGGCTGCTTTACATTGTTGGTTACAGGTCTGGTTACATCTTACAGCTGCCTCAAAGTCGCATCATTCCAAATAATTTCCCTATTTGTAACCATGTAACCTGTAACTGATAAGAAAAAATAAATACGGAAAATTGCCAGCACACCATTGTAGAAAAAGTTTTCTGTTGTGGTTACAGTCTGTTGGTTACAAACAAAAACACGGAGGTTTTGCCTATGAAAGAAGTTCGCGTTTGCGAAGCAATGAAGTCCCCGGTGGGGACTTTAAGCGACGGAACGGTCTTGCATCAGCAAGATGGAGGGACCAAGTCCCGACAAGTTCCGATCTGGGAGAAAAGCAATCTGACGCTGGAAGAAGCCGCAGCTTATTCCGGCATTGGTATCAACAAGCTGCGTGAAATGAGCGATTCCAAAGACTGTACCTTTGTTCTCTGGAATGGTACGAAACGGCTGTTGAAACGCCGCAGGCTGGATGAACACCTTGACCGATTATTTTCGATTTGACAATAAAAATGAAGTCGGCAGTTGAAAGCACCTCGGCGGTATGGTATGATTAAGCTGTAGGTTGCTTTCTGCCAACAATGGAGGACATAACGATGGCAGAAAGAAGAAAAGACTCAAAGAAGCGTGTTCTAAAGGAAGGTGAATATCAGCGCAGCAACGGAACGTATGAATATCGCTGGCGCAGTGAAAACGGCAAGCGAAATAATGTGTACGCCAAAAGTCTGGAAGAACTTCGTGAGAAAGAAGCAGAGATTCAGCGTGACCGCAGTGATGGAATCCGTGCAGAAGCGCGGAACGCGACCATCAATGACATTCACGAGCAGTGGCTGCAACTGAAAAAGGGGCTGAAAGCCAATACACTGGTCAATTACGAGTATATGTACAAGATGTACGTATTCCCGGAGTTTGGGAAGCGGAAGGTCGGAAGCCTGAAAAAGTCGGATGTGCGGCGGTTTTACAACGGCCTTGTGGATTCACAGCGTTTGAAAGTGGCAACGGTGGAGAACATCCATACTGTGCTGCATCAGGTGCTGGATTTTGCAGTGGAGGACGAATATCTCCGTATCAATCCATCCGATAATGCGTTGAAAGAACTCAAACAGACGCACAATCTGGACAGTGAACGCCGCAAGGCTCTGACCGCAGGCCAGCAGAAGCTGTTGATGAACTTCTTGAAAAACAGCGAGAAGTACAATCACTGGCTTCCCATCATTACCGTGATGGTGGAATGTGGTCTCCGTGCTGGTGAGGCAACGGGTTTGCGTTGGGAGGACATCAACCTTGATACGGGTGAAATCAGTGTAAATCACACGTTGATTTATTACAGCCACCGGGAGAAAGGTTGTCTGTACGGAATCAATACACCCAAAACGGAAGCTGGAAACCGAATTGTGCCTATGACTCCGGAAGTCAAGGCTGCTTTTGTACAAGAGCGAGAGTATCAGAAGAAAACTGGAATTTCCTGCAAGGTGACGATTGATGGCTATACGGATTTTATTTTTGTAAACCGTTTTGGCGAGTGCCAGCATCACAGCACCATCAATAAAGGCATTGACCGTATCATCCGCGACTGCAACGAGGAACAGTTGGCAAAATGCGAAAGCGGTACAATCAAGCCGAAAAACCTTGTTCTGCTTCCGAAGTTTAGCTGTCATTCCCTGCGTCACACCTGTGCTACCCGTCTTTGCGAGGCTGGAATCAACATGAAGGTCATTCAAGACGTATTGGGCCACGCCGATATTACCACCACCATGAACATCTACACCGAGGCCACAAAAAATCTCAAGAAAAAGGAAATCGACAAGTTTGCAGAGTTCTTATCTGCAACCACGACATTTGAAGGAAAGGAGGAAAATGACTGATGGAAAATAAATCTGCAGCCCCAGTAGCACAGGTTCTTGTTCCGGCAGTGAGTGAGATTCGTTCTCTGCTGGAAGCTTCCCGTAAAAATGTAGCACAGCAAGTCAATCAGGAACTGCTGTCAACTTATTGGAAGATTGGTGAGGTCGTTGTTCGTTGTGAACAAAATGACAGCATCCGTGCTGCATATGGTGAAAAGACCTTATCGCAGCTTTCCAGGGCGTTGACAAAGGAGCTTGGCAAGGGCTTTTCGCGCTCGAATGTTTACAATATGCGGCAGTTCTATCTCAGCTATCCAATTTTCCAGACAGTGTCTGGAAAATTGAGTTGGTCGCACTACTGTGAGCTGTTATCCATTTCCGATAAGGAGAAGCGCAGCTTCTACGAAAAAGAAGCGGTCAATTCTGGCTGGTCTGTCCGTGAATTAAGACGCCAGATGGAAAGTTCCCTGTTTGAACGGCTGCTCTTGTCTCGTGGGGATGCCAACAAGGAACAAGTTTTAGCATTGGCTGAAAAAGGTGTGGACTACACAAAGCCGGAGGACATCATCAAAGACCCGTATGTATTCGAGTTTTTGGGGCTGCCGGAAGAAAAGCCGTTCCTTGAAAGCGATTTGGAAGCAGCACTGGTGCGACAAATCGAAGATTTCTTGCTGGAACTTGGCCGGGGCTTTATGTTTGTCGGCACACAGCAGCGTGTCACAGTGAACAACACCCACTACTATGTGGATATGGTGTTCTACAATAAGATTTTACACGCCTATGTGCTGATCGAGTTGAAAACCACCAAGCTCACGCCTGAAGCCGCCGGACAAATCAATATGTATCTGAACTACTACGCCGCAGAGGTCAACGACCCGGAAGATAATCCTCCTATCGGCATCATCCTCTGCACTGACAAGGACAGCGTAGCAGCCGAGTATGCGCTGGGCGGTTTGTCGAATCAGATTTTTGCATCCCGGTATGTCTTGTATATGCCGAACAAGGAGCAGCTTATTGGACAGGTGGAAGAAGTCTTGAAGCGTTGGCACTCTCACGAAGACGAATAAGTTTACCACCAGCCTTACCACTGACTTACCACCAATTTGAGAATAGCTGTAAACAGTTGCGTAGAGTTGCGAAAAATAAGACCCTTTTTATCTTGCACAAACAAAGGCTTATGAACACTTGTAAACTGCTATAAATCACCACCAGTCAAGCTCCCCACGATGAAGCCGATTGAGCAGTAAATTTCCAATTTAAGCAAAACAAAGCCTGAAACTTCTTGATGTACCGAGAAGTTTCAGGCTTTTTCTTTTGGCGAATTTCCAGCAAAAACTACGCCATACGCCAATTTTACGCCAAACGATGCAGGATTTTGTGCAGAGCAAAAAGAGCGTTGTTCTAGTTTTGGTGTAAGAATCGGGCGTGTGGTGGATGGGTGTAGACCTGCAAAGGGCTGCATCACAAAGCGGCTTTATGTATTTGCAAACGGACAGCTGAAACTTTCCACCGCAGAAGAAGTAAATGTGAAAAACATGGAGGTTTCCTATGAACAAACTGCTTTCCTGCCACTATAACATGGACACCAACCGGGTGGAAGCCCGGTTCGAGGGTGGCACTACCCTTGCCATTGACTGCATCGCCGTGGAGGACGAATACGGCAACACCCCGGCACAGCGGGCAGAACTGGACTGGCTGCTGTACAATAAACCGCTGGAGTACGCACAGCTTGTGCTGAGAGGGGAGATTGAGCATTATCTCTCGCTTGGTTGCGACCATGGAAGAATGGAAGATTGATTGACAAGGTTACATAACAGTTAACACAGCTTGCATTTGCCCTGCAATTTTTCAGAATGGAACGCCCCAAGGGCATCCGGTCTATATCCGGCAGATTTTTCAGAATGAATCTGCCGGGTATTTTTGTTTGTCATAAAGGAAGTCTTGCTTTTTATTGTAAAATTGGATACAATATAAAAAAGACATTTGCACGGAGGGTTCTATGGAATATATCGGCATCCAGAAGAAAAACGGCGGTGTGGTGGAAGCCCTGCAGCAGGCCATTTTATCTGGGCAGATCCCGGCGGGCACTGAAATGACCCAGAACGAACTGGCAGAGAGTCTCGGTGTCTCCCGGATGCCGGTGCGGGAGGCCTTGATGATCCTTGAATATCAGGGTCTTATCATCCGCCTGCCCAACAATCGGATAAAAGCGGCAGATTTGACCGAAGAGACACTGCGCCAAATTCTGGCATTGGGGGCTCAGTTGGAACGGCAGGCTATGCGTGCGCTGCCGCAGGATGCGATGTTGGCAGGAGACGAGATGTTGCAGCACCGTACCCTGCGAACCGTCCTGCCCTATCCGCTGCACCGCAAGCTGCTGGAGAGCATTCAGGAGACCTACATTGCCTTTGCCGTGAGCGCACGTCCTGCGCCGGTGAACGACCGGTTGTCCCGCCTGCTGATGCTGGACCGTCAGGGCTCCCCTGATGTGCCGGATGCATGGAACGCCTATGAAGAAGAACTGCTGCATCTGATTTTAACGATAAGGAGTCAATATGCTGGGACTGAAACCCATTAAGCTGCTGCCTGCCCGCGAGCGGGTAGCTTCCGCTTTGCGGAAAGCCATTATCTCAAAAAGCATCCCGGAGGGCGCAGAACTCACGCTGGAAAACACCGCACAGGAACTGGGCGTGTCGGTCACGCCGGTGCGAGAGGCCTTTCAGATCCTTGCCCGTGACGGTCTGCTGGAAGTCAAGCAGAACAAGTGCGCCATTGTGCTGGGCGTAACGGAAAGGACCATCCGGGAGCACTACCAGCTGCGCGCTGCCTTGGAAGGGACAGCATGTATGCTCTGCTGCCAGAACAATGCCGATCTGTCCAAAATCAAAAACTGCGTGGATACTGCAGAGGAGGCTCTTTCTCATCAGCAGGCCGGAAATTATACTGACTACAACCAGTCCTTCCATTTTGAGATCTGGGAAGCTTCCGGCAATGAAAAAATGCGCAATCTTCTCTCGGAGCTGTGGAACGGTCTGTCCATTGGCGTGGAGATGAGCGAGTTGGACTATGCCCTCAACTCCCAGAGCGAGCATAAAAAGATCTATGCGGCGCTGGAAGCACGGGATGCGATGGCCGCACGGGCTGAAATGGAAAAGCACATCCTGCGCAGCATGGACGATGCGCTGACCTATTATTTATAAGATCAAGGAGGACAAGACAGTGTATACCTGTGCGAACTGTACGGTTCTGGCCTGCGCCAACAACGAGCCGGAAAAGATGCCCAAAAACTGCCCTATGCGGAATGCTTCGGTGATGGAGGCCGCCCGCGCCGGCTATGATTTGCCTGAGAATCACGATTTCTACGTCAACTGTTCGGCCATTGAGGGGCTTGGCTACTGTCAATGGCCCCGCCTGAAGGAGACGGTGGAGTTCTGCAAGCGGATGGGCTACCACAAGCTGGGTCTTGCATTCTGCAAAGGTCTGCGGAAGGAAGCCCGCATCGTGGCCGACCTGCGCCGTGCGCAGGGGTTTGAGGTGGTGTCGGTCATCTGCAAGACCGGTGGCATCTCCAAAGAAGAAGTGGGCATCCCGGAAGAGGTCAAGATCCACCCCGGCGAATTTGAGGCCATGTGCAACCCCATCGCACAGGCAAAGCTTCTGAACGAACAGCACACCGATTTCAACATTGAGGTCGGACTTTGTGTGGGACACGACTCGATGTTTTATAAGTATTCGGACGCTATGGTCACAACGCTGGTGGCCAAGGATCGCGTTCTGGCGCATAATCCCTGCGGTGCCATTTACTGTGCCGAGGGGTATTTCAAAAAGCGGCTGGAATACAAGAAGGATAAAACGTGCGTTCTCCAAAACAGATGGAGAACGCGCGTTTTTTTGCAGAAAGCGGTAGCGTGGGGTCTTCTTGTATCCTACTGTTTGTCTGGCGTGCACAAAAATTGGTACATAATCCGTGCAATGCGACAAAACTCGAAAAAAGGGATTGACAAATCGCTGTTTCGGGTGTATTCTCGTGTCGTCAAATGGATACATTATCAAAGATTAGATATAAAAATTTAAAAAAGACGCTGCCGAGATTCCCGGAATTCTAAGGTTCCGGGCAGATCCTTCCAGAACAAAGAAGGGCTGTGAGGGCACAGCACGGCGGCAAAGACTCTGCACAACGAGGTGCAGCTGGGGCGTTCCGAAAGTCAGGGCTGTTTTGCTCTGATGAAATGGATACATTATATTTCATAAAGGAGGATCCCCAGTATGTCAGCAGCAACCATCACCCTACTCTTTCTTCTCTTCGCGGTCGTCATGTTCGTGTTTGAGAAGATCCCCCTCGGCGTAACGTCCATGATCGTCTGTATCGGTCTGGTCGTTACCGGCGTGCTGGATGTCAAGACCGCTTTTGCGGGCTTCATCGACAGCAACGTCATCCTGTTCGTCGCCATGTTCATTGTCGGCGGTGCCCTGTTTGAAACAGGCATGGCCAACAAGATCGGTGGCATTGTTACCCACTTTGCCAAATCTGAGCGCAGCCTCATCGTGGCCATCATGGTCATCGTTGGCCTGATGAGCGGCTTCCTTTCCAACACCGGCACCGCCGCCGTCCTGATCCCCGTGGTCATCGGCATTGCGGCAAAGTCCGGCTATGCTCGCTCCAAGCTGCTGATGCCGCTGGTGTTTGCAGCTGCCATGGGCGGCAACCTTTCCCTCATCGGCGCACCGGGCAACCTTATTGCCCAGAGCGCTCTGGGTGAGATCGGGATGTCCTTCGGCTTCTTTGAGTACGCCATCGTGGGCCTGCCCATCCTCGCCGTCGGCATCCTCTTCTACGCCACCCTTGGCATGAAGCTGCTGCCCAACCACCCCGTCTCCGATGATGACTCCTTCAGTGGCGAGCAGGACTTCAGCAATGTTCCCAAGTGGAAACAGGTGCTCTCCCTTGTCATCCTCGTGCTCACCCTGCTGGGCATGATCTTTGAAAAGCAGATCGGAATCAAGCTCAACATCACCGGCTGTATCGGTGCGCTGGCTCTGATCCTCACCGGTGTCATCTCCGAGAAGGATGCCCTGAAGTCCATCGACCTCAAGACCATCTTCCTCTTCGGTGGTACGCTGTCTCAGGCCTCTGCACTGGATAAGACCGGGGCAGGCGCAGAGATTGCAAACATCGTCATTGGTGCTCTGGGCGAGAATCCCTCTCCCTACGTCCTGACTCTGGTGGTTTTCCTGCTCTGCTGCGTCATGACCAACTTCATGTCCAACACCGCAACCACCGCACTGATGGTTCCCATCTGCCTGAGCATCGCACAGGGCATGGGTGCCGACCCCCGCGCAGTCCTGATGGCTTGTGTCATCGGCGGCTCCTGCGCTTACGCAACGCCCATCGGTATGCCCGCCAACACCATGGTGGTTTCCGCCGGCGGTTACACCTTCAAGGATTATGCCAAGGCTGGCCTGCCCCTCATCCTCATCGCAACCGTCGTCAGCATGGTGATCCTTCCCATCGCATTTCCGTTCTTCCCGCAGTAAAGCGGACAGGAACGTTGAATATGAGTGAACCAACGCGCAAAATGTACCAAAGCTAAGGAGGCATTGGAATGAACAAACAGGAACAGGTGCAGCAGATGACGACCTATATGGCAAACTTTGTGAGCCATATCGCCAAGGTGCTGCCGGACGACATCATTGCCAAGCTCGATGAGCTGGGCGCACAGGAGGACGCACCGCTGTCCAAGGTCATTTATGAGACCATGAAGCGGAACCAGAAGCTGGCCAAGGAGCTGAACCGCCCCAGCTGTCAGGATACTGGTGTGCTGCAGTTCTGGGTAAAGTGCGGCGTGGACTTCCCCCTCATCGGCGAGGTGGAGGGTCTGCTGAAGGAGGCTGTGGTCAAGTCCACCTTCGAAGCACCCCTGCGCCACAACAGCGTTGAAACCTTCGATGAGTTCAACACCGGCCGCAACGTCGGCAAAGGCACCCCTACCGTCTGGTGGGACATCGTGCCGAACAGTGACAAGTGCGAGATCTACGCCTATATGGCAGGCGGCGGCTGCACCCTGCCGGGCAAGGCCATGGTGCTGATGCCCGGTGCAGGTTACGAAGGTGTGACCAAGTTCGTCATGGATGTCATGACCAGCTACGGCATCAATGCCTGCCCCCCGCTGCTGGTGGGCGTGGGCGTTGCCACCTCTGTTGAGACCGCTGCTCTGCTGTCCAAGAAGGCTCTGATGCGTCCTCTGGGCAGCCACAATGAGAACGAGCGCGCAGCCTATATGGAGAAGTTGCTGGAGGACGGCATCAACTCCATCGGCCTTGGTCCTCAGGGCATGGGCGGCAAGTACTCCGTCATGGGCGTGCACATTGAGAACACTGCCCGCCATCCTTCTGCCATTGGCGTTGCCGTCAACGTGGGCTGCTGGAGCCATCGCCGCGGCCACATCATTTTTGATAAAGATCTGAACTACACCATTGATACTCATTCGGGGGTGACTTTGTAATGCTGACCATTAAAGACGGAAAGAAAATTCTTACGACTCCGGTCTCCGCAGAAGACCTGAAGGACATTCACATCGGTGACGTCGTTTACCTGAACGGCGACCTGACCACCTGCCGTGACGTGGCGCACCGCCGCCTCGTGGAAGAGGGCCGCCCGCTGCCTGTGGACGTCAAGGACGCTGCCATCTTCCACGCCGGCCCCATCATCCGCCCTCTGGAGAACGACAAGTTCGAGATGGTGTCTGTGGGCCCCACCACCTCCATGCGTATGGAAAAGTTCGAGTATGAGTTCGTGCAGAAGTCCGGTGTCCGCGTCATCGTGGGCAAGGGCGGCATGGGTCCCAACACCGAGCGCGCCTGCAAGGAGTTCGGTGCCATCCACTGTGTTTTCCCTGCCGGTAACGCCGTTGTGGCTGCCACCGAGGTGGAGGAGATCGTCGAGGCCCAGTGGCGTGACCTCGGTATGCCGGAAACTCTGTGGCACTGCCACGTTAACGAGTTTGGCCCCCTGATCGTTTCCATCGACGCTGAGGGCCGCAACCTGTTCGAAGAGAACAAGGTCATCTTCAATCAGCGCAAGGATAAAGCCGTCGAGGAAATTTGCAAACACGTTGGCTTCATCAAATAAGATCCAACTGCGAAGCCAGCGTTGCCTATACCCTGCGGAGAGCAACCATCCATCAAAAGCTTCTTCTCCTAAAATGAACTCACTATCACGTTAATTCTAACAACCATATTTGCTTTCACCGATCCAACAGACTTCTTATCGTTTACTTCCATCTTCATTACCCTGTTTATCCTGCTTCTCCGCAAAACACCCCGGATGCTGTCTGTAATATCGGCATCCGGGGTGTTGCTATTTGCGGTCAAATATAAACATTCAAGTGCCACTGCTTTGCATCTGCAAGGTGGAAGTAATCCACAGGAGGACAACCCAAATGAGCCCATTGGAGATCACACTGGTCATCCTGCTTGTAACGATCATCGCCTTTGTATCCGGTAAAGTCCCGTTCTCGGTCATTTCTACCGGCATCATTCTGGCGCTGATCCTCACCGGCATCAAGACCCCTGCCGAGGCCTTTGGCGGCTTCATCAACACGAACGTGGTCATGTTCGTAGCCATGTTCGTCATCGGTGCAGGGCTGACCAAAACGCCCCTGATTGACAAAGCCCAGAGTCTGGTCATCCGCTACAAGGACAATATGCGGATGCTGATCTTTCTTTCCTGCGTGGCAGGTGCGTTTCTGGGCGCCATCACCAGTGCCACCGCAACTGCCGCTATCATGATCCCGCTGCTGATAGGCATTGCGAACGACATCGGCGTGAGCCGCAGCAAGCTGCTGTATCCTTCTATGGCCTGTGCCAACATTGCCACCCAGATGACCTTTCTCGGTCAGGGTGCTTCCAACATGGCATGGAACGATGTCATGATGCAGGCCGGCGCACCGACACCGCTGCACATCTGGGATTTCACCATTGCGCGCATCCCGATGCTGGCCATTGCCATCCTGTACATGACCTTTGTTGGCTATAAGCTGATGCCGAATATTCCCAACGAGCAGTTTTCAGATGCAGCACATACGGCTTCTGAGAGCGAAAAACTCAGCCCCTTTAAGCGCAAACTGGCTGTCCTAATCGTTCTGGTCTCCATTGCAATGATGCTGCTGGAAAATGTCATTGGTGTCAAGATGTATCTCACTTCCTGCATCGGCGCTGCCGCTCTGGTGCTGACGGGTGTGCTGACCGAGAAGGAAGCTCTCAACTCCATCCACCAGCCGACCATTTTCCTGTTTGCCGGTGTGCTGGCTCTGTCGGACGCCATCCAGACCACCGGTGCAGGCGATGTGGTGGCAGACTGGATGATCCGCCTGCTGGGCGATACTACCAATCCGTACATCATTATGCTGGTGTTCTTCCTTGTTCCCTTCATTCTGACACAGGTCATGTCCAATCTGGCTACCCTGACCATCTTCATCCCACTGGTCACTTCCGCCTGTATCCGCATGGGCGTAGACCCCCGTGCTGCCGTGGTCGGCGTGATCACAGCCAGCTGTGTGTCCATCATGACCCCCATGGCAGCTCCCTGCCAGATCATGATCATCGAGCCGGGCGGATACACCTTGAAGGATTATCTCAAGTGTGGTACCCCGCTGGCGCTCATCCTCATTGTCGTGTCCGTATTTTTCCTGCCGACACTTTATCCTTTTGCCTGATTCTATTTTCCCACCGCAGTAGTATGCGCAAACTGCATATCGTAAATATGCCGTTCTGTTCGGCGCTATTTTTGAAAACCGTAATAAAAGCAGCAGAAGTTTTTGAGCATCTCATAATTCTGTCAAGAGGGCCGGCACCGTCCGGCCCTCTCTCTTTTTGCTGGAGAAAAACGATGTACTCAAAATGAGCATATCGTTTTACATCTTCAAAACCGACTCCCAGATCTCCTCGACCACCGGAACACCAAGCTCGCGGTTTTCTTTGATGGTGCGCAGCATTCCCTCGCCGGGCCAGCGGACTTCACCATCCGGTCTGGCCGGGGTGCTGGCCTTGATGTCCGCAAGGATGGCGTCGATGACGGCGTCGTTTTCCTCGACGGTGCCAAATTTAGTGGGGTCGATCGCAATCATGATTTGGGTCAGACCGATCTCGTCGCCGAAGGTCCCGATGGTGTGGACGGCATTGCCGCCGGAAAGGAGGGTGGCGATCAAATCCAGCAGGATGGAGAGGCCGCTGCCCTTCCAGTAGCCGATGGGCAGTGCGCGGCCGCTCTTTTCGATGGCGGCGGGGTCTGTCGTGAGCTGGCCGTCCTCGTCGCAGCCGCCGGGTACGGGCAGCTGCCTGCCAGCCAGACGGGTACTCCCCCGCTTGCCGTAGCTGAACTGGCTCAAGGCGCAGTCCACCATGACGTGCTGACCGTCGGAGCGGGGGACAGCGAGGATGAGCGGGTTATTGCCGATGCGGCAGTCTTTGGCGCCCCAAGCAGGCATATTGGGGGCGGTGTTCGACCAGCAGATGCCGATGCAGCCTTTTTCGGCGGCCAGCCAGCCGTAGGTGCCGCCGCGCATCCAGTGGTTGTTGTTGCCCAATGCCACGATGCCGACGCCGTTCTCTTTGGCGAGGGCGCAGGCACGCTCCATTGCGCGCTGTGCGTTCAGCGGGCCGAAGCCGCGGTGGCCGTCCCAGCGCTCCATACTGCCCATGCGGGAGATGCACTCGGCGCGGGCAAGTGGGTCGATCTCGCCCTTTTCGAGGTAGCTCACCACGCGCGGAAAGCGATTCAGACCGTGGCTGTACACGCCGGAAAGGCTGTTCTGGGCAAAAATCACAGCGGCGTCTTTGGCGTCCGACGGGGTGAAGCCGTGCTTTCCCAGCACGCGGGTGAACTGAGCGACCATTTCTTCGTAGGCGACACGTTTCATGAAAATCTCCTCCTGAGCAGTGTTTGAAAAGAATAATGTAAGCGCTTTCTTAATCTGATTATAGCATAACAAAAGCAAAAATCAAGTGACTTTGCAAAATTCATGTAACCGCTTACATTTCGAGGAACACACACACTCCTAAGATTTTACACTTTAACTGCTCTGCCTCTGAACGAGTTCCGGCTGCAAGGTGACAGAAGAATAGTCCTCGCCGTGCTCAATGCGGCTCTGCAGCAGCTGGACGCAGAGCAAGGCCACCTGCTCCGGTTTGTTGTCCACGGAAGTCAATTCCGGCTCGCACAGGCGGGCATAGGTGGAATTATCATAGCCCACCACGGCGGTCTCCTCGGGGACGCGGATGCCTGCCCGGAGCAGGGCGGTCAGCACACCGGCAGCAGCCACAGTGCCCATGGCTGCAAGGAAGTTACGGCGGGAAATCAGCTTTTTCATGATCCAGTTCTCCTTCGTTCTCAATCTGAAATCTTCGGCTGCTCTTTGTTGCGCTTATAAGTTGCGCACATCCGAGCAGCTGTTTTTCTGTACCCATAGGATACCGCATTCTTTTGCTCACGTCAATGGACGAAATTCACGGTATTGTTGAGTCGAAACTGGAAAAAGTGACGGTAAAATTAGGATAC
>OJKY01001558.1_pt1 | contig 13591 bp, 6 predicted proteins | sample 1596571 | NCBI WGS metagenome assembly OJKY01 (sample SAMEA4350170, study PRJEB24818) | metagenome | biome: human; feature: gut; material: faeces | place: Denmark | collected 2013-09 | reverse complement strand
GTATGGCGCACCGGCGGACTGCATCTGGGGCGGCGGCCGGGTGGGGTCCGGGGACCGGGACCCCCGGGAGGTGCTGGCCCTGACCCGGGAATACGGCATCTCCGCCCGGCTGACCTTCAGCAACTCCCAGCTGCGGCCGGAGCACCTGTCGGACCCCCGCTGCAACCGGCTGTGCCGCCTGCTGGCGGAAAGCCCCGGCCCGCAGAACGGAGTCATCGTCCACTCGGACCTGCTGCTGGACCATCTGCGCCGGACCTATCCCGGGCTGTACTTCGTCTCCTCCACCACCAAGGTGCTGACGGATTTTTCCCTGCTGCGCCGGGAGCTGGAGCGGCCGGAGTTCCGCTATGTGGTGGCGGATTTCCGGCTGAACCGGGCCTTCCGCCAGCTGGGCACCCTGCCCCAGGCCCTGCGGGACAAGACGGAGCTTCTGTGCAACGAGTGCTGCGCCTTCGGCTGCCGGGACCGGGCCGCCTGCTACCGGTCCGTCAGCCGGGAGAACCTGGGCCTGGAGGGTCCCGTCCACCGCTGCACCGCCCCGGACGCCGCCGGGGGCTATCGCTTCTCCCGGGCCATGGAGAACCCCGGCTTCATCGGCGTGAACGATATCCGGGACGTTTATCTCCCCATGGGCTTTTCCCAGTTCAAGATCGAGGGCCGCAGCCTGGGCACCGCCCTGCTGCTGGAGTTCCTGCTGCACTACCTGACCCGCCCGGAGTACCATATCCACGTCCGGGAGGCCCTGTATCTGGACAACACCCTGGACCTGTTCTGACCCGCCCCCTGCGTCCCGTCCGGGGCGCGGGGCTTTTTTCCAAATTCCCCTTGCCTTTTCCGAAAATCTCTGTTACAATTATGGCATGCATGCCAAATATAGGGAAGGAAGTGCGTATTACGACCATCACAAGCGCCAGTCTGCCCGCCAAAAAACGGATCCTGACGGTCTGCGTCAAGCTGTTTCTGGAGCAGGGTTACAAAAAAACCACCGTGGCGGAGATCGTTCACAAGGCGGCGGTGTCCAACAGCATTTTTCAGAATATCTTCCGGGCCAAGGACGGCGTCCTGACGGAGCTGGCGGAGTTCATGTTCTCTAACCAGTTCTCCATGGCCCGGGACGTCACCGGGAAGCAGCTGCCCCCCGCCTATGTCTACGCCGCGGAGACCGCCATCCAGATGACCCTGACGGAGCTGAACGAGAACCTGCGGGAGATCTATGTGGAGAGCTATACCCACAGCGAGGTGTCCGAGTTTATTTTCCGGGCCACCGCCCGGGAGCTGTACCGGATCTTCGGCCCCTATCAGCCGGAGCTGACGGAGGAGGACTTCTACGCCCTGGAGCTTGGCTCCGCCGGCCTTATGCGGGGCTACATGGTCCGCCCCTGCGATGGGACGCTGACGCTGGAGAAGAAGCTGCGGATGTTCCTGACCCTGAGCCTGCGGGGCTATAAGGTCCCGGAGGAGGAGGTGCGGCAGATTCTGCGTTTTGTGGAGGGATTGGACATCCGCACCGTGGCGGAGCAGGTGATGCAGAAGCTGTTCCAGGCCCTGGCCATGCATTATGAGTTTTCCCTGTCGGAGGAAGCACAGGCCGCCGCCCCGGCGGCCCCGGAGGACAAAGAAAAGAAAACGAAGCTATGAAAGAACGCGTCCTGAGCATACTGCTTACCCTGCGCATGCGGCTATGAGATGATCCCGGCCGCCCTGCTGATGGCCCTGACCATCGGCCGCAAAAAGCGCCTGAGCGGACCGCTTTTTCTCCCATAAGCAACAAATAGCCCCGGGACGCGATAGCGTCCCGGGGCTATTGCTATTACCTGACTTTTTGGGGTCAGCTCAGGTGCTTTTTCTTGCCCAGCAGCAGGGCAGCGGCAGTCAGTAGGGATACGGAGGCCGCAGCCAGCCACAGAGCGGTGTGAGCCTCATCGCCGGTCTTGACGCCGGGATTCTCGGGCTGCACAGGCTCATCGGGCTTGTAGTTGGATCGGTCTCGCCGCACACGGTGCATTTGCCGTCCTTGTAGTCGTGACCGGTGGCGGGGATGGTCTCACCCTTCTTGACGACCTCGTTGCAAACGGAGCAGACTTCGTCGCCGGTGTAGCCGTCCTCGGTGCAGGCAGCGGCCTTCGCGCCTACCAGCTGGGTCTTGTGGCCCAGAGCAGGGATGGTCTCGCCCTTCTTGACGGTCTCGCCGCACACGGTGCAGACCTCGTCGCCGGTATAGCCGTCCTGGGTGCAGGTGGCGGCCTTCGCGCCTACCAGCTGGGTCTTGTGGCCCAGAGCAGGGATGACCTCGCCCTTCTTCACGATCTCCTGGCACACGGTGCAGACCTGGTCGCCGGTATAGCCATCTTCCGTGCAGGTGGCGGCCTTCGCGCCCACCAGCTGGGTCTTGTGGCCGGTGGCGGGGATGACCTCGCCCTTCTTGACGGTCTCGCCGCAGACGGTGCAGACCTCGTCGCCGGTATAGCCATCTTCGGTGCAAGTGGCCGCCTTAGCGCCCACCAGCTGGGTCTTGTGGCCCAGAGCGGGGATGGTCAGGGCCTCCAGGGTGGTCTCGTTCTGGCCTTCGGCATCGGCAAACAGCTTGCCGCACACGGAGCACACCCAGTGGGCCTTGACGCCGTTTTCGGTGCAGGCGGCGGGGACCTCCGCCACGGCGGACAGCTTGTGACCGTCGGCGGGAATGGGCTGGGTCCGGACGTCGGTATAGGTGACGCCGTCCAGGACCACCTTGGCGGTATGGGTGCGGACGCCGCCCTCCAGGCAGGAGCTGCCGGTGGTGATCTCGCTGGTGACCTGGGCGTCCAGACGCAGCTTCTCATGCCGGGGATTCACGGTGCAGGCAAATTCGGCATAGGCGCTGAAATCGTCGTTCCAGGTCCACACCGGCTGGCCGTACACATGACCGTCCTTCAGGTCGATGTTCACCGTGCCGGTGGGGCAGGTCCACTCCTGGCCGGTCTGGCCGTCCCGATTCTGATAGAACACCCAGTTGGGGCCGCCGGGGATGTCCAGCCGGGTCAGATCCAGGGACACGGTGATCTCCGTATCCTCCGCCGTCAGGGGCTCGGCGGTGAACTTCACATAGTCCGTCACGTCCCGGGTCATGCCGTTGGCCAGCAGGGCCGTCACCTGCATGCCGGCGCCGTCGAAGGTCTCGCCGATCTCATAGATGGTGCGCTCCGGCTGCCGGGTGATCTCCAGGGCGGTGACGCGGCTGCTCAGCCGCATCATATAGGCCGAGTCGTTCTTGAAATAGATGTTGCCCTCGCCGTCCACAATGGGGCTGCAGATGGCGTACTGGGCCTGTGCGCCGCTGGGGGTGAACAGCACATACCCGGTCTCGATGGTGACCTCGCCGGAATCGCCGTTATAGGTCTCCATGGTGGTGTAGGTGTGGTCCACCTCGGTCATGCCGGGCTTATCCCGCAGGACACGCAGCTTGCCGGGGGTATAGTTGTCGAAGAAGTACACATACGCATAGCCGTCCTGGTCCTCATAGGCCGTGGTCAGCAGACCGCTGGTCTGGGGATAGCCCTGGGTGGGGACGGTATAGGCGATGGAGAAGCTCTCCAGATCCACCACGGTCATGTTGTGGCCGGAATAGGCCCCGAACTGGCTGGTGCCGGACACGCCGATGTAGGCCCGGCCATTGTGGATCACCGGTGTGGAGGTGGACATGGGCGGCGTGTTGTCGTCGTTGCCGCCGTTGTCCAGGTGCAGGCGGTTCAGGGACCCCTTCACGAAGGTGCCGTCCTCGTTGGTGCGGACCTGATACAGGTCGCCGCCCTTGGAGGTGAAGTAATAGGCGTCGGTGGCGGGGTCATAGCACACGCTGCTGCGCAGGTCGCCCACATTGGTGGCCTTCAGCTGGTCCAGCAGCACGCCGGTCTTGGGATCCAGGGACAGCACGGAGCCGTAGCCCGTGGTATAGCCGCTGTCGCCGTCGTCGGTGGTCACCAGGACGAAGTTTTCGCAGGCATAGGCCCCGGCCCAGTAAAACCCGTTGTGGGTATAGGTCCAGGCGGCCAGCTTGGTCTCCTGGGGCTGAGTGGGGTCCTCATCGGTAACGCTGATGCCCGCGAAGTTGGCCTGCTTGGTCTCGGAGTTCCAGAAGCCGGTGTAGATATACCCGTCGCAGTAGGCGATGGGGCAGTTGGGCTGACCGCCCAGGGGATCGGTATACACCCACAGGGACTCCAGGCTCTCTGCGTCGAAGGCCTGGATGCGGCCGCCGCTGAGGGCCACGAAGATCATGCCGTCGGCATAGGTGGGGGAGTTGATGGCGAAGGAGGAGCTGGTGACCATGGTACCCTCGCCCACCACCGCGCCGGTGTCCTTGTCGATCTTCAGCAGCTTGTCCCGGGCATAGGCGTAGAGATACCCGCCTGCAATAATGGGGCAGGAGGCGGCGCTGGCGCCGTAGCCCTCGCCCACCTTGTTGGCCCACACCAGCACCGCGTCCTCGGCGGTGATGGGGGTGGGGGCGCTGACCACGCCGTTGTTGTTGCTGTCCGCCCGGAACAGGGGCCAGTCGCCGGGCTGGAGAATGTCGTTGTGGGTGCTCTCCGGGGCCTTGTCCAGCTTCACGGTGATGTTCTTGCTGTCCTCCCCGGCGATCACGTCCAGCTTCTGGCCCACATAGCCGCTGCGGGTCACCACCAGGGTATAGGCTCCGTTGGTGTCCAGGGTATAGGTGCCGGTCTCGCCGGGCAGGATCCGCTGGCCGTTGACGTTGCTGGTCAGGAACACTGTGGCGTCGGCGGGGTCGGTGGTGACGGCGGTCTCCACCGGCGGCAGCTTGTTGATCCGGATGGAATAGGTCTGCGCTACGGAGGTGGGCTCGCTGTGGGAAACGGTGACGGTGACGGCCTCCGTCTGCAGGGCGGTGTTCAGGGGAACGTTTACCGTCCGCAGGACGTTGGGCCTGTTGTCCGCGTCATAGGTCAGGGTCTGGCTCCAGTCGCCGCAGGCCACGGTAACGGTCATGTCCGCGTCCAGCCTATAGCCGGACAGGGGGCGCAGAGTCAGCTGGATCTCCGGCACCCGCTGGCCCAGGGACGTTGTGTAATCCAGCACCAGCTTGTCGGCGAAGTTGGTGTTATAGTGACCGTAATAGACCATGGTGGTCACATAGGTGCTGTCTGTCCTGGCCCGGTTCAGGAAGAAGGTGGCGTTGTTGGACTCCACGGCGAAGTCATACTCGTGGACGTCTGCGGTAAAGGCCGGGGTCATGGGATAGGGGATGGCCTTGGCGGAGGTGCCGCTCTTGGCGTCCAGGCCCTTGAGCCAGTCCTCCACAATGGGGGTGGGCACCTGCACCGTCAGCCCGGCGGAGGCCTTCACGGCGGCGGTGGTGTGGAAATAGCTGTTCTTGGTGGAGACATAGGTGTAGCTGTCGCCGGGAACCAGGGCGTACACGTCGGCGGTGCCGGTCTGCTGCCGGGGGGCGATCACCGCCCCGGCGTTGTTGGTCAGCTCCACCGTCACATCCTGCTCATGCTCCAGGGTCACCAGAACGCTTTCCCGCTTTTCCACCAGCACCGTATAAGTGACGGCGCGGCCCTCGAAGGTCAGCTCCACGGGGATGATGTACTGCCCCTTGCCGTTCTTCTGGCAGCCGGCCAGGGTCACGTTCACGGGAGCGCCGCCCTGGGCCGCCTTCCCGGCAACGGTCAGCTTGGCCTGGGCGCACAGGGGGGAGGCGGTAACGGTCACCGTGTCCTCTGTGGTGGCCACGGTATAGCTCAGGGTTTTCTTGTCAAAGTCCAGCTTCAGCCGGGCGGAGGCGTCGGATACCACCAGGTCCGTCAGGCTGGGGGTGCGCAGAACGTGCAGGGTATAGGGCTGATACTGCTCGTAGCCGTCCACGGCATACCGGGCCTCCAGCACCACGTCCCCGCCCTCTAGGCTGCTGCCGGGAAGGACCCGGCTCAGCGCCGTGGCCTTGCTCTGCCAGGAGCGGGCGTACTTGGGCAGGGTCTCCACCCCGGCCAGGTATACCCGGACGTTCATCTGCCCCTCGGCGGTGCCGATGCCGTCTCCGGGGACCATGTAGGGATACAGGGTGCCATAGGAATAGTCAGGCACCCAGAAGGTGGCGCCGCCGTCGGTCTCGTCAAACTTGGGGACGTCCTCGCCGTCCTTCCACTGGTTGTCGATGCCCAGGCGGAGCTCCTTGATCCACTTGCCGGAGGGCAGGGGAGCGGACACAGCCGCGCCCTGGGCCGTGACCTCCACGGTGCCCCGGACGTGGTTGATGCCGCCGTCGGACAGGTCAAACTGATAGGTGGCGGGCACCAGCTGCACGGAACCGGCGTTCTTCACGGTGGTCACGGTGCCGAACTCGCTGGTGAAGGTGGCCTGCGCCGGGGTCACGGCATTGCCGTCCTGGGTGGCGGCGATGGTCACGGTCACCCGGTCGCCCTTCTGGAAGGCCTCGAATTTGTCGATGGCCTTTTCCAGGGCGGTGCGCAGGGGGGCCGCCGCGGCGTTGGCGGCGGCATAGAAGCCGCTGTGGGCAGCGTCATAGGCCTCCTTGGCGGCGGCGTAGTCCTTCAGTCCGTTGGTGGACGTGTTGTAGGCCGCCATCCGCTCTGCCAGATGCAGCAGATTCTCGCCGTAGCTTTGATTGGCATTGGTGGTGAACCAGATGGCCGTCAGTCCCTTGGCCGAGGCGTCCAAGGCATAGCCGTCGCCGTCGTAGTGCAGGGAGTAGTTGTCCGTTCGGCCGTCCACGGCGGTAATAAATCCGCTGTCGATGCCGGAGAAGGTGTGGCCGCTGTTTTTCAGCACGTCCTTCACCGTGTCGCCGTCATGATAGCTCATATACTCCGGCTCGATGACATAGCCGTCCTGGACCACGGCCAGCAGGGCGATGCGCCCGTCGTCTGCCGCATAGGCCGGAACCGGCAGCAGAGACAGCAGCATCAGGCACGCCAGCAGCGCGGCCATCAGGCGTTTGGTAACTCTCATGTGATGTTTCCTCCTTTGTTCTTTCTCTATTCAAAACACCTTGCAGGTGATAAATCTTGCCGCAAACCGGCGCAGGGCCGGGGTTTGCTCCCGCCATACCCGGCGGGCGCTTTCCAGCAGGGCCAGGCACCGCCGCCGCTGGTCCTCCGTCATGGTGTGGCCGCTGTACCACACCTCCCGCTCCAGATACACCAGGTCCTCCGCGTTCTCCGGGGACAGGGGGTCCTCCGGAAGGCCCGGCTGACCCAGCAGGTCATGGACGGCGCACAGAATGTATCCGCACCCCATGCGGCAGTCCGGATCCTGATACCGGGCCGCCGCCTGCTTTAGCCGCCTGCGGCCCAGAAGGGCGCGGACGGTCAGGGCCAGCAGCCCCAGCGCCAGCGCCGCCGCCAGGGTCAGCAGGGCATTGCGGACATATTCCGCCCGCCGGTCCTGGGGCTGTTCCTCCTCCGGGACGACCTCCGGCTCCCGCTCCTGAACGGGGGTGTCCGGCACGGGGGTGTCCCCCTGGCCGTTTTCTCCCTCCGGGCCGTTTTCCGGCAGCCGGTATTCCACCAGGTCCGTATAGCCCGGGGCGGCGTCAAAGGGCAGCCAGCCCACGCCGTCCAGATAATACTCCGTCCAGGCGTGGCTGCTCTGCTCCGTCAGGGTCAGGGTGCCGCCGGGGACCATGGCCTCCGCCTGCTGGCGGGTCACGACGTACCCCTCAGCGTATCGGGCCGGGACGCCGCAGCACCGCAGCAGCAGAGCCGCCAGGGTGGCATAGTGGATGTCGCTGCCCTGCTGGCCGCCGGAGGCCATGGCGGCGGCGATGTCGCCGCCGGACACCGAGGCCCCCTGGCGATAGCTGACGCTCTGGGAAAGATACGCCAGCACCGCCGCCTTGGCCTGGGTGGTGGTCATATCGCTCTCCGGGGCAAACTCCCGGGTCAGGGCCTCATAGGTGCTCTGGGGCACCGTCAGATAGTGGTCATAGACCCACTGGCGGTATACCGCCTCCCCCTGGCGATAGGGGGTGTCGTCCCCGGACCGGGACAGGGCGTCCTGCAAGAGATAGCTGTCCTCCACCGGGTAAACGGACAGGGTGACGGCGTCCGCCGGGACGCGGCCCCCCTCTCCGGCCAGGTCGGCGGCGTCCAGGGCATCCGTGGCCGCCCCATAGGGCAGATACAGCCGCTGGCGGCAGGCCCCGGCGTTGGCCACGGTGACGGTCCGGCTTTCGCCGCCGGATACGTCCTGCCAGGCGGCGGAAACCTGGGTGGAGGGGAAGAAATAGTCTCTTTGCAGGGTATACAGGGCGTCGGCCTGGGCCGCCAGGGCTTCCCCCTCCAGGGGCTGCCAGCTGCGGCCGGTGTACTCCCCGGCGGCGAAGCCCCGCAGATACAGGGGTTCCCACCGGTCCATGGTCACGGTCAGGGCCGTCTGGCTGCCGGAGCCGTGGGGCCGGGTCAGGTCCCCCTCCGGCAGGGGGGAGGGATGGGACTCATACCGCAGCCGGTGCAGAAAGACGCCGTTCCCCTGTGCCGGGACAAGGCCGGGAATCAGCGGGACAAGGGCGCAAAAAGCCGCAACAAAAAGGGACAGTCCGGCCAGTATCGCCTGCCGCCCCAGCCCCTGCCGGGGCAGCAGGCACATCAGCCCGCCCACCAGCAGAACCGCCAGCGGCCAGCCCCCCTCCAGAAGGCCCAGCAGCCGCAGCACCAGCGCCGCCAGGCCCACGGCCAGGCAGAACCCCGGCCACCGGCGGCGCAGGGCCAGCGCCGTGACTCCGCCGGTGAGGACCGCCAGGGTCAGCACCAGGGGCCAGACGCTGCCGCCGCCGGAATAGGGCAGGTGATACCGCCCGGTCTGCAGCAGCAGACGGCTAATTGCCAGGTTTCCCAGGGCGGCTGCGGCGGCGGTCAGCCGGTTCCGGCACAGGACGGCCCACGCCAGCCACGCGGCCAGCACCGCCGCCAGGGCCGTCAGCCGTCCGGGTTTTTCCCACCGGACCAGCAGGCCCAGGCACAGGGCGGCTGCGGCGGCGGCTATGGGGAGGATCGCCGGGGCCAGGCTTCCCGCCGGGTGCAGCCACTGCCACACCCCGGCCCAAAGCCCCGCCAGAAACACGACGCCCCCCGGCAGGGCCCCGGGGCCGGCGGGTTTTCTCCCGGCGGGCTTCTCTATTCGGATGGAGGATGATGGTTTTTTCACGTTATTGCGCACTCCTGATCCACTGCTGGATTTGTTGGGGCATCTGCTCCGGGGTAAAGACGCCGGGTTCGCCGCCCTGTTGGCTGCACCGCAGCACCAGGGCGTTTTCCGGCAGGTCCGGCGGCACCCGGCAGCACAGGCAGATCACCGTGCCCGCCTCCTGCCAGGGAGGCGGGTCGGACTCCTGAGCCGGGGACTTCATCAGCTCCGGCAGGGCCTGGGCCAGCTGCTCCTGGGCGCCCAGGGTGCGGCTCTCATAGCCCTCGGGGCCGTTCCAGGCCAGCCGGAAGCTCCGGCCCTCCAGGGCCTGACACAGGGAGGTTGCCGCCTCCATCAGGGCGTCCGCCAGAGGGGGCGGGGCTTTCTGCCGCAGCACCAGCACCGTCAGCCGGTGGTCCACCGGCCGGGCCGGGTCCCGGACCACCAGCCGCCCGGTTTTGCCGGAGAGCTTCCAGTGGACCTGGCGCAGGCTGTCGCCGGGGGCGTAGTCCCGGACCTGGAAGGTCTCCGTCCGGTCCGTTCCCCGGCGGCCGGGGTCATAGACGCTGCCCTCCCGCCGGGGGCGCAGGGCCTGAAAATCCTCCATATCCAGAGGAAAGGTATCCGGCATGACGCACAGCTGGCCCCGGGCCCGGCAGGGGGCCGGAACCGGCAGCAGGGAGAAGGCGTCCCACACCGTGACCCCGGTGACCCGCAGGGTCAGGCAGCCGCACAGACGGCCGGACACGGCGCTCTCCCCCTCCGGCAGGGTCATGCAGGCGGTTTCGCCGGTGACGGTGTTCTCCGCCGCCAGGTGAAACCGCACCCGTCCCACCGGCAGGGCCCGGGGACGGCGCAGGGCCAGGCGGACGGCGGTGGGCCGTCCCTTTTCCGCAGAGGCCGGGCAGGACAGCTCCGCCCGGAGCTTCCGGCGGCACAGCAGAACCGCCAGCCAGGACAGCACCGGCAGCGCCAGCGCCGCCAGCCCCACCGCCAGCACCGGCCCCGAGGGGGCGGCGATATACCCCGCCGCCAGCAGCAGAAGGCACAGAACCCACAGCGCCTGGGTCATAGGGTCCGCTCCGTCATGGCCGGGGCGGGGGTCTCCTCCAGCACCTGGGCCAGAATGGCCTCGGGGGTATAGTCGTTGAGCTTTGCCCGGGAGGACAGCATCAGCCGGTGGCCGAACACATAGGGAACCAGCTCCGCCGCGTCCTCCGGCAGAACGAAGTCCCGCCCGGCGGCAAAGGCCGCCGCCTTAGCGCACCGGCACAGGGCCAGGGCCCCCCGGGGGCTGATGCCCAGGCGCACCATGGGGTGACTGCGGGTGGCCTCGGTCAGGCGGGCAATGTAGTCATACACGGGGTCGGCGATGTGGGCGGCCCGGACCCGGCGGATGGCCTCGCACAGGGTCTCACGGTCCGCCACGGCCTGCACCCGGGTCAGGGGGTCCTCCCCGCTGCGGTCCCGGAGAATGTGGATCTGGCTCTGCAGGTCCGGATAGCCCATGCTGAGCTTCATGAGAAAGCGGTCCAGCTGGGAATTGGGCAGGTCCTGGGTCCCGGCGGAGCCCACGGGGTTCTGGGTGGCCAGCACCGCAAAGGGCTGGGGCAGGGGATGGGTAACGCGGTCCACCGTCACCTGGCCCTCCTCCATGGCCTCCAGCAGGGCGGACTGGGTTTTGCTGGAGGTGCGGTTGATCTCGTCCGCCAGCAGAAGATTGGTCATAATGGCCCCGGGCTGGTAGACCATGCCGTCCTTTCCGGGCATGGAGAAGCCGATGATATCCGAGGGCATGGTGTCCGGGGTGAACTGGATGCGCTTGGTGTCCAGCCCCAGGGCCCGGGAGAAGGCCAGGGCCATGGTGGTCTTGCCCACGCCGGGGACGTCCTCCAGCAGGACGTGGCCCTCGGCCAGCAGGGCGATCCACACCTTGGAGATCACGTCGTCCTTGCCCACGATGGCCTTCTTCACTTCCGCCAGAACATTCCGGGTTATTTCGTACATACGCGTTTCCTCTTTCTTATAACGATGATGACAATGCCCGCCGCCGCCAGGCCCGCCGCCCCGGCGATGAGCCAGGGAAGGGGGGAGGCGCTTGCGGAGGCCGCCGGGGGGATATCCCGCAGGTCATACAGCCGCCCCTGGCCTGCCCGGAGCCGGTCCAGGGCCTGCAGGGCCAGAATGGCCTGCTCGGTGGCCATCAGGTCCTCGGGGCCCTCCGCCGTGTGGCGGAACAGGCCCTCCCGGGTGCGATAGGACAGCAGTCCGTCCCGGAGGGTGCGGCCATTCTGGATAAACCGGGCATCCGTTTCCGGGTCCAGGCCCAGACTGCACAGGGCGATGAGCACCTGGGCGGTGCTTTCGGCGTTGGGGTCCCCCCAGCTGACGAAATCGCCGTTTTCCGTCTGCTGGCCGGACAGCCACGCCAGCCCACGGCGGATGGCCTCCGCCGTGGCGGGGTCCTCCTGATAGGGGGCCAGAGCCTGCAGGGCCATGGCCGTGATGTCCACGTCCGCCGTCCCGGCGGAGAGGCCGAAGGCCCCTTCCTCTGTCTGGGCCGACAGAATGGCCCGGCGCATATCCTCCCGGGTATAGGCCGCCCCCTCCGGCACGGCGAAGCCGCCGCTGTCCAGAGTAATCAGGGCAAAAATCCAGCCGTTGAGCCCCTGGGCCCCCAGGGAGCGGGAGCGGGACCAGTTATAGGTCCCCTCCGCCACCAGGTCGATGGGCTTTCCCTCCCGGTCCCGGCCAAAGGCGGTGGGGTCCCCGCCCTGGGCCAGCACCGCCAGGGTGATGCGGTGCCACTCGGTGGCCTTGATGCGGTCCAGACCGCCGTTTTCCCGGTACATGGAGGTGACATAGGACTCCAGATCCCGGAGATAGTCCGGCCGCTGAAGCCCGGCCCGGCCGGAGGCGATGGCCAGCCAGTCGGATACGGAGTCTCCCGCCGTCAGGGGCCGGTTTTCCAGCAGGGGGCGGAAATCCTCCCCCCAGGCGGGGCAGATCAGCGCCGCCGCCAGCATCAGGGCCAGCAGAGCGCCTGCCAGGGATCTTCTCATGGAATGGGCTCCTCCTTCCGCTCACCGCATCGGGAGCAGGTATAGATAATGACGCCGTCCCGGCGCTCCGTTTCCTGGAAGTCGTGGCCCAGGGCCGGAATTTCCTGGGTCTGGCCCACGTCGCCGCACACCTGGCAGGTGACGGCGGCCTGGCCGGGGTGGGTGCAGTCCGGGGCCGTGGTCTGCTGGGGCTGGCCCCAGCGGTGCTCGTCGATGTATTGGCCGTTGATCCAGCGGCCGCAGTAGGTGGACAGGGCCCCGTAATTGCCGCCGGTGGCGTCATAGCCGCCGATGTCCTTGCCGTAGGCCAGGGTGAAGCGCAGATACAGGGTGTCGCCGGAGGACAGGAAGTAATTGGACAGGCCCTTTCCGGCGTAGGTCTGGCCACCGATGGAGTACATCCAGCCGGAGCCCTGGGTATAGTCGAACTCGCCCAGGCTGTCGGGGTCGTGCTGGCCGGTGAGGTTCAGGCCGTCCCGGAGGATTTTGGCCCAGAGGTTTTCCGGGATGTCGGGATAGTCCATGAACCCCGCCCGGCTGATGCGGCGCAGATAGAACCCGACGTCCGGGGAGCCGCTGTATTCGTATTCATAGCCCCACTCCTCCAGGGCCTCCATAACGGCGTAGGACGCCGGAACGTTCTGGCGCACCTGAACGGCAAAGGGCTCCTCCGGCAGGCCCATGCCCATGGTGGTGATGTCCAGGACCACATAGGCCGTGCCGATGACGTCGCCGGTGTCCACAAAGCGGTAGATGATGCGGTAGGACACATAGCGGGAGTTGCCCTGGCCATCCCAGGCCCGGATGGAGATGGTGTGGGCCTCGCTGTCGCCGGAGAAGGGGTCGGGGAAGCGAAGCTGGTACTCGAACACCGGGTTTCCGGTGGGCTGAAGGACCCGCTTGCCGTCCAGGTATACCTGGATATTGCTCTCCGGCAGGGAGCGGCCGGTGTAGGCGGTGGCCTGCACTGTCAGGGTGAAGTTGCGGTTGGTGGTTTCGGTGACGCCCTCTAAGTTGGTGACGATGGTGGGGGGATGGTCGCCGATGGTGGGGTGGCGCTGGTCGGCCTTCTGGGCCGCGTAGCGGATGGCGTAGTTCACCTCCTGGACGGTTTTATTGCCGTCCTTGCGGTAGAGGGTGAAGTAGTTGGTCTCGCCCCGGCAGAGCCGGGCCTGATAGTTCCAGCCGTCGGCGGTAAGGTACTGGCCGTTCTGGGAGGTCTGGCTGTTGCGGAGCTTGACCTTCAGGGTCTGGCCGTTGGCGTTGAGAATATAGGCGTAAAAATGCAGGGTGTCGCCGGTGAGCTGGTCATAGGTGATCTCGCCGCTGCACAGGTCCGTGACGATCCGGGGGGAGGCGTCGTCGGAGGGGCCGGGGGT